>Ga0187771_10002367_pt1 | contig 12977 bp, 8 predicted proteins | sample 0116_SJ02_MP15_1_FD_133139 | JGI IMG/M metagenome (GOLD analysis project Ga0187771, IMG submission 133139) | Tropical peat soil microbial communities from peatlands in Department of Meta, Colombia - 0116_SJ02_MP15_10_MG | ecosystem: Environmental > Terrestrial > Soil > Wetlands > Peat | place... | reverse complement strand
CTTACCCATGCCTCTTCAGCCTGGAGCACGCCAGTCGCCCTTGGTCGGATTTTGCGATAGACCTGCGCGGCGGCCAAGACCTTCCCCTCAACCTCGAGAAGTTTGTCGACAGAGATCCCAAACAGGCGTTCATTCTCTTCCAGATAAGGCCGTATCGCCGCCCAGTCGCGTTCTTCCAAGGGAGCAAATTCGCCGCCATTCAACTGGTCGTCGGAGACTTTGCCGTGAGGGTCACGGATATAGACTGCTCCGCCCGAGGCAAGGGAGAACAGATTACCCCCGGGATACGGTTCGTCTAACTCCACGATCGCTCCGTCGTTGTTGAAAGTGATCCCGTTCAAGATGACAAACCCACCGCCATCTAGCGGATCGCCCGCCATGAAGGATTCGGCCAGATAATCCAGGCAGGTTCCGTTGATGACCACTCGCGGCCGGCCGACAGCGTTGATGAGAGGACGGCCTGCCGCGTTGCCCAAGACGAATGCCTGCCCACCCTTCGCTGCATATAGAAATGTCTGGCCGACGTCGCCGTAGATTACGAGTTTTCCATCTTTCATGATTTGCGCAAGCTGGTCCTGCGCATTGCCGTGAACGAAAATCTCCGCCCCATCAATCCCCGAGGCAAGGTAGTCTCCGGAGCTGCCATAGACGTCGATCCGGACACCCTTCGTTCCGGGGCCAAGGCCGTTGGCGATGAAGCGATGACCTTTGGCGTGAGCTACAACCATCTTTCGGAATCCAGACCCATAGAGTCGAACAATCTCGAGAGCTAGAGAGTGTTCTCCCTCGGGTGCAAAGTCGTGGGCATCGATCACGACCGTCTGCGTGTCTCCCGAAAACGTCGGCGATGGCAGTTGTGCGCTGGCGAAAGTGTAGTCCGTGGATGGCGATCGGCGTATGGATTCAACAATCGCTGCCAAACTTTGATCAAACAGCGTGAGCACGCAACTCCGTCGCATGGCACCGGTGGGGTAGCGGAAGTCCATGAGGAGCGTAAGTACTTCGAACACTCGTCTCCTATCCTCGTCTCCCTTGGCGGTGCCTTCGAGCCAGTGGAGGAACCCGAGCAAGTTGTCATAGTCCCATGAACGCATCCGTTCTCTAGCCCAAGCGAACAGTTGATCGGATGGGACATCCGGCGGCGCATTTGCGGCCTTTGCTGCCAGTGCTCTCGCCTCGCAGGGATGTTGGGAAGCATCCGCCCGGATCGGCCGTCCAAACTTATCGGTGCATACGAGCTCTGCAGAACCGTTTCCGTCGGACTCGACGGTAAAAACGAAAGCTCCACCATCGGTGTGACTGCCTCCGCGTGCGTTCCAGTAGGTATCGGCATGCGTCCAGAATCGCGCATCCTCGGAGGCGAGGCTTTCCAAAGCCGCGTCGATCGCCTGCTTCTCCGAGGCCGCAAAACCAATGGATCTAGCGCCTTGCTGCAAAGCAAACACCTGCGGACGCAGCATACTGGTATCTGTGACCCCGATGAGTCGGTACGCCCGCTCGGTTTGCGCGGATTGTGCAATCAGGAAAAACCAGGGGCCGTCAGGTGAGCCGTGAATGTGCACGGTCTGGAGCAGGCGATAGATCTGCTGTTTATCCTCAGGCAGCTGCGTGAAATCCCGTTCGGTGGTGGGCGCCAGAGCTTCGATTACATACTCGAGAGGATAACCATAAGTTCTGTGCAACAGATCAAATACCAGCACAGAAACCTCGGTGTCTGTCAGAAACAACGGGTGAATGTTCCGCTGCGCGAGGTATTCGCAAATCGACGCGTAGTTTGCGAAATCGCCGTTATGCACCAGCGCTTCGTGGAGCGCGACAAAAGGATGCGCACCGCCCGGATGCCACACTTTGCCCTTCGTCGGGTAACGATGGTGGCCGATCCATACGTGAGCGTGAAAATCCTCGAGCCGGTAATGACGAATGACGTCGTCGCCATAGCCCACCATCTTAAGCACCACCATGTTCTTTCCCTGGGAGAGGACAAACGCTCGCTTTTCGCCAGTGGAGGCGTAATACGCGTGGTTCAAGCGATAGCTATTCTGGTAGACAATCTCGTCTGCGGCGCTCGTCGGAGAAAACGGTGATCCTTGCAGCCCGCTGCGCGCGAGAAATTGCTGGACGGCGTCAGGCCGCACACGCACAAAATACTGAATGGCCTCTGGCGGCTGAGGGTCTGAGTTGAGTTCGTTGCCGTGTGGCACTGGGCGAACATGGTCAACTTCAAAGATCGGATCAATGTGGCTGCGCTCGACTTCCGACCGGGCATTGACATCAAGATAAGCGACGGTGAGCAGATAATCGTTCTCCAGCACTGCTTGCGAGACACCTAACTCCTCCGGCACGAGTCCTACTGCCGCGATGCCACCACCTTTGCCGTTGCCGCGATTGCGCATCTGCTTGAGCGCCTGCAGGAGGTGGCGGCCTGGTATTTTTTCATCGCAGGCAATCCCGATGACCCCGCAACCTCCTTCGGCCTCAGCCTTGCGCAACACAGATGCTGATCTCGCGTTGGGAACCAGTGATGCCCTTGACTTGATAATGCTCTCGATGTTCTCGGGCTTGATCATTGACGCACTCCCGCCGGCTTGCGATAGAGCAGCAGATCGGTCCTGCCCCTGAGATCGCGGACGTTTCGCAGGCCAAGCTGGCGCAGAATCTCCCGCAGCTGAAACTGGAATGACTCGTACAGTTTGCTCAGCCGCTCAGCACCCCAGCCGGGTTCGACCAATTGCGAAAGCTCCGGATCGGTGGTTGTCAAGCCGAATGGGCAGCCTCGGCCGCGTTCACAATTGCTGCAGCGCGTGCAGCCTAGCGCGACCAGTTCTGATGTGCCTAGCACCACGCCATCCGCACCTAAGGCAATCACCTTGGCGACGTCGTACGCGGTTCGAATACCGCCGCTGGCCATAACCACAATTTCGTCGCGAATCCCTTCTGCCAGCAAGTACCGGTGAACGCGCGGAACAGCAAACTCGATGGGCATGGCAATGTTCTTCTTGGCGATCTCGGGCGCGGCGCCCGTTCCACCATAGCTTCCGTCGATCTGCAGAATGTGAGCGCCCGCGTAATATGAGCCCACCGCTACCATGTCGACGTCGGTGGGAGTTGAGACTTTCACCGAGACAAGTGCCCTCGGGTTAATCGTCTTGACCCAATCCACGTGCTTTTTGTGATCTTCGACAGAGTAAACACTGTGAAATGGGAAGGGAGAGAACAGGCTGACCCAAGGGACTGACTCTCGCATCGCGGCTACCGCCGAGGTCGCTTTGTCACCGAGCAGATGGCCTCCCAAGCCAGGCTTAGCGCCCTGGGCGTACTTGAACTCGATGATTGGCGCGTATTGTATGGTCTGCTCTCTGACACCAAACATGCCGGTAGCAACCTGGGTAATGACGTGGTCCTTGTAACGGGCGAGTGATTCCGGATATCCCCCCTCGCCAGTCGAAGTAAATGTCCCCCAACGCCGGGCGGCCTCGGCTCTGGCGAGCATGACCTGCTCGCTGATCGAACCGTAAGACATGCCGGCTCCATAGAAAGGCACGCAGATTTCAATCTTCCGGTCGTAAGGACGCCGGTTGAGCGGAATTGACAAATCGATGGCAGCCGATTTTGGTATCCAGCGCTCTTCGGGCAGAAACTTGAAATCGAGCACGTCGAACCCGCCGCCGGAGTTTCCGACGCGATACTCCAGCCCATTGGCCGGCGGTCTGCCGGTCTCGGCCTGCACCCACGTAGAGAGAATGAGATCTGCTGTCCAACGGTAATCTCCCAAGGCCGGCGGTTTTCCTTACAGCAGCTCCGGCCAAACGTGAAAGCCGCGGTGCAGAGCTTCGACATGTTTCTCGGTGATGATCTGCTCCGCAGTCTTTTCGCTATGAGCCATAGCCCTCGATTCCCGAGAACGCCTCGCGTTCCAAATCTATCTGGAACATGGCGCGTCCCATCTCGCCTCGGAGCCGGCGCACCTCGCGCAGCCCCATCGCGCCTAACACCTCCAGCAGTTGATCGCGCCAAGAGGCCAGCAGATTCGTGACCCGCTGTTTGGCCCAGTCTGTCTTGAGTGCTGCAGGCAGCTTGAACTGACTGGTTTGGCGATCGGCGCATTCGCCAAGAAATTGGGCTTGCAAGGCGACCAGGAGCGGCGTGTCCAACCCTACTACATCCAAGCCGCAGATGATGGCTTTGGGCACGTGTTCTGCGGCAACGATTCCACCACTGCCGAGCAGAGTCACTTCATCTCGGAAGCCGGCATTCACGAAGACTTGGTGTGCTTCACGTATGAGATCCAGCACAAATCTTCCGTCTCGGTCGCGCCCGTGATAATTGGTGGCCAGGTGGAACACGCGCATCCCTGCAGCGAAGGTTCGCAGAAGCTCTTCTTTTGAGACAGAGTCCAGGCGCAGACAAATAATGCTCCCGGGAAATTGACCTTGCGCTTGCCGGTAGAGCCCGTCGTCCCAGCCATCAAGCTCGATCAGGCGCGGCTCGAATTGAAAGTCCGCGCCTGCAAGGCCATCTCGAGCCGTGATCAACGGCACAATCGGCCGCCCAAAGAGAGCAAATTTCTTGATCGCCGCAACGGGCAAGATCAGCAGAGTTTCCGCCTCCTCGGCCGTAGCCAGAAGAATCTTCCCGAGTCTCTGGGAAAGAACTGTTGCCGGCGGAAGATCGAACAGGACGGGGATTGGAAGGGACAGCGTCGGGGAAACTTGCTGTCTCAGCTCGCCCCGCTCATCAAACCTGAGAAACGGCGGCTTCGGGCCAAGGTCCACGGCGGTCGAGATAAATTCGCGCCCATGGATACCGTCCCGGGTGGGGCGAACGATCTCGGACATGTCCGTCCACATCCCATTCCAACCTGGCCCGCCGAACGGCCCTCGGAAGCCGGCACCTTTGACAGGCACTCGCCCCGTTTGCGCCTCATAGCGAATTGTGTCCACATAGTCCGGCGTGATGTACGAATCCCCTAGTTGCTGGCGTTTTGGATTGGGGTGAATTTGTACGAACTCTGGATATTGAGTCGTGCAGCGCAGACAACCCACGCATAGATGAGGACGAGGCGCGAACCCGCCCACCGGCCCGGAAAAGACGCCATACATACAAGGCCGGTTCGTGACGATTTGCCGGTTTCCCCGGTAGTGAATCAGTTCCTTGACTAGGAATGAGGCCAAGCCCTGTTTTTTCACGCGGACTTGAAACCGGTTAGGGTGCGCTACAGTATCTGGCGCCGGATTGCTCTCCAAATGGTAACGGTGGTACACGTGGTTTCTAGATTTTAGCCAAAAGGGGAAATTAAAAAGCCATTCTATCAACAGGCAGAACGCTGGGTTCCAGAAAAATTATGTCAGCGGCACTACTGCGCTCGCAGTGTCTCTACACACTACGCCTATCAGCCAAGCTTTCGCTCTCCTTGCAATGCGCAATGAAGGGCGTTAACGGAGCGCAAACACAGGGGGCGGCTTAATCATTTGACGGGGAGAGGCACGGCTTGCGGCTCTTTTCGTAATTAGAGATGACCGGACCCAGCTTCAGAGTGAGGTCAATGTCATCGAGGCCCTCGAGCAGGAACTTACGACGGAATTCATCGATCTGAAAATTCGCCGAAAAACCCAATGCATCCTGAATAGTCGCGGACTCCAAGTCCACCATGAGCGCATAGCCGGCGTGGGCGAGCGCGCGTCCCATGAGCTGAGCAACGTCGTCCTCTTCCAAAACCGCGGTGAGGATTCCATTCTTGGTGCAGTTGATGGAAAAAATGTCGGCAAAGGAAGGCGCGACGATGGCGCGGAATCCATAGTCGAGCAGTGCCCATGCCGCGTGTTCGCGAGAGGAGCCACACCCAAAGTTTTTTCCGGCTAGAAGAATACTAGCCCCGCGGAAGCGCGGATCATTCAGGGCGAAGGAAGGCTCGGGCGTGCCGTCCGTCCGGTAGCGCCAGCCGTGAAACAGGAATTCGCCGTAGCCGGTGCGCTCAATACGCTTGAGGAACTGCTTAGGGATGATCTGGTCGGTGTCAACGTTGGCGCGATCAAGCGGAGCGACCTTACCGGAATGGATGCGGAACGGTTGCATGAATCAGTCCTTATAGTCCCAATGGCGCACGTCGACGAAGTGACCAGCCACGGCAGCAGCAGCAGCCATCGCAGGACTGACAAGGTGAGTGCGACCGTCCGGCCCCTGGCGTCCTTCGAAGTTGCGGTTGCTGGTGGAGGCGCAACGCTGTCGCGGCGAGAGCGTGTCCGGGTTCATCCCTAGACACATGGAGCATCCGGGTTCGCGCCATTCGAAGCCAGCCGCACGGAAGATCTCATCCAAGCGCTCGCTCTCGGCTGCGCGCTTGACGGACTGCGATCCGGGGACGACCATGGCATGAACCCGGGGATGAACCTTGTAGCCACGCGCAACCCTTGCGGCACTTCGCAGGTCGTCCAGGCGAGCGTTTGTGCAGGAACCAATGAAAACCCGGTCGATGGAAATTTCCTGAATGGGGGTGCCAGGCTTGAGACCCATGTAGTCGAGAGCGCGTTCGGCAGACTTCGGCTCGACGTGCGAAGGTAGCGAGCCCGAATCGGGGATGCGGCCGTTGACGGGCACGACCATGCCGGGACTTGTCCCCCAGGTCACGAATGGGGCAAGGGAAGTGGCGTCGATCTCGACTTCGTGATCGAAAGTCGCACCGTCGTCGGTAGGCAGAGTCTTCCAGAACTCGACCGCTTCGTCCCACGCCGATCCTTTTGGCGCATAGCGGCGGCCTTCGAGATATTGAAATGTAGTCTTATCCGGGGCAATCATTCCGGCACGAGCACCGGCCTCGATGCTCATGTTACATAGCGTCATGCGGCCTTCCATCGAAAGCCCACGAACGGCCGGGCCGGAGTACTCAATCACATAACCGGTGGCGCCGGCAGCGCCGATGGATGCGATAACTCCGAGAGCGAGATCCTTGGCGGTCACTCCATGCGCGAGATTTCCTGAAATCTTGATCTGCATCGTGCGAGGCTTTTGCTGGCGTAGGCACTGGGTGGCGAAGACGTGCTCAACCTCCGACGTGCCAATGCCGAATGCGAGCGCGCCGAAAGCGCCATGCGTGCTGGTATGGCTGTCGCCGCAGACGACGGTCATGCCTGGCTTGGTCAGCCCCAGCTCCGGGCCAATGACGTGCACGATCCCTTGTTCGGCTGAATCAACGTCGAACAACTGGATGCGGTGATCGGCGCAGTTGCGGCGCAGCACATCGATTTGCTGGGCTGCGATCAAGTCCTTGATGATCCGGCGGTCGCTGGTGGTGGGGACATTGTGGTCGATGGTGGCGAAGGTAAGGTCGGGACGCCGGACAGATCGGCCAGCCAGACGCAGCCCCTCGAATGCTTGCGGTGAAGTCACTTCGTGAACCAGATGGAGATCGATGTAAAGGCAGGCAGGCTCGCCGGCAGGAAGACATACCAGATGATCGTCCCAGATTTTTTCGAACATGGTGCGGGGGCGGCTCATGCGTGTTCGACGATCATACGGCATGGTAGGAGCAGCGGCGATCGAGGATGCCTGCCAGTTCGCATTCGACCGCAGCGCCCATTTCAATTGTGCTGACGACTTTCGCCACGCTGCCGCGGGCGAGGTCAGCGGTGCGATACCCGGCTTCGAGCGCACGGCGAATCGCCGACTCGATGTCGCTGGCTTCCTGTTCCAGCCCGGCAGTGTAGCGCAACATCATGGCAGCAGAAGCGATGGCGCCGAGCGGGTTGGCAATGCCGCGTCCGGCAATGTCGGGTGCCGAGCCGTGCACCGGCTCGTACAGGCCGACCTTACCCCCGATGCTGGCGGAAGCCAACATTCCCAGCGAGCCGGCAATCACCGCGGCTTCGTCGGAGAGAATGTCGCCGAACAGGTTCTCGGTCAGGATTACGTCAAAACGGCGCGGATCGGTGACCAGTTGCATAGCGCACGCGTCGACGTACATGTGATCGAGCGTGACTTCTGGAAAATCCTGGCCGACCCGGCTGACGACCTGCCGCCACAGCCGGGAGGTTTCGAGCACGTTGGCTTTGTCGACCGAGGTCACTTTTTTTCTGCGGCGCGCGGCTTCGCGGAATGCAACGCGCGCGATGCGCTCAACTTGCTCGACGGAATAGCACATGGTGTTGAAGGCGCTGGAGCCATCGGGCGCAATACCGCGCGGCTCACCGAAGTAGAGGCCGCCGAGCAATTCGCGCACCACAAGAAGATCAGCACCTGACACCACAGATGCTTTCAGCGGCGAGCCAGCGGCGATGGCATCGTAGGCTATGGCGGGACGCAGATTGGCGTATCCGCCGAGCCGGCTGCGCAGCGCCAGCAGGCCGGTTTCCGGGCGCTGCTCGCGTGGCAGGCCGTCGCACTCGGGTGCACCCACGGCGCCGAGCAGAACCGCATCGGCGTGCAGGCAGGCCTCCAGCGTGGCCGATGGCAGCGGAACGCCGGTGCGTTTCCAAGCGGCAGCGCCGAAGGGATACTCGGCAAAACGAAATTCAATGTTCGAAAATTCTGCGATGACGCGCAGGACGCGCAGCGCTTCGGCGATCACTTCGGGGCCGATGCCGTCTCCCGCCAGAATTGCGATTTGAACTCTCATGTGCATTGCAACAGTTCAGTTACCCAGTGCCTGTTAGTCAGCGAAGGCGGCGGAGCCTGCGGCGGTGTCCGCCACACGCCGCGCGCGGGGCAGCAGGGCCATCAGATCCTGGTCGTAAATGTTCTTCTTACGGTCAGCCATCATGGTGAAGGCCCGGTACACCTGATCGAGTTCAGCGCCAGAAACCGTGAAGCCCAACTCATCGTAACGGCGAGCCAAGGCGTGGCGCCCGGAATGTTTGCCCAGTACAATACGGTTGCCCGGCGCGCCGACAGATTCCGGAGTCATGATCTCATAGCAGAGCGGATTATTGAGCACGCCGTGCTGGTGAATTCCCGCCTCGTGCGCGAATGCGTTCGCCCCGACGATGGCCTTGTTGGGCTGCGGGCCAAACGCGATGATGCGCGAGAGCATCTGGCTGGTGGGGTGGAGATGCTCGCTGCGGATGCCAGTCTCATAACCCAGCCGGTCACGGCGAACGCGCGTTGCCATGATGATTTCTTCGAGAGCGGCATTGCCGGCCCGCTCGCCGATGCCGTTGATGGTGCACTCCACCTGGCGCGCTCCAGCCTCAAGCGCCGCCAGCGTGTTGGCTACCGCCAAGCCAAGATCGTTGTGGCAATGCACCGAGATCGTAGCTTTCTCGATTCCGCGAACCCGCGTACGGATGGCCTGAATGATCGTGCGAAACTCTTCGGGAACCGTGTAGCCGACTGTATCTGGGATGTTGATTGTACTGGCCCCGGCATCCACCGCCGTTTGCACCGCTTGGCAGAGGAAGTCGAGCTCGGAGCGGGTGGCATCTTCCGGGGAAAACTCGACGTCGTCGCACAAGGTGCTGGCGTGGGCGATGGAGCTTGCGATCTGGCGCAGTGCATCATCGCGAGTAATTTTCAGCTTGCATTGCAGGTGGATGTCGGAGGTGGCCAGAAAGATATGCAGCCGCGGCCGGGTAGCGGCAGAAAGAGCGGCCCAGGCACGGTCGATGTCTTCGCGGCGGGCGCGGGCCAGAGCAGCGATCCGAGTGTCCCGCACTTCGCGGGCGATTGCGGAAACGGCGGCGAAATCGCCTTGAGAAGCGATAGGGAAGCCAGCCTCGATGACATCCACACCCAGAGTTTCCAGTTGCCGGGCCAGCCGTAGCTTCTCATCCACATTCATGCTGCAGCCGGGGGCTTGCTCGCCGTCGCGCAGGGTAGTGTCAAAAATCGTTACTCGGGAAGTGTTCATGAACGCCTCCTTCCTAAGCAACTAGTAGACGAAACTCTGCCGAATAAATCAAAGTTATAATTATTATGTTTAGATAACACATGCTTATGATATAAGAAAGAAGCATAGCACCCGGTAAGTTGGGCTGATGGAGAGATTGTGGAACTGGCACAGTTGGAGACCTTTCTGGCGGTAGCCGAGGAAAGGAGTTTTTCCCGCGCGGCCAAGCGGCTCCGGCGCACCCAGCCGGCGGTCAGCCAGGTGGTGCGAAAACTGGAATCCGAAATGGGCGAGCTGCTGTTTGACCGCTCTTTGCGAGACGGCACGCTAACCGATGCCGGGCGGCTGTTGCAGGAATATGCTCACGAGCTGTTGAATCTGCGCAAAGAAGCGCAGGCGTCGCTGAAGGAGCTGCGCCAGCTACAAAAGGGGCAACTCACGGTGGCGGCCAACGAATACACCATTCTCTATCTGCTGCCGGTGCTGGATGAATTCCGGCGGGTGCATCCTGGAATTCGGGTTGCGGTGCAACGGTCACTGGCCAGCGAAGTTGCGAAGCGGTTGCACGAGCACGAAGTGGAACTGGGAGTGCTTTCGTTTCAACCGGAAGACGCACAATTGTGCTGCGTAGTGGTCTACCGGGATGAATTGGCGTTCGTGGTTCCACCTTCGCATCCGCTGGCCGGATCGAGGGAGGTAAGGATCAGGCAGCTGGGGGCGGAAAACTTTGTAGCGCACAATGTGCCGTCGCCCTACCGGGCGCGGGTGATCGCGGCGTTTCAGCGGCACAAGACACCGCTCCACATGGACGTGGAGTTGCCGACGATCGAGGCGATCAAGAAGTTCGTGGCGATGGGCAATGGCGTGGCACTGGTGCCGCGGCTGTGCGTGGAGCAGGAGGTACTGCGCGGCGACCTGGTGATGGTGCCAGTACGTGAGCTGGCATTTGAGCGGAAGCTGCGAGTGGTGTATCGCAAAGGCGGAGCGCTTTCGCATGCGGCGCAGGCATTTCTGAAAATTGCCGAGGCCTTTAGTGCAACGCATGAAGGTGCATATCTCTATCAACGGGAACGCTAGCGATTTAAGAAGCTTTCGCCCCTATGCCAAATTGGGAATTCTGACCCGTCACTGCCCCTTGGCTTGCCCTAAAGAAAGACCGGGTTTGTCTGTTCTCGCCGATAATCTCCGTATGAGATTAGGAGCACTGACCCTTGCCGACATCGCTCAGGCCAGTACCCAGCTGCGCACACTGAGTACCGGGGGGAACTGCATGGAGGATGTGGGCACACGCGCCTGCCGCTATCTCTATGAGAACCTCTTAAACGACGAAGGGCATCCGGCGTGCGCCCTGGTTCGGTTCTTCGTGACTCACGCCTATGGTCAACTCCCGGCTGAGCTGCAGGCCTTTGCGCGGGGAGTTTTGAGTAACTTTGAGCCGTCGTCGAGCACGCGCTGCTTGACCCTGTTGGGGACGGCGGGCGATGAGCCGCAATGGAACTCCCGCCACACTTCGCTCGGCCACAAAGCGATCCCCCTCCCCAGCGAACAAATGGTCGCCGCGTTTCCCATGATCTCCAACCTGGTTAACCAGTTCGGCTTGGAGGTCAAGAGTCTGATTGCACCGTCGCCGACTTTCTTCCGCGAACAAGGGGGGCGGTCTTTCAATGTGTTCCACCTGCCCTCCGCCCTGGGCTCTCCGTTGGTTCCCGCTCAGTCAGACTTTGTCGTGCCCTATCGGATACGAACCGTACTCGGGTTCGGCGGTCCGCTTCCCAGCGGCGACATCTTTGCGACCATTCTGTTCACGAAGGTGGTGCTCCCGCTGGACATCGCAGAACTATTCAAACCGGTCTCTCTCAGCCTGAAGCTTGCGCTCCTCGAGCACGCGCAGCAGGTGTTTGCGTGAAAGATCTTGCTCCGTGCTCGGCCAACTGCGACGCTGCGGAAGAGTGCGCGCGTCTGCAGGTGACCATTTCCACCCTCGAAGAACTGCTCACGGTTCAGGAGCAGGTAGCAGCAAATCAGTCGGCCAATTTGCAAAGCATCGCCGATTTCTTGCGTGAGATTTACCAGGCGATGCCTGGCTGCCTAATCGTCCTTGACGCCAATGGCTTCATCTCGACCACCAACGATGCTGCTACGTCTCTACTTGGTTACAAGATGGAGGAACTCATAGGACAACCTATGACGCTGATCTTCAAACCTACTGATACCCCAAGCTTTGCCGAGCTCGAGGCACGCCAGGGGGGACTGCGGACGGAAAAGACTTGCATCAGCAAGGCCGGGGATGAAATCCCGGTCTTTTTTTCGGCAAGAATGTTGCACTCCACCGGATTGAATCAGGGAAGCCCAGGGATGATCTGTATGGCCCTGGACATTCGGGAGCGCAAGAAACTGGAAATAGAACTTCGGCAGGCGCAAAAACTGGAATCGGTCGGCCGACTGGCCGCCGGCATCGCCCACGAAATCAACACTCCAATTCAGTTCGTCAGCGACAACGTGCGTTTCCTGAAAGACGCCTTTGCTGACTTGCATGGGCTTCTTGCTGATTACGAAAAGTTGTTGGAAGCGGCCAAAGATAACCCCCGTTCGAGCGGGACCGTAGCAGAGATTTCTGCTGCAGTTGCGCGGGTGGACAGCGGTTACCTGCTGGAAGAGATCCCCCAAGCGATCGAGCAGACGCTGGAAGGTCTCGGTCGTGTGTCCACGCTCGTCAATGCTATGAAGGAGTTTTCCCATCCCGGCGTGAAAGACAAGGTAGCGTCGGATTTGAACAAAACCATTGAAGCTGCCATCGTAGTGACCCGGAACGAATGGAAAGACGTGGCCGACCTGGAGACCGATTTTGATGGCTCACTTCCGCCGGTCCCATGCCTGACTAGTGAGTTCGGCCAGGTAATGCTGAACCTGATCGTGAACGCGGGACAGGCGATTGCCGATGCCCTGGGTGGCGAGAGTTGCGGCAAGGGAAAGATTACCGTTCGAACACGGAAATGTCAGGATTGGGCTGAGATTCAGGTTGGCGATACCGGCACCGGAATTCCCGAACACATACGCAGTCACGTTTTCGATCCATTTTTCACAACCAAGGACGTGGGCAAAGGAACGGGCCAGGGACTCGCCATCGCGCGCTCGGTAGTTGTGGACAAACATGGCGGAT
>Ga0187771_10002365_pt1 | contig 12980 bp, 12 predicted proteins | sample 0116_SJ02_MP15_1_FD_133139 | JGI IMG/M metagenome (GOLD analysis project Ga0187771, IMG submission 133139) | Tropical peat soil microbial communities from peatlands in Department of Meta, Colombia - 0116_SJ02_MP15_10_MG | ecosystem: Environmental > Terrestrial > Soil > Wetlands > Peat | place... | reverse complement strand
CTCTGGCTCAATCTGGCCTCCGACCCGTTGCCGGCGCTTGCCCTGGGCATCGAGCCGCCGGAAGCCGACGTTCTCGAACGCCCGCCGCACGATCCGCGGGCGCCGATTCTATCGGTGCGCGACTTCCGCCGCGTCCTGCTCGAAGGCACGGTCATGGGCTCGGCAGCGCTCGCTGGTTACTTCGCGGCCGGCGCCAGTTTACGTGCAAGCACTATCACTTTCCACAGTCTGACGTTCGTCCAATTGCTGCATTCGCTCACCAGCCGCTCGGAGTCGCACAGCATCCTTGCCGAGCTCGACCGGCCGGCTAACCGGCCGCTTTACGGCGCGATCGCCGTCTCGACAGCGCTGCAGGTGGCGGCGCAGCTTATTCCGACGACGCGCAGGCTATTCGGCCTCACGCCGCTCGTGGCTGGCGATCTCCTGGCCATTGGCGCCGTTGCGCTGGGAAGCACGGTCATGACCAATGTCGTCGATTACATCATTCGCGATCGGCTGGTGCCGACCCATTCGCCGCAGACTTAAGACGAACTTCAAGTGGGTGCGCCAATGATCTTCACCTCAGAATCAGTCACGGTCGGTCATCCCGACAAGCTGTGCGATCAGATCAGCGACGCGGCGATCGATGCCTTTTTGCGGCACGATCCCGGCGCACGCGCGGTGGTTGAATGCGCCATGGCCACCGGAGTGGTATTCCTCGCCGCCCGCTTTGCCGCCGATGCGGTCGTCGATCTGCCGGCCTTGGCGCGCTCAATCATCGCTGATGCCGGTTATGTCGGCGAGCAATTCAACGCGCGCAATTGCTCGATTCTCACCAGCATCGGCGACCTGCCAATGGAGACGCGGGAGCCGATACCGGCGGTGCTCGACGACGAACTGATCGAGCGGCACGCCGCCCATGAGCAGGCCAACGTCTTCGGCTATGCCTGCCGGGATACCGCCGCGCTAATGCCGATGCCAATCAGCCTCGCGCATCGGCTGGCGCGCGCGATCGACGACGCCCGCCGCGGCAACATGAACTGGCTCTCGCCTGACGCCAAGACGCAGGTGTCAGTGCTCTATCGCGACGGCCGTCCGGTTCGCATTCATGGCGTGACGATCACGACGGCCGTGGATTCCGGCGTTAGCGAAGGCGATCCGCAATACGGCCTGCGCGCCATCGCTGTCGACGCTCTCCGCGACTGCGAACTGGGGCCCGATCGCGAGACGGAAATTCAGGTGAATGCGGGCGGAATCTATGAGATCGGCGGGCCGGCGCGCCATGCGGGGCTCACCGGCCGCAAAAACGGCATCGACACCTATGGTGAGATTGCCCGGCAGAGCGGAGCTGCACTTTCGGGCAAGGATCCGTCGCGCATCGATCGCGTCGGCGCTTATGCCGCGCGTCACGCCGCAAAGAATGTGGTCGCAGCCGGCCTGGCCGAACGCTGCGAGGTGCACCTTGCCTATTCGATCGGGCGCGCGCGTCCCATCAGCCTCTCGGTGCAGACGTTTGGCACCGGCCGTATTGGCGACGATAAGATCGAGAAACGGCTGGCAGCTCTTCTCGATTTTCGTCCGCTGGCCATCGTTCACCGCTTTGCCCTGCGGACGCGACCGGCCACCAGCGGCGAAGGCGGCTTTTACCGGCCGCTCGCCACTTACGGCCATTTCGGGCGCACCGATCTCGATTTACCCTGGGAAGCGACCGACGTTGCCGACGCGCTGCGCAAGTAGCCGAACGGCTACTCTTGCCCTTCCGCCAAGCCATCATTCGACAGCAGGCCGGTCAGGCTTGCGGCGTACCACGCCAGCGTGACCGCGGGCGGCAGGATTTTGCCTTCCAAGATCTGCCAGACGGCAAAGGCGCCGAGACCGACACCGACCAGTATTTTTGGATCGATGGCCGCCGGCTCGGTCGGCGGCGGAGGCGCGTTCCCGATCATAAACAGGCGCGCTTCGCGGGCAGCGGCGCCGATGCGTTCGAGTGGCGTGCCATGCTCGATCACCAGGCTGCCGGTCAGCGGGCGCACCTCGACGTGGCGTACGCCGGGCAGGGTCGAAAGCCCAGTCGCCATGGCGGCGAAAAAGACGCCGTCGCCGCGCCGCGCGGGGATGCGCAAGCGGGTCCGCCCAGGCATAGCATGCACGACTTCTGCGATTGGTAGCGTGTCAAACATTGCTTCTCTGAGCCGCGCGCTTGCGCGGCGCACGCTTGCGCGGTGCCGATATGGCCGACGACCGCTTCACCGCCGTGCGCCTGCTGGCGGCCTTAGCCTTGGTTGCCCGCGAAGCGGCGGAGCCGTTGGTGCCGGCGGCCTTTGCCTGCGCGGCGGCCATGGCGGCGGCGAACACCTCGGCGGTTACCTCGGCCTTCGCCTCGGCATAGAGGTCTTCTGCGGATTCGGCGATTTCGGCGCCATGGACCTGCACTTCATGAATCGCGGTCATAACCGCCTTCATCACGGCCTTGGTGACGGGGCGGGCCCGCCGCCCCGCCTCGGGACCCAAAAAGATCGCCACCGCCGCGCCGGCCACGGCTCCAAGCACGAAGCCAACCCGAAACATTCGCCCGTACTCCGACCAAGCTTCCTTGCAATATTATCGCTTTGCCGGCGCAAAAGCGAAAGAGGCATTAGCGAACCCGGGGAACAGCCCGACACCGTCTATACAGGCTGCGCGGGAAGGGAAATTGATCTTGTTCAACAATTCTGCAAACCGCGATCACTTTGAAGCACTGAGAACACAGCTTAGCAGGATTTTGCAAACCGCTCGTGTCAGTTCACGTGCGGCGCGCACTAGATTGAGCCGTTTCACCTTTTCTCCCGGCTACCGTGGGCAGGAGGCGCGCCTGCTGGAGCAGGCGATGGCGACTTTTGCTGGCCGAAGCGCTTAGGCGATAGAGCTCGTGGACGAATGGCGCGTCTCTATCCAGGAAATTATCTCGGGCCATACCTCCCGATGTGCCTTGGACCCGATCAGGATACCGAGGTGCTGCAGGCAAACGCCGATCTCGCCGTGGTATTCGATGATGCATGCATCTCTCGTGGGCATCGCATCAATAAACGGCTTGACGGATTCGAGCGGGGCCACATCATCGGCGGTGTTAACAACTGCAAGCGTGGGCACCGATACGCTTCGCGGACCAATTGGCTCGCCGTCAATTCTTAGCTCGCCGCGGCAAAGACGATTTTCCCGATAAAGCCATTCGATGAGCTGGTGGACCAATTTGCCCGGAAGAGCAGCTTCGTCGAGGGCCCAGCGTTCGACCCGGGCATGAATTTCCAATGCATGAGGGTCGGTCATGCTGAATGCAGCGTCTGCCAACCTCGACCACACGAATGTCTCTGGCGATGCCAGCGCACTCATATGAGACAGAAGCGAGCCTGGCCAGGGCTCTTCGTCAGTCAACTGCAACGGGACCAGGGACACGAGTGCATCGCGGAAATGGCTCGTTCCTGGCCGAAAACATAGCGGCGCACCGAGCAGTACAAGCCCTCGGATAGATTGCGGCGCTGCGGCCGCAAACATGGCGGCGAGCGTGCCACCGAGAGAGTGACCTATCAGGAACGGTTTCTCCTGAACGCCTGCGTCTGAGATCTTGTCGATGCATCTAGAAACCGCAGTTGTGTATTCGGCGAAGCCATTATTGCCGGTCATTGTGGAGGCCGGCAGCCATTCCAGAAGATACACCTGCATGCCTTGTCGCATGCAATGACCGACAGCGCTGACTGAGGGAGACAGATCCCAAACGTAGGGCCGCTTAATGGGTGCCGCGACAATCATCAGTCGCTGTGCGCCCTGCCCGCCGTACTCGCGAAGCCGCCAGAACGGCCCAGATGCGATGACCCGAAAAGGACATTCGTCGGGATCTAGCCCAAGTGCTCCATATGCCTTGCCTTGCGCTTGACGCAGCATGTCCGTCACCGCGAACTGAGCGCGACGGACGGCATCGAGTGCAGCGTCAATTGGAGCCGCTTGGCTTTGCATGAGCAAATCTCGGCGCTGCGGTCGGGTTAAGCTGTCGTGCTCAAGGCCGCATGCATTTGCACACCAATGCCTTGATGATACGCCCTGTATCGCATTGGAATTACGCAAGAATGTTACGAGAGCGGCAAATACCTGCGTTGACCTGGGTCAAGTCCGCGTCGGCACTTCTTGGTATTTTTGGCTGCATCGAGAAGGGCCTCAACCATGCCGATCATCGGTATCGACCTTGGCACGTCCAATTCTGCGGCCGCCGCCCTGCGCGGCGGGCGCCCAATCATTATTCCGAGCGCCGAAGGCATCACCCTGGGTGGCAAGGCTTTTCCGAGCTATGTCGCCTTGACCGCGGATGGACAGATGCTGGTCGGCGAGCCAGCCCGCCGGCAAATGACCGTGAATCCCGAGGGCACGACCACGGCGTTCAAACGCCTGATGGGCCGCCGTGAGAAAGTGCGCCTGCGCAATCGCGAGTTTTCTCCCGAAGAATTGTCCGGATTCCTGTTGCAGAAGATCAAGCGCGATGCCGAGGCCTTCCTCGGCGAGCCGGTCAAGCAGACGGTGGTGACGGTCCCTGCTTATTTCAATGACAACCAGCGCAGCGCCACCAAGGATGCCGCCGGCATCGCTGGCCTTGAAGTCGTGCGGCTGGTGAACGAACCGACCGCCGCCGCGCTCGCCTACGGGTTGGATCGCCTGAATCAGGAACTAAAGATCGCGGTCGTGGATTTCGGCGGTGGCACGCTTGATGTCACAGTCATGGAATTCGGCAAAGGCGTGTTCGAAGTGAAAGCGACCAGCGGCAACACGCAGCTCGGCGGCACCGATATGGACAAGCTCATCTTCGAGCATCTCGCCGGTCGTTTCCGCACACAAACCGGCGTTGATGTGTGCGCCGACCGGATGGCTGCGGCGCGCCTTATGGAAGCAGGCGAAGTCGCCAAAATTGAATTGTCCACCAATACGACAGCGCACATCACCTTGCCGTTCCTTGCCGCAGGACCGTCGGGGCCTGTGCACCTCGATTACGTTCTTACCCGAGCCGAACTGGAGCGGGTGGTTCGACCGGTCATTGAGCGTTGCCGCGAGCCGGTTCTCCAAGCCTTTCATGACGCTAATCTCGAGCCCAATCGGATCGATCGTCTGGTGTTTGTCGGCGGTCCGACGCGCATGCCAATGGCTCGCGCTTTCTTCGAAGACATCGTGGGCCATAAGGGCGAGACCGGCGTCGACCCGATGGAGTGCGTTGCCCAGGGTGCCGCCATTCAGGCCGGAGTGCTGGGCGGCGAAGTCGGCGCCATCGTATTGGTCGATGTGACGCCACTCACGCTCGGCATCGAAACGCTCGGCGGGGTCGCAACGCCGCTCATCGCGCGCAATACGCCCATTCCGGTCAAGAGATCAGAAATCTTCACAACTGCAGCCGACATGCAGACGAGCGTCACCGTGCATGTATTTCAAGGCGAGCGGCCAATGGCTCCCGACAACACGAGCCTGGGGCAATTCAACCTGGACGGACTGCCTCCTGCGCCCCGCGGCGTGCCAAAGGTTGAAGTGACATTCGATATCGATGCTGACGGCATCCTCAACGCGACCGCCAAGGACATGGCGAGCCAGCGATCACATTCGATCCGCATCACTGGCTCAACCCGACTGCCCCAAGCAGAGAAGCAGCGCATGATCGATCAGGCGCAGCAATACGCCGAGCAGGACAAGAAGCGGCGCGAGGAGGCCGAAAAGCTGAACATCGCAGATTCAATCTGTTATCAGGCGGAACGCTCGCTCGCCGACTTCGGCAGCAAGCTTTCTGACGAGCTGCGCCGGCGCATCGAGACGGCGCTGCGCGAGGCCCGTGAGGCGCTTAGCAAACGCGATGCCGTCTTGGCGACGCAGAAAGCCGATGCATTAAAGGTGGTGCTGCAGGAGGCCGGCCAAGCTCTCTATGCGCAGGCGCCGCAGCCTAGTCCGCAGCCTCGCCCTGACATTGGCGCGCCGACCGGCGAAGCCCGGCCGACCGGTGCGGGCCTTGGCGGCCGCGTGGTCGACGCGGAATACCGGGAAGCTGGCAGCGGAACGCGTTAGAGCGAGGCGGGAGCCTTGGCTGAGCCACGCGATTATTACGAGGTGCTCGGCGTCGCACGAGACGCCGACGAGAAAACGATCAAGGACGCGTTTCGCCAGCTTGCTCTGAAATATCACCCCGACCGCAACAAGGAGCCCGGGGCAAGCGATCGCTTCAAGGAGATTGCCGAGGCCTACGCCGTCTTGAGCGATCCCAAGAAGCGGGCCGAATACGATGCCCGTGGCTTTTCCGGCGTTGCCGGCTTCTCACCCGAGGATCTGATCGGCGGCATCAATTTCGACGATATCTTTGGCGGGCTCGGCTTCGATTTCGGTGGGGCATTCGATCGTTTTTTCCGGCGCCGGCGTGCGCCACAGCGCGGCGAGAATATCGAGATCGGCGTCACGGTTCCGCTGGAACGAGTGCTCAATGGCGGCGAGGAAACGGTCCACGTCGGCAGACCGGTCACATGTCAGGTGTGCCACGGCTCCGGCGCCAAAGCTGGCACGACGCCGCGTAGCTGCGCGAAATGCGGCGGGAGCGGGCAACTTGTGCGCAGCCAACGCAGGGGCGGCGTGAGCCTCCAGCAGATCACGACCTGTCCAGAATGTGCCGGCCGCGGCAGCATCGTCGATACGCCCTGTTCCGAATGCAGCGGCAAAGGCGAGGTCTACCGCGATGAAGTCTTGACCCTGCGCATTCCGATCGGCGTGGAGGAAGGCATGGCTCTTCGCGTACCGGGCCGCGGCCTGCCAGCGGATAAACCAGGACTGCCGCCCGGCGACCTCTTCGTCGTGGTGCATACAGCCGCCGATCCCCGCTTCGAGCGCCGGGGCAGTGATCTGTATCGGGTTGAGACGATCGACGTTGTCGATGCAGTCCTCGGGACCAACATCGACGTACCGACGCTCGATGGCCCGGTCTCCGTCAAAGTGCCGGCAGGGACGCAACCGGACTCGCTATTGCGGCTACGCGGAAAAGGAGTACCGCGCTTCGGTGGTGATGCGCGCGGCGATCTCTTCATCCAGCTGCAAATTCACGTGCCAGAACGGCTGACCGACCGGCAAAGGCACCTGTTCGAGCAGCTGAAAACGTCGACAGCGCGAAAAACATTCAAGAGTTGAAAAAGCGGCGGCGGCGAGCCGTTTTGATGACGATCAATGCGGGAAGCCGTCCTTGCGGTTAGATGTTGCTGCCGACGCACAGGATTGGCGAAGCCCGCCATGCAGGTTCAGGTCGAGACTTATGTGGACGAAGGCGGCACCGAAAAGATCAGACGGTTTCGTCTCGATAATCGGGTGGTCGAGGTGGCCGATACGTTCGACCAGTGGCATGGCGCCGACCATCGCTACGTCAAAATCAAAGGGTGCGACGGCGACGTGTACATTCTGCGCCACGATGAAAGTCGAGCAGATTGGGAGCTGACGATGTACCAACGCTCGCAATCAAAGGACACTCCGGCCGCGGCGAGAGACGCAATGCAGTCACCGCATATCACCAAGGTCGGTTGGGGACGGATCGAGGTCGAAGGGTTCGGTACATTCAGGGACGCCAAGGTTTTCCCCGGCGGAGCGCGGGAGTGGGATTGGAACGAGACCGGCACCGCTCACGAACCGGGCATACAACCCGCCGACGTCGCCGAACTCATTGATCAAGGCGCGACGATAGTCGTTCTGTCCCAAGGCATGGACAGCAGACTTCACATTTGTCCGCAAACCCTGCGACTGCTGGAGCAACATCACATCAAGATACATGTGCTGCCGACCGCGCAGGCAGTCGAGTTGTACAACCGGCTATGTGACAAAGAGCGCGTAGCAGGGCTGTTTCACACGACCTGTTAGCGGTCGCTTTCACCGTCTCATGCCGCCAGCAGGGTAGAAGCAAATTTCGGCCAGCCGCCAGGCCGTTGTTGCAGGAGGCGAGCCCTTGACCGCCCACCGAAGGCGCAAGCTTCATGTTCCACCACAATGGGAGGCCGCGGCGTCCGAGATTTTCGAGCGGCGTTTGCGCACTGTGCTTGTCATTGGCGGCTCGGCCGTTGGCAAGAGCAGCTTCTGCCGCTATCTGACTGAAGCGCTGCTCGCGCGACAGGCCGACGTAGCCCTTGTCGATGCAGACATCGGGCAAAGCAACATTGGCCCGCCTGCCACGGTCACATTGGGCTATCCCGTTGCGCCGGTCGATTTTTCCACCGTGCCGCCGGCCGCCTACTACTTCGTCGGCAGCACAGGCCCGATCGGACGGTTCTTGCCGCTGGTCATCGGCACCGCCAAACTCGCCCACGAGGCGCAGGCCACATTCGTCATCATCGATACCACTGGGCTGGTTCACGAGTCCGGCCGCATCCTCAAGAGCTACAAGATCGACGCCGTACGGCCGGACGTCATGGTCGTTCTCGAACGGCGAAACGAGCTTGCACCGATTCGAATGGCCAACCGGCATGTGCCGGTCATCAAAATCGAGCCTTCGCGCAAGTCGCGCGGCAAGGACGATTACGAAAAGATCGAAGTGCGGCGGCAGTCGTATGCGCGCCATTTTTCCGGCGCTACCTCGCTGCAGCTTCCCCTCGACTCGGTCATTTTCCAGCGCACCTTGCTCTTTACCGGCAAGCCGATCGAGATCGAGGGCGCTATCCACGCCGAGCAAAGTAGCGAAGGTATTCTCATCATCGGAGCGCCTTCCGCGCCGCCGCCGGACAGCAAAGTTCTGCCTTTAGGCTTCGAACGAAACCTCTTATGCGGCATTGCCGATGCGACGGGGCGCTGTTTGGGGCTGGGGATCATTGAGCGCATCGATTTTGTGGGCGGCACGATTGCGCTCACGACGCCGGGCGAAAACGACAAGGTGCGCATCGTCCAATTCGGCGACGTCTACGTCACGCCGGAAGGAGGCGAGCTCGGGCAGGTCAAGTGGGCCTGGTAGCCGGCGCTTCAAGCTGCGCAGAACGCGAACAATCAGCTTGAATTTTTATCGAACCTAGCGTCCGACGAAGCTCCACCCGGCGCCGTTGCATCGCGCGCACGTGCTGTCATCCGTGCGGCCCGTTGCATGACATGTGGGACATTCCGACCAATCATCCTTGGCGACGGCACTGCGAATGACGCCAGGGCACCTGGCCGCATAGGCAAGTGGGCGCCCGCATTTCTTGCCAACTTCGTCATAAGTTCTGACGACGGCGCGGCAACGCGGGCAAATCCCGACCGGGCGCTCAAGTCTTTCCGGGCTCATGCGACCACCAGGCAACGGTATTCAGTATATTTCGCTCGAAATTTACCTGTCGCCCTTTGATGTCCGTCAATGCTGACCGACCGCTGATTTCATAGGTTTCTTCGCCACCGTCTTGTCGACGGCCCACCGCCGTTGAACCTCGTAATGGAGGGAAACGTGCCTAATCACCTAACCTGTACATGGACCGGCGCATCGGGAAAGATGTACGTCTACGATATTCATGCGCGCCATCCGAGGCTGCCGCCCAATGAGGCAGGCAACTACATCTACGCGAAGATGGATGAGCGGCGGAGATGGGTGCCGATCCATATCGGCGAAGGCAACCTAACGCAGCGAGCGGGGACAGATCGGCGTCGGGTCGATTGCATCAATGTCAAAGGTGCGACCCATGTGCATGTGCACGTCAATGCCGACCGAGACGACCGCGAGGCGGAGGTGAAGGACCTGCTCGCGAACTTCCCGCAGGCCTATGCGCCGGAGGGCTGCAATGAGGAAAAGGGCAGCTAAAGGCGTGCCGGAGGCTCACTCCAACGCAGCGCCGAAGGCACTCGAATCCCATCCGGCTCGATATTGGCATAGACTTGTTGATGGGCGCCTGCAATGCGATCTCTGCCCGCGGCTTTGCAGGCTGCATGAAGGGCAGCGTGCTTTCTGCTTTGTTCGTGCACGGCACGGTGACCAGATCGTGCTGACGACCTACGGCCGCTCAAGCGGCTTTTGCATCGATCCGGTCGAGAAGAAGGCGCTCAATCATTTCCTACCGGGCACGCCCGTGCTGTCGTTCGGCACGAGCGGCTGCAATCTCGGCTGCAAGTTTTGCCAGAACTGGGATATCAGCAAGGCGAGCGAATATGACGTTCTGGCGGAACGCGCGAGCCCCGAGGAAATTGCTAGGACCGCACAGCACCTCGGATGGCCGAGCGTTGCCTATACCTACAATGATCCGACAATCTACCACGAATATGCCATCGACACCGCGATCGCATGTCACGCCCGCGGCATCAAGAGCATCGCGGTGACTGCCGGCTTCGTCTGTCCGGAGCCGCGCGCCGAATTCTACCGTCACATGGATGCGGCCAACATCGACCTCAAAGGCTTCACTGAAGACTTCTACCATAAGATCTGCTACGCCCATTTGCAGCCGGTGCTGGACACGCTCATCTACGTAAAGCGTGAAACAAACGTCTGGCTTGAGATCACCACACTGCTCATTCCCGGCCTCAATGACTCGGAGGCTGAGATCGAGAACATGACGCAGTGGGTGGCAGAGAATCTCGGCCCAGACGTGCCATGGCATTTCACCGCGTTCCATCCCGATTGGCGGATGCGGGATATTCCGGGTACGCCGCGCGCAACATTGGCGCGCGCCCGCGCCACCGCGATCAAGAACGGCATGCGGTACGTCTTCACCGGTAACGTCTACGATCCGCCGGGGCAGGCCACCTACTGCCACAACTGTCAGGCCGAATTGATCGGGCGCGACGGCTACAGGATCACGTCGTGGCATCTCGCCGCCGACGGAAAATGCGACGCTTGCGGGGAACGTTGCGCCGGCGTGTTTGATGCCTCGCCCGGCCGATGGGGATCAAAGCGCGTGCCGGTCTCGATGGCTGGGCCGGCGTGCGAAGCAGGCTGACCCTGATGTTCGTCTAGACGGGCAAAGCGACGCGATGTCACAGGCTGCCAAGATCGATGCCGCGCGACGCTACTTGGCGCGCGGATGGTCCGTGCTGCCGCTGCGCACGCACGACAAGCGGCCGTTGGTTGTCTGGGAGCCGCTGCAGAGCTCGCGCCCATCTGCGGAACAGGTCGCCGACTGGTTCAGCCGTTGGCCCGATGCCAACATTGGGATCGTCACCGGCGAGATATCGAATCTCATTGTGCTCGATATCGATCCGAAACACGGCGGCGATGCCTCGCTTGATCGCCTGGAGCGGCAATTCGGACCGTTGCCGGCGACAATCGAGGTGACAACCGGCGGCGACGGACGCCATTTCTATTTCGCGCACCCAAGCGGCCTGCTGCGCAGCCGCACTGGCCTTGCCCAGGGCATCGATCTGCGTGGCGATGGCGGCTATATCGTCGCGCCGCCATCAATCCACCCGAGCGGCCGTCCCTATGTCTGGGCGGCGGGCCGTTCGCCGGAAGAAATCGCATTGGCGGCGCTGCCGCGCTGGATCTTGCGTCCTTCGGGTGCTCCGCGCGTGCGGCGGACGCTTGCGGATTGGCGCCACCTCGTCCACGAGGGCGTGCCGGAGGGGCAGCGCAATTCGACTATCGCGGCCTTGGCTGGGCATCTATTGTGGCACCAGGTCGATCCCGAGATCGTGCTGGAAATGCTTCTATCCTGGAACCGGATGCGCTGCCGGCCGCCGCTAGACGACGCCGAAGTCGCTCAGGTCGTCGCCAATATCGTTCGGCTCCATTTCAATGCGCAAACCGCCGCGGCTGCGGACGATTTGGACCGCACCCCCGCACCTCCCGCGACCGGCCATTGATTTGGATCATGGCAGGCATCGAACCTTCCGCCATGCTTTACAGGACGGGAACGCTTAGCTCGCTCGCGACTGCGCCCCTGTCCGCGCGATGCGGCAGCAGCTTGCGTCTCACGAACAACCCGGTTCGATTTGAATGTGGAGAAAACAATGGACCTCATGGAGGCGATCTATTCTCGACGGGCTGTGCGCGAATTCACGGAAGAGCCGGTCGACGACAAGACGCTGCGTCAGCTCATCGACGCCGCTATTCAGGCCCCAAGCGCCGTCAATGAGCAGCCCTGGTTGTTTTCTGTCGTGCTGGATAAACAATTGCTCTCTCGGATATCGCACGAAGCGAAAGAGTACGTGGTCAAATCCACCTCTGTGGGGCTCTTGTCGCAATCGCGCCGTTTCGAGGAAATCCTGAACAATCCACAATTCGATATCTTCTATCACGCGCCGGCCCTGATTGTGATTTCGGCGCTGGCAAGAAGCCCGTGGGCCGTTGAAGACTGTGCGTTGGCGGCCGAGAATTTGATGTTAGCCGCTCGCGCCCTCGGGCTCGGGACATGCTGGATTGGATTTTCGCAGGGTTGGCTTGGCACCACGGAAGGCAAGGCCGCGCTAAACCTGCCGCCAGCTTACCTCCCAGTCGCTCCGCTCATCGTTGGACATCCTAAATCCGCTCCGCCAGCGGTTGCCAGAAAGGAACCGCAAATAGCCTGGATTCGTCCCTGACTTTCTTTTGGACGCAATGTGCGGGCAGAAGAGGGGACGAATCGGCAACGAGTAACCAACCGGCCCTTTTCCTTGATTTAATCGTCGTTACTTGAGCGACCTCGGTTGGCGGCTTATTCGCGCGGCAATTACCTACGGGTATCGCGCAGCTGCAATGGCGCGCGACCCGAAGGGGCCTGGTTTTATCGACACATGTCCTGGCTCGTCTTTGCCTTCTCTGGTCCCGTCCTCTGGGCTGCCTCGACGCACATCGATAAATATCTGGTCGAGAAATATTTTAAGAAAAGCAATGTTGCGGTTCTTTTGATCTTCACCGCGCTGATAGGAATGCTGACGTTGCCGTTTATCGCAATCCTCGTGCCGGAAGCGGTCAGCGTCGCACCAACGAACGCGCTGCTCATGGCGCTTTCCGGCATACTCTATATGGGCGCAATGTTATTCTATCTGTGGGCGCTGCAGTCGGAAGATGCAGCCTCCGTCGCGCCTTTTTATCAAGCTGCTCCACTGTTCGG
>Ga0187771_10002364_pt1 | contig 12981 bp, 7 predicted proteins | sample 0116_SJ02_MP15_1_FD_133139 | JGI IMG/M metagenome (GOLD analysis project Ga0187771, IMG submission 133139) | Tropical peat soil microbial communities from peatlands in Department of Meta, Colombia - 0116_SJ02_MP15_10_MG | ecosystem: Environmental > Terrestrial > Soil > Wetlands > Peat | place... | reverse complement strand
CATCGCAAATCCCTTCGATATGTCGGCGCTGGAAGAAGCCGTGCGTCTCAAGGAAAAATACGGGGGAAAAGTGACGGCGATCTCCATGGGCCCCCCGCAGGCCGAATCGGCTCTTCGGCAGGCTTTCTCGCTGGGCGCCGATGATATAGTGCTGCTTTCCGACCGGGCTTTTGCAGGCGCCGATACTTTGGCCACCAGCTATACTCTTTCCAGGGCTATAGAAACTCTGGCAAATGAGGATCCCGTCGACCTCGTCCTTTGCGGCAAACAGGCCATCGACGGAGATACCGCTCAAACCGGACCGGGCGTCGCCACCAGGCTGGGGCTTACCCAGTTAACTTACGTGGTCGATGTGGAATGGATAGATATAGAAAACAGGCGCATACAGGTCAGGCGCAAGATCGAAGGCGGCTTCGAAATCATAAACGGCCCTCTTCCCGCTCTTTTGTCAGTGGAACTCGAACTCGCCAGGCCAAGGAGGGCCACATTGCCGATGCTCGTCAGTTCTCTTCGCGTGCCCGTCAAGGTTTGGAACGCCAAGGACATTGACGCTTCGCCTCAACTGGTCGGCATCAAGGGTTCGCCGACCTGGGTGAGGGCAATTGCTTCACCGCAGGTCCACAGGGCCGGACCCCGGTGGGATGTGGAACAGGGGGTTTCCACGGCCGTTTCTCAGGCGCTCGATGCATTGTTTGCCGACAAGGACTTTGAGGCAAAATTCGGATTACTTCTCACGGAGTGAGCAATGACCAGGAACACGCGGGGAATTGAGGTTGCCGAGATAATTCCGGACAAATGCATCGCCTGCCAGATATGCATAGGTGAATGCCCCGTGGGGGCTATCGAGCTTAGCGCCCAGGGAGTTGCCCTGATAGACCCTGAAGTGTGCGTGGGATGCGGCAAATGCTTCGAAAGCTGTCCGGTAAACGCGGTAAGATTCGAGAAGAAAAGAAGCAGGAAGCCCGCCGAAAAAGTTCGTGGTGTGCCCGGTATAGGGCTGGAGGGCTACCAGGGTGTGGCTGTTTTCATAGAAACGGTTAACGGACGGGGAGCGCCGGTTTCATGGGAACTGGTCGGAAAAGCCGGCGAGTTGGCGCGGCAGCTTGACGCGAAGGTCCTGGGGCTTTTGCTTGGAAACGATGTCGGGGCGGCAGCCGGCGAAGCGATTGCATACGGTTGCGACGAGGTTCACGTGATAGACGACCCGCTGCTTTCCGCCTACCGCTCGGCAACTTACGGCAAGGCCCTCTCGGATCTTTGCGGGAAACTACGTCCCGCCATAGTTCTGGTGGGAGCAACTCCCCTTGGCAGAGACCTTGCCGGAGTTGTGGCAACCCGGCTTGAAACGGGTTTGACCGCCGACTGCACGGGACTCTACATCGAAAAGGAAACGGGCCTGCTTCTCATGACCCGGCCCACATTTGGCGGCAACATAATGGCCACGATCTTCTGCCAGAAGCATCGCCCGCAGATGAGTTCGGTGCGGCCAAGGGTCTTCAGGATGTCCGACATGGACCCAGGCAGAAAGGGTGTTGTCACACGGCATGAAATGGAGGCGCCTGCCGTCGAACTGCCTGAGATTGTTAAATTCATCCCGGCAGGGGAGACGGCCGGCATCGATATAGCAGGCTATCCTGCTCTTGTAGTTGCCGGGCGCGGCGCGTGCGATGAATCTTCGCTGCCTCTTTTGGACGAGTTGGCTAAGCTGGTCGGGGGAGTTGTCGCCTGTTCGAGACCGGTGGTCGAGTCCGGTCTTTTACCCTACGAAAGACAGGTAGGCCAAACCGGCAAAACCGTCGCCCCAAAGCTTTATATCGGAGTGGGCGTCTCCGGAGCGGTCCAGCACCTGGTGGCCATCAACGGGGCGGAGAAGATCCTGGCCATAAATTCCGACCCCAATGCTCCAATTTTCAGGGTGGCGGACGCTGGTATAGTGGGTGATTACAAGCAGGTCATCCCCGAACTGATCGCTCAGCTCAGGAGGAAGAAATCCCTTTTACGACCGACCACTGGAGACTGATCTATGGAAGAGTCGTTCGATGCGGCAATCGTCGGCGCCGGGCCGGCGGGCATTTCGGCAGCCTGTGTTCTGGCGGACGGGAACTCAAAGGTGGTTGTCCTGGAAAGAGGCGAGTACCCGGGCTCGAAGAACATGTTCGGCGGAGTCCTGTACGGAAGGCACCTTGCGCAGATAATTCCCGACTATGTCGAGAGAAATTGTCCCATAGAGCGCAACATCGTGGAATCGCGATTATCATATCTTACCGAGGAAGGGGGATTGAGCTTTGCTTATCGGGACGCGGCCTTTTTCGGGCAACTGCGCAACAATGCCTTTACAGTCGGCAGGGCTAAATTCGACCGCTGGTTTGCCGATCAGGCCAGGGCTAAAGGGGCGTTGATAGTCGGTTCAACAGTGGTGACGGGCCTGCTTAAAGATCCTGCCGGCAGGGTTGTCGGCGTCAGGACCGACCGGGCCGACGGCGAGCTGCGCGCCAGGGTTGTTCTGCTGGCCGACGGCGTGAACTCGCCGCTGGCGGCCGGGACGGGATTTCGCCCCGAGGTCAGGCCGCAAAATGTTGCGCTCGCGGTCAAGGAACTGATCTCGCTGCCCGAGGAGGTAATCGACCAGCGTTTTGGCGTATCCCCTGGAAACGGCGTTACAAACGAAATCCTGGGTAATGTCACCTGCGGGATGAACGGCGTTGCCTTTCTCTACACGAACAGGAGTTCCTTATCCATAGGCATAGGGGCCAATCTTGCCGATTTCGCCAGGGAAAAGGTCCGTCCCTACGAGATGCTGGAAAACTTCAAGCTTCACCCCATGATTGCGCCTCTCATAAAAGACGGCAAGCCCCAGGAATACATCGCCCACTGGCTCCCCGAGGGCGGTTATGACACCATGCCGAAGCTTTTCGGAGACGGGTTCCTTATTGCCGGGGATTCTGCCATGATGTTCAATGCCCTGCACCGCGAAGGTTCAAACCTGGCCATGACTTCCGGCAGACTTGCGGCTGAAACCATCCTGGAGGCCATAAAGAAAAATGATTTTAGCGCCGCCGGCCTTAAGGGGTACGAAAAAAAGCTGCAAGATTCTTTCGTGCTCAGGGATTTAAAGAAATACCGAAGATTTCCCTCATTTCTTGAAACTCACCAGGACCTGTTCACGGGCCTTCCCCGCGCAGCAAGCGGTGCTGCCCGGGAAATGCTCACAGTTGACGATCTGCCCAAGAAAGCCAGACAAACTCTGGCCTGGAAGGCAATACGCGGGCAGGTCCGGCCGCTGCGGCTGTTGCGTCTTGTCTGGGACGCATGGAGAAGCGTTCGATGATCGTAAGGGTTGAAGACAAACTTTTTCTGGATCGATTTAACGTCGATGATGAATCCCATCTGCGCCTGGTGGACCCCCGAGTTTGTTTTGAGCGGTGCGGGGACCAGCCCTGCCTGTATATCTGCCCGGCCAATGTGTACAAACTGGTAGACGACCGGATAGCGGTCAACTATGAAGGCTGCCTGGAATGTGGTTCATGCCGTATCGGCTGCCCGCATTTCAACATCGAGTGGCGCTTTCCCAGAGGCGGTTACGGCGTTCGGCACAAGTTCGGCTGAGGTCCCAACATTTACTGCGTCGGGATGGTGATTTTAAATGTGGTCCCCCTTGAGCGGTTGTCAATTATTTCAAGAATTCCCCCATGCGCCTCGAGGATCTTCTTTACGATTGGGAGTCCCAGGCCGGTCCCATCCTTTTTGGTGGTAAAAAACGGGGGAAATATCTCTTCGCGGATTTCCAGCGGAATCCCGCAACCACAGTCAATTACGTCCACAGAAAGGTTTTTCCCTCTACAGTAACAGCGGACTGAAACCGTGTCCCCTTCGGAGGAGGCTTGAACGGCGTTGGTCAATATATTGATAAGAGCCTGCCTGATACGCATGGGGTCAACAAGCACCCGAGGAAGATCATGAGCCAGACTGGCCCGCACGTTCACTTTCTGAGTTCCGGCATCTTCTCCCACTATGGAGAGGCATTCATTGATCGTTGAATAAATATCCACTTCCACCCGGTTAAGATCGAGGGGACGGGAGAAATCGAGCATATCTTTTAGCATGCTTTCAAGCCGGGCGGTTTCGCTGATGATGATGTCGAGCTTGCTGCGATCGGGATTGCCGGGCGGAAGATGTTTTCTTATTAGATTGGCAAAACCACCGATCGCAATCAGCGGAGTCTTCATGTCGTGAGCGACAGCCGACAGGGACTTGCCGATTGCCGCCAAATTTTCTGCCTGTTTGGCTTTCAATTGCTCGCGTTTTTGCCGGCTCGCCGTCTTGCCCAAAACTACCGCAATCGCGAAGTAGACCACAAGCTGCATGACTCTGATTAAACCATCCGGGTTAATGCCGCTCCAACCATAAACGTGATGCGGGATGATAAGGAGGAAAACGGCACAAAACGTGTACAATCCGCCCCTGAGGTCGAACCAGAGGCACCCCAGCACAATAGGCAAAAAATAAAGCCTCTGAAAGACTACCTCCAGATGGTATCTGTCGTGAGCTATCCGGGGACTGAAATAGTGCAGGAAAGTAATGCTTATGAGTAGAAAAGCGATAAAACCCGTGCGCCTTATTGTTTCTTTCTTCAACACGCGCTCATCTCCTGTGCAAAACGATCCGCGTATTTTTGACCGCTTGATTTCCGCATGTTGATCTGTTTTGAATGGGATCTGTTTGAAGGGTGGGCGAATTTGCGGTCCTATACCCTGGAATAAGTAAGACTGTCTTTTTCGAACCTCTCCACAATCTCGTCGGTTAAAGACGGCCGCATCTTGGCCATGACTTTGACAAAATCTTCGGTATCCACCCTGTAGTCTTCGTTGTGGGCGACTTCCTGTTCAAATGCAAACTGGGCGACCTGTTCGAAAAGGTACTCGATGTCGGCCGGAGTGAACCTCGAAGTCTCGCTGACGAGCCTGTCCAGATCGATTTGGCCGACGTTGATTCTGGACAGGTAATACTCAAGGATCGTCTTTCGCTCATCGGCGCTCAGGCCGCCAACGGGTATTATGCAGTCGAACCTCCCCGGGCGGAGCAATGCGGCGTCCAACTGAGCGATGTAATTGGTGGCGCACACCAGCAGCAATCGGTCGGATTCATTCTTGAACAACGGCACCTGCTTTAGAAATTCGTTGGTTACGCTCTTAGCCAGACGGTCCGCGTTATCACGGCAAGGGGCCAACTCTTCGAATTCGTCTATGAAGATGACGGCGTCCTGAAGCTGCCTGAGCTTTTCCATCGTCCTGCGCAGATTGGCCCCGAGCTTTTCGGTACCGTCCTCTATGAGCATGCTCGGAGCGATCTCGATATACCACCAGGACAAAACCCCTGCTATGGCTTTGACAAAGTGAGTCTTTCCGGTCCCCGGAGGACCGAAGAAAATGATTGTCTTGGGCGGACTCACGCCATGTTTGCGCGACAGGTCTTCCATCGTAAGTGGAAGAATGATTCTGCGGTTGACCAGTTGTTTTGGAGGCTGGGAATCGGAGATGGTGTCCCAGATTTCTCTGCCAAAGGTCTGAGCCCCCATCTCATTGAGAATGTCTCTCCTCTTGTAGGACAGATACTCGTTTACCGCCTGCTCCATGTTTTCCAAAAAATCTATGCACGCGGTGCGAAAGCCCACGTCTCTGGAAAGCTTCTCGGACAAAAGCCATTTATGCTGCAAAATGTTCGCCCACAGGTCGGCGGCTATATCGGGTTCGAACTTTGCACCGGACATCTCGAAGATTTTCCCTGCGCATTCTTCCGGTGTAAGAGTCCCTGACATGTTGTCACTCACGGCCTCACCTCGGTCCCTGCCGCTGGTTACATGAACGGACTTATAACGCATCGGGGCGGCGTTGGCAAGTTCCGGGGGGCGACCGGGCCTGGTCGGAAGAAATCGGCTGTTACCGGGAGTCGTATCTATTCCGGATTTCGAGCTCTTTTTGGTCGCGAAGAGATCGAGGTGTTATGATCGCACCCGCCTGAGTGATTGCGTTTTGGCATTTGACATGGTTTGAAAAAATTGCTATTCTGATATTTTCTGGTTCATAATGTCCTGAAGCCAGCCAGCAGCTGACAGGGCGCCGAAGGCGCCTTTTATGTTTTTTGATCTACGTTCTCAAGGTCGACACATATGGGACACGACGACGGACACGGACGCGTTATCCTGGAGGCCGAAGGCGTCAGGGCCGCAATCGAGCGGTTGTCGATGGAGATAATAGCCTCGAGCCGGGATCCGGGCAAGCTTGCCCTGGTAGGCATTCATACAGGCGGGGTATTTCTGGCCAACAGGATTGCCGCCATTATATCGGGCAAACTGGGGACTGCGGTCCCTTTGGGCACGCTCGACATCACTCTCTACAGAGACGACTGGACGCGCCTCCACACTCAGCCGGTCCTCAAGGGGACAAACCTGCCGTTTCCCATAGATGACCTCGAAGTTATCCTTATCGACGATGTGCTCTACACCGGAAGAACGGTCCGCGCCGCCCTGGACGCCCTGATAGACTACGGCCGCCCAAGGCGGGTTCAGGTAGCGGTGCTCGTTGACCGAGACCACAGAGAATTGCCCATCTGCTGCCAGTTTGTAGGTATTGCTCCCGATACGAGCGCTGAAGAACAGGTAAACGTGCTCCTTTCGGAAAAAGACGGGGTGGACAGGGTGGTGATCGAAAAAATGAAAAGTGCCGGCGAATAGGACCCATCCCCGGATCTGAAGTCGACGTGAGCGACCAAACTTAAGTCTTAAAAATTTAGAGTTTTTGTGCTAAGGAGCGAACATCTGAGCGGGAGTAGCTCAGTTGGCTAGAGCATCAGCCTTCCAAGCTGAGGGTCGCGGGTTCGAAGCCCGTCTCCCGCTCCATATTTGAGAAAATCGGGAAATTGTGGTTGCGGCCCATAGTTGCGGTTTTGATTTCTCGCCCTACCCAACTTCCCTTTTCCCTACCGCCTGCTAAGCGAGTGTAGGGTGTAAAGCTCTACCGAGGGTTCGAATCCCTCTCTCTCCGCCACCCATAAGCAAAAAGCCCAGGTCCGGCACCCCCGGATTTCGGGCTTTTATTTTTGACCTGGGGACCATTTCGGGGACCATTTTCGAAAAAATGAATTTCGATTCTCAGTCAGAGCAGCTGAATTAAACTCCACATCAATTTTCTGGCAACAAGCTTATCGGCATAAGTACCGAATATCTTTATCGATAAAACTCAATGCGCCTTCTTCTTACCCCCAAACACCATCCCCTGCATAAACTCCTTCACATCCTCGGGGTCCTGCTCGCCGTCCCACACATCCCATAAGTATTGCAAACTCTGCGCCGCCTGGCCGGTCGGAAGGCCGAAGACATAGCCTGCCGTCTCCAGGGAGTGACGCAGCCAATGAGGACTCACGTCCTCCTCCTCATACCATTTTTCGATGTCCCTGGTGCTCTTTCTGAGCGCGTCGACTATCGCCAGCGCCGGCGTCGGCTTGTACTCGCGCCCCGTTGAGATTGCGTTCGCAAAATCCCGAATAATCGGGATGCCGCTAAATACCCCCAGCCCGATTTCTTTTGCTGCCCAGGAAATCCACCCTTCCTCGCCTTCCGGCCCCCCGCCCTTAATCAGTCCATGAAAGACCATGGGCATCACAAAATACCACCAGGACCGCGCCAGCACAGCCGCAAAGTCCGTCACACTCCGGTCCCTCACCGCCTCTATGCCCTTCCGGGCAATGTTGACCTCCCTGTTGTAAAAGTGCGACCAGAATGTGTAAAACATCCCGGCGAGCTTCTGCCATTCGCTTCCATGCTGAAAAGCCGCCAGGTCCTCAGCCCCACCGGCGCCGTGGGCATTCCGGACCGCTTTGTCCGCGTAGTATATAGCATCGGACTCCGACTTCATCCCCAGCCCACCCTCAGCTTCGGGCGCCAGCGCCTTCTCATAAGCCCCCAACCAGGTAGGCATGGCCGATGCCATGTCCAGCATGCCGATCCCGTAATAGGCCCACCGCTTAAACCCTGGAACAAATCCCTCTTTATCAAGCAGTTCCCTGAGCCCATCCCGGACATCGCGATCCATAGTTTGCATTCGGTGACGCATTTCTGAGCTGCGCTCATTCACAAAGTCTCGCGCCTCAGCCATTTTCCAGGGCTCACCATAAAATTCCTTCATCCCGACACCCATCCACTTGATGCCGAGCTCGCCGATAGAATTGCTCATGGCCGTAGCGCCATGCAGGATCATTGTTGATCCCCGGTAGCCCAGCCCAACGATGGTAGTATTGAGCCTGATCCTCCTTGCCAGCGAATTCCAAAAATCGTTCCCTGTCCGATCGTACGCGCGATCCCCTATCGTTCTTTTCAGCCAAGGAATAATCTGGTTGTACATTTCTTGTCCAACAGTGCCCGTTATGGATTCCCGGACCGCGTTATCTTTAAACAGCCTCACCAAATCATAAATCGGCTCCCGCCACGCAAGATCCCGGACCACGGTGTCAATATGTTGAGGCAGCACATCGAGGCTCAACTTCACCGGCCTCGCATACCGCTCAACGCACACAACGGTATATCCTTTATCCGTCCTTGGCCTTCCCGCAGCGCTTTGATCGGCCACCCTGAGAGCATTTTCGAGCAGCCTTTCCATGCCATCGCCCGACCTGGCCGGATCTTACACCATCGGATAGTACCCGCCCCGATACTCGCCATAAGGCGTATAGACCGTCGCAGCATCGACCCACACCGGCTCAACCCCCGTCATGCGCCGCTCACGCGCAGCGATCTCCGGACGCATGCGCTCGATCAAATCCCAGACTCCCTGGACAAAATCCCAATCCGCCCGGCTCATGTGCCGATCAAGGACCGCCTGCACGCTTTCCGGCTTCCATCCTTCTCCCCGACACATCTTGCTCCTGTTGCTCTCATTCCCCCAATTCAGCGCCAAACTCACGAGCTCCGCCTTAGATATCGTTGTCGGCTGCCCGGTCTTATTATCGATAAGCTCCAAGATCGGCGGCAAAAACTGATTGAGCTTTTCCTGATCTTCTTTCGGATACGCCTTCACCAAGTCGCGCACCCCCTGCGTCATTTCCTCACGCCACCTGTTCTCGTAAGCCCGCGCCTCTTTGATCCGCCTGAAAATGACCTGGTTCCAGGGACCGTTCGAATCCCCGCCGTCCAGCCTGTCGATAAGTTCCTGCTCAAGCCGGGAAAGTGATGCATGAGCACCGGCCAGCATGCTTTTCGCTTTCGTCCATCTGGCCTTCGTTCGCTGCGCAATATCGCCCTGCACCACCTCCGGGTTTCTCTCGGAAGGGATTTGCCGCCGCTCAACGTTCGAATACGCCGCCCGCACCAAATCCTCAACGGTTGCCGCAAATTCGGCCTTCTTCCCCGCAACGGTGATCTTTTGAGTTTCCCGCCCAACATGAGCTATCGACTTCACCGCATCGCTTAGGTCCCGCATCTGAGAGACGGTAAGGTCCTTATAATGGGCCGCCAAATTAGGGTTGAACAAGCTGTCGGCAACCTTGACATCCGCGCCCATGTCCCACTGCCGCGCAAGCCAATCTGAAAGCACCTCGCGGCTTTCGGCGTTGGGGTCCGCCCGTTTTAGCCCGAATCGCTCAAGCAGTGTATGAATCTGATCCAGGGCGGCCTGATCCATAGATTTGATGGTCCGCACCCTTCCGTACCTGTCCGCCCGGTCCTCCAAGCCTTCCAGGGCCTCTGCAACCTTTTTCGCCTCGACGTAGAGGGCGTGACTTAAAATCTGGCTGCGTTTCTGAGCAATAGCTTCCCTTAGATCACCTTTCAGCATGCCCCCTTCAGCCGCTGCCGCCGCTTTCGCCTCATCCCTCGCGTAGCGGTTAAGATTAGTGACCTCCCAAACCTTCCTGTCTCCAATCGCCTCTCGCGCCCAGACCCTTGCATCCGCTGCCGGTCCAAACACAGGCCGTTGCTGCCCGCTCTGCCGGATGAGCGTACGCAGCTCCATCGAAAGCGCCTGCAGGGCCTGCTCATTATGCACAGCATCCAAAGCTTGCTGCGGCATACTTCCATCTTGCAGCATGTCGCCAAAATGGTCCCTCAAACGTGCTGACAGGGCTTCCTGGATGAGATGTTCCCGCACCCCAAGGTTTATACCCCGGTTTTGCAAATCGCGCCTCTGCGCTTCCAGGCCCAAAAGGTCCTGTACCATGTCCGATCCGGACCGATACCCAAACATTTCACCTAACGCCTGAGGATCGACCCCGCCGTTTCTCATATACAGCCCATAGGGCAGGTTCTTCAGGTTATCCCTGCCTATCAGATTTTCCAGGGACCTTTGATCCATGCGCACGGGCGCCCTCTTTTCCCCTGTATCCTCAGCGCCCAATAACTTCCCGGTCCTCAGATAATGCAGAACCTGCAAATCTGAACGCCCGTTGATCTCCCCTTCGACCTCAGGCCGCAGTTCCTCAGCTTTGGCCGCCCACTCACCGGATTTTTGCTTTGCAAGTTGAGCCATGGCCTTCCGCTGAACCTGTGCCCGAGCCTCCGCCACCGACCTTGCAACCAGTTTGTTATAAGCCTTCCATTCGGCGCTGGTCATGCCGGCATCTTCAGCGCTCTTAAACAGCCGCCCCAGCCGCTGCTGTTGCCGCATGGTCTCAATCTGCTCGTCGGTTGCAATGATCCGGTCCATTACTCCGCGCACCTCGGGAGACACCTCAATCGGGGTCCCGGCCACCTGAGACAGCCCCAGCATCTGCCGTCCCCTGCCGGCCACCCGTTCATAGATGCGTTTAAGCCACATCCGAAAGGCATCAAAAACCGATTGCAAACCCGGCGAAGGCGCCCGCCCCTCCATGAAATAAGCCTCGCCATGCCGGGTAAAAAGCTCATGCAGCGGAGTCATAAGCGCCATACGAACTGCGCTGTCATCCATATCCAGCCCTAAATCTCTGGCAAACTCGCCAAAAAACTTCGGACCGGACTCAATGTCTTGCCCAAGATACTCCGCAGCCTTGCGGTAAGTATCTACGCGCGCCTGCGCCTGCGGATCGTCGGGATTTGCGCGCAGCGCCGCCTCTGCATCTTTTTTTGCTCTCAAAAACTGGCTGTGCATCTCGTCGGCATGAGACGCCCACCAGCCTTTGAGTATGCTTAGGTTATTTGCCGCACGCTCTGAAAAAGCGGAATCATGAATCAGTTCTTCCAGCCAGATATGCAGGGCCTCATGGAGAAAGCTCGACCTGTCTTTCAAGGCGAACAAGTTGATTATATGCGGCCCGGTTCCGTATCCCTCAGAGGGAAGAACAAGCGACGCCCGGCTGCCCATCTTCTTTCGAATTTGGTCCAGCCTTGCGTCCGGAGTGCTTTTCGTTAGCTCGGCAAAGACCTCCTGCTCTTTTTCCAAAAGCCTTCTTTGCCATTCTTCAGGAGTAAGCCCAAGCTGTTCACCCCGGTACTCTATCGCCTCCCGGACATAGCGATCGATGAATTCACCCTTGCTGGTCTGAGGATTTAGCAAATCATCTATAAGCGCATCCTCGGTCTCATATCCGTAATCATGCGCGAGTTCATCCAAAAGGTATCCGCCGTCTTTTCGAATCAAGGTCGGAAATTTCTTCACCAGTTGTGTGACGGTATCTTGGTCCCAATCGTCGAGGCTGCTTCTCTTGAGACCTATGCGGCGCATGGCGTCGAGCGCCTGCGTAGACGGCAATTCCCGGTAAAGAGACTCCGCTTCGGACCTCAAAGCCTTTTCATCTATGCGTACCTGCCTGCCGTGCTCCTTTTCGACCTGAGCCCAAGCCCGGCGAGCGGCTTCTTTTTGAAGGTCCTCGTATTCCTTGATATCCTTTAACGAGATCGGTTCTTCACTTAGAGTTTCTGAGGTGGGAATGGTGCGGGAGGGATGTCTTCGTTGATGAAGTTCTATTCCGCCTTCGGTCTCAGTTGAAGTTTCCCCTGTTCGTCCAGGTAAAACCGTCCCTTCGCTTGCCGACCGGCCTCTTTCATATCCTTCATCATGGATTCGTATTCCAAGGGAGTCAAGGCTCGGGTATGAAAGGATGTATCGGCCTTCTCTTTCAGTGAGGGCTTCGAGTTTTCCGGCAACGTCGTAATCTCTGAGGAGTTCTTCCGTTTGCTCACGACCGAATTTCCTTTCTATGGCCTTAACTGTCTCAGGCCTGATCGGTATCCTGGTAGCATATTTTCCTGCCGCAAGGCCGGTGACTGCAACAACTTTGCCTCCATTATTTTCAATATAATGGCGGAGTTCGGAAACTGTCCCGCCTGATGAGATTGCATCATCAAGTATAACATATTTTCGACCCGGCTGCACTTTACCGGTAAAATTTGCACGCGAAAGAAGCCTGTCTAAGGTGCCTTTTTTCGTGTGACCTGAGATATTGTTCTGACCAATTCCTTCATCAACAGGCAGCCCGGTTAAATCAGAAATCGCCTGGGCATACATTCGAGGAATCTTGTTTCTACCGCTTTCCTCAACGGCATGAATCGGCACGACCGTAGCATCGGGATATTGCCGACCTAGTTCAAACATCCTTTCCGGCTTAGCCAGATCACGTACTAACCGAAGAGCAGCTTCCGTATCCCCTGCTTTTGCCGCCGCATGATCCGGATGGCCCGTCAGTTTACTTAACGTTGTGTGGATGGTCGCATTGGGAAAATCCTCCGGCCAGGGCAAAACAGACGTTCGCTGATGCAGCGCTGTCCTCCCAGCCTCCGCCTCCTGCTCTCCCTCGCCCCTTACCACCCACCGGCTCTTCCGGTAAGCCTCCCATGCGTTCTCGAAGGTCCCCTCGCTGTATTCCGCTCTGGTCGCTTGCTGAGCGGCCACGATTCGCGCATAGGCATCGGAGGTCTTGGGATCGTATCCGGCGCTTATAAGCTGCGGATACAGATCGTTATAGACCCGCTGCATCGGCTCATCTTCAGCCAAGCCCTGCCGGTAATTCTCCGCAAAT
>Ga0187771_10002363_pt1 | contig 12981 bp, 15 predicted proteins | sample 0116_SJ02_MP15_1_FD_133139 | JGI IMG/M metagenome (GOLD analysis project Ga0187771, IMG submission 133139) | Tropical peat soil microbial communities from peatlands in Department of Meta, Colombia - 0116_SJ02_MP15_10_MG | ecosystem: Environmental > Terrestrial > Soil > Wetlands > Peat | place... | reverse complement strand
TCCAATACAAATGGGAATGGAAATCTAATGCCGACGTTTTCGCGCAGCCTCGAACAGTCGCTTCACCGGGCGCTCGCCATCGCCAATGAGCGCCATCACGAATACGCGACCCTGGAACATCTGCTGTTGGCTTTGATCGACGATCAGGACGCCTCGGCGGTGATGCGGGCCTGCAATGTCGACCTCGATAAGCTGCGCCGCAGTCTCACCGCCTATCTCGAATCGGAATTGGAGAACCTGATCACCGACGGCGCGGAGGATTCGAAGCCGACCGCCGGCTTCCAGCGCGTGATCCAACGCGCCGTCATCCACGTGCAGTCGTCGGGCCGCGAGGAGGTCACCGGTGCCAATGTGCTGGTGGCGATCTTTGCCGAGCGCGAGAGCCACGCCGCCTATTTCCTGCAAGAGCAGGACATGACGCGTTATGACGCGGTCAATTACATCAGCCACGGTATTGCCAAGCGGCCGGGCCTCTCCGAGTCGCGCCCGGTGCGCGGCGTCGAAGAGGAGGCGGAGACGAAGACCGGCGACGAGCCGAAGAAGAAGGGCGACGCGCTCGACGCCTACTGCGTCAACCTCAACAAGAAGGCGAAGGAGGGCAAGATCGATCCGCTGATCGGCCGCGACGCCGAGATCGGCCGGACGATCCAGGTGCTCTGCCGCCGGCAGAAGAACAACCCGCTTTTCGTCGGCGATGCCGGCGTCGGCAAGACGGCGATCGCCGAGGGCTTGGCGCGCCGCATCGTGCACGGCGACGTGCCAGACGTGCTCAAGGGCGCCACCGTCTTTGCGCTCGACATGGGCACGCTGCTCGCCGGCACCCGCTATCGCGGCGACTTCGAGGAGCGGCTCAAGCAGGTGATCAAGGAAATCGAGGCGTATCCCGGCGCGATTATGTTCATCGATGAGATCCATACGGTGATCGGCGCCGGTGCCACCTCGGGCGGCGCGATGGACGCCTCCAATCTGCTCAAGCCGGCGCTCGCCTCGGGCACCATCCGCTGCATCGGGTCGACAACGTACAAAGAGTACCGTCAGTACTTCGAGAAGGACCGCGCGCTGGTGCGCCGCTTCCAGAAGATCGACGTCAATGAGCCGTCGGTGGCGGACACGATCGAAATCCTCAAAGGGCTCAAGCCTTATTTTGAGGACTATCACAAGCTCAAATACACTAACGACGCGATCAAGGCGGCAGTCGAGCTGTCCTCGCGTTATATCCACGACCGCAAGCTGCCGGACAAGGCGATCGACGTGATCGACGAGTCGGGCGCCGCGCAGATGCTGCTGCCGGAGAGCCGGCGCAAGAAAACCATCGGCATCAAGGAAATTGAGACGACGATTTCTACGATGGCGCGGATTCCGCCCAAGACCGTGTCCAAGGACGACGCCGAGGTGCTGCAGCATCTCGAGCAGACGCTGAAGACGACGGTCTACGGGCAGGACAAGGCGATCGAGTCGCTCGCCGCCTCGATCAAGCTCGCGCGCGCCGGCCTGCGCGAGCCGGAAAAGCCGATTGGCTGCTACCTGTTCTCCGGCCCGACCGGCGTCGGCAAGACCGAGGTTGCCAAGCAACTGGCCGCCGCGCTCGGCGTCGAACTGATCCGCTTCGACATGTCGGAATACATGGAGCGGCACACGGTGTCGCGCCTGATCGGCGCGCCGCCGGGCTATGTCGGCTTCGACCAGGGCGGTCTACTCACCGACGGCGTCGACCAGCATCCGCATTGTGTGCTGCTGCTCGACGAGATCGAAAAGGCACATCCCGACCTGTTCAACGTGCTGCTGCAGGTGATGGATCACGGCAAGCTCACCGACCACAACGGCAAACAGGTCGACTTCCGCAACGTGATCCTGATTATGACCACCAATGCAGGCGCCGCCGACATGGCCAAGTCCGCTTTTGGCTTCACCCGGACGAAGCGCGAGGGCGACGATCATGAGGCGATCAACCGCATGTTCTCGCCCGAGTTTCGCAACCGGCTCGACGCCACCATCACCTTCGCGCATCTGTCGCAGGAGATCATCAAGATGGTGGTGGAGAAGTTCGTGCTGCAGCTCGAGGCGCAGCTCGGCGACCGCAACGTCACCATCGAGCTGTCGGAAGAGGCGACCCGCTGGCTGATCGCCAACGGCTACGACGAGCTGATGGGCGCGCGCCCGATGGCGCGCGTGATCCAGGAGCACATCAAGAAGCCGCTCGCCGACGAGGTGCTGTTCGGCCACCTGCGGGAGGGCGGTCACGTGCGTGTGGTTGTCACCAAGGATGGGGCTGGCCGCGACAAGCTCGGCTTCGAGTTCTTGGAGGGGCCGGCGACGCCGAAGCCTGAGAAGCTGCCGGCTGTGGCGCCGAAGGCGCGGCGCCGTTCGCCACGTTCGCGGGCCAAGCGCAGTTCGGTGCCGAAGGTGCCGCTGCTCAAGGCCTGACAGCGTTTTGAGGTCGTTCGATACCGACGGCCGGGCTCGCGCCCGGCCTTCGCATTTCAAGCGGAACGCCATGCGCCGCTCGTTCGGTTGCGCATAGCGCAGTGGTGTGAGACGGCTAATCGGCCGCTATGTCCGCGCCCGCGCCAAGCCGACCGTCCGCCGCCGTTTTCTTCGCCGGCATGAAATCGGCGCTCACCTCCGTATTCGTCCTAGTTCTCGCCGGCACCTATATCGGCATGGGCGCGCTCGCCCAGGATTACGGCTTTTCCTCCTGGTGGCTGGCGCTGTCGTCCGTCTTGGTGTGGGCGGCGCCGGCGCAGGTGATCCTGCTCTCGTCGCTCGGCCTCGGCACGCCGCCGGTAGAGGCGGCGATCGCAGTCTGCTTGAGCGCGATCCGGCTGTTTCCCATGGTGGTGGCGCTGCTGCCGCTGCTACGCTCGCCGCAGACGCGCACGCGCGACCTCTTGCTGCCGACGCATCTCACTGCGGTGAGCATGTGGGTGGAGTCGCTGCGTCTGTTGCCTGCGATGCCGCGCGAGCAGCGCACGGCCTTCTGCAACGGCCTGGCGGTCGGCTACATGGGCACGGCGGTGACCTTCGGCTTCGTCGGCTATTATCTCGCCGCCGGCCTGCCGCCGCTGTTCGCCGGCGCGCTGTTATTTCTGACGCCGCTGTCGTTCCTGTTCTCGACCACGCGCAACGCGCAGGCGATGATCGACCGGCTGGCGCTGCTGTTCGGCCTGATCATCGGCCCGCTCTTGGTCTACTGGCAGCTAGGGCTCGACCTATTGTGGACCGGCGTAGTCGGCGGCTCGCTTGCCTATGGCATTCATCGCTTGCGCGAGGCGGTCCGATGAGCGCCGCGACGACCGAGCTGTGGCCTTACTTGCTCTTGATCCTGGTCGGCTTCCTGCCCAACGAGATATGGCGCGTGCTCGGCCTGGTGCTGGCGCGCGGGCTGAGCGAGGATTCCGAGATCGTAGTGTGGTCGCGCGCGGTGGCGACCGCCATTTTGGCCGGCGTCATCGCCAAGCTGATCCTGTTTTCCGTCGGGGCGCTCGCAGCCATTCCGTTGGCCTTGCGGGTGAGCGCTGCGGCGTGCGGATTTCTCGCGTTCTTGGCGAGGCGCTCGGTATTCGCCGGCGTGCTGGCCGGCGAGGGGGTACTGCTCTTGGGCAGTTTCCTATTCGCGCACTGAGCCGCCGCTCATCCGGTGGCCAGCGCTGCGGCGAGCTTCTTGGCCTGCTCGGCCAGCGTGTCGGGCTTTTCCTTTTCCGCCGCCGGCGGCTTCATCGGGATGCCGGACTTGCGCGGGATGACATGCACATGCAGGTGGAACACCACCTGTCCGCCGGCGCTCTCGTTGAACTGCTGCAAAGTGACTCCATCGGCGCCGAAGACTGTAAGGGCGGTCTTGGCTACCTTCTGCGCGACCGTCATCACATGCGCGAAATCAGCCGCGCCAACGTCAAAGATGTTGCGCGCCGGCGCCTTCGGCAGCACCAGCGTGTGGCCGGGTGCGCGCGGCATGATGTCGAGGAAGGCGAACGCCTTATCGTCCTCGTAGACCTTGTGGCAGGGCAATTCGCCGCGCAGGATCTTGGCGAAGATGTTGTTCGGATCGTAGCTTGGCATCGGCACTTCCCCGTTTCTTCGTCATGCGGACAAGGCCGGCCATGACGATTGTCTATTTCTGCTCCACCAAATCCTTGCGGAACGGCGCGGCCGCCGCAAGCTCCTCGCCGGCGGCGCGCACATAAGCGCGCTCGCGCGCAAGATAGTCGGCGACCGCCCGCCGCAAGGACGGATTGGCGATGAAATGCGCGGAATAGGTGGTCTGCGGTAAGTAGCCGCGCGCGAGCTTGTGCTCGCCCTGGGCGCCGGCCTCGACCCACTTGAGCTTGTGTTGGATCGCGTAATCGATCGCCTGGTAGTAGCAGAGCTCGAAATGCAAGAACGGGTGGTGCTCGATAGCGCCCCAGTTGCGGCCGAAGATGGTGTCGGCCCCGAGGAAATTGATGGCGCCGGCGATCCAGCGGCCGACGCGGCGTGCCATGACCAGGAGGATGCGGTCGCGCATCTTCTCGCCGATGATGGAAAAGAATTTGCGCGTCAAATAGGGGCTGCCCCATTTGCGCGAGCCGGTATCCATGTAGAAGGCGAAAAATGCGTCCCACACCGCTTCGGTGAGATCGGAGCCGGTGAGCCAGTGTACCTCGATGCCCGGCGCCAAGGCTTCCCTGCGCTCGCGGCGGATGGTCTTGCGTTTGCGCGAAGAGAGGCGTGCGAGAAAGTCGTCGAAGCCGGTGTAGCCGAGATTCTCCCAGTGAAATTGCTGATCGTTCCGCTGCAGGAAGCCGCGCTCACCCAGCAGGCGCCATTCTGGCTCGGTCAGGAAGGTGACGTGCGCGGAGGACAGGTCGCTTGCCGTGGTGATCTCGACCAGCGCGTCGGCCAGCGCCCCGCGCACCGCTTCGGCGGGCGGGCCGGACCGGGCGAGCAGGCGAGGGCCGGTCACCGGGGTGAACGGCACCGCCACCTGCAGCTTGGGGTAATAGTCGCCGCCCGCCCGTTCGAAGGCGTCGGCCCACCCATAGTCGAAGACATATTCGCCGCGTGAATGGCTCTTCAGATAGCAGGGCGCGACGCCGAGCAGGCTGCCGTCGGCGCCTTCCGCCAACAGGTGGCGCGGCTGCCAGCCGCTGCGGCCGCCGACCGAAACGGACGCTTCCAATGACGAAAGAAAATCGTGCGATACAAAAGGGTTATCGACTTGTCCTCGTGTAGATAATTCGGCGGAAAAGTCATCCTCAGATGTTAGTTTAACTGCCGATCCTGTTTCGCTGCCGAGGCCGACATCGCCGCCGCCCGCGCAGGCGTCCCAGGCCATGCGGGGAACCTCGGCGAGCGATTGCGCGATACGGATGCGGATGTCAATTTCGGTCATCGGGTCGGGTCTGTTACTCCGACTCTATGCCGGAAATGGCACGGACTCACTTACCCACTTGAGGGGGGCACACCACGATATCGTACCCGGTCGGGATGCCATCGAAGCTGTAGCCTTGCTCGGGGTGGCAATTCGGCGGAATCCGGTGGCAGCCCTCGACCGTGCAGGCAATCTGCCCGGTCTCGCGAACGCGCCGATGGACCTTGGATTTGGCAAGGGTGGGCGCCGCCAGATAGGCAAGCTCGGCCGCGCCGATGGCGATCAGGGCGATAACGGTGACTGTCCTCATGACCAAGACATATGCGGCGCGGCCAGGGTTTCTAGGTCTATGGACGGAAGCCTTCAAAAATCATTTGATCCGCCCAGCGCACCGCGCGCTGGCGTTGCGCCTGGCTGCGCACGGTCCAGGTCAGCAACGGCAAGCGAAAGGCCGTGCGCGCAATCACCGGTGCCGCAGCCGGCAGGTCGTTCACCGCATAGGCGATGAAGTGCGGGCGGGTGCGGGGAGCGTGCAGGAACCAGGCCATGCTGCGCCTCTCCGCGCGCGGCAGATCCTCCCATTCGCGATGCGCATAATAGCGTTCGGCGACGATGCCGCGCGTCAATTGCGGGGCGATCCAGCGCGCAAGCTCGATCACGGCGGGGTCAAACGACATCACCGCCACCGGCCCGGAATAGTTCGCCAGCACGTGCGCGCAGCGCTGCACCAGCCGCCGGTCGTCGTCGAAATGGCTCTTGAGTTCCAACAGCAGCGTGGCGCGGCCAGCGACGAAATCGCACAGGTCGCCGAGCGTCATCATGCGGTCGCCGGTCGCCTTGAAACGCACGGCCTCGATTTCGGCTGCCGTCATATCGGCGAGCCGGCCGCTGCCTTCGGTGAGCCGGCCGAGCACGTCGTCGTGATAGACGAAGGCTTCGCCGTCGGCGCTGATCTGCAGGTCGGTCTCGATGCCATAGCCACCCGCGATGGCGGCGCGGAAGGCGGAAGACGTATTCTCGATCACGCCGGCCGTTGCATCATGCAGGCCACGATGGGCGATCGGACGGGCGATGAGCCAATCGAGGCCGGCCATTTCAGCTAACTTCGAACAATCCCTCGACTTCGACCGCCGCATCGGCCGGCAGCGCCGCCACGCCGACTGTGCTGCGCGCATGGCGACCGTTGTCGCCGAATACCTCGACCATCAAGTCGGAAGCGCCGTTCATCACCTTCGGCCCGTCGGTGAAGCCGACCGCGGAATTGATGAAGCCGCCGAGCCGCACGACGCGGACAACCTTGTCGAGGTCGCCGAGCGCCGCCTTGAGCTGGGCCAGCAGGTTGACCGCGCAGGCGCGCGCCGCCTTCTGCCCGTCCTCGATCGAGACGCCGCCGCCCAACTGGCCCTTGGCTACCAGCTTGCCGTCGGTGCCGAAGCATAGCTGGCCGGAGATGACGAGCGTGTTACCGCTGCGTACGAACGGCACATAATTGGCGATCGGACTTGCCGGGGTCGGCAGGCTGATCCCGAGACTTGCGAGCTTTTGTTCGACAATTCCGGCCATGACACCCTCCTGATCTTTGCCATGTCTTGGCCGATTGAGCCTTTCGAGGCAAGCAGAGCCGGTGCCGTTGCCCGCGGCGGGCGCGGCCTCTATCTTGCCTATTTCTTGCATGATTCAAGGCGGGAACCCCGAGGGCCCGCACCGATGAAAACGCTGACGCTTGCCAAATGGCTGATCCCGGCGGTCCTGGCCATCGGGCTTACCACCGCCGCAGCGGGCGCGCCGGCTCCGGCCGCGCCGCCCTCCGAGACGGTGTTCTTGGCGCCGCACCGGGCGGTCTATGACCTCAAGCTGGTCAAGTCGAGCGGCAGCCGCGGCATCGAGGCGGTGCGCGGGCGCATCCTCTACGATTTTTCCGGCAATGCCTGCGACGGCTATGAGCTGCAATTCCGCCAGGTATCGGAGCTCGACTCCGGCGAGGGCAAGACCGCGCTCAGCGATCTGCGCTCCACGACCTGGGAATCCGGCAACGCCACGGCGTTCCGCTTCAACTCGGAGAACCTGGTCGACGACCGGCAGACCGACGCGGTCGACGGCCATGCCGAGCGCAATGCGAAGACGGTGGCCGTCGATCTGAGCAAGCCGAAGGAAAAGAATTTCACCATGCCGGTAAGTGCGGTGTTCCCGACCCAGCACATGCGGCGCATCATCGCCGCCGCGCGCCAGGGCAAGAGCGTGCTGGAGTTTCCGGTCTATGACGGCTCGGAAACCGGCGACAAGCTCTATAACACGCTCACCGTGATCGGCCGGCCACTCGCGCCGGGGGCAAATCCGCCGGACGACGCGGCAGCGACGGTCCCCGAGCTTGCCAAGCTCACGCGCTGGCCCGTGACCATTAGCTATTTCGAGAGCGAAAGTGAGCAGACGCAGCGGACCGGCGAGCAGACGCCGGTTTATTCCATCACGTTCGAGCTTTACGAGAACGGCATCTCGCGTGCGCTGCTGCTCGACTACAGCGATTTCACCATCAAGGGCGAGATGACGTCGCTGGAGCTGAAAAAGCCGAAGCCGTGTCCCTGACTTTCGCGTCCGTCGCCGAGATGCGCCGCTGACGCGCAGCGCTGCGCCCGGGAGGAGGGGGAGTTGCTCAATTCTCCTCCAGCGCCAGTCCCTTCACCACCGCGTTGCGGCCGAATTTCGCGCGCAGACGGTCGACCGCCAGCTCGGCTTCGGCCGTGCGCCGGTCGAGGAGATCGGCCAGGTCGTCGTCCGCGGCATCCTGCAAATGGCTGACGCCGATACCGATCAGGCGAAATTTGGCCGAGCCGAGTTCGTGCGCCAGTAGGTCGCGCCCGGCAGCGAAGATGCGCGCGGCAAGCTGGGTCGGACGGCCGAGCGCGCGCGCCCGCGTGCGGATCTTGAAATCGGCACTCTTGAGCTTGAGCGTGACCGTCGAGCCGGCGAGCGCATTGGCTTTCAGGCGCGCCGAGACCTTCTCCGTCAGCTCCCACAGCGTCTGCTCGAGTGGGCGGAACTCGCCGATGTCGCGCTCGAACGTCGTTTCGGCGGAAATGCTCTTGGCGTCGCGCTCAGGATCGACCTTGCGCGTGTCGATGCCGCGCGCGAGATGCCAGAGTCGCGCACCTTCCTCGCCGTAGCGCTGCACCAAGTCGTTCTTGTCAGCGCGCTGCAGGTCGGCGATCAGCCGGTAGCCGTCTTTGGCGAGCTTGGCCGCGCTCGCCGCGCCGACGCCGTAGATGAACCCGACCGGCTTCGGCGCGAGAAACGCCGCCGCTTGGTCCTGGCCGAGCACGGCAAAGCCGCGCGGTTTGTCCATGTCGGAAGCAATCTTGGCGAGAAATTTGTTGGCCGAAAGGCCGATCGACACGGTGATGCCGAACGCGCGCTCTACCTCGCCGGCAAAGCGCGCCAGCGCCTTGGCGGCGCTCATGCGGTGGAGCCGTTCGGTGCCGGAGAGATCGAGAAAGGCTTCGTCGATCGACAGGGGCTCGACCAGCGGAGTGAGGGCGAACATAGCCTGGCGCACCGCGCGGCCGACTTGCATGTACTTCGCCATGTTCGGCTTAATCACTACCGCGTGCGGGCAGCGGCGCCTGGCCTCGAACATCGGCATGGCCGAGCGGACGCCGTAGGTGCGCGCGACATAGCAGGCGGCGGCCACCACGCCGCGTTTGCCGCCGCCGACGATCACCGGCTTGTCGATGAGCGAGGGATCGTCGCGCTTCTCGATCGTGGCGTAGAAGGCGTCGCAGTCGACATGGGCGATGGTCAGCCGGTCGAGTTCCGGATGACGCGCAAGCCGCGGCAAGCCGCAGGCCGGACAGCGCTTGACGCTCTCCGGCGCATCGGCCAAGCAATCGCGGCAGAAGCTCACGGGATGTCGCGCTCCCAGTGTCCGCCCAGCGCGGCGAGCGCCTTGCCGATATCGGCCGGGTCGATGCCGGCATCGCCGGCAAATTCCACCAGCAGGCGCTCATCGCCGACCAAGTATTCAAGTACACCCTTGAGGAAACCGGGTGCTTGCGCGGCGGCGCGAATCTCTGCAGGGCCAATGCCGGTGATGGCGAGGAAGCGGCCGAGCCGCTCGCCGTCTCCGCCAATGAAGGTAAGCGCCTGAATCGCCAGCCCTTCTGCCGCTTCCGCGGTTAACGAAGGCCCTCGTTTCATCGATCAAATTTGCCTTTCCGTAATATATGGGCACTACCATGAAGCGATCATGCCCGAGCGCGCACGACATGGCGATGGCGAGCACGGCGGATTGGGGACGCACTGGGGAAAAATGGGGCGGGGGACATGCCGAAGACCGTCCTAATCGTGGAGGACAATGAGCTGAACATGAAGCTCTTCCATGACCTCCTGGAAGCGCACGGCTACCAGACCGTCGGCACCCGCAACGGCATCGAGGCGCTCGCTCTGGCGCGCGAGTGCCGGCCCGATCTCATTCTGATGGATATCCAACTGCCGGAAGTGTCCGGCCTCGAAGTGACGAAATGGCTCAAGGACGATCCCGAGCTCAAGGCAATCCCCGTGGTGGCGGTCACCGCCTTCGCCATGAAGGGCGACGAGGAGCGCATTCGCGAGGGCGGCTGCGAGGCCTATCTGTCGAAGCCGATCTCGGTCGGCAAGTTCATCGAGACCATTCGCCACTTCCTGGGGAGCGCGTGAGCCGATGACTGCCCGCGTTCTTGTCGTCGACGACGTGCCGGCCAACCTGAAGCTATTGGAAGCGCGGCTGTCGGCCGAGTATTTCGATGTCATCACCGCGCATAGCGGGCCGGAGGCGCTGGCCCTGTGCGAGCGCGCCGAATGCGACATCGTGCTGCTCGACGTGATGATGCCGGACATGGACGGCTTCGAGGTCTGCCGCAAGCTCAAGGCCAATCCGCGCACCCATCACATTCCGATCATCATGGTCACCGCGCTCGACCAGCTGGCCGACCGCGTGCGCGGCCTTGAAGCCGGCGCCGACGATTTTCTCACCAAGCCGGTGGCCGACGTCGCGCTGATTTCGCGCGTGCGCTCGCTCGCGCGGCTGAAGATGGTCACCGACGAGCTGCGTCTACGGGCGATCACCTCCAAGGAGATCGGCATCGAAAGCCCCGAGCGCGAGGCAGTGGCGGAAACCGGCCGCCATGGCCGCATCCTCATCGTTGACGACCGGCTGAGCTCCTATGAGCGGATCGCCGCGACGCTGTCCAAAGAGCACACGGTGGACGTGGAAAACAATCCGGCCGAAGCCTTGTTCCGCTCGGCCGAAGGCAATTACGACCTGCTGATCGTTTCGCTCGGGCTGAAGGATTTCGACGGCTTGCGGCTGTGCAGCCAGGTGCGCTCGCTCGAGCGCACGCGCAACGTGCCGATCCTGGCGATCGCCGAGGCCGACAACAATACGCGGCTGGTGCGCGGGCTCGAGATCGGCGTCAACGACTATCTGCTGCGCCCGATCGATAAGAACGAGATGCTGGCGCGCGTGCGCACGCAGATCAAGAAGAAGCGCTACACCGAGCGGTTGCGCGACAACGTGCAGATGAAGATCGAGATGGCGATCACCGACACGCTCACCGGGCTGTCCAATCGCCGCTACATGGAAACGCATCTGGCGACGCTGGTCGAGCAGGCCGCCGCGCGCGGCAAGCCGATGGCCGTGCTCTTGGTCGACATCGACCACTTCAAGGCGGTCAACGACACGCACGGCCACGACGCCGGCGACGACGTGCTGCGCGAGTTCGCGCTGCGCATCCGCAAGTCGATCCGCAACATCGATCTCGCTTGCCGCTATGGCGGCGAGGAATTCATCATCGTCATGCCGGAAACCGACATGGCGGTCGCCACCACAGTGGCGGAACGGCTGCGCCGGCGCATCGCCTCCGAGCCGTTCGCGATCCAGCAGGGCACGCGCAGTCTCGACGTGACCATCTCAATCGGCATCGCCGCGCTCGCCGGGCCGACCGACAATGCGGCGGCGATCCTCAAACGCGCCGACATGGCGCTTTATCGCGCCAAGCGCGACGGCCGCAACCGGGTGGTGCCGGACGCCGCCTGAGGCGCATTCAGGCTCGCTGCGAAAAGTTCCTGCAAGCATTGCAGCGGCTTAATCCTTCGATTTGGCCGCCATCGAGCCTTGGTCTAACCTTGTCGGCGACGGGTTTTGAGTGCGCGCGGCGTGGTCAGGCGCGGCATGCCAGAAAAGCCGAGGCAATGCCCTGCGGAGAGCTCAGGTCCGCCGCATCTCCTGGGTCCTGCGGGTTCGGCCGGTCCGGAGGCGGCGCGAGTGGTCTCATCATGATGCCGCTTCCGGCCGGCCACCAACTTGACCGACGTGCAGCGTCACGGCCGCACGATCGTCCAGCCCTTTTCCGCAAGCTCGATCAGCGTCACCACGCCAGCCGGCACGCGCGTGGCGTTATCGACCAGCGGCGGCTCCTTGCCCTCGGCGCGCGTCATCGCCTCGAGGGTGTTCTCGCACGCCATGAACGAGACATTGGCCATGCCCTCTTGGAACGATTTCAGCCGCTGCAGCACCGGCGACTTGTCCGCTCGCAGCATGTTGAGGCCGCCATTGAAGGCGACGATCTCGATGTCCACCTCGTCGCCTTTGTCGGAATAGTATTTCGAGACATTGGCGGCCACGTTGAGCACGGCATTCATCCTCGCCGGGTCGCTGTCGCTGATCTGTAGGGCGAGCTTGTGCCTTTCCATGGCGTGCGCCGGCGCGAGCGCAAGCGGCAGCAAGAGGAAGGCGGCGAACACGGCGCGCAAGCAGACGGACATCGGCGGCTCTCCCCAGCTTAGCGATCGGTTTCAAGCATATCAGGTCCGCGGACGGCCCGATATTCCGCGCTGTTTTGTTATCGCCCGCGCTGGGAGCAAAAATTTTCGGGCCGGCGGCCTTAAAAAGCAAAAGGGCGCCGACGGGCGCCCTCAAGCCACATCGGAAGCGGCGGACTACTTTATCTTCGACTCCCGATACTCGACGTGCTTCTTGGCGATCGGATCGTATTTCTTCTTCGCCAGCTTCTCGGTCTGCGTGCGCGAATTCTTCTTGGTCACATAGTAGTGGCCGGTGCCGGCGCTCGACACGAGCTTGATCTTCAGACTGATGGCTTTGGCCATGATGGAAACCTCGGACGATGTGCAATTTGGCGCGGAAACTAACCTCGGCGCGGCAAATGTCAAGAAAGCCGCGATTTTGTAGGATTTACAGCAGTTCCCGGAAGAACTTGCCCTCCTCCATGTAATACATAGGCACCGGCAGGTCGTGCCCCATGCCGGCGGCGACCCGGTTGGCGAGTTCGTCGAGCACCACGCCGGTGATGATTGGCACGTCCAGCGTCTTTGTCTCGCTCACCGGCATCCACACCAACTCGACCAGCTCGGAATCTGGCCCCACCACGCCCTCGATGCGGTGCGCGACTGAGGACGCGTCGGTGGTGAAAAAGCGGCTGTCGAAGCGGCGGTTACGGCCGGGCGGTGTGATCGCGCGCGCCACGAAATATAGTTGCCCGAGGTCAGGATGCACTTGGGCCTTGGCGAACTCCTCCCACAGGCCGCCGGGGGTTGCCGGCGGCTCGTCGCGCTTGACACCGATCAGGAGGCCGGTCTCCTCG
>Ga0187771_10002362_pt1 | contig 12982 bp, 6 predicted proteins | sample 0116_SJ02_MP15_1_FD_133139 | JGI IMG/M metagenome (GOLD analysis project Ga0187771, IMG submission 133139) | Tropical peat soil microbial communities from peatlands in Department of Meta, Colombia - 0116_SJ02_MP15_10_MG | ecosystem: Environmental > Terrestrial > Soil > Wetlands > Peat | place... | reverse complement strand
CGGCTGCGAGCGTGGTCCGGAAAATCCGGTACAGACAACCTTTTTCGCGCCGTCCCGGCTCTCACGCAGAAGTTTTGTAACGCGAAAAAGGAGTCTGTCCCGGTTTTCCTCAGTGGCTACTTCAGGAGCAAAGGCCCTGAGTGCAGTTCTCACACAGTCTCTGAAGGCGCGTGTACATCAGAACTGGACGGTGAGGCCTTCCCATGCGGCTTCGAGGTTGGGGAAGCGCTCGCGCGCCTGCCGGACCATGCCGGCCATGAAATCGTCGTCGTGGATGGGGTCGTGGTGGAAGAGGACGAGCTGCTTCGCTTTCGCGTCCTTTGCGACCGCGACGGCGTTGACCCAGGTGCTGTGTCCCCAGCCGCGGTGGGTTTCGTATTCCTCGGGCGTGTACTGGGCGTCGCAGATCAGTAAATCGGCATTCGCCGCGTAATCGCGGAGAACCTTGTCGAGCTTCGCGTCGCCGTGTTCGTAATCGGTGGCGTAAACGATCACGGCGCCGCCCGCTTCGATGCGATAGCCGGATGCTCCCTGCGGGTGGTTCAGGGCGAAGGGGCTGATGATGAGGTCGGAGGTGCGCACCGATTCACCGCCTTCGATCTGGTGGAAATCGCGCTGCGCGGCGACCTGGCTGAAGTCGATCGGAAAGTAGGGCTTCGCCATCTGGCCTTCGAGCGTTTCTTCGAGCGGGGGTCCGGTGGTGCCGGAGAAGAACGAGATGTGGTTCTTCGACATGTAAATGGGCGCGAAGAAGGGGATGCCCTGAATGTGATCCCAGTGGAAGTGCGTGAGGAAGATTCTGGTTTCGATGGGGCCGCCGCCGGCCTCCTTCATCATGCACTGGCCGAGAGCGCGGATGCCGCTGCCGGCGTCGAAGATGACGCGCTCGCGGGCGGTCGAGATTTCGAGACACGCCGTGTTGCCGCCGAACTTGAGGTTTTCCAGCTGGGGTGTGGGTATGGAGCCGCGTACGCCCCAGAATCTGGCTCGAAGGCTCATGTTCAGAAGGCCATTTTACTCGCGATGCGTTTGCGGTCTGCTTTTTCAGTCCGCAGTTTGAGCGCGGTTTCGTAAGCCGAGCGCGCTTCAGCAGGATGGTTCAGAGCCTTCTGGGTATCGCCGATCTGTTCCCAGAGGGCGGGATTCCGGGCGTCCAGCTTCGCGGCGGCGTTGAGTTGTTCGAGCGCCTGGGCGGGCTGGTTCGCCTTGAGATAGAGGCCCGCGAGCGCGGTGCGCGCGGCCACGTACTCGGGCTTCGATTCGAGGACCTTGTTGTATTGCTCGATGGCGCCATTGGTGTCACCGGTATCGGCGAGCAGGCCGGCGAGGCTCAGGCGCGAGGGCAGGAAGCTGGGGTCGATCGAGAGGTTTTCCTTGAAGGCGTCGATGGCTTCATTCTGGCGGCCCTTTTCGCCAGCGAGCAGCAGCGCGAGATTGTGGCGCGCGGGGAGCAGCGAGGAACGCTTCTGGAGCGCATCGCGGTAGAACTTTTCGGCTTCGGCGTTTTTGCCTTCGGAGGCTTTGAGCGAACCGAGGGCGTTGAGCGGTTCGGGGGAATCGGGCGCGAGCGCCATGGCCTTGCGATAAGCGTCTTCGGCTTCGCGGCGGCGGTTCATGCGCTGGTAGACGAGCCCGAGGTTGTAGGGCAGATAGCTGAACTGCGGGGTCAGGCGCATGGCCTGCTGGTAGCTGCGGATGGCGCCCTGGTAATCGCCGGATTCGACGAGCGAGAGAGCGAGGTTGTGCAGTGGGTAGGACCAGTTAGGCGCGCGGCGGGCGGCGTCGCGGAAGGCGGGGACGGCTTTCGTGAAATCGCCCTGTTCGAGATAAGCGATGCCGAGGGCATTGAAGCCGTAGGCGGCGCCGGGATCGATGCGGACGGAGTTTTCCAGAAGATTGGCGGCCTGCGGGTATTGCTTGTCGTAGAGCAGGGCGCGGCCTTCGAAGAAGGAGTGGCGGCCTTCGAGATAGAGCGATTCCGGCGTGAGGCGCAGCGCGGCTTCCATGTACGCGGAGCCCTGGTCGAATTCGGATCTGGTCTGCGGCGTCTGGTCTCCGGCGAGATAGCGGAGCAGCACCTGCTGGGCCTGATCTTCGAGGGCTACGCGCAGGGAGTTTTCCTCGAGGAAAAGCTGTTCGGGCGGGAGTTCAGAGCGCAGGCGATCGAGAGAATCCCAGGCGCTGCCCGGCGTGTTCGGCATCAGGCGTTTGGCGGCGATGGCGGCCTGGAAGCTATCGACATCCTGCTGGGCCTGGCCGGAGAGCGCGACGGCCTGCGGGCCGGCGAGGAACAGCGGACCTCCGTTGCGCGAATCGTAGAGAGTGCGGAAGCGCGCGAGGGTGATGCCGGGTTTTGAAAGATCGGAGAGCCTGGTGGCGTTGCCCATGGCGCCGAAGTCGCGCGGGTGCTGCTTGTTGGCGGTGAGGTTGGGGACGTTGTCGCGGACGTAATCGATGAGTTCGCCCGAGGTGACGGCGCGGTTGTCATCGTGATCGGCGAGGCCTTCGAGGCCTTTGAGCACGGAGTAAGTGAAGGCGCCGTGGCCGCCACCGAATTGGGTGCCTTCGACGGAAGTTTCTTTGGCGCGCGTCGCGGTGAGGCCGAGCATTTCGCCTTTGGCCTGGCCGAGACGTTCGACGGCGGTGCCGATGCCGGCGGTTTTGAGGTTGCCGATGGCCGTGGCGCGGGAAACGTCGGCGAGGAAGACGACGCGGCCGACTTTCGAGAGATCGTCTTCAATCAGCGACTGGAGTTCGGCCATGGGCAGCGCGGTGGTCTGGAGATCCTGCGGGTCGCTGTCGTAAGTGACGATGAAGGCGCCTTTGGTATCGACGGTGCCGTGGGCGGCGACGAGGATGAAGATGGTGTCTTTCGAGCCGGCGCGCTGCTTCAGGAAAGTCTGGAAGGCGTTGCGGATGGCCGCGGTGGTCGCCTGTTCGTTGGTGAGGACGACCATCTGATCGGCGGGAAGGCCGCCGCCGCGCGGGCTGGCGAGATGCTGGCTGAAGGTTTTGGCGTCGGCTTCGGGGAATTGCAGCCAGAGATCCTGCGGGAGTTTTTCGTATTTCGAGATGCCGATGAGGAGCGCGAAGGTTTTGGCGTCAGACGCGACTTCGGCGGCTTTCAGGGCAGCCTGATCGGCGAGAGATTCCTGGAGTTCGAAGATGCGGCCGCGGACCCAGGTGGCGTCCTGCCACTGCGCAGCGACCTTCTGATAAGCGGCGAGGGCGTTGGCTTCGAGATGGGCGCGATCGAGAATGGCGGCTTCTTCGGCCAGCGCTTGGGCGTTGTTGGGATCGGTGCGGAGGAGTTCTTCTTCAGGCGCGAGCTGATTGCGAACGTCCGGCGGGAGCGAGGCGAACGGGACGGCTTCGCCTTCGGGCTTCGCCAGACCACGCGTCATGCTGACCCCGTAATGCTGCTGGCTGGCGACGGCGACGCGGACGAGTTGCGGGAGGAAGCAGGCGTTGACGGGCTTGGGAGCGTCGAGTTTGCCGGCTTTGACTTTGAGCTGTTTGGCGTCGAGGAGGACTTCGCTTGAAGGCGTCAGGGTTTGGGAGGCTTTGGCCGGGCAGTAGAGGAAGCTGGTGGGGCTGTCGCTGGTTTTGAGCGAATCGCCGGAGAAAAGGATGTCGCCGGGGCGGGCGGCAAGCGGGGTTTCGGTGTTGGCGCGGAGGACTTTGCCGGTGCCGGCGGAGAGGATCAGGCCGACTGGTTCTTCTTTATTGTCAGCAGCTTGCAGGGCAAGAGCGGGGATGAGGGCGAGGAAAAGGAAGCGCTGGCTCACGAGATGTCTCACTGGGTGACCCCGGTGGCGTGGACCGGCTGCTGTTTCGTCGTTTCGACCAGCGAGACTACGGTGTAAAGCTTCATCGGTACGGTTTTCCCTCTTACCGGGACGTCACCCAGAAACAAAGTGTCTATCGTCCCCCCGGCCATTTCACGGGTTTCTTCGCTGAGCAGGAGCTTCGTTTTGTGCTCCTTGTTCAGACTTTCGAGGCGCGAGGCCAGGTTTACGGTGTCGCCGAGGACCGTGAACTCCATCTTGTCCGACGATCCGACGTTGCCGATAACGACTTCGCCGGAATGCAGGCCGGCGCCGGTTTTGAAATCCCCTGGGGTGGTCACCATCTCGGTTGCGCAGGTGACGGCGCGCCAGGCATGGTCCCCGGGACGCGCGCCTTCATCGTCATCGGAAAATACGGCCAGAATACCATCGCCGATGAATTTATTCACGTGGCCGTGGTGGCGGACGATGATGGAAACCATCTTCGCCATGTAGACGTTGAGGAGGTCGACGACGAGCGCGGGGTCCTTCGATTCGCAGAAGGCGGTGAAGCCGCGGATGTCGGTGAAGAGGATGGTGACCATCTGGCGCTTGCCGGTGAGACCGATGCGGCCGGACTGCTCGAGCGAGGTTGCGACCTGTTTGCCGACGAAGAGGGCGACGGCGCTCTTGAAGAACGAGCTTTTCTTTTCCGCGGTGGCGAAGCGGTAGATGATGCCGCCGATGAGGGCCCAGACGAAGCCAATCAGGATTTCAGTGGAGGAGAAAAGCCAGCCGGAGAGGAAGAAGAGATGCGTGGCGGTGAGCGCGGCGGCGAGGAGGACGATGCTCCAGAGAGCGGTCTGCGACACCGCGAAGGAAGTCATGATCGCGACCGTGGCTCCGGTCACCACCGTCAGCGCGGCGATGCGGGCCCAGGGCGCGACGGGCTGGAGGAATTTGCCGGTGAGGATGGTGTTGAACGAACTGGCGTGGATTTCGACGCCGGGCGTCATCCATTTATCGGTGAGGGAGAAGGCGGTGAAGAAAGGCGTGGCGTGGCGGTCGCCGATGTTATCGGGGCCGAGAAAGACGGCTTTGCCTTTGACCCACTGCGAGAGTTTTGCGAGATCGCCCGCGCGCTCGGCTTTGACGAAATCGTAGATCGAGACCCTGGGGAAGGTGTCGGCCGGGCCGGCGTAGTTGACGATCATGTTGCGCTGGCCGTCGGTGGGGATTTCCCGGTTGCCGAGGAAGACGCGGCCGTTGCGGACGGAAGCGTTTTTTCCGGTGAATTTTTCGGCGGCGCGGAGAGCCATGCTGCGCGTGAGAGCTTCGGGTGGAACGCCTTCTTTCGGGGCTTCGATGAGTTCCTGGCGGCGGACGAAGTCATCGGCGTCGTCGGTGAGGTTGGCCATGGCGGACATGCCGAAGGCGGAGGCGAGCATGTTGATGGGCACGGCGAAGGCGGGGTTGGACTGATCGGCGCTGGAGGCGACGAAGGCCGAGACGAGCGGCATTTTCTGCGAAGCGTAAGTGACGGCTTCGGCGAGCGCGCCGTCGTTATCGGGTTCCCATTTGGAGACCGGGATGCCAAAGGCGACGTCGAGTACGAGAACCCTGGCGCCGGCGTCGGCAGCGCCTTTGATGACGTCGGCGTAATAGCGGTGCCAGAAGAGATTGGGCTCGGGGAAGTTATCTTCGGCTTTTTCGTCGATGCCGACGATGACGATGTCTCTGGCGGGGACTTTGCCGCGCAGAACGAAGTTGGCGTCGCTGGCTTTGAGTTCGAGAAGACGGAAGAACTGGATGTTGGAAAGCACGAGCGTGAGCGCGATGCTGCCGAGCGCGATGGCGGCGCCGATTCCGATTCGCTTCCAGTTCGGTTTCATGCCTGCTTTCTGAATGTTAGCGGATGTTGGAGAAAGAGTGAAAATAGACCGGGGAGTCAGTACACTCAATAGTTACGCAAATGGGGCGAATTGTCAGGCTGGCGGCGTTATGGCTGGGGTTGGGAGGGCTGGCTGGTCTGATGGCTCAGACCACGCAGGGGCTGATCTCGGGCACCGTCATCGATTCCGTGACCGGGCGGCCGGTTACCGGCGCTTCCATTGCGTATTCGAACCCGGCGCTGGCGGTTACGGGCACCGCGACGGGTGACGCAAACGGCGCTTACTTTTTGCCCATGCTTTCACCGGGGACTTATACGATCCGGGCGAGCGCGGATGGATATCAGGCGCAGGAGCTGCAGCAACTGGAGCTGACGGTTGCCGGGCGGATTGAGATCGATTTCAAGCTGCGGCCGCTGCATGACGTCTGGGAAGCGGGACAGTATCGCAGCGTTTTCCTGCCTGGCAGCAAGACGATTGTCACATTCTACGGGCCGGACGTGGATACGAGCCGCTCGGGGTCGTTCGAAGGACAGCAGGGGAAGCAGGGCACGCTGGATACTTCGGTGTCGTACGTGGTCGATCCGGAGCAGATTGGTGATATGCCTTTGCAGGGCCGCGACGTTTATACGATGCTGGTGAGCCTGCCGGGCGTGACGGCGGATACGGGGACGGCGCGCGGGCTGGGGATGAGCGTGGCCGGCGCGCGGCCATCGTCGTCGAATTACCTGCTCGATGGGGCTGAGAACAACAACTATCTGATTACGGGGCCGCTGAATCCGGTGGCGCCCGAAGCGGTGCAGGAATACCGGGTTTCGACCAACAACTTTTCGGCGGAATACGGGCAGACGGCCGGGTTCGTGGCCAACGCGATTACGCGCGCGGGCGGGCCGGAGTATCACGGGATCGGTTATGAATATCTGAAGAACGATGCGCTGAATGCGGCGGATTTTCAGGACAATCTGAACGGCACGGGGCGGCTGAAGGACACGGAGAATCAGTTCGGGTATCAGGTGGGCGGGCCGGTGCCGAAGACGGGCAAGCGGCTGTTCTTTTCGAGCGCGCTCGAAGAGCTGATCAGCCACAGCGAGCAGGCGGCTCAGACGTATCTGCTGCCGACGACCAATTTTCTGCCAGCGCTGAATGTGCAGCCTTCGCGGGATTCTTACAAGCTGCTGACGGAGTTTCCCGGGCCGACGATTCAGTCGGTGAATCTGACGGCGCCATACAAGGTGTCGCCGCCGGTGGTGGTGGACCGGCTGCTGGCGCTCGAGCGCGGCGATTATTCATTCAACGGCGGCAAGGATCATCTGATGGGGCGCGTCTCGATTGCGCGGGTCACGGAGCCGGATTTCATCTGGACACCCTATCCGGCGTTTATCACGCCGCTCAACGAGAACACGGAAGGCGCGGCGGCGAACTGGATGCACACGTGGTCGCCGCGGCTGACGAGTGAGCTGAAGGTGGGGTACAGCGACGACAACCTGTGGTGGAACCGGGCGCATCCGGAGATTCCGGCGCTGGCTTCCTACGACGGCGTGGATCTGCCGGGAAGCCCTTCGGCGTATTCCTACCGGAATCACAACCGGACGCCGGAAGCGATATACAGCACAGTCTGGACGCGAAACCGGCATATCGTTTCGGCAGGCGCGGGGTTTCTTTTCCGGATGAACGACGGCTACCAGACGGTGGGGCAGGACGGGATCTACTTCTTTTCGAACGTGATCAGCTTCGCGTTCGATGCGCCGGAGTTTTTCGAGGCGGCGGTGAGCCGGACGCCGGCCACGCCGGCGCTGCCGAATTACAACCGGAGTTATTCGTATCAGCAGAATTACTTCTTCGTGCAGGACAGTTACCGGGTCAGTTCGCGGCTGACGCTGAATTACGGGATCCGGTACGAGCGCTACGGCGCGCCGGTGAATACGGGTGCGGCGAAGGACACGCTGCTGGTGCTGGGTTCGGGATCGGATTTCACGTCGCGGCTCGCGTCGGGGTCGCTCGAGACGCCCGCGAGCGGGAACGAACAGATTTTCGGCGCCGATAACGGCGACATCGCGCCGCGGTTCGGCTTTTCGCTCGATCCGTTCGGCAGGGGCAAAACGATTGTGCGGGGCGGGTTCGGGATGTTTTACGACCGGCCTTTCGACAACCTCTGGCAGAACGTGCGCAACAACGGATATGTGATCCCGCTCTATTCGGTTTCAGGCGCTCCGGTGGATTATCTGCAATCGATTTCGAGCGTGCTGCCTTCGTATGCGAGCCAGAACTCGGCCGTGGTGAACGCGAATTTTCCGGGCATCACATTGATGGACCCGAATCTGAAGAACGGTTACGCGGAGACGTTTTTCCTCGGCACGGAGCAGAGGGTGGGCGAGAACCTGACCGTGCAGGTGACGGGGAACGGGTCGCTGGGACGACGGCTGATTACGACCGATATCGTGAACCGGGAGTATACGGTGACGAGCGGGCTGGGGCGGCCGAATGAAGCTCTGCCGGATGTTTCGTGGCGGTCGAGCCAGGGGCTCTCCGATTACTATGCCCTCGATGCGCTGGTGCGGTACCGGCTGGGGAATTTCCTCGCGCAGGGCGCGTACACGTGGAGCCATTCGATCGATAACCAGAGCGATCCGCTGGTGGGGGATTTCTTCGCGCTGGATTTCACGAGCATCAACAGCAGCGCCGGGACGGGATTGCGGTCGACATTCGCGCAGCAGTACAACAGCAACGCGGACCGCGGAAATTCGGAGTTCGATCAGCGGCAGAATCTGTTTCTGCTGGGCACGTGGCAATCGCCGTTCCGCGGTTTTCTGGCGCGGGGATGGCGGGCTTCGTGGATGGCGGCGTTCCGGTCGGGCCTGCCGTATACGGTGCTGAGCACGACGTCGATTGCTCCGGTGAACGGGCAGGGAGAGATTCTCAATCAACGAGCCAATCTGCTGAATGCGGCGACGGCGGTTTACAGCTCGCCGCAGCCGGTGGCAGGCGGCGTGATGCTGCTGAACGGGGCGGCGTTCGCGCAGCCGGCGAATCCGAGCGTGATCGGAACGAGCGGGCGCGATGCGTTCACAGGACCGGGTTTGTACAGCATCAACTTTTCGCTGGGCCGGACGTTCGCCGTGCCTTATGTGCGTGAAGGGACGCGGCTGACGGTGCGGGCCGACGCGTTCAACATTCTGAATCACGCGAATCTGAACAATCCCGATAACCTGCTCGGCGATCCCAATTTCGGCATTGCGACGTACGGGCGGCAGGGCACGCCTTCGGGGTTCCCGGCGGTTTCGCCGGTGAACGAAACGGCGCGCCAGATACAACTGTTGCTGCGCATCGAATTTTAGGTTCCCGATGGTCGGACGCGTCATTTCGCACTACGAAGTCGTCGAGAAGCTCGGCGAGGGCGGGATGGGGCTCGTGTACAAGGCCAGGGACCTGCAGCTCCATCGTTTCGTGGCCATCAAGGTGTTGCTGGCCAGCTCGGCGGCGCGGGCGGACCGGAGGGCGCGGTTCATTCAGGAAGCGCGGTCGGCCTCCGCGCTGAACCATCCGAATATCGTGACGATTCACGACATCGTGCACATCGACGAAGGCGAGCCGACGGAAGCCGAATGCATCGTGATGGAGTGGGTGCGCGGCCACACGCTGGCCGACATGCTCAGCCACGGGAAGATGCCCACGGTGGATGTGCTGAAGGTTGCGACGCAGATCGCCGATGCGCTGGCGGCGGCGCACAACATCGGGATTGTGCACCGCGATCTGAAACCGGCGAACGTGATGGTGACGCCGGAGGGTCTGGCGAAGGTTCTGGATTTCGGTCTGGCGAAACTGGCGGGCGATGAGACGCAGGGGATTCTGACGCATGAGCTGACGGAATCCGAGACGACCAAGTCGATGCACATTTCGACGCGGCCCAAGACGGCGGAAGGGACGATCATCGGGACGGTCGCGTATATGTCGCCGGAGCAGGCGCAGGGGCGAAGGATCGATGCGCGGTCGGATATTTTTTCGTTCGGCGTGCTGCTCTACGAAATGCTCACGGGCGAACGGGCGTTCCGCGGGGATTCGAGCCTTTCGACGCTGACGGCGGTGCTGCGCGACGATCCGCCGCCGCTGGCGCGGGCGGGCGTGGACGCGCCGCCGGAGCTGAACGAGATCATTGTGCGGTGCATCAAGAAAGACCCGAACCATCGCTACCAGACGATGGCCGAGGTGAAGGACGCGCTCGAGCACCTGTATCTGATGATGCGGTCGGCGACGCTGCTGAGCATGACGCAGATTTCGTCGAGCGTGTGGAAGCAGCCGGCGATTCGCGGCGTGCCGTCGATTGCGGTGCTGCCGTTTCTGAACCTCAGCTCGGACAAGGAGAACGAGTATTTCAGCGACGGGCTGGCGGAGGAAATCATCAACGCGCTGACGAAGCTGGGAAATCTGCGGGTGACGGCGCGCACGTCGGCATTCGTGTTTCGCGGGGCGCAGCAGGATGTGAAGCAGATCGGCGAGAAGCTGGGCGTGGCGAATGTGCTCGAAGGCAGCGTGCGCAAGGCGGGAAATCGCGTGCGCGTGAGCGTGCAGCTGATCGGCGTGGAAGAAGGGAACAATCTGTGGTCGGAGCGGTATGACCGCGAGATGACGGATGTGTTCGAGATCCAGGACCAGATTTCGGACGCGATTGTGGCGAAGCTGAAGGTGCGGCTGGGCAGCCAGTCGGGGACCGGGATCGATCCTTCGCGGCCCATGCCGCAACTCGTCAAGCGGTATACGGAGAATCTCGAAGCTTACGACGTTTACCTGCGCGGGCGGTTCGAGCTGTACAAGATGACGCGTGAAGGGCTCGACGCGGCGAAGAAGCTGTTCGAAGAAGCCATCCGGCTCGATCCGAATTACGCGCTGGCGCATGACGGGCTCGCGTATTGCCACTATTCGGAAGGGTTCCTCGGGTTCGCGGCGCCGAATATCGCGATGCCGAAAGCGAAGACGGCGGTGCGGCGCGCGCTCGAACTGGACGACACGGTGGGCGACGCGCACGCGACGCTGGGCGTGATTCTGGCGCTTTACGACTGGGACTGGGCGGGAGCGGAGCGCGAGTTTCTGCGGTCGATGGAGCTGAATGGCGCATCGCCGGTGGCGCGGGACGTGTACGCGTTTTTCTTCCTGCGTCCGGTGGGGCGGATCGATGAGGCGATCGGGGAGACGCAGCAGGCGCTGTCACTCGATCCGCTGTCGATTCTGTTCCGGGTGCATCTCGGGTTCCTGTTCTACGTCCAGCGGCAGAACGAACATTCGATCGCGCAGTTCCGTAAGGTTCTGGAGATGAGCCCGAACTATTATCTGGCGCACGCCATGCTGGGGCAGGTCTATACCGGGGCGGGCGACTTCAACGAAGCGCTCGAGTGCTATGGGCGGGCGCGTGTGGCGGATGTGGACAGCAGGTTTGTGGATTCGCTCGAAGCCATGACCCTGGCGGCGGCGGGACGGCGCGCGGAGGCGCTGGCGCTGCTCGCGAGGATTACGGGGAAAGCGGCGACGGGTTATATTTCGCCCGTCAGCATTGCGTACATTTATACGTTTCTCGGCGATAAGGACAGGGCGTTTGCGGAGCTGGAGCGCGGCATCGAGGAACGCGATCCGAACATTCTCGGGCTGAAGTCGAATCCGATTTTCGACCGGCTGCGATCGGATGAGCGCTATGGAATCCTCCTCCGCAGAATGCATCTCGAAGGTTGAACGGGTTGTCTGGCCGATCGCGGCGGCGGCGCTCGCGATTCATCTCTACGCAAGCGGCGCCTACGGATACTTCACCGACGAGCTTTATTACCTCGCCTGCAGCCGGCATCCCGCGTGGGGTTATGTCGATCAGCCTCCGTTGATTGCGGTGGTGACGGCGCTGGTGCGGGTGCTTGCGGGCACGAGCCTGCGGGCGATTCGATTCCTCCCCGCGCTGGCTGCGGCGGCCGAAATGATTCTGACCGGGATGATCGCGGCGGAGCTCGGCGGGAAGCGGTTTGCGCAGGGCCTCGCGGCGCTGGGAGTGCTGGTGGCGCCGGGGATTCGCAGCGCCGATGGATTCCTTTCGATGAACGCGTTCGAGCCGCTTTTCTGGCTGGGCTGCGCGTGGCTGGTGATCCGGATTATCCGGACGCGGGAGGACCGGCTCTGGATATGGGCCGGAGTGCTGGCGGGCGTCGGGCTCGAAAACAAGTACTCGATGCTGATTTTCGGCACGGGCCTGGTGGTGGGTTTGCTGCTCACGCCGCTGCGGCGATTGCTGGCCTCAAAGTGGTTCTGGATCGGGATGGCGATTGCGTTTGCGATTTTTCTGCCGAACCTGATCTGGAATGTGCGGGAGCACTTCCCGTTCCTCGAACTGCAGGCGAACATTCGCCGCAGCGGGCGCGATGTGGCGCTGAGCCCGGCGGCATTTTTCGGGCAGGAGATCCTGGCGATGCAGCCGTTCTCGCTGCCGGTGTGGATGGCGGGGTTGTGGTTCTTCTTCGCGACGGAAGCGGGCAAGCGGTTTCGCGTGCTGGGGTGGGCGTGGGCGTTCACGGCGCTGGTGATCGTGATTCAGAGTCCGCGGATCTACTATTTGTTTCCGGCGTTTCCGCTGCTGTTCGCGGGCGGCGCGGTGATGTGGGAACAGTGGCGGATGTGGCGCGCATGGCCGGTGGTGATGACGGTCACGGGCGCGATGCTCGCCCCTCTCGCGATTCCGCTGCTGCCGCCGGAGACGTACCTGAAGTACACGAACGCTCTCCACATCGAGCAGCCGAAGATCGAAAATCACCGGCTGGGTCCGCTGCCGCAGATCTTCGCCGATCAGTTCGGATGGGAAGAGATGGCGGCTGAGGTGGCGCGGGTGTACCGGCAGGTGCCGGAGGACTTGCGCGCGAAGACGGCGATCTTCGGGCAGAACTACGGCCAGGCCGGCGCGATCGATCTCTTCGGGCCGAAGTACGGATTGCCTGCGGCGATCAGCGCGCACCAGAACTATTTCCTGTGGGGTCCGCGCGGGTATACGGGCGAGAGCATGATCGTGATGGGTGACCGGCGGGAGAGGCTCGAAGAGCTGTTCGCGAGTGTCGAAAAGGTGGGGCACGCCGGGCACCCGTATTCGATGCCGTATCAGCACATCGATATCTTCTGGTGCCGCGGGATGAAGCGGCCCCTCCGCGAGGTCTGGCCGGAAATCAAAAACTGGGACTGATGGAGCGGATCAGGCTTCGAGCGTGGCTTCGAGCGCGATCTTCGTGTTGTAAAGTTTCGAAACCGGGCAACCGGCTTTGGCGGCCTGCGCGGCTTTCTCGAAGGCTTCCTGGCTTGCGCCGGGGATTT
>Ga0187771_10002361_pt1 | contig 12984 bp, 12 predicted proteins | sample 0116_SJ02_MP15_1_FD_133139 | JGI IMG/M metagenome (GOLD analysis project Ga0187771, IMG submission 133139) | Tropical peat soil microbial communities from peatlands in Department of Meta, Colombia - 0116_SJ02_MP15_10_MG | ecosystem: Environmental > Terrestrial > Soil > Wetlands > Peat | place... | reverse complement strand
TTTTGGAAATCATTCAAGTATTTCAGCATATCAAACCACGCTGTTACAGGCTGATTGGGACTTATCGACAAACTGCCCCCGGTGATCGTCAGTGGCTGGTAAGCTTGGCTGTAGACTGTCGGCACACCACCAGATTGCGGCGAAAACGCCAAGTTTGTCACCAAAACTAGGAATATAAGGAAAATGGCGACTCCGCTGAACTCTTTTCCTACGTGTTCCAAGGCTTTCTTCGTTCCAGTCAATCTCGGCGGTTCCTTTAACAGGGTCACAAACGGTTTGGACAGACCAACTATGCCAATAGCTGCCACGAGAGCGAACGCTGGAGCCAATATGACCAGTACACGCACCATGGACGCAGCAAAATAGACAGAGCTCAAAGCAAAGAGTAACATGAAAACATTCTTCGTTGTGAGGTTTCTTGCGATGTAGAATAGACCCACGAGGAAGAAGAGTATCGCAATGCCAACGTCGTAGTAAATTGAAGCCCAAGTCGAAATCCTCTGTTCAGCCACAGATTCTATAAGCGGGTTAACTCCACGCACAAGTGGATCTATAACAACCAAGAATTTTGCTCCTATGGCTCCCAAGAAGCCGGCCAGAGTGAGCACAATGAAGCTGCCGATTATCCCAGCCACGAATACTACGACAAACATGAACTTTTCCCTAGCAGAAACCAAATTGCTCACGATCTCATTCAGACAAAGAAGACCAAAGACTCCTGCAGCAGGCAGGACAGCTGTGGAAACCAGGAAACTGGGTCCGACTTCAGTTCGGGTGCTTATTGCTAGAAGCAGACCCGGCCCAAAGGTCAAACCGTACACTAGGAAAAGACGTCGTGAATATCTTTTGAGCAGAAGTAAGACGAAAACGAAGAGGGCGGCCAGGTCGATGATGTAATATGACGCGCCCCATCCGAGGATGAAGTACGTTAAGACAGCAGCCGATCCAAGTGAGTAGACAACCGATGAATTTATCGGCCTTTCTTCTTCAACGGCTCTGAGGAAAAAAAGACAGAAAGCCGGAATCGCAAAGATGCCAACGTTTTCAGTCGTAAAGAAGCCGAAAGTAATTTTCGTGATCACGGCTGGGCTTATCGCCAAGATGAGTGCTGCAAGCAAGCCGACAGGTTTTCCCCCTAAGTCTTTTCCTAGGAAGTATAGAAGAAAAACGCCTAGCGCAGCCATTAAAGGAGGGATAAACGCAAGAAAGGTCATCAAGTCAATGTTGAAACCGAGGAACCTAACGATGTCATAGGAAACAGCTCCAACAAACACCAGTGCTGGATAGGAACCTCCCAAGTCTATTCCGCCGGGGTACCATTCCTGCGTGTCAACCCAATGCGTAGGCCAAAAGGGCGACAGCAAGCCTTGCTGTGTCATTCTTTGCACCAGATTGTACTGGTAGTACGGGTCAAATTCATTAAGATGGATTGCCCCTACTTGTATCTCCCAGCGCAGTGGCAGTATGCGTATGGTGAATGCCAAGAAAACGCACAGCACCAAGGCTGAAACGGTAAGGATTGAACTGTGGTTCACTTTGAGTCTTAGTTTTCCTAGATTCTTTATGCCGTTGACAAAACGCTCCTTGGATACGACGCTGCTGAGCTTCACTTCGGGTTCATCTCTCACACAGTTCTTTGAGGTGCTTTATTTTCCTTGCGGTTAGGTGTCGTCTAGGAAGTGTTGACAAGAGAAACGCCGTTAATATATACCTTTCCGAATTTCAAATGAACTCAAAAAGACATTACGCTTGTTCAATTTTCCTTTTGTAACCATACTTTTCAGGGTCGTAAAGCGGAAATGCCTTCACCTTGCCTTCCGTCATCCTGCTTCGTATGTTCACTTTTACCTGTTCACCTTCTTGGGCATATGATGTTTGGACGTATCCCATACCTACGCCGCGTTTGAGAAGTGGCGAAAACGTACCACTCGTAATCTGACCAATCTTTTCCCCAGTGGCAGAGTGAATTTCGAAGCCGGGTCTAGGTATTCCTTGTTCTGTCATTTCAATTCCAACACGTTTTCTTTTCCATCCTTCAGTTTTCTCTTTAAGCAACGCTTCTTTTCCAATAAACTCCGCCTTCTGCAGCTTCACGACAAAGCCTAAGCCTGCCTCTTGGGGCATTGTGTTTTCGTCGATGTCATTTCCGTAGAGGCAAAAGCCAGCTTCAAGTCGAAGTGTGTCTCTGGCTCCTAAGCCGCAGGGTTCTATTCCGACGTCCTTGCCAGCTTCAAGAATGGCATTCCAAACTTTCACTGCCAAGTCGGGCTTCTCCAGTGAAGTGTTCCATACGAAGACTTCGAAACCGTCTTCGCCAGTGTAGCCTGTTCGTGAAACAAAAGCGTCCGTGTTTACCAGACCTGAATGGCCACACTTAAACCTTCCAATTTTGCTCAAGTCCTCGCTGGAGATTTTCTGGAGTGTTTTCTCTGCGTTCGGACCTTGAACTGCAAACATCGCCACGTTGTCAGATAGGTCCTCTATCCTCACAGTGTAGCCCTTCGCATTCTTCGCAAACCAGTCGTAGTCTTTCTTGCGATTGCTCGCGTTGAAAACTACTAGGAACTTTTCCGTTTCCAGCCGGTACACGACAAAGTCGTCTACTATGCCACCCATTTGAGTGCACAAGACCGAATACTGGGCGCTGTTCGGCAAGAGGGTGGAGATATCGTTCGTTATCACGTAGTTCAGGAAACGCTCTGAATCAATGCCAGTGACGATCACACGCCCCATATGGCTGATGTCAAAAATGCCGACGCTGTTTCGTACAGCCATGTGTTCAGGTGCTATGTCTTTGTAGTAAACTGGCATTTCAAAACCTGCGAAGTTTATCAGTTTGGCTGTTTTCAGGTGCACCTGGTACAATTGTGTTCTGCGGGTTGTTTCATTCAAGCTTCTATCCTCTTTGAAAACTACTTGAAAGGCTTCACGTCCACATCAATGGGTATAAGGGAGAGCTTCTTCCCGCACTTCGGGCATTTCCCTTCGAGCTCGTGCAATATTTCATCGGGAGGTCGCAATTCGGGACCTTCATACAATACGTGACCGCATCCAACACAAGCAACTCGTTGAGGCATGACAGCTGTGCTCCTTATTGTGACAAAAGAACTAAATGACCATGACATATTTATCGGTTGCTAGGCAAAAAAACTGTGGACTGTTTTGGGAAGGATGAAAACGCCTCGCTACTGGCCAGAGAATATGATCACATTCAATTTCAGCATAGCCAGTTCAGTATGCCTGACACTGTATAGCACGCACGTTGCCTGAATTCGCAATCAATTTTGCCTACCTCCCCCTGGGGTTCTTCTGCACCTAGGAATGCTTACAGGACCTCAGAAGCACAAGAGTGGAGTCATTTCGTTAGTGTGGTTCCCATTCTAAGCATCGAGGTCGAACCATGTGCCACTTTGCCATCTTCATTAGTTTCCTGTAACAGGCATTGAAGCTCGCAGCTTCCAAAGTTTAAATTTGTTAATGCGTATTTCACGGAAACAAGACTCACCCTTTTGCGCTATTTTTCACCCTTCATCAAATCATGCCAGATTTCGAAAGAGACTCCATCGATTAATGAAGCCGCCAGTTCAGTCAAAATCTTAATGTCCTTCTCAACCCTTACTTCACACAACACGCTCAAGAAACCATCAGGCGCAGGTACTACAAATGGATAATTACACTCTGATCATTGCTGAGAAGCCGGATGCTGCGGAGAAAATCGCTTTGGCCCTCGACAACACGGAAATGCCCAGGAAACTGTCGGAAAAGGGCGTGCCCTACTACGTAGCTAAGCGTCATGGAAAGGAAATAGTCGTGGTTCCAGCTTTGGGTCATATGTACACTATAGCTGCTGAGAGAAAGGGCAGAAATCACTACCCAGTTTTCAGTTTTAAATGGGTGCCGCGATACATTACCGACAGAAAAGCGACGGGAATTCGCAGCTGGCTTCAGACCATCACTACATTGGCAAAGAAAGCTGAAACTTTTGTCGACGCTTGTGACTTCGACGTGGAAGGATGCGTCATAGGATACTGCATACTAAAATATGCTTGCGGCGCCAAGGAGCATGAATCCAAACGCATGAAATTCTCCACTCTAACTAGGCAAGAACTCGAAAAAGCCTACGCTGAACCGTTACCGCAGCTAGATTTCGGCCTGACGGAAGCCGGGCTTGCGAGGCACGAAATCGATTGGCTGTACGGTATAAACCTTTCAAGAGCCCTCACTATCGCAACCAGAAAGCGGAGCAAGAGATATGTGACATTAAGCACGGGAAGAGTTCAGGGCCCAACTCTAAGGTTTCTAGTTGCAAGAGAAGAGGCCATCAGAAGCTTCGTGCCAATACCATACTGGAAAATCAGAGCTCAAATCGAAACGGACGGCCGAGTGTTTGAAGCGAGATACGTAAAGGAAAGATTTGAGAACAAGAAAGAAGCCGAGACTATAGCAAATTCCTGCGAGGATAAGAGAGGAGAGATTGAAGAAATCGCCCTCAGAGAATTCAAGCATCCACCACCGTTTCCATTTGACTTGGGCACTCTGCAAAGCGAGGCCTACAATCTGTTCAGCTTTCTGCCAGGACGCACCTTGAATTTAGCACAACAGCTGTACCTAGACGCGCTGATTTCTTATCCAAGAACCGACAGTCAGAAGCTCCCATCCACTATAGACTATGCATCGATACTGAAAAACCTTGGAAAAGCCAAAGAATATTACGACCTTACGTCAGAACTTCTCTTGAAGAAGACCCTCAAACCTAACGAGGGATACAAAGAGGATCTAGCACACCCAGCCATCTATCCGACTGGTAACTTACCGGGACGAACTCTTGAATCCTCTAAAAGGAAAGTCTGGGATTTGGTCGTCCGAAGGTTCCTTGCAGTTTTCGGGGAGCCCACGACAAAGCAGAACATGAAAGTCTACGTCAAAATCAACGGCCTCCGCTTTTACGTCAGCGGAAGACGAATTTTGACTCAGGGATGGATGCGTTACTACGAACCCTACGTTAAGATCGATGAAGTGCTCCTACCACCGACAAGAAAGGGACAGATTGTCAACGTCAAAGAGACACATTTAGAAGAAGTGTTCAAAGAACCACCTTCACGGTACAATCCAAGCAGTCTGCTCAAGGATATGGAAGAAGTAGGAATTGGCACGAAAGCGACCAGAGCCAGCATAATTCAAACGCTCTATGAGCGGAGATACATTGAAGGCAAAAAAATAACCGTGACTAACCTGGGGTTTGAAGTTTTCGATGTCCTAGAAAAACATTGTCCACAAGTCGTTTCCACAGCTTTGACGAGAAAACTTGAAGAAAAGATGGACAGAATTCGAGAAAACAAAGAAAAAAGACAAAATGCCTTGACTGATGTCATCGGAATGCTTCAACCATCGTTGGCAGCCTTCAAGGAAGACGAGGAGGCCATAGGAGAACAATTAAACGATGCTTTGGAAAGGTCAAAACTAGAAGAAAGGATAATTGGCACTTGCCCGGTGTGCAAAATTGGAAAACTCGTGGTAAACTACTCAAGGAAAACTGGCAAACGTTTCGTCGGCTGCACAAGCTATTTTAAAGGGCTTTGCAAGACCTGTTTCCCGCTACCGCAAAGAGGTACAGTACGATCAACTGGGAAAAACTGTCATAGATGCGGTTGGCCAACTACTAAAGTGTACATGAAGAGACACCAGTGGATTTTGTGTTTCAATCCTGAATGCCCATCAAAAACAGGAAATGAAAAAAGTTGAAATGCGCAATATGCCACAGAAAATCGCACGTAGGCAAATATTGTAGGTCGCACGAGAAAGCCTGCGAAAACATTTTTAGAAGTTATGAGCAGTGGAGAAAGGCATTAGAGATTTCTTGGAAAGAGTATTTAAGTCAGATTGCCAACAATCCATTAACAGGAGAATGGACGAAAGAAGTCGTTCAACATCTATTAAAAAATGGAGAGGAGGCAAATGTCAAGGACCATTAAGAAAAGCATCTCTTCGTTGTCATTTTCCCTAAACAAGCTTTATAGGATGATCTCAACGACAAAACCATCAGATCTCTTAATTCCACTACTTTCAATAGCCTTTGCCGTATTCATGCTCGGAGGCGGGCTGTATGACTGGATAGTGAAACCGCTTCCAGCTGTCTATTACAATGGGCAATTTCTGTTTCTGTATCCGTCGCTTTCCGACCAGTTCATAGGAGACACCGTTGTTGCTATAGCTTGCTACGCCCTTGGAATAATCGGTTTGCTGGCGGTGTATCAGAGCACCAAGTATGTGTACAAGCCAAGACAAGCTTACATGATGCTGATCATAGGAATCGTTCTCGTGCTGTTGGCGTATATACTTCTCCAAGCCTCACTTCAGTTTAAGGTAAGCGGAGGCACAAGTTACTAAAGAGAGTGCATCGCCAACCGTTACCAAGGATTGCTTTTTAGCCTCAACTTGTAAGCAAAAAAATTTGTTGACAGATGAATGGGAGGAGTGATAATTAGAACTGTTACAAACAGCTGCCAACTCCATGGCATAGAAAGTGGAAGCGAGAAAAGAATTGCACCCATTATGAAGTCTAGTTGATCCACAATTGGCAACAATCCACCTGGAGGAATGGCAAGTCTCCGCTTTACAAAGGCTCCAGCCAAGTCTCCAAACAGAGCACCAAAAGACAGCAGTAAACCAAACATGATAGGATAATTGAAGATTAAGCTCTCTGTCAAACCTGCCATCGTTCCCACAGCTAGCCCGGCAAAAAAACCTCGAAAAGTCTTGTTTTTCCCTAACACGGGCCTTCCATCAGGAAGCTTTCTCCCAAAATCCATAGCTGGCCCACCACCAGCAAGAACAGGAACAGCGTTGGCACAATAGGCAGGAAATATAAACTCTAACGCTCGAGCGATTATCTGAACTAAGTCCATTCTAGATACTCCGTTTGTTGAAGCTAATACTAGTGTATCCCATGTTCTTCAATTCTTAATCTGCAGGTCATTGAAGGAAGGTTTGCCTGGTTCTTTTCCACGGTTGCCTCAATTGCTTGGGGGTTTTCAGTAAGCTTCATAGCAACAACCGTGTCAGCCCAGAACTTCAGGACTCTCGTGGCAACAGGCGCGATGCTCACAGGAACTTCATCCATAACGCTGTGAACCTGACTGGTCAGCAAAACCACAATTTTCTGGGTTCTGGCAGCCTGTGCTAGGCTTGCCAACTGTCTGTTCAGTTCTCGGTTAAGCTCAAACGTTCTTGAGGGAGATTCTGCAATCCTAAGGCGATACAGTGATGTTATCGCGTCGAAGACAACGAGCTTGAAATTCTGGTTTATGTAATCAGTCAACCGGTCCACAACCATAGTTTGCTCACGAAAATCATTCGGTCTGGCTAGGATTATTAGTTCCGGAACTTTGGACTTTTCAGAAACGATCTGAGAGAGCCTTTGGGCTGAAAATGTTCTGTCTGAATCCACGAAGAGTGTTTTGTAGCCTTGCTTCCCACAGCTTGTGGCACACTGCATGGCTAGCGTTGTTTTTCCAGTTTCAGCTTCGCCGTAGACGAGGGCAACAGTGTCAACTGGGAAACCTCCTTTGAGGAACTCGTCAATTGGTCTGCAATTTGTTGGAATCTCTTTAAGCAAGTCAGTGCACGTCAACAGATATAAACGGCCGACTATAATGTGTTTTTGTGTTCAAGAGCACCAAGCGTCTTGATAGTTGTATGAAAGCGAAAATAGCAGTTGCAACAGTTTCAGGGAAAGCCTACTTTCTCATCGTAAGCGAGCTTAAGAGAAAGAATGTTCCTTTTCTAAGCTTAACTCCATGCGAACATGTTCCAATAGAGATCAAAGTTGTCATAACCACCGAAGAGGAAAAAGAATTGATAAACCATGAAGAAGTAATGGCCTACAAGAATGGAATGGAAACAGAAGCCTTCATAAACGAAGCCTTGCAAATTGTTCAGGGAAAGGGATCGTTTGAAAAAGTGACCATAGGTGTCGACCCAGGTGAGGTTTTTGGACTGGCAGTTCTAGCAGGCGGCAGAGTGGTTGAAACAGGAAACTGTTACAGCGCCGAAGAGACTCTGCAAAAAATAAAGATGATAATCAAAGGTCTTGAGAACACACCAGTCTCAACAATTTCAGTGAAGGTCGGCGATGGAGTTCCTGCGTGCAAAGAAAGACTCTTGCGAGACTTGGACAACGCACTGCCCTCCAACGTGGTACTAGAAAGCGTGAGAGAAGCTGGTACAAACCGTCGGCTGAACGAGGCAAAACACAGAAGAGGGTTAAGAGATATTGTTTCGGCGATTCAGATAGCAGGGAGAAGCGGATATTCGTTTCAAAGGAGGAAGCCATGTGAATCGAACGGTTGAGAATGGCAAGACTCTTCTAGTTGACGGCCCGGCGTCAGTCACTCTGAATTCAGGTAAAGTTGAAGTTTTTGGATCAGCGATAAGTGAAAAAGGTAAGGTTGTTATACGTGAAGGTAAAAGGCTACCTTTTGCAGTTCAGGAAAGAGCTGTTCTTGACATTTCATTGGGAGAAAACGCAACCGTCGAAGAAGTTGATGGCAACACTATCCCATCCTCCTGGGTTGAATCAGCTCAGGAACTTCTGAAACTGCAAACGAAACCTGTAACAGCCATGATCGTGGGAAATGCAGACTCTGGAAAAACGGGTTTTTGTACGTACCTAATCAACAAAGTCTTAGGTGAAAAGCGTAAAGTCGCAATTTTGGACGGAGACTTAGGCCAGTCAGACATTGGGCCACCGTCAACCGTCGCCTATGCTTTTGTGACCAAGGTAGTAACCGACCTCTTCAACCTTCAGGCAAAAAACGCTTTCTTCATTGGAGAAACGTCTCCAGGCAATAATGTAGACAAGATGATCGAAGGTCTTGGCTTACTGAAGAAAGAGATCATGGTTACAAATCCTGAGTTCTTGGTCATGAACACTGACGGCTGGGTCGAAGGAGAATGCGCCGTTGCGTACAAACTCAACCTTGCTGAGCAACTTAAGCCTGAAGTGATTTTTTGTATCCACCAAAGAGATGAACTTGGACCGCTCCTGGTCGCTCTTGAAAAATTCAAGAAGGTCACTGTTGACTCTCCTGCCGCAATAAGGCCTAGAGACAGCGAAAGAAGGAAGACGCTTCGCGAACTTGGATACAAAAAATACCTGAGAAATCCAAGAGTTCAGTCACTTTCGTTGAGCTGGCTGAAAGTTGAGGGAAACGATTCTTTTGGGTTGACAAAACCTCATTTGAACGGTAGGGAGGCAAGAAGAATATCCGATCTCCTCGGAATGAAGCCTCTGCAATTATCAGAACTTAGTGATAGAATCAGCATAGTCATAGGCAGAAGACGCTGGATCAGCTCGGAAAACATAAAGAAGGTTGAGCAGGCAACCAAAAAGAGGGTCGTCGTGACGAGGAAGGGCGAAGAAGAAAGGTTGCTTGCAGCGTTGTATGATGACCGGAGAAGTTTTCTCGGCATCGGCATCTTGCAGGAAGTTGACTACCTCAGGGGGACCTTGAAAGTTATGACGCCTGTGTGTGAAGAAGCGTCAATCCTTGCCTTGGGGAAGGTGAAACTTGACAAGAACATGAAAGAGATTTCTATGACTGCCGAAGAAGACAATTTGGACTTTGCGTCTTTCAAGAAACTCTTTTGAAATAATGAGAAGGCTAGAACGTGGAAGCCGTTGGGAACTGAAATTCTTCGTTGACAGTCGTGGCCTTTGACCAACCCCACGCTATTACGTCTACATCGAATTTCGCTCGCTGGATGCCCGTGATTTTTGGACCCTTTCAGGCCCAGCCGACATCATGCGTTTCTGCGGCATTACACGTCCTTGCGAATAAGAGGGTGGCCTTTCAAATTGGGTCTCTTGTTGTCGTTGATGGTTCTTCTTCCCACAAAAGAAAGCGCGTCTAAATCATTCTTGTTCTAATTCCACAGATTTCTCGATGGGCAGAGTTTGGCTAAAGGGCATTCCTTGCACAGAGGGGTTTTTGCTTTGCAGTATTTTCTGCCGTGTGAGATTAGCAGTATGTGAACAGCAGCATAGTCTTTTGGATCATAGGTCAATTGAAGAGTTCTTCGTACAGTTTCGTAGTCTGCCTCGTTAGTGACTAGGCCCAGCCGTTTCGATACTCTGTTGACGTGTGTATCAACTGGAATCGTTGGTTTTTTGGCGCTGAAAAGCAATAAGACGTCTGCTGTTTTTGGTCCGATGCCGGGAAGTTGTAATAGCTCTTCTCTTGCCTCATTGAGAGGTTTCGAGAGGATTTGGGCTAGGTTGCCGTTGTATTCTTTGAGCGTTATCTTTGAGACTTGTTGTATGACTCGAGCTTTGTTGTGGTAGAGGCCAGCAACTTTTAAGCAGTTTTCGATCTGTTTGATTTCAGCCTTTGCGAGGGTTTCGGGAGTTATTCGGAACTTGTTCGAGAGGTTTTCGAAGGCTCTTGCCGTGTTGTTGTCGTTGGTGTTTTGTGAAATGATCGTTGCAATCAACGTTGCGAAGGGGTTGCGAGTAGCGGTCGTCCACGTTGGCATCGCAAACGTGGTGCGAAGTATTTTGAGGATTTTTTCGGCACGTCGGTCAGCCATTACGGAACCCCGTGTTTTGAAAGTAATAAATAGTGAGTGCTTAAAGTTACTAATAAGCTATGGAGAGATAATGGTGGAGCGGGCAAGAGTCTTTAAGGACGAAATAACGGAGCAGAGCACGCGTTTTCTTGCGGTCTATGTGGAAGCGAAGAATTCATGTTTGGTAATGCTGAGCGAGAGGGAAGACAAGCTTGGGACCCTTGCAATTGCTGTTCCAAGACCGAAGAATATGCTCGGCCCTCCATCGTCATCAGTTTTCCTCGGGGACAAGAACGCGATTTCAGCCCGCATGTTCGCGGAGTACGTTGCTGCAAGAAAGGAGAAAATAGCGTTGGTCTCGGTTTATCTTGACACGATGGAAGAGACGCAGGCGCAATCAGTTTTCAAACGCTTGATAGAGAGGGTTGTCCAAGAGCAGCAGAAGGAGGCGTCTGGCGTATGAGCCTCAGAGGATTTCTAGTGCAAATGGAAAAAGAAGGGGAAGTTTTTCATGTAAAAGATGAAGTTTCCGCGCGCTTTGAGATGGCGTACGTGATGAAGAGTTTTGACGATGAAGGCCCAATTCTGCTTTTTGAGAAGGTGAAGGAACATGCGACGAAGGTTGTTGCTAACGTCTCTGGGACTAGAGGGAGAATTTACAGAGCGCTCAATGTTGGCGGTGATGAGGTTTATGGCCGGCTGGCAAGTGCTTGGCGCTTGCCGAGTAAACCCAACTCGGTCAACGATGCTGCAGTTAAAGAGTGCATAGAGAGAAATGTTAACTTATCTAGGATTCCTGTTCTTACCTACTTTGAGAAGGATGCGGATCCCTACATCACTTCGGCAGTTGTGCATGCCAGAAGCCTCGACGGAGAGGTTGAGAACGTGTCAGTGCATCGCCTACAGGTTTTGGACAGGAAACACTTGGCGATTCGGCTGGTGCCACGGCATCTCTTCAAATTGTGGCGAATGGCAAAAGATGCTGGAAAAGACCTTGACGTAGCGATCTCCATCGGCGTTCACCCAGCGGTCTTGCTGGCAGCTTCCTGCCCTCTGCCATTCGGCGTGAGCGAGTATGGCGTTGCAAACGCCCTGTTGGGCAATAAGCTCAAGCTGACCGAGTGTGAGCACGTGAATTCTTGTTCCCCAGCAGATGCTGAGCTTGTCTTGGAAGGAAGAATCTCGGTGACGAAGGAGGTTGCTGAGGGCCCGTTTGTCGATGTTACTGGGACTTATGATGTGCAGAGAAAACAGCCGGTTGTTGATGTCGTAGGTGTTACGCACAGACGTGAATATGTCTTTCATGCGCTTCTCTCGTCTGGAGCCGAGCACAGGCTCCTGATGGGTTTGCCTCATGAAGTGCTGATTTGGGAAGCAGTGTCGAAGGTTGTGCCGAGGGTTTGTGCAGTGAACCTGTCAGCTGGTGGAAGTGGGTGGCTTCATGCCGTGATTTCTGTTGAGAAACAGTTGGAAGGTGATGGGAAGAACGCTTTGTTGGCGGCTTTTGCGGCGCATCCGAGTTTGAAGCATGCGGTGGTCGTGGACTCTGACATTAACGTGTGCGACGTTTCAGACGTGGAGTGGGCTGTTGCGACGCGTTTTCAAGGAAGTGAAGACTTGATGGTTATGGGGAACGTGCGCGGTTCAAGTTTGGACCCTTCAGCGGATCAGGAGAGGGTATTGACTGCAAAGGTGGGTTTTGACGCCACTAGACCTTTGAGTAAGCCGAGGGAGAATTTTGAAAAGGCGAGAATCCCCGCTGGGGATAACGCTGAAAAGATCGTTCGGAGGTTGCGGAAAGCTGAGAGGAGGTGAATTGTTTGGCTGAAGAGAAAAGGAGGGAAGGAGACGTGTCTCTCAGAGTCGAGGATGTTATGGTGAGGGAAGTCGTCACTATAGACGAAGACTTTACTGTGAAAGAGGCTGCTGAAATCATGAACAAGTTTGAGATCGGCTGCCTGATCGGTGTGAAAAGAGGAAAGGCTAACGGAATACTGACTGAACGAGACGTGCTGAAAAGGGTTGTTGCAGAAGGCAAGGATGCGAGTAAGACTAAGGTGAAGGATGCTATGACGAGTCCTCTGGTCATCGCAGAGCCGGAAATGGACTTAGCGGAAGCTGTGAAGTTGATGTTTCAGATGAAGATCAAGAAACTGCCTGTGGTTGATGGAAAACGCCTTGTAGGCTTGGTGAGTCTGACCGATATTGCGCGTTTTCAGCCTCAGATGATCACTATACTGAAGCAGCTCGCAGCAAGACAGACGCCGCCGAAGAGCATGCAAAAAGTCATCGACCGCTACGTCGTCTAAACAAACACGCATGGTCACTTTTCCGATTCTAAGCGAACACGTTTGTTCCGAAATCTCTTTGTTCAGCTGCTCCTTCTTCTCTTTCTGCCACTGTCTCGTTCCCCAATGA
>Ga0187771_10002360_pt1 | contig 12986 bp, 11 predicted proteins | sample 0116_SJ02_MP15_1_FD_133139 | JGI IMG/M metagenome (GOLD analysis project Ga0187771, IMG submission 133139) | Tropical peat soil microbial communities from peatlands in Department of Meta, Colombia - 0116_SJ02_MP15_10_MG | ecosystem: Environmental > Terrestrial > Soil > Wetlands > Peat | place... | reverse complement strand
TTTCGATCTTCCGCTAGTGTCTTCCGTTTCACGGGTGCACCCAAAGCCTTGCTTCGAATTGCGCAAATAAACGAATCCCGCAGCATCATGATAGGCTACCGCCCTGCTAGTATTGCCCTGACATCATCCCTTTCGCGGTGGTGAGCAAGTTCGCTACCAAATCGCTCTTTTTGGCTAACACCTTATTAAGCAATTACCTAGGACTAAATCATTCCAGCGACTGTCGTAATCATTGGGACTAAATCCCGATTTTTAATACTAATCTCAACGCCACATTCTACGCCGGCAACCTCGCAAATGTTGTTCTCGCACGCGTGTTTGTTCCCACGATGCACGTGGCTACCGAGTAACTGCAAGCGATCTCCGGCAAGCCATTGACGAGGTCCAAACTCCTGGTTCAAAAATAGAAGCTGAACCGGGGAACCTCAATAGGTGCTCAGTATGATACGTACTAGCGCAGTTTGCGCCACCGCTTGCGCGCCCAACGCCAAGCGATCTGTATCGTGAGCCGTTGAGGACGATCCCTATTAGCACAGTGTGTTGACATCACGGCGTCGCGCCGCGCCAGATGGGCTGAGTGAGCGAGGGCCGTGAGAGGAGCGTTCCGAAGCAATTTAACGAAGCTGAACTGTACGGCGCGTCAGGCTTCCTTGTCGCGAAGTGTACTTCTGTTGGTACCAGGGCGGTCCAATCCTCTGATCGGAATTGCTTTTCAGGTGTATAATTTCGTATTCCGCTGGTAAGGTGAATCGTGGGCAGAGGCTAAAGACACGAGGAAGATAAGGGAATGAGCAAATTGTTCGCCAGTCTTGGGCGCTCCGATGAATCCCCCACGGAGGCGTCCCTTCCAGAATCAACGGTTTCAACATTTGAGCAGCCCGACCAGCACCGTTCCTGGGTCAGGTCGGCGCCGGATCTCTTGCTAGCCGTTGTTATCGATGCTGGCTTTGTTCTTCTAGCGTTGGTTGTATTTTGGGGGTTTGTTTCTGCAGCGATCGCCCGCAGGGACGTGCTCACCCTGATGGTAAGCCTGCCGTGCTTGCTGTCTGTATCCGTCGGCCTCGCGGTCGCTTACTGGCTGCTGTTCGCAATCCTTGGCCGGAGGACGCCGGGTACCGATTTTGCGAGAGGGCGCAGATCCCTGCGGAGTGATCCGTCGTGGTCCTCCGAAGTCCCGGCTTTGCGGCCCATCCAGGAGCAATTGCTCGGGCCCGAGAGCCATCCGCGGCCTTTCAGCCATTTCCGGCGGTCGCCGGCGGAAGAGCTTGCTCTCGCCAGTCAGCTCCTTACGGCCGAAGGCGTTCTCGACGTACACGGCAGCGTCAGTATTCGCGACGCCGGCAATCCGAGCCGCATCATGTTCGCGGGTCCGGAAATTACCAAGTATGATCTCAATGGCCGGCTGGCCGCGGATTGGTCCAAGTGGGGCGAAGCAGGCCAGCGCAACTCCGATCATTCCGACCGATTCATTCATTGCGAGATCTACAGGGCGCGTCCGGACGTCGGAGCAATCGTTGTGAGCAGCGCTCCTGAGCTGATCTCATTTGCAGCGAGTAGTGTGGCCTTGCGCCCGATTGTCGAATCAGCGGACTTCTTGAGTTCGGGTGTTCCGGTTTTCGAGAGCCGCCAGATTGAAGCTGTCAGTGACCAGGCGTTGCGTGCCAGGGCGATCGCGCAAGCGCTCGCTGAGACGTTGAGCGACAAGTCCGCCGCGCTAATCCACGGACGCGGCGCCGTGATCGTGGGGCCGTCGCTTCAAGTCGCGGCAAGCAGGGCATTTTATATGAGAATGAATGCCCGGCTTCAGGCGCAGTGCATCCTTCTAGGCGGGACAGTCCGCTATCTCGAAAGCCGTGATGTGCCGACGGCCACGTTTGAGCGCGCCTGGGAGTCGTGGAAGCAGAAGGTATCCGGATAGGCAACGCCTCCGCAATACTTTTCCTGCCTTGGGTGAAGGCATCGCGTGCGGACGATGTGCCGGGCGCAAGCCCGCTCGATCGCCTCGTGCGGATTACGCGGAGAGCGAGATCCTGCGCGCCCGGTCCTCGATCGACATTTTCTTCATCTTGTACAGAAGGGCTTTGTAATCGATCCGTAGAAGGGCAGCCGCTCGCTTTCGATTCCATCGGGCGCTTTGCAAAGCGTCGAGAATAGCTTCCGCCTCCGCTTCTTCCTTCGCCCGAGTGGCCTTATCGAACACCGAGCCGAACTCTGCTCCCGGAGGCTTCCGGCCGCTACGCACGGTGGTTTCCGCCGCGGCCACGATGACGCCCTTTTCCATGGAACGCAATTCATGCACGATGAGACCCGGGTCGCGCAGCACGAGCAGCTTGCGCACGATATTCTCGAGTTGGCGAATGTTTCCCGGCCAAGAACAAGCGACCAAAGCCGCTTGCAAATCCAGGGGAAGCGCGGGCGGCATGGCCTCCGGCGAATTATGGCGCGCGATCAGGAACTCGGTCAGGCCAAGAATATCATCCTTTCTCTCCCGCAGGGACGGTAACGCGAGCGTGAAGACGTTCAACCGGTAATAGAGATCTTCGCGGAACGCGCCCTCGCGAATCGCATGCGTCAAATCGCGATGCGTCGCCGCGATGACGCGGACGTTGACACGCACTACGTCGGTGCCGCCCAGCCGCCGGAATTTCTGATCCTGGAGCACCTGCAGCAGCTTGGCTTGCAGCCGCACGTCCATGTCGCCGATTTCGTCGAGCAGGATCGTGCCTCCATTCGCCAACTCAAAGAGGCCCACCTTCTTTTGCAGCGCCCCGGTGAAGGCTCCTCTTTCGTAGCCGAAGAGTTCGCTTTCGACCAGTTCCGAAGGCAGCGCCGCGCAATTCAACTTGACGAACGGGCGGTTCTTCCGTGCGGACAGGCCGTGCAGCAGACGAGCCAGTACTTCCTTTCCGGTGCCAGTTTCTCCCTGGATCAGAACCGGAACATCGCTGGCAGCGACTTTAGGAAGAGACGCTTTCAGCAGCTCCATTGCCGGGTCCGCGCCGAAGAACATGGCGCTTCCTAGATCGGGCGGTGCCTCGTCCTGAACCGGACCGCCTGACGCTCTCTCGATCGCGCGGTTCAAGTCCTCGTGGCCGACCGGCTTCGCAAGGAAATCGGTCGCGCCGCTCTTGATTGCCTGAACGACGTTGGGAGGAGAGAACATCCCGGAAAGCATAATCACCGGGACGTCCATCCGCATGTTACGAATATCCCGGAGCGTCTCCCACCCGTCCTTGCTCGGCATCATGATGTCGAGCAAGACTAGCGAAACGGGACCACCAGAGCGCAGGTGGCTGATGACCTCTTCCCCGTCCACGGCGAACTCGACGTTATAGCCGCTGCAACGTAATGTCATTCCGAGGTACGCTCTGACCTCGGAATCGTCCTCCCCGACAAGAATCGTTTTTTGTCTCACCGCTCAATGCTCCTACAGTCTCCGCTTTCTGTTGGGCGCTTTGAAAATCAGATGATACCTGCCTGACTTTGTGCTTTTAGATGCGGCAGCACGAAAGAGAAGGTAGCACCGTTCTCGTTCGTTTCTGCCCAAATCCGGCCTTCGTGGCGGCTCACCACCAGACGGCAGATCGCCAGCCCCAAGCCGCCGCCGGATCGGTCTTGCGGCCCCGCATACGACACATATTCCTCGAAAATGTGATTCAAGCGTTCCGGCGGGATGCCTGGCCCGGTGTCTTGAATATCGACTCGATACGAATTCACAAGGCGCGTGTCATCGGTGCGCCGTTCGCGCGGCGCGCTTCCGGCGACGAGAAACCTTCGGTCCCAGAAGTACGGATATCCCCGCACCTCGATGGATCCGCCGCGATGTGTGAACTTGCACGCGTTATCCAGCAGGTTCACCAACACCTGCTCGATCTGCTGAGCTTCAAAGAGCAACGGCCGCAGTGGCGGCCGAATGTCGTCCAACTTGAGAGAGATGTCTTTCTCGCGCGCCAGGGGATAGATCTCGTGGACGGCCTGCTTGATTCGTTCGCAAATGTCTTCCTCGCGCAGATCGGGTTTGCGCTCCACTTTCGCGCCAAGACTCAGATCGAACATCGCCGACGCCATTCGTGATATGCGCTTGGCGCTGTGTTCCATCCGGTTGAGGGCTTCGGTTTGCTGATCGTTCAACGGGCCGAGCTGCCCTCTGGCCAGAAGGCCGCAAAAACCGGACAGTGTGGTCAAAGGCGCACGGAAATCATGCACCGCACGGGCAATGAAGTTGGTTCTTTGCTGGTCGTATTCTTGGAGCCGGAGATTCGCCTGCAGCAAATACTGGAGCAGATCGTTCCGGTCCGTCCGCAGCGACCCCACTTCCGACGCGCTCTTGTTTGCAGGAAGAACAGACCCGAGGAAGGTTTGCAGTACGGCACGCGTCACGGGCTTCAGAAGTATATGGCCCTCGGCTGATGGTGTACTGCGCAGGAGTGATTCCAACTGTGATGGCGGCACCAAGTAAAAGATTGCCATGTCGCCGAGTTCGTCCACCAAGGCGCTGTGGTCATGCGATTCGTAATCCCACAAACACACCGTCGGCTGGTCATCGAGACTGTGAGAGCCAGATCCTCTTTGCGACGGTTGGTCCAATTCACGAAGAATCTCGCGGCACAGAACAGTCAGACTCGGGTCAGCGGATACCACTAGAACGGTAATTCCAGAACCAACTAAAACCGCTCCTTCGCTGACATCGAGCTGAATCGAACGGAGCATGGCGAGCCGTTGGAAGCTTCAGGATAAGCCGTTCGATACAAACTGTCAATGGAGAAGCCCGCATTTGAATGCAATCGTAACTCAGCGACGAAAAGGTACCGGTACGTCCATCAAAAAAGCTCACCGGAGCTGCGTTGAAACGCAAAGGATTTGATGCCAAGGACAATCCGTAACTACCTAGGATCAGCGCATTGGGTACGCGGAGTACTAGTTCGCGTTGTGCTTTCGTGAATTTCGCGGCGCCGCGCGGCCCGTTTGCGGATACCTTCCGGGCCGTGCAGAGCAAGGCGATTCCGCATGTCCGCTCCATCCCTGCGTCGCGAATACAGTTGCAACAGTGCAGCGCTTCGAATGCCGCGAAGGAAGATTTCTTTACCCGCATTTGCGCCATTGGTTCTAGGAAGCTTTTGCAGTGGTCAGAAACCACGGTTCTATTGACAGGCTTGGCGGTGTCAATGTTACTCTGCCAGATATCAAGCCATATCGGAGGAAGTGGTGGACGATGCGCGAAGGATGTCTCGAACAACGGGCCGGTAACGATGGCCATCCGTGGTTTGCGCTGCGGGTTCGCTCTAATTTCGAACGAGTCGTTGCGACGCATTTGCGGAGCCGTGGGTTCGAGCAATTTGCTCCGACCTTTCGACGCGAGAGCAAATGGTCAGACCGCAAAAAGCAAGTGGATCAATTTCTTTTCCCGGGATACGTCTTTTGCAGGGTGAATCCAGACGACCGACTGCCGGTTCTGAGCATTCCCGGTGCAGTTGGACTCGTGGGATTTGGAAAAGGTCCTTCGCCGATCGCCGAAACCGAAATTGAGTCGATAAGGACGATGGTGGGCGCCGGCCTGATGGTCGGACCGTGGCCGTTTATTGCTCCGGGGCAGACGGTGCTGATTGAACAGGGTCCGCTGCGTGGCGTCGAAGGAATTTTACAAGAGGCGAAGCGAGGTTTTCGCCTCGTCGTGTCTGTCCCATTGCTGCAGCGTTCGGTTTCGGCGGAAGTGGAGCGCGAGTGGATCCGGCCGGTTGCGGCTGCGCCAAAAGTCGCGCAGATGCCGGCGGTTTTGCCGCTGATTGGGGCACGCCTATGATATCATTGCGCAGGAGCAATCATCGATGAGAGGCAACCCGATTTGCCTTATTTTTGTGGCCTTTTCGCTCGTGAGTCAGGCAAGCTGGGGCCAAGCTGAGTTTCAAACATCGCCACAGAACCCGCCGCCCAATCAGAATCTTCTCCGCCCGGACGCGAATTACGAATTGGGTCCGAACGATCAAGTTCTCATTACGGTACCAGAGGTTCCGGAGATCAATGGGCGGCCTTTTCGGATCGACTCGAACGGCTTCATCGACCTGCCGTTGATTAACCGGGTCCGCGCGGCAGGGTTGACGGTGCGAGGCCTCGAAACCGTGGTCACGACCCAACTTCGGGATTACGTCCGGGAGCCTCGCGTGACGATAACCGTCACGCAATTTCGCAGTGAGCCGGTTTTTTTCCTCGGATCGTTCCGGGCGCCGGGAGTATACGCGCTCCAGGGTGGGCGCACGCTTGTTGAAATGCTGGCCGTCGCTGGCGGATTACAGCCAAACGCGGGCCGCCGGATCAAGATTACCCGGCGCGCCGATTCCGGCCCGATCGAACTGCCCAACGCCGTCAACGATCCTGAGCGCAAGGTCAGCTACGTCGAAATCAGCCTCGATAGTTTGACGCAGAACATCAATCCGGCCGAGGACATCGTTCTCAAAGCGTACGACATTGTGAGCGCGGCAACCGCGCAGCCGGTCTACGTCAGCGGTGAGGTCACAAAGCCTAGCGCCATTCCGCTCGGTGAGGAAACAAGCATATCGGTGACGCAAGCGCTAACGCAAGCGGGGGGGCTTACCTTGAACGCGAGCCGCGGGAAGATTCGAGTCCTCCGGCCGATCGTTGGAACCACGCGCAGGGCCGAGATCGAGGTTAACCTCGATCGTGTTTACGATGGAAGAGATAACGATTTACCGCTCTTGCCGAACGATGTGTTGTACGTACCTCGTGCATCGGTACGCGCGTTTATGACTCCCGTTGGGACGTCGATCTTGACCACGTTGCCGTACCTAGTCGTCACACTGGCGGTTGCAGGGGTATTTTAGCCGGCCGCAAGGAAAGATGCATCGGAAATCGAATGTCTAACTATCAGCGCCGGTTGGAACGCTGGCTGCCGTATTGCTTATCATTGCTTCTCGCTATACCGCCTAACGCCCTGGCACAGGCGCCCGTGAATCCGCCGGTGCAAGCCGCGACGGTGCGCAGCCTGAAGGTGGTTCCGCTCAGTGGCAATCGCGCGATGAACGATCTCGAAAACAAGGTCATGGCTCCGCTCGTCGTGCAGGTGCTAGACCAGAATGATCTACCTGTGGAGGGCGCTCAGGTGACCTTCCGGTTCCCTCTAAATGGCGCGAGCGCAAGTTTCGGTGGGCAGCCGGCGCGGACCTTCCCAACAAACGCGGACGGCCAAGCTGCGGCTGTTGCGTGGACGGCCAACGGCATGGTCGGCACGTTCCAGGTCCAGGTGACCGCCTCGCGCGGCGGCGAACAAGGTACTACCACGATCACCATGACTAACGTGACGCGAATCACCGAGGCGCAGCGGGCGAGCCAGGGCGGCGGGAAGAAATGGTGGAACACGCGGTGGGGCAAGGTGGCGATCATCGTCGGTGTGGCCGCAGTGGCAGGAGGTGTTGTGCTCGCAACGAGGGGCGGCGGTGGATCGACGGCCCCCAAGGTGACCACGATCACCGGTATACCGGGTTCGCCTACGATCGGAGGGCCGCAGTAGAGCGATGCGCAAAGTTTTGTTAGTTCTCGGCGCATTGTCCGCGGTTGTTCCGGCTGGTGCCCAGCAAGCTGGTTTTTCGGGTCCGGTCGAGGGTCTCACCTTTGATCCACCGACGGGAAGCATACGCCAAGTCATCGGTTCGCTGGGTTCCTCGCGGTTGGGTCCGCCGCTGATTTCACTTTTGGATTTTGCCTCGGTCGCACCGGGCCAGAGCTACGCGATCGCGGTCCGCGCCGGGCAACCATTTCTCGTGGCGGGATTGGGCTCGGGCTCCGCGTCGCTCACAGCGCCAGCGCTTCCCGGTGCCAACCCGAAGCCTGAAGGCGTCGCCTGGTCTGGCGACGGTTCGGCTGCGGTCCTCTATTCGCTCTCGGGTGGCTGGATTCAGATGTTCACGGGTCTTCCGGCGGCGCTGAATTCCGCGGCCGCGGTGAGCGTGGCTCCTCTCGGAGGAACGCTTACGGCAGTGGCAACGGATAGTTCTGGCCAGACGGCGGTGGTCGGAATTGCCGGAACCAACGCTGGTGTTTATTCCTTCGACGGCAGCAATTTCTCTTTGCTCCTCCCGGTCTCTCAACCAGCCGCGCTGGCGATTTCCGGAGGGACTCTGTTCGTGTTGGACGCTTCGACGAATGAGGTATCGCAAATCAGTCTTTCGAGCTCCGCGAGTCAGAGCTGGGTTCTCGGCGCGGATAATACGATCGCCTTATGGCCGGCCGTGAACGCAGCGGGACGAAATGTACTTTATGTCGTCACTGGTAGCAACCCCGTGCTGGAGGTTTACGATTCAGCGAGTATGCAAATGATCGGGAGTGTCCCGCTCTCTTTCGATCCCACCGGGATCACACCGTTGGGGACCAGCAGTTTCGTGTTGCGACCACGCAGCGTGGCCGGAGATCCATTATGGGCGTTCGCCGACCGCGGACAGCCGGCCGTGTATTTCGTACCGGCTCCGGTTGAAGAATTTCGCCGCCGTGGGGTGCCGGAAAGATGATGGCACGTCGCATCGGTAGCATCGCAGTTTGCCTCGTCGCGTTCGGTGTTTTGGCCGGGGCTCAAACTCAGGTCCCATTTCAGCTGGTTCTCGAGCAACAAGGGCAAGCTGCCACCACCATCCAGAATGGCTCGACGATCGCAATGTCGGCCGCGCCGGGGACAAGCCTAACCGTTGAGGTCGTGGTGACCTATACGGGCAGCGGCCACGCCACAATTTCGATTCCTCCGACGATCATCGGTTCCGCCACGGGCTTTTCGTCGGCGATCGTCGGATCATTGCCTCTCACGCTGACGCCAGGACAAAGCGTCGGCGTGACCGTGACGTTTACGCCCGCCACCGCGACCCAGGTCACGGCTCAGCTGATTGTGCCATACAACGAGACCACGGCGACCAATGGGTTAAACTCCGGCGCGATTTCCTTTTCACTGCAGGGCACCGGGCTTGGATCTTCGCTGGTGTTCTCCTACGTGGCCGGCGGGTCCACCATTACGTTGAGTCCGACCAACACCTCGGTAGTGTTTAGCCCTGTGATGATTACCCAGTCATCGCAAATCATTCTCAGCATCCAGAACGCCGGGACAGTGCCGGTAACGTTTTCTAATATCGGCATTGCTCAAGTGGGGGGACCGTTCGCACTCGCCAGCCCTCCGGCGTTGCCGCTAACCCTGAGCCCCGGCAGCGGCACGCAGCTTACCATCACGTTTACACCGACGGCGCTTGGTTTCGTCAACGGGACGCTCCTGCTGGATACGGCGTCTGTGCCGCTGGTCGGCTCTGGCAGCGCGCCGCCGGCGCTTCCGCCGTACACCATCAGTGGGCCATCCGGGAACGCGACGCCGATGACTCAGCCGAAGATCAGTTTAACGCTGGCAGCAGGTTATCCAGTTGCTATCTCCGGCACGCTGACGATGAGCGTGACGGGCTCCTTGCCGGCGGATCCCGCAGTCCAGTTTCAAAGCGGAGGTACGACCGTGTCGTTCGTGATTCCCGCGAATCAAACCGCTGCGGTGTTTGGGGCACAGGGTACGCAGTTGGGCCTGCAAACAGGCACAGTCGCCAGCACGATTACCCTCACGCCGTCTTTTTCCACGCAGGTTGGTGGCGTCTCTTTGACGCCTGCCACGCCAACGGTGCTGCAATTCAGCGTTGCTCCTGCATCTCCGCAATTGCTCGCGCTTCAATTGACCGGCCAATCGGCGACCGGTTTTACCGTGCAAGCAACTGGGTTCTCGACGACTCGGGCGTTGCAGTCGCTGGCGATTCAATTCACGTCCGCGGCAGGCTTCTCCATGCCGACTTCGCAGTTTACCATCGACCTCAGCAGCGTGGCCGCCGTATGGTTCGGCACGACTGCTTCGGATGCCTTCGGCGGCGAGTTTACGGTTTCCGTGCCGTTTACCTTTGAGGGCCTGGCGGCCAACCAGTCCGTGCTCAGCGCGATTTCCTCAGTTTCCGCCACGCTCAGCAACGCACTGGGGACTTCGTCCGCGGTTCAAACCAACGTTCCCTGATCGGGCGCGAGCCAGCCGAACGCCGCGAATTTTTTCACCAGCGGAAGATAGACGTGCCGGTAGCAGAGGACGCCACACCAGGTCCCGAGCGTATTCGTGATGAGATCGGTGGTGCCGGAGTCCCTAGATGGCAAGGCTGCTTGCAGCACCTCAATCGTGAGGCTGACCAGAAACCCGCAGGCGAGCGTGACGAGCAACGCGCGCTTGTGCCGGCGCACAAAAAAATACGCGTAAAAGCAAAATCCGAGCGGGACGAAGCCCACGATGTTCTTTACGTTGCCTGACCAGTAGCCCCTTGAAAAATCGAACTCCCGCCAAAAAGGCTCGAGCGCGACCTTATCGATCACGCCATAGCGATCCGGTATCACGAGATCCCCCATTGGTCCCGCATGATTATGGACCACGTGTCCCGCTCCTTCCTCGAATAGGTAAAGAGCGAGGGGGCGTGCGTCCGGATCGTTCGGCCTTCCAGACCGGATCCAATCCTGACTGTGCCGCGACACCGATTCGGCGCTCAGTTCCGAAACATAGAGAGACAGGCCGCGAATCGTGCCATGGAAACTGTCGGGTTCCCGGGGCGAATCTCCCAGGATGATGCGGCCTTCAAAAGCGATCGGAGAAATGTGGAAATTCGGCACGATCTTGAGCGGCGCTCCGTCGGAGTATACCGCCGTTCCTCGATCCCCCGCCGTGAGCGTAATCAGCACGGGCCTCTTCTCCGCCATCGCATGCCGGAAGGCCTCATCGACATAGAAAAACTTCGCCGCACCAGAGGGACCGCTTTGTTGCGCCACGATTTCCAGGTCAGTTAACGATTGCCGAAGCCTTACCAGGACACCCTGATCGGGCCTGTAGAGACTGACAATCGTCGACGAATCCCGGCGGCCGGGAAGAGCCCAAACTTCGATACTGCCTCCGGTCGCGTTCCCAGCACTTGCCGCCGCCGGCGGCGCGCTAAAGACCGTGCCGTATTTTCCGAAGACGAGCCCCTGCCCAGGCGTTATCCAGGCGACGCTGTTACTCGGCCGCTGAAATGGCCACAAGCCCAGGCTCAAGGTAACGCCCACGACGACGACACAAATCAAGCCGATGAGCTTCCGTTGCATCCGAGTTGGTGCTATTCGCCGGGCTCGTTCAAGGAAAGAATGCTGGATCGGGAGCGCGTGCGTTGACCCGTGTTGCGTCCTCGCAATCGTTTGAACACCGAGGACCGCCAGTTGCCCCAGGCATCAGCGTCCGCGTGATCACCATTTGTCGACACACCTTCGGCAGTTTCAGGGAGCGCGAGCGGTCTCGCGCCGGAGAAAGGCGCGTCCGTTTCAGAGACGGCCGCTGGCGCCAGCCCAAGCTCCCTGCAGGCCTTGCTCACCATCTCGGCTTCCACGCTTTCAGCGTTTTGCGAAAAAGCGATCAGCAAGGCGTTGTCACAAATAATGTTAATCAGCCGCGGGATGCCAGTGGACCACGACGAGATGGCGTCGACGGCGTCCGAACTGAAGGGCGCCTCTTTTCCTCCACCCGCCTTCGCCCAACGAAAATCGATATATTCTTTCACCGCTTGCCGGTCGAGCGGCCGCAACGACAGCCGGATCGATATTCTCTGCTTGAATTGCCAAAGCTGCGGGAGGTCCAGTTGATCATTGAGCTGGTTCTGCCCGACAAGAACAATCTGCAGGAGTTTCCGGTCTCCCGCCTCGAAATTCCCAAGGAGCCGCAATTCTTCGAGCAGTTCCGGGCTCAACTGATGCGCCTCGTCAACCACTAACGCGGACACCTTCCCCTGAGTATTGGAGCGGATCAGGAACTCCTCGAACATCTTTAGCCGAAGGGCCTTGCTCGGAGGCAGATCCCGAAATCCGAAATTGAGCATCACCATTTCGAGGAACTCAGTTCCGGTGAGCGTCGGCGCGAGGATCACACTCATGTTGCCATTCGAATCGCTGAGCAACTGGGACAAGGCGCGGATGGCCGTGGTCTTTCCTAAGCCTGCTTCAGCGGTGAGAACCAGATAACCTTTGCGATCCAGTACTCCGAATGCCAAACCGCTGATCACGTCGGCGTGTTGGGTGGTCAAATAGATGCAATCGGGATCGGATACGAGGGAGAAGGGCGCCTTGGTGAGTTCGAAGAATTTCTCGTACATTGCCGTCGCATCAGTGCGGCCGCCTCAGGAATTGCTCATGAGCTGGCATTGATAAGGCGCTTCCACTGATCACCTCAATTATCCCACCTTCTGAGAGATGAAGCTTCCAGCGACGACCGATGTCATTTCATTATGCCTCTCCGCCGCAACGGAATCAGTAGGAGAGAACGCCTAGCAATACTGGGACTCGTGCTCGGCAAGCACAGACGTCTGCACGGCTTCGCTGCAACGCATCCGCCGCCTTGCGCATGAACCTGAAAAGGAAAGGCGGACGACGGGAAGAACCCCATCGCCCGCGTCTCCTCGTCCACACCCTTGGTGTGCCGCCTATCGCTCCCCGCGGCGAATACCCTTGTAGTTCGCGGTCACACTTGCCGCGCCGGAGGGCATGGTGATCGTAGTTGCCGCCTCCTTGGCGTTCTTCACAGGAGCGCCAGTCCAATCCATGAACCCCTCCCCGCTGGGCGGAGCGTTCGCGACAATGTTGACGACAGTTCCGGCGGCATAGCTGCCGCTGCCGCTGCCGTTCGCCACCGTCAGCGCATAACGCAGCGCACTATAGTTTGCCGTGACCGTGGCGTTTGCTGCGGGCATCGTGAGTTTGGTCGTCGACGCGGTGGCGCTTTGGACGGACGCGCCTGTCCAATCGGCGAACGTCTGTCCGGTCGGTGCGGCGTTGGCGGTAATCGTAACGATCGTCCCGGCGGCATAGGTTCCGCTGCCGCTGCCATGGACGACCGTCAGGCTGTAAAGCTGCGCCGCAAAGTTCGCCGTGACGGTGGTATTGGACGCCGGCATGGTGATGGTGGTGGT
>Ga0187771_10002358_pt1 | contig 12991 bp, 9 predicted proteins | sample 0116_SJ02_MP15_1_FD_133139 | JGI IMG/M metagenome (GOLD analysis project Ga0187771, IMG submission 133139) | Tropical peat soil microbial communities from peatlands in Department of Meta, Colombia - 0116_SJ02_MP15_10_MG | ecosystem: Environmental > Terrestrial > Soil > Wetlands > Peat | place... | reverse complement strand
TGCCACCGAGCTGCTCGTGAGCCGGACCGGCTACATCGGCGAACTGGGCTACGAAGTGTTCGTGAGGACGGAGGACGCCGATGCGATCGCCGAGTCCCTCGTGAAGGGCGGGGCGGTCCCCGTCGGTCTCGGGTGTCGTGACACGCTCCGGCTGGAGAAGGGCTACCTGCTCTCAGGACAGGAGTTCCACCGCGACCGGACCCCGCTGGACGCCGGCCAGGAGCGATTCGTCGAGTTCGACCATCCGTTCGTAGGACGCGGAGCGCTCGAGGAAGCGCGGGCGAAGGGACCGTCGGTCCGTCTCGCGGGGATCGAGCTCGCCGAGCCGGGGGCGATCCCCCGGCACGGTTCCGCGGTCGTCGTGAACGGCGCTCGCGTCGCCGTAGCCACCAGCGGAGGTCTCTCCCCGGACCTCGGCCGCGGGATCGCCCTCGCCTACCTGCCGAAGGAACTTGCGAGCCCGGGGACCGAGCTCTCGATGGAATTGCGGGGCAAGCTTTCTCCCGCCCGGGTCGTCGAGCTTCCGTTCGTCCGCGGCGCCCCGTCGCGAAGGAGCTCGCCGCCCTAGGATCGCGTCTGAAGATGGCCGTCGACCTAGAACGTCCCGTGTTCGTGGGCCGCCTCGAGACGGTCGACGCCCTGCGCCGACGCTACGAGGACGCCCGGGCCGGCAGCGGGGGCGTGACGCTCCTCATCGGCGACACCGGGGTCGGTAAGTCGACCCTCGTCGCGGGGATCGTCCGGGAGATGAGGGGTCGGGGGATCCGTGTCCTCGAGGGCCGCTCGGTCGCCGCGGACGCTCCGCCTCCGTTCCAGGTGCTGCGCGACGCCCTCGCGCGGGCGAGCGAGCCCGGCGGCCCGGCGGGAGGGCCGGACCGCTCCCTGGCCGCCCAGATCCTGATCGGCTTCGCCCCCAGCCTCGGGGAGGCTGCGCGCGGCCCCGTTCGTGTCGAGGAGCGGATCCTCGCGGTCTTGGGCGAGCCCGACGAGCCAGCGGAAGGGCGCCGCGAAGCGATATGGGAGGGCCTCGCCCGCCAGTTCGGCGAGTTCGTCCGCCAGGGGCCGACCGCCCTCGTGCTGGAGGACCTGCATCGGGCCGACGACCCGTCCCTGGATGCGGTCCAGTTCGTCGCCCGGCGGTTCCAAGACCACGCGTTCTGGGTGTTGGCGACCGTGCGACCGTTCTCGGAGCTCTCCCCGGCCCGGCGGGCGCGCCTGGAAAAGTTCGAGAAGCTGACGGAGGCCCGGCGAATCGTCCTGCAGCCTCTCACCTCGGGGGAGGTCGCCGAGTTCCTTCACGCGCAGGACCCCGAGCGGGAGTTCACCGACGAGGAGATCGCGCGCCGCTACTCGGAGAGCGGGGGGAACCCCCTACTCCTGCTCCAGCTCGACCGGAGGCTCTCCCGTTCCCCGGACCCCGACTCGTCGTCCGGAGATGCTCTCCACCCGGACGGCGCGGCGCCGGCCGCCCCGATCGGGGAGGAGGAGGAGCGGATCCTCGCGGTCGCCTCGGTCGTGGGGCCAGAGGTCCCCTTCGACCTGCTTCTCAAGGCGAGCGGGGAGGACGAGGAACGGCTGGCCGAGACGATCGACCGCTTGGTCGGTCGCGGGCTCTTGCTCGAGAGGCCGGGCGAGCGGCTCTTGTTCGCGAGCGACCGCGTCCGCTCGGAGTTCTACGGCCGCCTCACCGAGACCCGCCGCCGGCTGATCCACCGGCGCGTCGGAGCCGCCCTCGAGGCGACCGGTACCGCCGACGCGTCCACGATCTATCTTCTCGCCCGCCACTTCGACCTCGGCCGGGTCGACGACAAGGCGCTGCACTACAACCGCGCCGCCGCGGGGATCGCCGCCGCAGCCCACGCTCCCGAGGAGGCTCGGCGGTTGCTGGAGCGCGCGCTCGAGAGCTTCCGCCGGCTCACGCCGGACGATTGGGCCGGGGAGACCGACCTCGTCCTCGAGCTCGCCCAGCAGCAGGACTTCGCCGGGGAGTTCCGGGAGGCGGAGGCGACCCTTAGGCGGCACCTCAGCCGGCCGGGTCTCGCCCGCCGCGTGCCCCTGCCGCTCCGGGCGCTCGCTGAGACGTTCCTCGCCCGGGTCCAGACCGACCTGGGCGACTGGAAAGGTGCGGAGGAGGCGACCGCCCGCCTCCTCGCGACCGAAGGGCTGGCCGGCCACCCCCTCGTCCTCACCGCGCTGAGGCACCTGCGGGGCGAGGCCCTGTTCTACCTAGGGCGGTACGCGGAGGCGCTCGCCGAGCACGACGCGGAGCTCGCCCTCGCCCGCGCCAGCGGCAACGCCCGGGCGATCGCGCTCGGCCAGTCGCGGCGGGCGAGCGTGCTGCGCATGCTCGGGAGGCTGGACGAGGCGCTCAAGGAAGGCCGCGAGGCCGGGGACGCGCTGGCCCGGCTCGGGGACCTTCGGGGGGCGTCGTACTCGAAGATGTTCGTCGGCGTGCTCCTGACCACCCTGATGCCCCCCGGCGGGTCGATCGACGAGGCGCTCGCCCAGTTCGATGAAGCGAGACGCCTGGGCGAGGAGGCGCACGATCCTCGACGGGTCGGGTGGGCGCTGTTCAACGCGGCGGATGTGCTCCGCGAGGCGGGCCGTCGGGAGGAGGCAGCAGCGGCCAACGCCCGGGCGCGCGAGACCCTCGAGAGGATCGGGGACCGTTTCGGCCTGGTGCAGTCGCTGATCATCTCCGGCAAGATCCACCTCGACCTCCGTGAGTTCGACCGGGCGGAGGCGGACCTCCTGGATGCCTACCGGATCGTGCGGGAGCTGGGGGCGCCGGCCGACGAGGTCGACGTGGTGCTGCGCCTGGCCCAGCTCTCGTTCGCCCGGGGGGACCTCGCGAGCGCCCGCCGGCGCGTCGACGAGCTGGAGCGACGGAACCTCGCAGCCCTCCGTCCCGATGTCGCCCAGGAGTTCGACCGCCTCGTGCGCGCCCTCTCGGACGCGAAGGACGGGGGGAGGGATGGCACCGGCCGGCCGGGCTAGACCGCGGACCTTCGACCGGCTCGCGAGGACGGCCCTCCTCGAGGACCGTGTCAGACAGGACCGGACGACCCGCGCCCTCCTTCCCCGAGCGGTACCGGCGGTCGGGCTCGTCCTGGCCCAACGTCGGGGGATCCTCTCGGGGACGGAGGCGGCAAAGGCCGCAGCCCGTGCCTTGGACCTCAAGGTCGTAAGGGCGATCCCGGACGGCACGTCCGTCCGACCGGGGCAGGTGGTCGTCGAGGTCCGGGGGGATGCCCGGGCGATCCTCCGTGTCGAGCGGACGGTCCTCAACCTCCTGATGCACGCGAGCGGGGTCGCGACCGCCACGGCCCGGGCCGTCCGCGCTACCCGTAGCGGTCGCCCTCGCCTCCGGGTCCTCGCGACACGCAAGACCCTGCCCGGGCTCCGTGACCTCGAGAAGGCAGCGGTCGTCCACGGAGGCGGAGGCCCGCACCGCCGAGACCTCTCGGAGGGGATCTTGGTCAAGAGCAACCACCTCGCGCTCGTCGGGATCGAGGAGGCGGTCCGGAAGGCCCGCCGGCTCGCCCGGCCGGGAGAGCCGATCGAGATGGAGGTGCGGACCATCGCCGAGGCGCTGCGGGCGGCGCACGCCGGGGCCGACGCCCTCCTCCTCGACAACACCCCACCCCGACGGGCCCGCGGGATCGTGCGCGCGCTCACCGAGGCCGGGCTGCGGAGAGGCCTAACCATCGAGCTCTCGGGCGGCATCACGCCGGAACGCCTCCCTCGCTACCGCGGGGTCGGGGCGGACGCGGCGAGCCTGGGCTCCGTCACCCACTCTGCGCCCGCTCTACCGTTCCACCTGCGTCTTCGCCCGCTCTGAGGTTAAGACCGCCTCTCGCCTAGTTGGAGGCGGGGCAATGTCGCTCGAAGCGGAGGTCCGCGCGCTCAAGGACGCCCGGGACGCCGTGCTGCTGGCCCTCAACTACCAGCGCCCGGAGGTCCAGGACCTCGCCGACTACGTCGGCGACTCGCTCTACCTAGCGCGCCGGGCCCGGGAGGCCCATCGTTCGGTGATCGTCTTCGCCGGAGTCCGGTTCATGGCCGAGACCGCGAAGATCCTCAATCCGGAACGTACCGTCCTGCTCCCGGACCCGAAGGCCGGCTGCGGCCTGGCGGACGCGGTCACCGCCGACCAGGTCCGCACCTGGAAGGCGGAGCATCCGGGGGCCGCGGTCGTCGCTTACATCAACACCTCGGCCGACGTGAAGGCGGAGGCCGACTACTGCTGCACGAGCTCGAACGCGGTCAAGGTCGTCGAGCAGATACCCCAGGGTCGCGAGATCCTGTTCCTGCCGGACATGTTCCTCGGCGACTACGTCCGGCAGCGGACCGGCCGGTCGATGCACCTCTGGGTCGGCGACTGCCCGGTCCACGCCAAGCTCCGCCCCGAGGAGCTCGCGCGGGCCCGGGCCGACCACCCGGGGGCGCCCGTCATCGCGCACCCGGAGTGCGGATGCGCCAGCCAGGTCCTCCCCTCGGTGGACCGGGTCCTCTCCACGGACGGGATGGTGCGGTTCGCCGAGGAGACCCGCGCCCCCGAGGTCATCGTCGCCACGGAGGTCGGCATCCTCCACCGGATGCACCGATTGAACCCGCGGACGCGTTTCACGCCGCTCGACGGCGGGGCGATCTGCCCGTACATGAAGGAGATCGAACTGGAGGACGTGCGGGATTCCCTCCGTGAGCTCCGATACCGGATCGAGGTCCCGCCCGAGACCGCTGCGAGGGCCCGCGACGTGCTGGAGCGGATGATCGCCACCTAGACCGGGCGCGTTCCTACAGGTGCGGCACCAGCCGGCCGACCCCGCCCCGGACCCACAGCTCGTACGCCTCGAGAAGGAGGGCCAGGGCCCCGAGGAAGACCGCTCCGATCGCCGCCCACGACGGCTTGCGATTGAGGTAGAAGTGGATGCTGAGCGGGTTGAGCCGGCTCGAGACGAACGACATCCCGGTCAGGAGAAGGACCAACCCGAGCACCGCGGGGACGAGGAGCGAGTACATCCCAAGGAATAGCCCGACGGCGACGAGGACGACCGCCACGGGGATCGCGGCGTTCGACCGCTCCGCGGTCCCCTCGTTCAACCGGTCCAGCCGCACGGAGCGCCGCGGTTCCCCCGGCAGGTCCCGATAGTCGTCCACGCGGTAGGACCGCCCCCCGGGGGTAGATGAGCCCGAGTGTCGACCGGCACGGGACCCCGGCGGCCGACCCGACGAGCAGATGAGCTCTAGGGCCCCTGAGGGGAGCGTGTCGATGCCCGTCCCCAAGCGGGGCCCGTCGCCGGGCACGCCGTCCGCCCCGGCGCCCGCCCCCCGGCCGGCTCGGGAGCGCAGCCTGCCGGAACCCCCTGCGTTCCGCACCCACCCGCTCGCCGAGGCCGGCTCTTGTGTGGACTGCGGGACGTCCATCGGGCCGGGTCATGCCGTCCCTCGCTGCTGGGGGTGCGGCCGGCCCATGTGCGTCGACTGCTTCTGGCGCCATGGCCTCAGTCCCGCCGACCACCGGTGCGCCGGATGCTCGGCCGGCGGGCCGGCTCCTTCGCTCAACGTTTCCGGTGGCCGGGCGTTCGGCCCCTCCCCCTAGGCCCGGTGAGGGGCGGCTGCGGCCCCGCCGGTGTTCCCAAGCCGCTCGCGTTGAGGACCTCCTCGCGCGTTGCACCGGCTCTCCGGACGAAGCCTAAGGCCACGGCGCTGGAGGGGTCTCCCGGGGGCGTCCCAACCCCCGTCGGAACGGCGAGCGCTATCCCTGACTCCCGTGCCAGGCGGGCGACCGTGGAGTCGAAACGCTCGGCGCCGGGTCCGATCTCCACGGCGGCCCGGCAGAGGCGGGCCAGCTCGAGCACCGGCCGCGCGACGTCGACGGCCCCGCCGGCGTGCGCAACGAGCTTCACGGGCGTAGGGGGAAGGTCCTGGGGGGAAGGAGCCCTACCGAGCCCCGCCGGAACGGCGATGAGGTACTCGGCCTCGAACGCGGCTAGGGTGCTCCGGCCGACCCCCGTAAGATCGCCCTCGGCCTCGACCGCCGGGACGAGCCGGATCCCTCGGAGCGGGGGTCCCCGGATTCGGTCGAGGAGCTCCGGCGGGACGGTCCAGACCGTCTCTCCACCCCGAACCCTTCCTACGACGACGCCCACCGCTTCGACCGACCGCTCCCGCGCGCTGGCGACGAGCCCCTCGAGGTCCACCGGGGTAGTCGCTGGGGACAGGTGGGCGTGGAGCTCGGTGACGAGATCGGGTGCCTCCACCAGGCGTGGAAGCTTGCCGGCTGCGGCGTCCGCGATCTCCCCACGGTCCTCGCGCAGTTCCGGCGGGACCCAAGCAAGGCCAAGCGCGCCGTAGACCTCCTGCTCGGTCCGCCCCGCGATGCGCTCCTCTCCCCGGTAGACACCGTACTCGTTGACCTTGAGACCCCGCTCGCGGGCGAGGGAACGGAGGCGGACGTTGTGGTCCTTGGAGCCCGTGAAGTACTGCAGGGCGGCCCCGAACGCCTCCGGCTCGACCACCCTCAGATCGACCTGGAGGCCACAGGTCAGGACGACGGTCTCCTTCGTCGGACCCCGCAAACGGACCTCCCGCACCTCGGCAAGCCGGGAGAACGTGTCGAACACGGGTTGGGTCCGGTCGGCGGTGACGAGGACGTCTAGGTCTCCGACCGTCTCGCGCGCCCGTCGGAGGCTCCCGGCCACGGCGACCTCGTGAACCGTCGGGACTGCGCGGAGCGCCTCGACGATCGCCCGGGCGAGGGGCCAGGCCCGCTCGATCGGCATGCGTTCCGAGGGAGAGGGGGCGGCCACCTCCCCGACCGCGGACCGGAGCTGGCCGACCCGCTTCTCCGCGAAACCCTTGACCCCGGAGAGGCGGCCGGCTGCGATCGCCTCGGAGAGCTGGGCGGGTCCGCTGATCCCGAGCTCGGCCCAGAACCGGCGCGCGGTCTTCGGTCCGACCCCAGGGAGGCGCATCAGCTCCAGGACCCCTGGCGGGACCTGCCCGCGCAGCCGCTCAAGGTAGGCGAGCGAGCCCGTTCGAAGGATCTCGGTGACCTTCTCGGAGATCGCCTCGCCGACCCCCGGTATCGAGCGAAGGTCCCCCCGGGAGGCGATCGTCTCCAGGCTCTCCGGGAGGGCCTCGATCGACCGAGCTGCCCGTCGGTACGCCTCGGGCTTGAACTTCTCTCCCAAGAGGTCGAGAAGATCTGCGATCTCCGAGAGCGTTCCGGCGACCTCCGAGTTCGAGACCACGGTGCGCCCCTGCCTTCGGTGGTCGTCCTACGCGGGCCCGGGGCCGCGGACCTCGAACCACGACCGGCGGCCCACCGCCAGGAACCCGAGCCTCTCGTAGAGGTGGAGCGCGGTCGCCGGCTCTTCTCGAACGTACAGGCCGACGCGCGCACCTGCGCTCTCGGCCTCCCGCGCCGCGGCGGCCACCACGGCTCCCCCGAATCCCCGACCCCTCCGGGAGGGTTCGACGAAGACGCCGCTGAGAACCCAGACGCGAGGGAGCCGGACCACGGCCCGGGCGACGCCCACCAGCCGACCGTTGTCGAACGCTCCCCACACGGGCTCCACCGCCGGGTCGAGGTCGACGTAGACCTGGAGCTCCGACTCCTCCCGGGTCCGGACGAGCGTCGCCAACTGGCCCCGGTCCTCGCGTCGCAGGCGACGCACCCCACCCTCGCCGGGCTCTAGCCAACCGGGTTCCCGCACCATCATCCTCAGCCGAGTGCGCGTGGCGCCCGGGAACGCCGATGCGACGGCCGCGTCGACCTCGGGCGGGACCACCGCGAGGAACGGAGGAGACGGGAACGCCGGAAGGAGCACCGGCACGAGGTTCGAGCCCCCGAACCAATGCACGACGGGCCGGTCCCTCCGGCCCAGCCAGATGAGGAGGTAGCCGACGGTCTCGTCTCCGCGGACCGCCGAGGCGAACCGGACCTGATCTGGGGTCCGGTCTAGGTCCCAGAGCGCATAGGCGTGCGTCAGCGGCTCGAGCGCTGCCATGCGTTCGAGCCAGCGTCGGTCGATCGTCGGCCGCACCTCGACGGCCTGAGGCACGGGCGGTGAAGGCCCACGGGCTAGTTAGCCCCGCCGACGCCCTGTCCGGGCAACGGTAAATCCGCATCCCCCGTCGTGACGGGTCGTGGGCTCCCACCGGCCGACCGTAGGGTTCCCTCGTCACCTCGAGGCGCTCTACGCGCGGTTTCCGTTCGAGCGGTCGTACGAGGACGACCCGATCTCCGAGGTACGACCTCTCGCGCGCGACCGCCAGCGGGCGGAGATCGCCGGAGTGTTCGCGTCGACGCTTGCCATCGGCAACACTGCGGCGATCCGACGCGCCATCGGCCAGCTCGCTCGGCTAGGGGAGGGTGACGTGGCCCGCCTCATCGACCCCTCGTGGGCCGACGAAAGGGCCCGACGCTTGCGCGCGTTCCGACACCGATGGATACGGGGCGATCAGCTCGACTACCTGGCCGGTACCCTGGCTGCCTACTACCGCGACGAACCCTCGCTGGAATCTGCTTTCGCCCGGGGGCTGGAGTCCGGAGGCTTCGCACACGGCCTCGACGCCCTCGCGCGGGTCCTCAGGGGCGCTGCTCGCCGCACCTTCCAGGCCGATCCTCCGAGGGGGTACGCCGCCCTCTTCCCGAGCCCTCTCGACCCCGGACACAGCCCATCCAAGCGCCTCACCCTGTTCGTCCGGTGGATGGTCCGTCCGCGCTACCCGGACCTCGGCGTCTGGGCGTCCGTCCCGATGGGCGAACTTCGGGTGCCGCTCGACCAGCATGTCCATTGGATCGCCTACCATCTCGGCCTGACGGACCGCAAGACCCGTTCCTGGGCCACCGTCGAGGAGGTGAGCGAATCCTTGCGTCGGATCGACCCGCTGGACCCGGTCCGCTATGACTTCGTCCTGTGCCACACGGGGATCTCAGGGGACTGCCCCAAGGAGCGGGACATCTCCGTATGCGGTCCGTGCTCGGTGCGGCCCGACTGTCGGCTCTGGCGGCGGGCCCGGAGCGCGGGATGACGGGGCTCGGCATCGACCCCGGGCTCACGCGGCGCCTGCGGGAGGCGGGGACGGCGATCGTCTGGCGCACCGCCGACCTGACCCTCCGGGGGAGCGACAGCCCGGTCGCTCGCATCGCTCGGCTCCGCGACGAGGAGGCCCGGGTGGAGACGCGGGAGGGAGAGGGAGAAACGACGGTCGAGGTCGACGCCGGCCCGGTCGGGGCCGTCGTCCTCCTGCTCGAGGCGGACCGTCGCGGGCTGCCATCGTCGCTCGGGTCAAGGAACGCTAGGGCCGCTTCGTCGTTCCCCCTCGGGTCGATCGTGGCCTCGTGGGGAGCACCCACCGTGGCCGCCGACGCAAGGCCGACCGTGCGCGACCTGGTCGACCTCGCCCGCTACGCCCTATCGTAGGGTCCGTAGGACGCGGGCGGGAGCCTACGAGCAGCCGCTGGTCGAGCCGCAGACCGTGCAAGCGTAGCACGTTCCGGACCGCACCATGATCCCGCCACAGACCGCACAGGACGGGGCGTCCTCGCTCGTGACCCCGGACGTCGCGGGGGCGGCGAACGTGTCCAGCGGCCGGGTCTCGAAACGGACGGTGTGCGGTCCGGTGGCGGACGGGCCCGCCGGGGGGTTCCCGGGGCCGTTGCCGTTGGCCTCTGGAGCGCCCTCGAGGCCGATCGACCGCCGCTCCTCTTCGGAGAGGAACTCGTTGGCGAGCCAGCGTGCGACGTAGTCCGGGATCGACTTGGCGAAGCGGACCTTCGGATTGGTAGTCGCGCCGGCCGGCTCGAAGCGCAGGTGCGCGAGCTTGCGAACGAGATCCTTGAGCGGCACTCCGTGCTGGAGCGCCATCGACATCGAGATCCCGAGCGAGTCCATCAGCCCGTTGACGGTCGAGCCTTCCTTCGTCACGCGGAAGAAGATCTCACCGACCCGCCCGTCCGGGTAGAGGCCGACAGTGACGTAACCGTCGTGCCCGCCGACCTGGAAGTGGTGGGTCACGGCCTGCCGCTCGTCCGGAAGACGTTCCCGGGCGGGTCCGCGCGCGCTGACCGCCGCCTTGGAGACCCCCGTGTCGAACGGCTGCGAGACCTTGCAACCGTCGCGGTACAGGGCGACCGACTTGATTCCGAGGCGCCAGGCCTCCAGGTAGATCCTCTCGATGTCCTCGACCGTCGCGCTCGTCGGGAGGTTGATCGTCTTGGAGGCTCCCCCGGAGAGGAACGGCTGGACCGCGCCGAGCATCTTGAGGTGGCCCATCGGCTCGATCGTCCGCGAGCCGGTGGGCGGCGCTAGCGCGCAGTCGAAGACCGCGAGGTCCCCCGGGTCGAGCCCGGGCGCCCCCTCGATCGTGCCCGTGCGCTCGACGTGCTCCACGATCGCCCGACGTTCCGCCTCCCCGTAACCGAGGGCCGCGAGCGCCTCCGGCACGGTGCGGTTGACCAGGCGTAGGACCCCGCCTCCGACGAGGTTCTTCATCTTGACGAGCGAGAGCTCGGGCTCAAGGCCCAGGGTGTCGCACCCCATCAGCAGGCCGATCGTCCCGGTCGGGGCGATCACCGAGATCTGGGCGTTGCGGAGGCCCCACAGCTCCCCCGATCGTACGGTCGCGCGCCAGCTCTCGGCCGCGAGGCGGACGAGCGGCGCGATCCGGCTGTCGGACGAAGAGAGTTGCTCGGAGGCCCGGGCGTGCTTGCCCATCACCCTCAGCATCGGGGCCCGGTTCTTCTCGAACCCCGAGAATGGGCCGAGGCGACGGGCGATCTCGCTCGACGTCCGGTAGCCCTCGGCCGAGAGCAGTGCCGAGATCGACGCGGCCAAGGTCCGGCCGGCGTCCGAATCGTAGGCGAGACCGAAATGCATCAGGAGCGCGCCCAGGTTCGCGTAGCCGAGACCGAGCGGTCGGAAGTCGTGGGAGTTCTGAGCGATCGCCGCGGTCGGGTAGCTCGACGCGTCCACGAGGACCTCCATCGCGAGGATCATCGTGCGGACGGCACGGACGAACGTCGCGGCGTCGAACGATCCGTCGTCCGCGAGGAACCTCAATAGGTTGAGCGAGGCGAGGTTGCATGCCGAGTCGTCCAGGAAGAGGTACTCGCTGCAGGGGTTGGAGGCGTTGATCCTCCCGGAGTTCGGGCAGGTGTGCCAGTCGTTGGTGATGTCGTCGAACTGAACGCCCGGGTCGCCGCACCGCCAGGCGGCCACGGCGAGCTTCCGCCAGAGGTCGCGGGCCCGGAACGTGCCGGCGATGGCGTGATCGGTCCGCTGGTAGGTCGTCCAGGGCCCGTCGCGCACGACAGCGTCCATGAACGCGTCCGGGATCCGCACGGAGTGGTTCGCGTTCTGGTACGCGATGGACGCGTAGGCGGAATCCGGGTCGGTGCCGTCGAAGTTGGACGAGTACCCTTCGCGGATTAGGGCGAGCGCCTTGTCCTCCTCCTTCACCTTGGAGTCGATGAACTCGACGATGTCCGGGTGATCCATGTTGAGAATCACCATCTTCGCCGCGCGGCGGGTCGTTCCGCCGCTCTTGATCACGCCGGCCAACGCATCGAAGGCGCGCATGAACGACACGGGTCCCGAAGCGATCCCTCCTCCGGCGAGCCGCTCGCGGCTGCCGCGCAGCGGAGAGAGGTTCGTACCGGTCCCGCTCCCGCCTTTGAAGAGGCGTCCCTCGCTCGTCGCGAGGCCGAGAATCGAGTCCATGTCGTCCTGGACCGACTGGATGAAGCACGCCGAGCACTGTGGGGGTTCCCGAACGCCGACGTTGAACCAGACGGGGCTGTTGAACGCCGCCATCTGCTGGACCATGAGGTAGGTGAGGCTCTCCTCGAACGTCGTTCCTTCCTCGGCGGTGTCGAGGTACCCGAGCGCGACCGCCTGCTGAGCGATCCAGTGACAGACCCGCCGGATCATCCCGTCGATCGACGACTCACGACGGCCGTCGATGATGCGGAAGTACTTCGACGCGGCGATGTTGATGCTCGTCTCGGACCACGCCTTCGGGGCGCGGATCCCCTTCTGTTCGAAGATCACCTTGTTCTCTGCGCTCCTGATCGCGGCGTCGTGCGTCTTCCACTCGACGGTATCGAACGCGGCCTTCCCTGCCGGCACGAGCCGGGGGAGCTCGATCGGCTCACGACCCGGGCGGGCGACGGCGTGGGCGGCCGTCTCCTCGCCCGTCACCGGGCGCTTCTTCGCGGCTGACATGACACGATTACCCGGGGGTTGGGACGCGCTCTCTTCCCGCCGCTCTAGAGGTCCGACCGGTACCTAAGCCGCTGGCGGCCGGGAGTCGGAACGCCCTCGGAAGACGGGCGTTTCGAACCGGGGGCCCTCGGAGCAGGAAGCGGGGAGCCGGGGACGGAGCACGCTGAAAACCCTCCGGGGCGGCGCTACCACGCTCCGGTATATCTGACCTCGGTCCGAAAAGTCCAGGTTGGAGGATGCCGGCGCCGTGCGAGGCGTCGAATCCGTTCCTCCGTAAGCCCCGGAACGCACCGTGAGGCTTCGGTCGACCCGCGGGGTCCTCGGAGACGGTAGACGGCCCCGCTCCGGGACGGAAGCGTGAGGGGGCGGCTCATCCCGCCGAGGGCGACGATACCGGCGGAGGCGGCAGCATCCGCATCGTGCAGGGCATGAGGACGCCGCACTCCCCGCAGAAGAGTCCTTCCTCAGCGACCCAGGGGAACGCTCCGCACCGCTCGCAACGCCGCGGATCGCCCGGGTCGTTACGACAGGTCATCGCTAGCGCCGGAGCAAGGGGAGGTCCTCGAAGAAGAAAGGAACGGGTTATACGCATCGGCGAGAGCCGATTCGGGAGGCTCCCCGTGCGGGGACCCTCCCCGGGGGACCGTTCGAGCTCCTTCAGGCGTTCTTCATCCGGGCGCGCGAGATGAAGCCCTTCTTGTCGAGGAAGTACATGTAGCCGTCCGCCCGGCTGATCTTCTCGGTGCCCACGCGCG
>Ga0187771_10002357_pt1 | contig 12991 bp, 17 predicted proteins | sample 0116_SJ02_MP15_1_FD_133139 | JGI IMG/M metagenome (GOLD analysis project Ga0187771, IMG submission 133139) | Tropical peat soil microbial communities from peatlands in Department of Meta, Colombia - 0116_SJ02_MP15_10_MG | ecosystem: Environmental > Terrestrial > Soil > Wetlands > Peat | place... | reverse complement strand
CGACATCTGCGGGGCCATACTCCAAGGCTACCTTTCCGGCGCAGGGGGATTCCTCACTGGAAATGATTTCCATTTTCTCTATGATTCGATCCGTCTTATAGCCTTCGAGCTAGGCCTTCGGTTCTTCACGGACTATCTGGAGGGCAATGTCTATTTCCGAGCCGGGAGCAAAGAACAGAACCTAACGAGGGCTCTTGTCCAGTTCAGACTCACAGAGAGCATAGAAGCTCATGAGACGACAATCCGAACCATCATCCGGGACGCACTATTTATGAAGAAAGGGTCTTCTCCCTGAAATCGTTGTAGGCGTAAAGGATCCAGACAGCCTGCCTAGTAAGTACTCTCGCTAGATCATCCGTACCACCAGTTGATTTCGTCACTCCGTTTCCCTCTGCCGCTCTCTATTTCCTCCTTTGTGGCCCTCTAGTCAGGGTAGCATCTCCTTGTGAGGGCATCGACCTTCTCCTCCAGATGATCAATAAGGTCGAATAACTCAAAAAATTCAGCCCCGCTCATTATTTCTTCCGGAGTTGTAGTCTCTAAACTGTAGACAAAATCAAAGGCCTTCTTCTTCATGTCGCTTAACTCGCTGCATATAGTGTCACAATAGTAAATGACGTCATCTTTCCTTGTGATTGTTTTGGTTGCCATGACCGCCTCATTTCACTGGCCATCACGAAGCGTATCGGGTAAAGCAGGGTTGGCGAGTATATCTTTGTTGTTCTTCTGCATTCTTCGTATATGGACGCCTGGGCGGCCCGCTCTGCCCGTCCTCTTCTCCAGAGACGTCCCCTACTTAATTATTGTAACTCCCGATTACATACGATATGGTACGATAGATGACGTCTTTTTTTGGCGCAGGCGGGAAGGAACCACACACGTGATTGGAGAGGCAATGACACTTATCGGGCAAATCGAAAAGCACCAGTTGATGGTAGCTGTTCGCACTGATTCAGCGGAAAAGGCGTACCATGCAGCTGATGCCTGTGTCAAGGGTGGGGTAAGGTTCATCGAAATCACCTTCTCAGTCCCTGGCGCTGATGAGTTGATAAGACAACTGAGCAAAGACGGTAGGATCACCGTAGGGGCAGGCACGGTCCTCAGTGTCGAAGATGCTAAGAGGGCGGCTAGGGCTGGCGCCGCATATATAGTGAGTCCCAACACGGATGAAGATGTGGTGAAGTTCACAAAGAAGGAGGGACTTATGTCGATCCCGGGGGCCTGCACGCCCACAGAGATATACAGGGCTTACAGAATTGGTGGAGACATCATCAAACTCTTTCCCTTTGTAGAGAGGGGCGGCCTCGACTTCCTTAGGGTAATGCGGGGCCCGTTCCCCTTCATAAGATATATGCTCTGCGGGGGCGTAACACTCGAAAACATCTCACAATACCTCGGAGCCCATGCCTCAGGCATACTCGTAGGTTCCTCCATTATCAGGAGTGAACTTGTGAAGTCCGGGGACTGGGACGCCATCACCGAGCTTTCGAAGCTGTTCGTCAAGAAGGTGGAGGAATTCTCTTCCGCCGGAAGGCAGTGAACTTCACATAAGCGCTCCTGATGCGTTATACTTAGAGAGACCTGTTTCGAGCAGGGGAAGGGAATAATTACGGGAGGTATTTTTTTATGTTCCGTCCGCAGATAAAGGTCCTGGATTGCACGGTGAGGGACGGGGGGTTAATAAACAAATGGCAGTTCACCGACGACTTCGTGAGACGGATATTCTATGCCCTTTCGAGGGCCGGAGTCGATTACATGGAAGTAGGTTACAAGTCCTCGGAGAAATATTTTTCCAGGTCCGAAAACGGCGCATGGAAATTCTGTTCGGAAGACGACCTGAAGAGAGTGGTGGGCGACCTCGATACGAAAATGAAACTGTCCGCCATGGCCGACATAGGCCGCATCGACCCGGAAGATATCCTGCCGAAAAAAGAGAGCGTGCTCGACATGATAAGGGTGGCCTGCTATGTGAAGGAAGTGGATAAGGGCATAAACCTTGCTCACCACTGTCTGGACAAGGGCTACGAAACTACCATAAACCTGATGGCGGTTTCGAAGGTTCTCGAACGGGATCTCGACGAGGCCTTGGACGACCTTTCGAAGAGCGCGGTGCCGGTCATCTATCTTGTGGATAGCTTCGGGGCGATGTACTCCGAGCAAATCCATTTCCTAGCTAAGAAATATATGGAGGCGCTTCCGGGAAAGGAGCTTGGCATCCACACGCACAACAACCAGCAGCTGGCCTTTGCCAATACTATTGAAGGTATTATTGCTGGTATAAACCGCCTTGATGCCACCTTGTACGGAATGGGAAGGGGTGCCGGTAACTGCCCGCTCGAACTTCTCCTTTCTTTTCTTAAGAACCCGAAGTTCGATATAAGGCCCATTTTCGAAGTGATCCAGGAAATACTGATTCCGATAAAGGGAGAAATCGAATGGGGTTACCACATCCCATACATGATTACAGGCATCTTGAACGAGCATCCAAGAAGCGGGATGAAGGCGATGTCGGCTGAAAAACTGCCCGACCTCAGGAAATTCTATGAGGGCCTTCTCGAGGGCACACCAGACTAGAACCCTTAACCTTGTAGCGTTTTTTTGTGAACACCATGGGCCCTGTCCCGCTAGTGCCCGCCCAGTAGTCTCTGAGCTGACAAACCCACCTTTCCTTCAAGGGTCACTCCAGGCTGTCAGCTTCGGACTATTTAATTAATGGGCATGAACCAAATCCTCTAGTGTCGACTGTCGAGGAATAAGATTGGTTCGAAGAATTAGTTTAAAATCTGCAAGTTGATTCTCCAAATTTTTGGAAGGACAATAGTATTCCGTACGTCCTTGCGGCCAACAATGTCAGTGGTTGGGCTTAAAGACAAAAGTCCCACACACAGCCGTCGAACTAATGACGTTGATGAGCATGTGACAAGGAAAACCATGTGCATATGTATCTGTCTATGCCTCCGGAACTTTCTCCGTTACAGATAAAGAAGATACCCACGGGGAAAAGTACAGAGTATTTTTAGCGAGTGATTTTCCTGAGATAGCAAAAAATGTTGTAAACGCATATCTGGGCAGGGGATACTGCGTGAGCACAGTAAGGATGAACGAAAAAGCAATCACGGAATTCATTAGAAGACAGCAAGAGGAAGAGATTGAAGTACTAGTGAGGGATGTACGGAAATACTCCGGAAAATGACATTGTCGGTTGTCGTTGTTCCCAGAAAAGCCACCGTCAAGGTCAGTATTTATACATTCAACCGTTCAGCTCTCTTCTCGCGAAGCCTCCCTGAGTAGCTCGTTCAGGCTCCAGCTGACCTCATAGCGGACGTGTCGATCTTCCACGTCTTTTCGCTTTGAATGACAAAAACCAGACCATGCGTTCCTCAGAAGGCCTCTCCAGCTTTACTGTTACTTCGTATCCGCCGCCGGCTGCATCCGCACCTCTGCTTTAAAGTCTTCCGAGTACTCCCCGGAATCTGTGAACAGGTCCCTTCTATGGCGGTCATTTCATCCGGCCTGACCGGCTTGCCGCACTCTGCGAGAAGCACTTTCATAAGTCTCCGGGTCAGCCACTGCTTTCGACCTTCTATATTCTTGCACATAAAAACCATCGTGGCTAATGTGATATTTATAAAACGCCTCGACCGCGGCCACAGCTTGCTTTTTTACGTTTACGCCGGATTCCGCTCCGCCGAAAGGGCATGCCGCCGCAAGAAGCGAAACAGACATTACAGCCGCCAGCGATATACCGCGGATAATCCTTGCCACTGCTTAGCCTCCACTATTCCATTCGTTTTCTCAAATAAATATGAGGGGCTGAGATCCGCTTGAATCTCAGCCCCTCTGGTCAAGTTCCGCAACAGAGGTCTCAGCCTCTTATTTTTTAACATACCGCTCGTTCCTGTGAAATGTCAACAACGGCTGTCATTTCGATTCCTTCGCCAGACCTCATCTCTGTGCCATGCTTTCTGCACATCCCTTGATAGCCGGACTGACATGAGCACCATCGGCAGATGCGGCTGAAGCGCCACATGATATATAAATCAAAGATAAGAATTTGGACTTGCCCGCCTTTTTTTCAATTGCATTATGACCTGATGTCAAGGCAATGAAACTCGTGACATAGCCAAACATAAGATTACTATTAAAGATATTGAGATTGGCCATGTCGCTTTGGCCTGCGTTGCTTTTGGATAGATAACATTCGGAGAGCCCGATTTCGGGTTATTTAATTTGGGCGGCTCGTCAATCGACGTGGTTTCATCAGTAGGTCTCAGTATTGGTGGATTTGTGGCTGGAGGTTTGGGAAGCGGATCTAAGTTCCGGCTTCCTTAACATTGGATATTACTCAAGTGGCGCGCTTGAAACAGGTGTTCACCCTACGGGAATTACTAAAACTTTATGGCCTGAACGCGCATATTTGATTCGAGCATCAATACATGATTTTAACCACAATATTCTCTTCCAATCGCATCTGTCCCTGGTTGATAAATGACGTGTGAAGACGGTGCACAGCATATTAATGACATGCTAGTGTGCAACCAAAAGTTCATATGATAAGAATATGACAACTGCACAAGATTGCCTGACTGAACCAAGTGTAATCCCATTATGGTTATAATAAGAAATGAATCCGAGTGATGAATAAAAGAAGATGGCAAGAGTCTCTGATTAATTCCGATTACATGGAGGAGAAGATGACGAAATTCAGCTGCGGTCTCTGCGGTGCCGTATGGCAGAAAGAAGGCAAAACAAACTGTTGGAGCGCGGATCCTTCTGAGGCGCCTGCCAAGCCAGCCCATTGCCCTTCGAGAGAGCATATGGATGCAATCAACGAAAGCTTCGAAATCTATAAGGGTGAAGGCGAGGACGCAAAGATCGCACGAGTTGCGACTCGTGTCGAGGGTCTTTGCTACAAACGTATCACAGGCAGCAATGCGGTCCATGCCAGGTGGACACGTGTCGAGGACACGATTGCCTTTGCCAAACTGATGGGTTACCGGAAGATCGGTATTGCCACATGCATCGGCCTGCTTGACGAGACAAACCGCTTAGCCCTGATCCTTAAGGCCCAAGGGTTTGAGCCGCTTTCGGTCTGCTGCAAGAGCGGCAGCAAGGACAAACTCGAACTCGGCGTTGAGGAGAATGACAAAGTGCGACCCGGAACCTTTGAGCCTGCCTGCAACCCCATTGCCCAGGCCAGGCTCATGAACGCGGCTGGGACCGATATGAACATTATCATAGGTCTTTGCGTGGGTCATGACATGCTCTTTAGCAAGCACTCCACCGCACCGGTCACAACCCTCGTTGTCAAAGACCGGGTAACTGGCCACAACCCTGTAAGCGTACTTTACGGCCAGAACTTCTACTACCACAGGCTTCAGACCCAGCAAGTCGAGACTGACATCGGATAGCGCGCTGTATAAACTGCTGCTGCGGTTCCTTACAAAAGCGAGGCGGGGAATGATATGCATAAGCGTCATTCTCGTGCGACCACGAGAGGGAATTGATGTTACATCCGTAGAACGTTTAGGAAAATGCTACCTTATGGAGGACGCTGTTTTAGAAAACAAATCTGTTGATTTACCACAATAACATTACGTGGCTTTTTCATATAGTTGCTGATAATATCAAACGGAACTGTCGCGACAAGTGGCATCGTAATTTTTTATCCTATCGCAATACTCATTTGGTCGATTAAGATACACTGATGGTCAAAACAAGTGGGAAATACCGGAAACAGCATGTGCGTAAGAATAAAAGCGAGGAAGTCCTAAAGAAACACGAACCGGTGAACCCTGCTGCCCAAACCGTACAAAAGTGACGGGCCTCCAAACAGGCTCCTCTCCGTTTTCAGACGGAGTGGAACTCATCAAGGCTCATTTTTTCCGTTATCCGGCATGAGTTACCTGTTGGGCTCTATCCGCTTGAGAAGAGGGCCTCCGAACCTGCATTTTCTCAATTCATCCACATTCGTAGCAGCCTCGACACAAGATTTCTCGGCCGTGAGCTTCTTAATGCGCTCCCCAATACTTTGAAGAGCATCGGCCTTGGTCTTGTCGAAGTTCTCAGAAGTAGCCTGTTTCCCGTATGACGGTATGTTCTCAGGAGACGCTTCTGAGAACAAGACACCTGAACACGTCACAATCATAATTGAGGTTAAAACAAGGACAATCGTTTTTTTTCATGCGTTTCACCTCCTCTCGACAGAACAAAGATAGAAAAGCAGGACTTTTTTTTCAACTTCTGAAATGTCCAAATAGACCATCAGCCACCTGCACGCGTGATGCCTGGTACGCAAGGTGGAGATTCCGGAGTTCGGACAGTGATTCGGAAACAGTTCGGACACAGCTCCTCTTTGCTCTTGGTACTTAATGTCGAGTACACCGAAACGATATGCTCGGGAGGCGCCCGCTATTATGATTATCAAACTGACATAATTCAAATTATTGCAACCATAAGGAGTTCTGAAAGTAACTCTAACGACTAGCTAACCGGCGTGTCCGGCTGAGCAAGTGGTTAGGCAGCAGTCCTTTTGGACACCATCACGCGGTACCAGGAATCGGTATACGAATGGTCTGTGTGGCCAGGAACAACTCGCGCAAAAAGAAGGCCAAACCTATGACCAGAGCCAGCGTCGAGGCAGTGAAATGAGCGCCAATGAGCCACTTCAGCGGTGCGCATAGCATAACTCAAGAAAGAGGGTAGCAATTACCAACCACACCAAAAGCGCCACAATCGTGCACGCCATGATAACAACGCTTGCGAAGTGTCGCCGTCGATCCAAGCTTTGCAGCTCAAGATTAGCGGAATATTGATCGGTCGATACGACGCCGCTTCAGCCCTCGGTGAGCGCTCTGCCAACGATGATTCTGGAAAGGCGACCTGCCATTGCATTGAGCATCCCAGCGATTCCTGTGAGCAGAAAGACGGGGGCAAGGGCAAGTTGAATAGCCCTTGCGATATCGTTGAAGCTGTCGGGTGCCGGGGCCATTCGTGTTCTCTACATCTTAACTATCGTTCACCCTTTATACCTAGCCTGTAGTATCGGTGTCAAGGAGAAAACGTTGATTTCTGATTTGTAAGCTGTGGCCGATAGGAAGTTCCCGTGAAGCAAGATTACAAGGAAGTTACATCTCGTTAGCTGAATGGGTCAATTTCGAGTGAGAAAAAGGGTCACTTTTTCAATGAGCATTTACACCTTTAGCTTTGAGACTGCAAGTAATCCGAAATTTCCGGGAAAAAGGTCCCATCCTTCTCATACGCAATGAGAGTCACTTCCCCGTGACCTTTCTCATCTACAGACAAAGCTTTGGTTCTTCGGGTTTCAGACATCGTCTGTGCCGCTAATATCTTTCATTAACACCGTCCTTACAGGATACGGAATGACTATTCCTTCCTGCTCGTACCTTTTGTGAAGGCGCATGATCAATTCATGCTGAATACGGGCCTGACTGTTGAAATTTCTTGCGCGCATAGTCAGTGAAAACTCGATACGTGAATCAGAAAATCTGGTGTATTGTATAAACGGTTTAAACTCGGGAACACCGTCGGGGACCTCTTGCATAATTTCTTTCGCAACTTCGACGGTTATCGCTTCCACCTTCTTTAAATCACTTTCATAACTTACACCAACCTGAACGGCCATTAAACTCTCCTCATAGGGAAAGGAATAGTTTGTGACACTTACAGAGGCAAACTTGGAATTTGGGATAACGATAATATTATCCAAGGGTGTTCTGATTTCTGTTTCCCTCCAGGTCATATCGGTAACATATCCTTCCTCGCCGGTGCTCAGTTTGATATAATCTCCCACTCTGAGCTTGCCCGAGGCGATAATGTGCAGACCTGAAAAAAGGTTGGCGAGCGTTGTCTGAAGCCCTAAAGCTACAGCCAATCCTCCAACGCCCATTGCAGTCACTATCGGTGTGATGGATACGCCAATGGAATCCAGAATTATCGTAAAACCGATCAGGTAGACCAGCAGCTTCATAAGGTTTATAAAAATAGTAAACCCGGCAATAGCGCCCTTTGTTTTCTCCATGTATATATTTATGAAACCGGCCGCAAACCTGGACACAATGATGGTTCCAGTCAAAATCATCAGCACGTGCAGGATTTTTCTCAAAAGCTGGAAAAGAGTCGAGTTCATAGGGAAGAGGTGTATTGCGCCATAAACACCCAGAATGGAAAATGACAGAATAATCATATATCGAAAAGCCATCATGGCAATTTTGCTTGCCTTGTCTTCACTTTTCGTGACCTTTTTCCTGAGGTTTCCGACAACCAACGTCTCGAAAATAATGCCCAAGGCGATTCCGCCGATTATGATCGCAAACGGGATAATTACCTGTGATGTTACTGATAATTGATCACTTTTCATTTGAATTTAAAATCTCGAGACTGAACTAGTCTGGCACCGCCTTACTATACCTGTTGAATACGAGACTTTCTCGGGATGCCTGAGATTCTATTATGCGCTTGCGGTTCCTAAGGGCGTCTTTAATCTGCACGTCGGTTACGACCCCAAGCATTTCGTCCACAAAGAACGAGTCATGCCTACGCTGGGGGGATATAATGGAGTTCCTCAGCAGCCGCAGTCAGATTGCGTTCCTCCTCTTCCAGACGCAGGCATCCTCTCACTGTTTATTACGCGTGAGAATCAAAAAGGTTCTCATTTATACTATCTGTATTACGCATTATTATATCAGGTCTCACTTGGAAAGATTACAGAAAGTTAATGCGCGCAGGTCTGTGATTGCACCAAAAAAGTGGATTCCAGTACAAAGTCTTTTAATCGGGTCTCCAGAATATGTAGGTCTCGTTTATTTCCAAGAACAAATACCTGACCACACACCATCCTGAAACTTTTATTGCCTTTCCTTTTTGATTTCTTCAATCAACTTTTCTATTTTACGCTTTATTTCATCTCTCGTTTTCCTGAACTCGGTCATGATCTCTTCTTCGCTCCCGGCAGTGCCGACAGGATCGTGAACCGGCCAGTGCAACGCCGTATAGAGGGCGGAGTAAGGGGGCACGCTGCCTCGGCACTGGTGCATAGGGTAACGACGATATCCATGGACCCGAGCAGGGACGTGTCGATCTCTTTCGATTTCTGTCCCGTAATGTCGATCCCGATTTCCCTCATCACAGTGATCGCCCTCGGCTGAACTCCAGATGTCATCACGCCGGAGCTGTATGCTACCAAAACTCCCTTGCCCAGTTCCCGCGCGAACCCTTCAGCCATCTGGCTTCGGCAGGAATTTGCGGTACAGAGGAACATCACTTTTTTCACTTGTTCTTTGCCTCTTTCTTACAAGAAATCGGGAAATGGGGCCTTCCCACGTGGCTAGTCAAGCAGAAAATGTCTAATTCCGCAACCTTTAGCCAGTATTATGCTTCGGCGAAAGAGAAGGAAGGATGGGATGATCTTTAACTGGGCGCTAGCTTTCCGAATTATACTCCTCACTTTCCCATGATTGTATATTGTCATCCTTCATCCAGATAAGATTCAATAATATACCTTACCGTCGATTCGAGAGAATATTCTGGAGGAGTCGACGGGCTTCATTGAGTTGAGGCCTAATATATAGGGCGCGTTCAAGTTCTTTCTTCGCCATATCTGTATCGCCTCTTTGAAAGTATATGACAGCAAGATTATAATGAGGTTCTGCATAATCCGGGTTCAGATGCAAAGTCGTTTGGTATTCTGATATTGCCATATCCGTCAAACCTGCGGAAAAGTATTCATCTGCGAGATTATAATGTATCTTGGCAGACCCTGGTTTTAGACGCACCGCTAACTGGTATTCTGAAATCGCCATATCTCTCAGTCCTTTTGAGGAATATACGTTACCAAGATTACCATGAGCGTCTGCGTAATAAGGATCAATCCGTAATGCATTTTTGTATTCTGATATCGCCATATCCAATGAGCCTTTAGATTTATACGCAACTCCAAGCCCATTATGAGCTTTTGAGAGATAAGGATCCAAGCGCAATGCCATCTGGTATTCTGCGATAGCCGTATCAACTTGTCCCATGGACAAATTTGCATGAGCAAAATTAAGATGCGCACCCGCGCCATCTGGTGACTTTTTGACTGTATCTGCCCAAAGGCTATAATCATCTTTCCAGACGCTATTTCTGTTTATAGTTGCGAAGGTATATGATCCCACTATTAGGACAAAGATTATAGTGGTGGCCATGATTGCACGAGGCAGTTTCTCCCTCGCCCATGATAAGAAAAGAGATAAAAGCAAGACGTAACCCAGGGAAGGCAAATAAAGATATCTTTCAGCAAAAGGTTTTCCACTGATGCCCTTTATATAAAAAGCCGGCAGAAGCGGAACGACTATTGACAGAAGACCGAATAATACTATTTTGTTTCTTCTGTACGCCAACGCTGTCACGATAATATAAATTCCAATGACAACCATGGAAATGATCCCGTTTTCCTCAAAAGGAGAGCTTATTGGATGGAATGTGTGCCATAAATTTAAATTAAATGGCCAAAGGAGGCTTGTCAGGTACTCTCTAAAAAGCGGGAAGACATTTATAACGAGCTGAAAGTTGCTTAAAGAAGGGTAAAATTCCATCGGTACAAGGCTTCTGAGAGCAAAATATCTAGCCAAAAGATAACCGCTCGAGACGGCTATATATGGCATATATATCTTGACGCCAGCGATGACATTCTCGTTTAATCTACCAAGAAGGTAGTCATAAGCGACCAACATGATGGGGAGAGTAAGGGCGGGCTCTTTAAAAAGAGTTGCTGCCAAAAATGAAAGTAGTGACAATAGATAGGCTCTTTTGACACCATTCCGAAATGAAATGTAAAAATAAAAAGAAAGGAGATAGAAAAATGAAAAGGCCACATCCGGCAACCCGGCAATCCATGTCACTGCCTCTGTATGGATCGGATGTGAGGCAAAGAGCATGGCGGCTATAAACGGGGGCGAAAAATATGCCGAGGACGTTCTAACACTATGGTCAGTAAGCAATCTTTTTATAATCAGAAATACAAGCACTGATACGCCACAATGAAATACAAGGTTAACCACATGAAAACACAATGGTTTCAGGCCGAACAGATGATAAGTGAGCATGTACGCAATGTGCATCAAAGGCCTGTAGTAGTTCGATGTGCTGTTATCTAACTGGAAACTCCAGACACTCTTGGAGAATATTGCGAATATGTTCCCGATATCTCTGAGCCACGGATTGTCTACTACTTGTAATGTATCGTCGAATACAAATTCTCCAGAAAGAGCGTTGAAGTATGCAGCGCAAGAGAGAAGAACTAGGATTAAAGCTTGGATAACGGTAACTATGGAAGTTTTTTCCAGAAATCTTGTTCTTGATAGTGACTCCGGCAAGGAGTCTAGCGCTCTTTGACAGGTTGCCAATATCGCAGGTCTGCCTTAGAAGCCAGTTTTTCGTGTAATAGTCTCACCACAGACATTATTATAGCATGGGAATTGTGACTACTCTTAACGCACTGTATGTGTATTGTTTGAATAAATGAGATAGCATTGTTTTTCTTGTTGATGAATGCCCCTCTCGCTGATGAAAGTACTGACTAGGAGTGCTACTACTCTTTCGATGTTAGGCTAACGAATGTTGAGTCGAGTGGCGCGAGGGAATTGCACCCTCGCGCTCTCACAGATCCGGACGTGACAGTCTCCCGTCATCCGGCTCTTATCGTCCAGCCTATGGTCTAAATCCCTTCTCCCAATGTGCAAACAACCACGGTTGCCTATGAGCTATTCCTCTTAGCCAATGTGTCGCTCGCCTGTGGTGAAATCTAAACCTTTTGTATTTCCGCCTCGCCCATCGTATGAGAATACGATTCAAGACACTAAAGACTTTGTAAAGCGCAGACTTGTAGTACTGCCCATAGTAATTGATCCAGCCTCGAATGACAGAATTACTGATGAGAGCTAAGCCTCGAAGACTTGTTTCACTGCGACGGTGAAAACGCCAGCTTCTCATTTTTCGACGCATCATGTTTGCGGCTTTTCCACTAACCGCAGGGCCGAAATTAACAAAACGTTGCCCAAACCGATTTTGTGCCTTTCTTGGTGCGAACGAATATCCAAAAAACACAAATGTCTCGTTTGAATAACTACCACGCCTGTTATCATCCTTACAATAGACGATCTTGGTCTTTTCAGGATGAAGTTCCAGCCTGCATTGTAGCAGCCGCTCTTCAATCCGCGTTTCGATCCATTTGGCTTGCTTCTCACTTTTGCAGTGCACAATGGCATCATCGGCATAGCGCTCAAACGGAACGGTTGGGTGGCTGCGCTTCATCCATTCGTCAAACGCATAGTGAAGGAAAAGATTTGCCAACAGAGGACTGATCACAGACCCTTGGGGGCTGCCTTTGTCCCGCTCCACAAGTGTTCCATCTTCCATCTGGGCGGGGGCTTTAAGCCATCGCTCAATGTATAACAGAATCCACTTGCAGCCTGTATGCTTTCTCACAGCACGCATGACCAGTTCATGATCCAGATTATCAAAGAACCCTTTGATATCTAAATCCACAATCCAGTCACAACGCCAGCATCTCTGCCGTGCAACCCCTACCGCTTCGATTGCTGACTTCCCCGGTCTGTATCCGTAGGAGTCCTGATGAAAATGAGGCTCCACTTCAGGCTCCAGATACATCTTTCCCACCATCTGCGCCACCCGATCAGATACCGTCGGTATACCCAAAAGCCTTTTGCTTTTGTCATCCTTCGGTATCTCCACGTTTAGCACTGGCGGCGGAAAGTAGCTCCCCGACGACATCCGATTCCAGAGTCTGTAGAGATTCCCCTTAAGGTCACTCTCAAACTCAGCAATCGATTCCTCGTCTACTCCGGCAACACCTCTGTTTGCCTTTACTCGCTTAAAGGCATCCCATACTACTATTTTTGCGGGGATTACTGTATTAATCTTTTCGGTTCGATTCGCACGTTTCGTCTTCGGAGTAAATTGGCTGGTGGTG
>Ga0187771_10002356_pt1 | contig 12992 bp, 10 predicted proteins | sample 0116_SJ02_MP15_1_FD_133139 | JGI IMG/M metagenome (GOLD analysis project Ga0187771, IMG submission 133139) | Tropical peat soil microbial communities from peatlands in Department of Meta, Colombia - 0116_SJ02_MP15_10_MG | ecosystem: Environmental > Terrestrial > Soil > Wetlands > Peat | place... | reverse complement strand
GCGGCACGTCATGCGCGCGCGGCAGCGCGTAGTCCATGAACGAGCCGGAGACGAGCTGGCCGTCTGCGTCGTAGACCGCCTTTTCGGTCAGCGCCTGGCCAAGCCCTTGCGCCACGCCGCCATGGATCTGGCCGGTGACGATAGTGTCGTCGAGCACGTTGCCGCAGTCGCCGACCGCCACATAGTTGACGATCTCGAGGACACCGGTCGCCGGATCGATCTCCACCTCGGCAACATGACAGCCGTTGGGAAACGACGGCGGCGTCTTGATCTTTTCCTGCGTGTCGAGGCTTTCCGCGATCACGCCTTGCCGCTTGAGCTCGGCGGCGCGCTCGGCCACCGCGAACAGCGACAGCTCCCGCCCCGTGCCGCGCACGCTGAACTGTCCGGCGCGATACTCGACGTCGCTCTCCGCCGCCTGCAGCAGCATGGCGGCGACGTGCTTCCCCTTCTCGATCACTTTGTCGGAGGTGACGGCGACGGCGCCGCCGACATACATGGCCGAGCGCGAGGCAACCGCGCCGAAGCCCGGCACGTCGCGCACGGAATCGCCGGCGCTGACCGTCACCAGAGCGGGCGCAATGCCGAGACGGTGCGCCGCCACGCGACCGAACACGGTCTTATGCCCCTGCCCGCTGGCACCGGCGCCGATGCTCACCGCCACCGTCTGGCCGCCGGGAAACGAGACGCGCGCGGCTTCTTCCGGAAAGGCGCCGGCGATCTCCAGGTAACAGCCGATGCCGATGCCGCGAAGCTTACCCGTCTTCTTCGCCTGTTTTTTGCGAGTAGCGAAGCCGGCGTAGTCGGCGAGCGCCAGCGCGCGCTCGAACGCAGCGGGAAAATCGCCGCTGTCGTAAGTGTTGCCGAACGCGGTGACGTAGGGAATTTCGGCGGGCGCGATCAGGTTGCGCCGGCGCAATTCGGCAGCGTCGATGCCGACTTGATCGGCGGCGGCATCGATGACGCGCTCGAGCAGATAACTCGCCTCCGGCCGCCCAGCGCCGCGATAAGGTGCGGTCGGCAGCGTGTTGGCGAAAACGCAACGCGAATTCACCTGCGCGTACGGAATGTCGTAGACCGTCGGCAGACAGCCGGAGATATGCGTGGTGACGATGAAATGCGCAACTGGCGTCATGTAGGCGCCGACGCTGCCGAGACAGTCCACGCGAAGCGCGAGAAACTTGCCGCGCTTGCTCAGCGCAAGCTCCACCGTCCAGAACGAGTCGCGCCCCTGGCAGTCGCTGACGAAGGCTTCCGAACGGGTGGAAACCCAATGCACCGGCTTGCCGATGACGCGCGCCGCGTGCAGCAGCGCGACATATTCCGGGTGCGCGGCGCCCTTCATCCCGAAGGCGCCGCCGATGTCGTCGGTAATGACGTGTAGCTGCTCGGGCTTGACGTTGAGGCTTTCGGCGACTTGGCCGCGCACATTGGCGACGCCTTGCGTCGGGCAACGCAACGTAAAGACGTTGCGACCGGCATCGTAGCTCGCGGTCGCCGCGCGCGGCTCGAGCGAAGCAACCACCAGGCGCTGATTGACGAGCTCAAGGCGAACCACGTGGGCCGCTTCGGTAAAGGCGCGATCGAGCGCCGCCTGTTTCTTGCCGTCGGGATCGACCGGCGCGCTCCAATCGAAGCCAATATTGCCGGGCGCTTCCGGCCAGAGTTGCGGTGCGCCCGGCTTGACTGCCTCGCGCACGTCGGTCACCGGCGTCAGCGGCTTGTAGTCGACGACGACTTTCTCTGCCGCGTCCTGCGCCGCCTGCGCGTTCGACGCGACGACCAGCACCACCGGCTCGCCGACATGCAGCACGCGCTTCTCCGCCAGCGCCGGCCGATGGGGCGCCACCGCCACCTTGCCGCCGCGGCCGGAGATCGGATGCGGATGGGAGACCGAATGGTAATGCGCCTCGGCGACATCGGCGGCGGTCAACACCGCCACCACCCCCCGCGCCGTCCGCGCGGCCGCTACATCGATGCGCTCGATCTCGGCGAACGCATACGGCGAGCGCACGAAATAGGCGGCCAGCGCATCCGCCGGCCTGATGTCGTCGCCGAACCGCCCCTGCCCGCGCAGCAGTGCATCATCCTCGATACGGCCGGCCCAGGGCGCGGCCTTGGCGGCAGTGGCAGAGATCATAGGTTGCTCCGGCAATTGTCCTTGGGCGTGAGCGTCGCGCGCCGTGAGAGCGCGCCCTGTTAATCTTTCCTTAACCGCTCAATCGCGCCCAATTAACTGCAAAAAAACGGGTAAGGGAATAGCGTGCGGCAGGACCGGGACAGGGTATGGCTGCAACGTCCGCATCAGAGATTGCGCGCGACCGGCGCTTGGTCGCACTTATCGGCGCCGCTTGCTGTGCAGGCAGCTTCGCAGTTTTTGACTTCGTCGTTCCGCTCGACACCTGGTTCGCCGCCTCCGGGCTTGCGGCCTCCGTCTTCGGCGCGGGTCTGATCGCATTGCTCGCCATGCTGGTCGCCGGCCTCGCCGCCGTGCGCCGTATGCGGGCGAAAAACACGCGCATGGGCATAGCGATCAACAACATGTCGCAAGGCCTATGCATGTTCGACCGCAACGAGCGGCTGGTCGTCTGCAATCGCCGCTACATGGATCTTTACCAACTGCCCGAGACGCTGGTGCAGCCGGGCCGCACGCTGGCGAGCCTGCTCGAATTCCGCATCGCCAACGGCACCTTTTCGCGCGACCCCGACGAATACCGGCGCGCGCTCGTCTCCGCCACGGCGCAAGGTAAGACGACGACGGCCGAGGTCAAATCCGCCACCGGCCGCGTGGTCGCCGTCATCAACCGGCCGATGGCGGACGGCGGCTGGGTGGCAACGCACGAGGACATTACCGAGCGGCGCGATGCCGAACGCGAGCGCGCCGCCATGCAGGAGCAGCAACAGCGCCGCTCGATCATCGAGCGTGCGATCGCCGCCTTCCGCCAGCGCGTCGAGGACCATTTGCATACGGTGACCGACGCGGCCATGGCCATGCGCTCGACTGCGACCGTGCTGTTGACGGGCTCCGGCGAGACCTCGCGGCGGGCGGACGGTGCAGTGGTGGCATCCAACGAAGCGAGCACCAATGTAGAGACCGCGGCAGTCGCCGCCGACGAATTGGCCGCCTCGATCGGCGAAATAAGCCGCCAGCTCGCGACCACCCGTACGATCGTGCGCGCGGCAGTCGCCGAGGCGCAGGGAACCAATGTGCAGATCAGCGCGCTGTCGCAGGCGGCGCAGCAGATCGGCGACGTCATCAAGCTGATTCGCACTATCGCCGGGCAAACCAACCTGCTCGCGCTCAACGCCACCATCGAGGCGGCGCGCGCCGGCCAGGCCGGCAAGGGCTTCGCCGTGGTCGCCTCGGAAGTCAAATCGCTGGCGGTGCAGACGGCCAAGGCGACCGAGGACATTTCCGGGTTGATCGGCGCGGTGCAGTCGTCGACTGGCAGCGCGGTCGATGCCATCGGCCGCATCGCCGGTCGCATGCAGGAGATCGACAGCTGCACCGCCGCCGTCTCGGCCGCCGTGCAGCAGCAGAGTGCGGCGACGGCGGAAATTTCGCAGAACGTCGCCGGTGCCGCCGACGGCGCCAAGCTGGTGGTGTCGGTGCTCGGCAACGTCACCGACGCGGCGAACGAGACGCGTCAGTCGGCCGATCGCGTGCTCACCGCCTCGCAAGCGGTGGAAGCCGCCGCCGCCGAGCTGCGCCGCGAGGTGGAAGGATTCCTCTCACGCGTCGCGGCCTAAATCCTTCTCCCCCGCTTGCGGGGCGAGGTGAGCGATGTGCTTTTTCGCCCCGTCAAAATTGATTGCGCTTTGTGCGTGGGACTTGCATCACGCTGCGCGAGATTTGATGCATCCGCGCGCGGGCTCGGCTAGTTTTGTCGTGCAAGCGTACGGAGCGCAAAGACATGCGGTTGGGCTACTTCACAATGCCGGTGCATCCGATCGGCCGCGACTGGTCGCAGACGCTGCGCGAGGATCGCGAGGCGATCATCCTCGCTGACAAGCTCGGCTTCCACGACGCCTTCGTCGGCGAACACCTGACCGACGCCTGCGAGAACGTCACCAACAGCATGCTGTTCCACGCGACGCTGATCCACGACACCAAGCAGATCAAGCTCGCCACCGGCACCTGCAACCTGTCGCAGATGCATCCGGTGGTGATCGCGGTCAACGCGGCGATGTTCGATCATCTGGCGCAGGGCCGTTTCATCCTCGGCGTTTCTGCCGGCGCGCTGGGCTCCGACGCCGAGGCGCTCGGTCTGCTCGATGTCGACCGCAACAAGATCTTCGCCGAGGCAATCGACGTGATCCTGGCGATCTGGGAGCGCGAGCCGCCCTATAACATCGATTTCCTCGACAACCGCTTCAAGGTCGCGATCGAGCGCGCCGCCGCGCTGCATCTCGGCGTCGGCATCATGGGCAAGCCATTGCAAAAGCCGCGGCCGGAACTCGTCGGCACCGTGGTGGCGCCGTTCTCGCCCGGCGTGGTGCTGATGGGTAAACGTGATTTTCATCCGCTGTCGGCGAACTTCCTGTTGTCGAAGCATCTCAAGTCCCATTGGACCAACTACGCCAAGGGCAAGGCGGAGGCGAACCAAAAGGCCGACATCAACGACTGGCGCGTCGCGCGTACAATCTTCGTCGCCGACGACGACAAGACCGCGCGGCGCTACGGCTACGAGGATGCCAAGAGCCCGTACCGTTTCTATTTCAGCCAGATGCTCGGCAAGCTCCGGCGCGCCAATCGGCATAATGTGTTCAAGAGCCATAGGGAACAGCCGGACGACGAGATCACGCTCGACTGGGTGATGGATAATTGCGTGACTACCGGCACGGTCAACGAGGTGGTCGATTACATTCTGGCGTTGCGCGAGGAGACCGGCGATTTCGGCGAATTGGTTTACGCCGGCATGGACTGGGTCGACCAGGCGCTCGCCAAACGCTCGATGCAGCTGATGGCCGAAGAAGTGATGCCGCGCGTCAACGCAGCGATCGGTAAGAGCGCGAATGCGGCGGTCAGCGCGGCGGGATAGCGGTTCCCCCTATAGGGGAGAAAATCAGCCGCCGTGCGCGAGCCGCAAAATAATGCCCACCAGCGCACCGATGAGCAGTGCGCCGGAGGCAAAGGCTTGAATGGAAAAGCCACGGTGGCGTTTTTCGGCAGCCTCGCTGTAGCCGCGGATATAGAGAACGCGCCCGCCAATCCATAGCAGGCCGAGCGCGGCGGCGGCCCAGTCGTTGACATAGAGCGCAAAAAGCCAGAGCGCCGGCAGGAAGATCGGCATCCATTCCAGCGCGTTCATCTGCACGCGGAACACGCGCTCAAAATCCGCATTGCCGCTGGTGGCTGGCGCCGCCACGCCGAATTTCACGCGCGCCTTGGCGACCATAATGCCAGTGTAGAAGTAGAGCAGAACGGCGAGCAAAGTGACCAGCGCGGTGAAGTGCGGCATGGTTGTCATACCCCAGAAATTGTCATGGCCGGATTGACTCGGCCATCTTGCTCAGCGACTGGCCGCGCGCGGCTGCGACGCGAACGAAAGTGAGCGTCGCGGAAATCCTGCGCTTAACGCGCCGGCGGCAGCGGAGAGGCGGAGATCGTCGTGCCGTTGCGGTCAGGCGGCGCCATCGGATTGGTCGGGGGCTGATTGGCCGCGTCGGCGCCGGTTGCCGCCACCGTCTCGGGCGCCTTGCCCGGCAGCACGACCACGCGCGTGCCGACCTGCACGCGGCTGTAGAGATCCTCGACGTCCTCGTTGAGCATGCCGACGCAGCCCGATGATACATAGTGGCCGATCGTCGAGGGCTGGTTGGTGCCGTGGATGCGGTAGAGCGTGTTGCCGAGATACATCGCGCGCGCGCCGAGTGGATTGCCCGATCCGCCCGCCATCATGCGCGGCAGATACGGCTGGCGGTCGATCATCTCCGGCGGCGGGAACCAGTCCGGCCATTCCTTCATCTTGGAGATGCGTTCGGTGCCGGACCAGGTGAAGCCTTCGCGGCCGACGCGTACGCCGTAGCGGATCGCCTTGCCGCCGCCGAGCACGAGATAGAGATAGGTATGCGCGGTATCGACGATGATGGTGCCGGCCGGCTCCTTGGTCTGAAAATCGACTAGCTGCCGGCGCAGGTTCGGCGGCAGCTCTTTCGGCGCGCCGGTTTCCGGCTGATCTTCCGGCGGCAACGCCGCGGTTCCCGCAGGCGCCGCCGGCGCGGCATTGGGCGCAGAGCCGATCGCGCCGGGCGGGCGGATTGCATTGGGATCGTTGCCGGCGGCCGGCGACTGCTGCTCGAGCTGATGGTCGTAGGGCGCCTGAATGCCAGGCGGAACAAAGGCGGGCGGCGGCGGCGCGGCTTCCGCATCACCAGGTGGCAGACGGCCGGGCACGCCCAGCTGGTCCGGCGGCACTTGGCTGAATCCCGGCGAGCGATAGGGCCGGTGCACCGGCTGGTCGTCGTCGTCGTCTTCGTCGGACCAGTAGGCGGGTGGCGCCCGCCGGTCGTCGTAATAGGGGCCCGGCGGCGGGGCATCCCGGTAATATCCAGGCGGCGGCGACGAGTAATACTGCGCGGCCGCCGGCGCGGCCGAAAGGACCGCCGAAACCGGCAGCGCTGTCAGGAAAAACGCGTAGCGTCGGATCATCGTCCCACCTGAACGGACAAGCCAATTGCGGAATCATGCGCGGGCCGAAGCAGAACGCTCCGGCCCGGGGCATGCATTGCCCCGGGATGAAGGCACATTCAAGACATTAATGCGGCTATTTCAGTAACGTGATCTTGGCGCAACAACAACACCGTGGATTTTCATCAGGCTTTCTTGGCTTCCGCCGCCAGGACCTGCTTGGCCACGCGGTGACAATCAACTGCGGCCGGGAAGCCACAATAGATAGCGATCTGCCGCAACGCCGCAGCCAGTTCCTTGGGTGTCAGGCCATTGCGCAACGCGCCGCGAAAATGCGCCTCGAACTCGTGCATGCGGCCAAGACAGGCGATCATGCCAATATTGAGCAGACTGCGGTCGCGCGGCGACAAGTCCTCGTCGGTCCACACCAGACCCCAGCAGAACTCGTTCAACATGTCTTGGAATTTGCGATTGAAATCGTCGGTATTGGCGACCGTCCGGTCGACATACTCGTCGCCGAGCACCCTGCGTCGCATCGCCATACCCTTGTCGTAAAGTGCCTTGTCCATGGTGCCTCCCTTGTGACGGCCCGATTGCGCCGATTGCCGGCAAAGTGACATGGGCGTGGGGCGGGCGAAAGAGGCCGCGCGCAATCCTGGCGCGCGCTTGCTAAATGTCGGTAATCCAATAGTTTAAGCAAAAGTTCGGGCCGGGCCAGGTCGGCTGGTGCGGCCGTTCCCCACAGGATTCCATGCCCGTGCACGTTGAATGGTCAGTCCAGAGACTACAATGAACGGGTATTGCCCATGGCGATCGCATCCCGGCGATGGATGAGAGTGACGAAGCGCTCATGGCCCGGATCGCGCGCGGCGACGAGCCGGCGTTCCGCGTGCTCGCCAGGCGTCATCTGCCGGCCATGCTCGGGCTCGCCCGCCGCATTCTCGGCAATCCCGCCGACGCCGAGGATGTGGTCCAGGAAGCCATGCTGCGGGTCTGGACGCATGCGCCGCGCTGGCAGCCGCTGGCGCAGTTCCGCACCTGGCTCACGCGCGTGGTGGTCAATCTCTGTCTCGATCGCAAGCGGCGCGCGCCCTGGGTCGAACTGGAAGCGGCGGGAGAACTCGCCGATCCGGCGCTCGGCGCCGGCGAGCAAGCCGAGCGAGACGAGCGCGACCGGCTGGTGGCGGCTGCCATCGCTGAGCTGCCGGCACGCCAGCGCGCGGCGATCGTACTCACTTACGGTGACGGAATGAGCAATGCGCAGGTGGCGGAGATTCTCGATACCTCGGTATCGGCGGTGGAAACCTTACTGGTGCGCGGCAAACAGAATCTGCGCCGCGCGCTTGACAGCGTGATCGATGGGGATAAGTAAAATGAACAAGAAACAGTCGGACGCCTTTCTCGAGGAGACGCTCACGCGCGTCACGCAAGTACCGCCCGCCGACGACGCGGCGGCCGCGCGCATTCTCAAGCGCCTCGCCGGTCCGCTGCCGCGGCAGAAGATACCGCTGTGGCGCCTGCCCGGCGTGCTGCTCGACTGGCAATTCGCGCCGGCCTGGCCGCGCATGGCGGCGCTCGCCTGCTGCGCTGCGCTCGGTTTCGTCATTGGCATCGCCGGGGTCGACCGCCGCTTCGACGGCGGCGGCCCGCCATACACCGTGGCCAGCGGCGCCGATATCGGCGCGATCGTGTTCGCGCCGGAAGCGCTGACCGGAGCACGCCCATGACCGCCGTCCACTATGCGCCGACGACGACGCGCGGCTCCTCGCGCTGGCTGCTGCTCGGCTCGCTCGCGCTTAATCTGTTCTTCGTCGGCGTCGCCGTGGCGATGGCGATCCGAACGCCGGCGCCGCCGTTTTGGGATCGCAACGTGTTCGTGCGCGTCGAGCACATCGCCGACACCTTGCCGCCGGCCGACGCCGACCTGTTGCGCGGGCAGATCAACGCTAACCGTCGGCAGATCGACGAGGCGCAGACCAAGTACCACACGGCGCAGGACGAGATACATGCGGCGCTGCGGCGCGAGCCGTTCGACGCCGATGCCCTGCGCGCCGCCATGGCGGAAACGCGCGGGGCGCGGCAGGCGTTCGACCAAGTGATTCAGGGCGTGTTTGCCTCCGCAGCGGCGCAGATGTCACCGGCTGGCCGCAATGCCTTGGCCGATTGGCCGCCCAACCGCAAAACGGCGAGCAATCGCCAGTAAAACAGGCTAGTTTCCCGGCCGACCCTTATCAGCAGTGTTTGAAAGACTGGGCATGCGGCGCGGGATTCTGGATGTGGGGCCGGGAACAAAACGGCGCGCGCGACCGTTCGTGGCCATGCTGCAAGGATTCTGCCTAGTGCTGCCGCTCGACGGCTGTATGCTCAGTGTAGAGAAGCCCGATCCCGGGCTCGATATTCCGCAGGCCTATCAGCAGGGCCCGAAAAATCCGCGCCTGGCCGACGCGGCCGTGCCGCCGCTCGACTGGTGGCGCTCGTTCCGCTCCAAGGAACTGACCGAGCTCATCGAGGAAGCGCGCAACTCCAATCTGGATATCGCCGCGGCGATCGCGCAAATCGAGCAGGCCGACGCGCAGTCGCGCGTCGCCGGCGCCCCGCTTCTGCCCGGCGTCAGCCTCAATGGCAGCGCGCAGCGCTATCGCCCTTCGGAAACGCTCAGTGGCAGCAATGTCAGCTACACTGGCGGCTCCGAGAGTAACCTTCTGACCGCCTCGCTTACTGCCAGCTATGAGATCGATTTTTGGGGCAAGAACCGCGCGGCCCTGCGCGCCGCCGAGCAGAGCGCGGTCGCCAGCCGCTACAACCGCGAGGTCGTCGGCCTCACCACCGAAGCTAGCGTCGCCAACACCTATTTCCAGGTGCTGGCGGCGCAGGACCGGCTGGGTATCGCGCGCAACAACGTCGCCAGCGCAACGCGCATTCTCAATCTGATCAAGCAGCAATTCGCCGCCGGCACCGCCTCCGATCTCAACGTCGCGCAGCAGGAGAGCCTGGTCGCCACGCAGCGCGCGACCATTCCGCCGCTCACGCAGACGCTGCAGCAAAGCAAAGCGGCGCTCGCACTGTTGCTCGCGCGGCCGCCCGAACGCGTGGCGATCCGCGGCGGCAGCATGCGCAGCGTCGCGATCCCGCGCGTCACGCCGGGCCTGCCCTCGGAACTGCTGGCGCAGCGCCCCGACATCCGCCAAGCGGAGGCGCAGCTCGCCGCCGCCAATGCCAACGTCTACAACGCGCGCGCGCAGCTTTTGCCCAGCATCACGCTCACTGGCGAGGCCGGCTACCAGAGCGCGGTGCTGCAAACGCTGCTGCGGCCGGAGTCGGCGTTCTACACGATGACCGCCGGCTTGACGCAGCCGATCTTCGAAGGCGGCAAGCTGCTCGGCAATCTCGATCTGCAGAAGGGTCTGCAGGAGCAGCTCTTGCAGAACTACCGCAAGGCGGTGATTTCCGCCTTCACCGACGTCGACAAGGCGCTCATCGCGGTGCGCGAGACGACCGTCGCCGAGCAGATCCAGCGCGAAGTTGTGGCGAGTTCGCGCCGTGCCTTCGACCTGTCTGACCAGCAGTTGCGCGCCGGCACGGTCAACCTGATCACGCTGCTGCAGGTCGAGCAGACGCTGTTCCAGGCCGAAGACGCATTGGCGCAGGCGCGGCTCGCGCGGCTGCAGGCGGTCCTCAGCCTCTATCAGGCGCTGGGCGGCGGCTGGCTGCCGAAACCGGTGGAAACCTCCGATGCACGGTAAGGCGCCGAAACATATCCTGGCCAAGGCCAAGGGGCACACCCACCGCAATCTGGCGATTATGCTGGTGCTGCTCGCGGTGGCCGCGGCGCTCTATTACGTCTTCGCAGGTCCGAGGACACAGCAGCCGCGGCAAGGCCGCTTCGGCGCCGAAGGCGGTCCGGTGCCGGTGCTCGCCGCCACCGCCGCCAAGGCCGACGTGCCGGTCTATCTCGATGCGGTCGGCACCATCAAGGCGCTCAACACCGTGACGGTGAGCCCGCAGGTCGATGGCAAGCTGATCAGCGTCAACTTCAAGGAGGGCGACGACGTCAAGAAGGGCGACGTGTTGGCGCGCATCGATCCCACCACCTATCAGGCGCAGCTCGATCAGGCGATCGCCAAGAAGGCGCAGGACGAGGCGCAGCTCGCCAACGCCAAGGTCGATCTCGACCGCTACGAGAAGCTGGCCGCGACCAACGCCATCAACCGTCAACAGGCCGACACGCAGCGCGCCCTGGTCCAGCAGGACACCGCGCTGGTGCAGGCCGACCAGGCGGCGATCGAAAACGCGCAGGCGACGCTCGGCTACACCACCATCGTCGCGCCGATCGACGGCCGCACCGGCATCCGCCAGGTCGATGAGGGCAATATCGTGCACGCGGCAAGCTCGCCGACCATCGTCGTGATCACCCAGTTGAAGCCGATCTCGGTCATCTTCAACCTGCCGCAGCAGGACCTCGGGCGGGTGAACGCAGCCTTCGCCAAGGGGCCGCTCGCGGTCGACGCCCAGCGCCCGGAAGACAATGCGGTGATTGACCACGGCGTGTTGCGCGTGGTCGATAACCAGGTCGATCAGACCACTGGCACCATCAAGCTGAAGGCGGAGTTTCCCAACGCCAACGATCAGCTCTGGCCGGGCCAGTTCGTCAACGTGCGGCTCTTGATCGACACGCTTATGGACGTGGTGACGATCCCAACCGGTGCGGTGCAGCGCGGGCCGAACGGCACCTTCGTCTACGTTATCAAGGACGACAATACCGCCTCGATGCGCCCCATTGTGGTGCAAAAGCAGGATGAGACGCAGACCGTCGTGAAAAGCGGAGCGGACGCGGGCGAACGCGTGGTCACCACCGGCTTTGTGCGGCTGACCGACAGCAGCAAGGTGATCGTCGGCAGCACCAACGGCGCGCCGACCGCGGGCTCTCCGGGCCAGCGCCAGCACAATGGCCAGCGGTCCGGCAGCGGGCGGCCAAACACGCAGCAATGAGCGTTTCCTCCCCATTCATCCACCGACCGATCGCCACCTCTTTGCTTGGCATCGCGGTGATGCTGGGAGGCGCGCTCGGCTACTGGTGGCTGCCGGTCTCCGCGCTGCCGCAGGTGGACTTTCCCACCATCCAGGTCACCACCCAATTGCCGGGCGCGAGCCCCGACACCATCGCGTCGCTGGTGACCGCGCCGCTCGAGCGCCAGTTCGGCCAGATTCCGGCGCTGGAGACGATGTCCTCTTCGAGCTCGTTCGGCATCAGCCAGGTGACGCTGCAGTTCGACCTGAACCGCGACATCGACGCCGCCGCGCAGGACGTGCAATCGGCGATCAACGCCGCCGGCTCGACGTTGCCGCGCAACCTGCCCTACCCGCCGCTCTATTCCAAAGTGAACCCGGCCGACGTACCGATCATCACGCTTGCGCTCACTTCTAAGAGCATCGACCTGCGCAGCCTGAGCGACATGGCCGACACCATGATGGCTCCGCGGCTGTCGGAGGTGACCGGAGTCGGCCACGTCTCGGTGCAGGGCGGCATCCGCCCGGCGATCCGCATCCAGGCCGACCTGTCGCGGCTCGCGGCCTATGGCCTGGCGCTCGAGGACTTGCGCACCGCCATCATCAGCGCCAATGTGGCCGGCGCCAAGGGCTCGCTCGACGGCGCGCACCAGTCCTACACCATCGCCGCCAACGATCAGATCACCGCCGCCAGTGTCTACAAGAATGTGGTGGTGGCGTTTCGGAATGGGGCGCCGGTCAAGATCAGCGACGTCGCGGACGTCATCGACGGTCTGGAGAACACCAAAGTCGGCGCCTCCTATCGCGGCGAGCCCGCGATCGTGGTGGACGTGCAGCGCCAGCCCGGCGCCAACGTCATCGAAACGGTGCAGCGCGTGCGCGCCGAATTGCCCCGGCTGCGCCGCGCCCTGCCGGCCGGCGCCACGCTCACCGTCGTCAACGACCGTACCACCACTATCCGCGCCTCCATCCGCGACGTGCAGTTCACCCTGATCCTCAGCGTCGCGCTCGTTGTGCTAGTAGTGCTGATCTTCCTGCGCACGGTGCGCGCCACCGTCATCGCCGGCGTGGCGCTGCCATTGTCGCTGATCGCCACCTTCGGCGTGATGTGGTTCTGCGGCTTCTCGCTCGACAACCTGTCGCTGATGGCGCTGACCATCGGCACCGGTTTCGTCGTCGACGACGCCATCGTGATGATCGAAAACATCGTCCGCCACATGGAGAACGGCGAGCGGCCGCTCGCCGCCGCGCTGCGCGGGGCGAGCGAAATTGGCTTCACGGTGATCTCGCTGACGCTGTCGCTGATCGCCGTGTTCATCCCGCTGTTGTTCATGACCGGCCTGGTTGGCCGCAT
>Ga0187771_10002355_pt1 | contig 12993 bp, 12 predicted proteins | sample 0116_SJ02_MP15_1_FD_133139 | JGI IMG/M metagenome (GOLD analysis project Ga0187771, IMG submission 133139) | Tropical peat soil microbial communities from peatlands in Department of Meta, Colombia - 0116_SJ02_MP15_10_MG | ecosystem: Environmental > Terrestrial > Soil > Wetlands > Peat | place... | reverse complement strand
TTTGGTGGCCACAATGAGTTGCTCCTTGCGGCTCTTCTTGAGCTGGGCGATAAGGCGTTCGCTGCGGCCGTCGCCATAGACGTCGGCGGTGTCAATGAAGTTCACTCCGCAGTCCACGGCCCGGTGAAGGGCGCCCAGGGCCTCGGATTCGGAAACATGGCCCCAGGCCCCACCGATGGCCCAGGCGCCGAAGCTAATTTCTGAAACTTTCCACTCTGTACGGCCTAGGGGACGATACCGCATGTTCGTGAAGCCTTCTCAAAAGAAGGGGGAATCGCGCAATGGCCCCCGCGCGTGGGACATGGCGGAGAGGGTGGGATTCGAACCCACGGTTGAGTTTCCCCAACACACGCTTTCCAAGCGTGCTCCTTCAGCCACTCGGACACCTCTCCGGTTGTGCATTTCAGATTACAAGACATCGTACTCCTCGGTGAATCGTCTTCGTGACGCACCTTGTGACATTACGTGTCGTGGCGGAACGCCACTCGACGGCCGGCAAGGCGCGCCCCTAAGCAGAGCCGACCTCGACGGACTCGCTCTCGGAACTTGGTTCCGGGACGGGGATCCGTCCTCCTGAGTTGGCTTGTCATAGTGGACGCCACACCGTTCTCCGTCCAAGGCTGTCGGCCGTATTTGCATAGAACGTTTATCTACCCGGCTGAGGAATGGGGTCAAGGATGCACATAGCTTCCGGCTCTTTGTACGCAGAACATGCTACACGTAGGTCCAGGTATTGTCTGTTTTCGAGTGCTGAGCTGCCTCGGCGTGGTGGATCGAAAATCCATGCTTCGACTATGCCCGCCACTGAGGTCCGGATTTCCTTGCCGGGAGTGCCCACCTTCTGATTCTCGTCCCCTTTTCCTCTGCCAAACAACTGCGCTATCCACAGAACCATGTCCAGGGTCGTTGCGTGAACCACCCTTACATCGCCAACTGTTCCATCACAACGAACGGCAAAGCTTACATTCCAGAAAGTGTAACCTCTGAGACGCCGGGGAACATAAAAGGCGTCGAGCGGGCAGACCAAGCAGCCCTCGGGGAGAGGAGGTACATTTGGCCTACCCACATTGCCGAGGCCCTCCTGAGGCATTGGCCACGGCGTGTCCGCAGGTCGAGGGATCGAGCATTGGAGCGTGGCGCCAAGCCTACACACGTTCCCTTTGGCTGCAGCCCAGAGAATGCAACGCCGGTCATTACAATTGGAATAATCTTCGAATTTATCTGACTCACCAAGATCGTGAACCCATTTCAGTCCATCTCTCGAGTGCAAGGCAACCGGCACACCGTAGCCACCGCCCGGCTGGTCTTTCTTTACCACTTCAGTGCCAAACGCCCAGTATTGTCCCTTGCGGGCCAACAGCAGGCTTCGAATGCCTACGTTGGGAACGTGGCTCATACTCCAAGTCTTGCCGCCATTACTTGTTATGAAGAGTGTCTGATCCCCATAAGGGAGATAGCCACTCTCCCGCAGAAGGATAGCGGAATGCCTACTGTTCACGGTGGCCACACCTGAAATGACGCTATACTCCCTGAATTGTTCGTCGGACTTCAGCGCCGAAACTGGAAGCCAAGTTACCCCTCCGTCCTCGGTGGTGTCCGCAGAAAGGCGTGTCTGCCGAATGCCGTGCTTCTCGTCTGAGAAAGAGACGTCGAGAATCGTATCGCCCGAAGTACTGGTGGGCGCCCACGTCTCCCCGCCGTCTTCCGTCCATAGAACGATGCCTCCCGTTCCAGCAGCATAGCCCGCCTTCTCCGCCACAAACCCGACGCGGAGCAAGACTTGTCCGTTGACGTTCAGATGCTTCACCTGCCAAGTCACTCCACCGTCTCCAGACTTTGCGATCATCTCCCTTACACCACAGACCCAAAGCGTCTGGGCGTCGCTCGTCATGTACAGCGGGCGCGCAGGCAGTGCGACTGGTCGCCATCGCGTGTCTGCCCTGGCGGCTGGAGGCACGCGCTCAGTACGCGAGTTACATCCAGAGAGGCATTCGCAAAAAAGCAGCAAAGGGGCATACGAGAGAGTGGACATCCGGGCCATTCGTGTTCTCTAGAAACAGGGCTGATTCTATCTTGAGACTCTCCATGTGAAAGTCAATGGCCTCGCGCACCAGCCGCATGACTTCCACCCTGCTTTCGGCAACGGCAGTGCAGCCTGGGAGGTCGGGCACATGCGCTCCCCAGCACGACTCTCCGGGCTCTACCACAACCATGTAACGCTTTCTGCCTCCTATTTCTTCAAGCCCGCCTCCTCGAGAATCGCATTGAGGGTTCCCGCGGGGATGTCAACGCCGGGCTAGCCGGCCACAGTTATGGTCCCGGGCTTGTTCGCATGCTTGAACTGGCGGTGACTGCCGCGGGTTCGCGCCACCGCCAGCCGTCATCCTCCCACTGGCGAATCAAGCCGCGAACCTTCAAACGGTCTCCCTCCTTCCTTCGTCTTACCACTCTATGATTGTGGCGTGATTTGTGACCCAACCCCACCGAAACTACCTTGAGGCAAAGCTTCACAGAATAGCAGAAGTCAGAGTTTGGCTCCGGGGCCTGGACTCGAACCAGGATTCTCAGATCCAAAGTCTGATGTGCTGCCAATTGCACCACCCCGGAACCATGCTCATTGTACAAGGGTTATTGACGATTTTTCCTGGGTCATTTTGGTTTAGTAGGGTCGCTTCAAGCTGCATTACTGTGCTCGACGCGAGGAGCACGGATCAGCTACGTCAAGTGCTGCGGAAGAGAACTCGCCATGCATTGTTTGCGGGCCGGTTTCGAGTCCAGGCGGTTTTCCTAGTGCCGCCCTATTTGCCATCGCCACGGATGCTGTATTTCCCGGGGAACAGCGTGGGGTTCAGACTATGAGCTATGTTGTATTCCTGCGCCGCAGCCGCTACCTGATTCAAGTGAAACAGGGACATGGCCAAGTTGTAGTGCGTCTCCGCAACATTTGGATTCAGGCGAATGGACTCCCGATAATGGTCCGCCGCGAGGGCGTATTCACGTTTCTTGAAGTACAGATTCCCGAGGTTGTATTGGGCGCCGGGATCGTTTGGCTGTAGGGCGATGACCTTCGATAAGGCAGACTCGGCACCCTCGAAGTCTCCCGCAGCCATGAGGGCAATCCCGAGGCCGGACAGGTTATCGGGAGAATCGGGCTGAACGGCAAGGGCTTTGCGAAAGAGCTCGGCGGCATCCCTATACCGATTCGTTCTGTAATAGGCGTTCGCCAGAGCGGAAAGAACATAGACGGAATCCGGCTGGAGGAGGAGACTCTTCTGGTAAGCGTCAATGGCTTCAGTGAGCTTGTTTTCGTCCAGATAGGCTTTCCCGAGCGCTAGCCGAGCTTCATACTGCTCCGGTTTCAAGGCCAAGCTTTTTCGAAAGCTAGCAATGGCCTCATCCAACTGCGCCCGGTCGTACAGCAGATGCCCGAACCGATACCAGCCGGTAGGATCGGCCGGGTGGTCTGCGAGAAAGCGGCGATAGGCGACGATGGCCTCCTCCGTGCGACCGGCATGCTCAAGCGCAAGGCAGTAGTTGTCTTGAACGTCCGCGCTTGCTGGGAGAAGAGGAAGCACTTGTTGATAGACCTGAATTGCCTCGTCCCACTGCTGCTGGGCATTCAATGCGGCGCCGAGGTTGGCGAGCGCGTCGGCGTAACGCGGGCGAAGCGAAAACGCCTTGCGATAACTGGCGATGGCAGCATCTGTGTTCCCGGAGGCGTGCAGTGCTGCACCTAGGCCGTTGTAGGCTTCGGGATAATCTGGTTTGAGAGCGATGGCTTGTTGGTAGGCGGCAATCGAATCGGCGTACTTCCCGAGATGGAAGAGCGCAAGGCCGAGATTGCCTTGAGCGAAAGCGTCGGTGGGATCCCATTTCAAGGCTTGGGCGAACATTGAGGCGGCCTCGGCGAATTTTCCTTTGGCGTCCAAAGCCAAACCAAGATTACTGAGCGCCTCCGGGAATGCCGGGCTGATTGCCAGCGCCTGGCGATAAAGAGCAATCGCTTCGTCGAGCTTGCCCTTTTCGTAGAGATTGAGTCCCTGGTTGCAGAGGCTCTTGGCTTCGTTCGATTCCGGGAGGGGTTCTTGCGCGAGCGCGGTGTTGCCAAAGCACAAAGCCGACAGGAGAAAACAGGTGCGGAACACAGGTGTAGCGGCGAAGCGGAAGGGTTGAATCAGCATTGCTTGAGCTAGCCTCCGGCGAATTTGGCGAGAGTATACCACCTAGTGATATTCCCGCCCATAACAGCATGCCCATGACTGATGTGCCGAGCGAAGTACCTTGTCCGGCGGCAGGCTAGAGATTTCGGCTGCGGACTCCCGCTCGGTCACGCCGGCGACAAGGGGGGACGGCTCCAGTTGCGCCGTTGGCGGGCAGCGAGTAACCTCTCTTTTCATGCCGCAATTCACACCTGACTTTCTTGCGCTTGGGTTTGTCTGGTACATCGTTTTCCTGTTCTCGACCACGTGTCATGAGGCGGCTCACGCGCTGGCGGCGAAACTTGGCGGCGATCCGACAGCGGCATACGGCGGCCAGGCCACGCTCAATCCTCTTCCGCACATCCGGCGCGAGCCAATGGGCATGGTGGTCATCCCGCTTCTATCCTATCTATTTGCGCAGTGGATGATGGGCTGGGCCAGCGCGCCCTATGATCCCAACTGGCAGCGCCGGCATCCGCACCGCGCCGGTTGGATGGCTCTTGCGGGGCCCGGAGCGAATTTCGCGTTGATGTTCCTGGCGGGGCTGGCTATCCGCACGGGGGTCGCGGCCGGCTACTTCGCGCCGCCGGCAAGGGCCAGCTTTTCCCAGGTCACCTCTCTCGCGGCCTCGGGTTCGGCGAACTTCTTGGCCACGGCTCTCAGCATTCTCTTCGTCCTCAACCTTCTTCTGGGAACGTTCAACTTGCTTCCCGTGCCCCCGCTTGACGGGAGCACAGCCATTGCGCTGCTCATGCCGGAGCGCCGCGCCTTAGGATATCTGGACTGGCTGCGCAGCAGCAGTTTTCGCTTGCTCGGCCTGGTGATGGCCATGCTCTTGTTCGCCCGGGTCTTCTCCTTTGTATTCGGTCTGGCCTTGAATCTTCTATATCCCGGCGCTCACTACGCGTAAAGCAGCGGCCCGAAGAGAGGTTCCACAGGCTGATTCAGATGCGCACAGAATGACAGGTTCTGTTTCGGGCACGCACAACCGCCGGGCCCAACCCACCTCCAACCATTTCCTGCACAAGGAGTTACACAGAGTCTCTTTGGCAGCCTTCCTGCTCTCTCTTCAACGGAGGTGCACGTTGGGCCTTTCTGCTCGCTTTCCGACGACCAGTCTGTATCGCGTGGAAGTTTCCGGCTGGGACCTGGACGAAAACTTCTTCGTGGAAAAGACGGACCTGGAATGGGATGAAGAGCGCGGCAAGCGCATCCGCTTGTGCCACCCCATGAGGAAAGGGGCCGTTGTCTTTGTGCGCCTGCTGCAACCCATGGCGTCAGGGAACGGCTACCCCATCGCCTACCAGGCGGAGCCCTCACTCGCTCAAGACGATTCGGGAGGGTACGAGGTACATCTTGTGCAAATCCACCCCAGGGCTGACTTACCTGTGGAATCCTTAACCTGAACCGGCCGACGTGCCTGGAAGAAGATCAGGTTCCGGCCGTTTCCTCCCGAACTGGAACCCAAGCCCCTTTTGGCCTTGCCGTCAATTGGGCGCCTCGCACAGTGCCGCTAGACGACCGGCGCGGGCGTCTGCGGCGACTGCGCATCCTCAGGGCCAACTCTTTCAACCGAGAGGGGTTAGCGACAGCCGCGTGACAGCCTACGGCGCCTTGTTCAACGAGGCATGGGCATTTTTGGATGTGGCATTGTGGCACACGCCTTGCCCGCACGGAAAGCATGGAAACTGCTTCCGTCAAATCACTGGAGATCGTTTCGCCCCGGGGGACATCCCCGGTCTGCCTTCTCGACCACGATTCCAGCGCGCTGGAAATACTGCAAGCTGATATTCGGGACATGGGGTATGACACGTTCGCCACCACCGACCCGGCAGAGGCCCTGGAACAAATCCGCGTGGGCCGCTGCCGCGTAGTCCTCTCCGACCTGCGCATGCCGGCTATGAAGGGCCTGGACTTTCTGGACCAGGCCCTGAAGCTCGATCCCGGCGTCGTGGTCATCCTGGTCACCAGCCACTACTCGCTGGAATCCGCGGTGGAGAGCATCAAGCGAGGCGCATACGACTACATGGTCAAGCCCATTGACCACGCTCGCCTGAGGCGCACCTTGGACGAAATCGCCGCGCTTCACGACCAGCGCCGCCGCGTGCGCGAGCTGGAGGAGAAGCTGCTGAAGGACCTGGAGTTTCACGGCATCGTGGGAAAGAGCCCGGCCATGCTCGAGGTCTTCGATTTGGCGCGCAAGGTGGCCAAGCACTATACGAACGTGCTTCTCGTCGGCGCCACGGGCACGGGAAAAGAGCTGGTGGCCCGCGCCATTCACCATTTGAGTCCGGTCAGCCAGCAGCGCCTGGCCATTTGCAACTGCTCCGCGCTCGTGGACACGCTGCTGGAAAGCCAATTGTTTGGCCACGTTCGCGGAGCCTTCACCGGGGCCACCGATTCCCGGCCTGGGCTGTTCGAATACGCCAACGGCGGTACCGTCTTCCTCGACGAAGTTGCTGAGATGTCTCTTCCCATGCAAGCCAAGCTGCTGCGCGTGATTCAGAACCGCGAAATCCAGCGCGTAGGCTCGCCCGAAGTGCGGCAAGTGAACGTGCGGCTGATTGCGGCCACGAACCGCGATCTGCGGGCCGAGGTTCTGGCCGGGCGGTTCCGCGAAGACCTCTATTATCGCCTCACTTCCATCCAGGTGCGCATTCCCTCGCTCACCGAACGATTGGAAGACATTCCACTGCTGGTGCGTTTCTTTCTGAACAAGTACAACGAGGCCTATGCCAAGCACATATCCGGCCTGACCCGGCGCACGCAGGCCGTGCTCTTGCAGCACCGCTGGCCCGGCAACGTGCGCGAGCTGGAAAACGTCATTTCCAGCGCCTGCATCCGCGCGGGCGGCGATTTCATTGACATGGGCGACCTCCCGGAGCATCTCCAGCGCCCCGGGCAGCGCGCTCCAGGCCCTCCTTCGGACACCTGGCAACCCGTTTCGCTCGAGGAAGTGCGGCGCACGCATATCCAACGGGTTTTGGAAATGTGCCAGGGGAACCGGCTGCGCGCGGCGCAAATCCTGGGCATAGGCAGGACCAGCCTGTACCGTTATCTCAAGCGCGACGCTCCACCTACGAAGGTCAACGGAACCGCCGCTTGACGTGAATTCCGAAATGGAGCCACAAAGTGGGGTAGGTGGGGAATCGCTATCTCGCGTCCCTTCCACGCATGCAATTCCAACTTCGGCGAAGTTGGGTTTTGCTTCCGGCGCCGAACCGCCCCATTGGTCATTTCGGCCCTCAGACTGCGGTCCGCAGCCTGAGTCGGAGAAATCCCTCTTCAACTTCCGGATTGAGGTCGAAATGCTGAACCTCCGGACCTGTTCGCTTTTGAGCGACGCCCCTGCGCCACCCTGGAACAGTTTCCCAACATGACCGCACCAGCAACCACCAAACTGTCGCTAACTGTCGGTCATTGCTGGCGTTAGCTGACAACACCCTGGCAAGCAACTTGCCCTTGCCAGCCAGGGGATGGGGAGAATGCACATGGCCGACGGCCTCTTGCCACAACCAAGACATAGCGACCTCAACTGGGACCGCAGGAAAGGTCTCCGGGTCGCTCTGAAGTATCCGGTGGAAATCACCGGATTCGACCAGTCAGGTGGCATCTTTACGGAATGCACAGCCACGCGAAACGTCAGCGAGCATGGTTGCCAGTTGGAATGCCGCTACCGACTCGAGCCCGGCGACCTCTTCACCCTGCGCCGCCGCGACCGCTCGCCGCAGTGCGGCGAGCTTCTGGTCTTCCGGGTGGCGTGGTCTCGCCCGCAACCAGCGGGTCTGCTCCTCGGGGCAAAAAAAACTGAAGGGGACTGCATCTGGGATCTTCGCTTTCCGCCAGGGAGTCTGCCCGAAAAGCCTCAGTGATCCCCGTTCGTACACCACCCTGCGCCGCGCGACTCTCCCTGGAGCTGCGCGGCGCTTTCCTCCTTTGCGCGGCCTTGCCACTTACTTGTCCCTCGAACAGCGTCCCACCGGTCCAACAATTAGTTATGGATCGCCATCCGGGCGGCATCCGTGCCCATGCCGCTCGGCAAGGCGAGGCGGACCTGCGCGCCAGGCACGGCTGGCACCCTCCGGGGTCCGCGGTTTGCCGCCGCTTTACACGTGCCCGGCTAACACGTATAGTGGCGCGGTCTGAAAGCGTCTTGAACCTGGCATCCCGTGAGGTGAGCCGATGTTCGGATGGATTCTGCTTGCCGCTGTTATACTGCTGCTCCTCTACGTCATTGGGGCCTACAACGGCCTGGTGCGCATGAAGGTGCAGTGTGAAAACGCCTGGGCCGATATTGACGTCCAGCTCAAACGGCGTTACGACCTCATTCCCAACGTGGTGGAAACGGTCAAGGGCTACGCCGCACATGAAAAGGGCACGCTCGACGCCGTGGTCAACGCCCGCAGCCGGGCCATGTCCGCGCAGGGGCCTGCGGCCAAGGCCGAAGCTGAAAACGTGCTCACCGGCGCACTGAAGAGCCTCTTCGCGCTGGCGGAAGCCTACCCCCAGCTGCGTGCGGTGGAGAGCTTCACCCAGCTTCAGACCACGCTCTCCGAAATCGAGGACACCATCCAGAACGCTCGCCGGTATTACAACGCGGCGGTGCGCGACTTCGACACGAAGATCGAGCAGTTTCCCACGAACATCCTGGCGGGCATGTTCAATTTCAAGGAACGGGAGTTTTTCGAGGTTTCCGCCGCGGCCGAGCGCGAAGCGCCCAAAGTCAGCTTCAACGCGCCGACGGCGTAAGCTCCGAGGATACGCTCATGCTGCCTTTCTGGAAGTTCTTCTGCTCGCGCCGCGCCGCGTTGGTTTGCCAATGCCTGGCCGGCGCCGTGTTGCTGCTGGCGTTGCCCAGCCGGGCGCGCGAGCTGCGCATCGAGCGCTTCGAGGCCGAGATTCTGGTGGCCCCGGATGCCCGCGTGGACGTGACCGAGACGATCCATGTGGATTTCATCGGTTCCTGGCACGGCCTCTATCGGACCATCCCCGTCGAGTACGTTACTCCGCAAGGCATGAACTATTCTCTGTTTCTGGATGTGAAGCGCATCACGGATGAAAGCGGCGCGGCGCTCAAGTACGAGTCCAGCCGCGAGGGCCATTACCGCAAGTTGAAAATCTACGTTCCCGGCGCGGAGGATGCGCGGAAGACCATCGTCATCGAGTACCAAGTTCCCAACGCTTTGCGCTTCTGGGACAACTACGACGAGCTCTACTGGAACGTCACCGGTGACGAGTGGGATGTTCCCATCGAGGACGCCATGGCGCGCGTCATTCTCCCCGAAGGCACGACCGGTATCCGCGCGAATGCCTACACCGGCGCTTACGGCTCGACCGCTTCGGATGCGGACACGGAGGTCGCCGGCAACGGCGTGGACGTGCGGCTGCGCCGCCCGCTCGGGTATCACCAGGGCCTCACCGTGGCGGTTGCCTGGGATAAGGGTTTCGTTCGGCAGCCCAGCAAGTTTGACCAGGCTATGCTCTTTCTCCGCAGCAACTGGCCTTTCCTGTTTCCGCTGGCCGCCGTCGCCGTCATGTTCTGGCTGTGGGACACCCGCGGACGCGATCCGCGCGCGGGGCCCATCGCCGTCCAGTACGCTCCGCCGGAAGGGCTTACCCCCGGCGAAGCCGGCACGCTCGTGGACAACTCCGCCAACATGCGCGATATCACCGCGAGCATCGTAGACCTGGCCGTGCGCGGCTTCCTACGCATCGAGGAGACGAAGTCCGAGCACATGATGGGTTTGTGGTCGGACAAGGACTATACTTTCAGCCTGCTCAAGCCCCGGCAGGAATGGAGCTCGCTGAAGGAGCACGAGCGCGACCTGCTGGACGGTCTCTTCCCCGGCGGTGTGCAGGCCATGAACCTGAGCGACCTGCACAACAGGTTCTATACGGTGCTACCTTCGATTCGCAGCGATCTCTTCAACTCCCTGGTGCTGCGCGGCTACTACCGGCGCCGGCCGGACAGTGTGCGCCAGGCCTGGATTGGCCGGGGCGTGATGCTCGGCGTGATCCTGGCTTGGGGCGGCGTGAGCCTCGGGGCGCACCTGGGCATGCCCCCCCTGCCCTTCATTCTTGCGGCCATTATGTGCGGGGCGGTGGTTTGCGGCTTCGGCTGGTTCATGACCGCGCATACGGCGAGCGGCGCGGATGCTCTCGTCCACGTCCTGGGCTTCGAGGATTTTCTGAATCACGTCGAAGCGGACCGCTTCAATCGCACGGACAAAACGCCGGAAATGTTCGAGAAGTTCCTGCCCTACGCCATGGCTTTCGGCGTGGAGAAGAACTGGAGCAAGGCCTTCCAGGGCCTCTATACCCAGCCGCCTCAGTGGTATAGAGGCTCCTATAGCTCCGTGTTTCTCCCCATGCTGCTGGTCAATAATCTGAGCGTCATGTCCGCTCATACCAGCAGCGTCCTGACCTCCGCACCGCGCAGTTCCGGCGGCTCAGGCTTCGGCGGCGGCGGGTTTGGCGGAGGCGGCTTTTCCGGCGGCGGGTTTGGCGGAGGCGGGGGCGGCGGTTTCTAAGGGTGGCCGCGCAGGCGCCCTGCGTGCTTATTTCTGGCTTTGGCTGCGAATCTGTTCGGCAAGGGTGCGGGCGCGCCTGCGGGCCACATCCACGATGCGCGTGTCCAGCCCGATTTGATCGAGGGCGGCAAGAAGCTCACTCGGCTCGGGCAAGAGGTTTTCGTCGAGGTCCTTCTCCAGTTGCAGGAGTGCATCGTTGACGCCCAGCCGGTCATACTTGGCGCGGCGCTGGAGCGTGGCCAGGTCGTCCTGCTGAGTGGCCAAGCCTTCGAAGATGTGCATGAGCTGGTTGGCCTGGGCGTTCAGCGTGTAGTTGAAGCTCACCTCGTGCACGGTGCCGCCCTGCTCCCAACGAAACGTCTTTTGCCCCAGATTGGCCACCCTGCGCTTGACGTCGAGGTCCTGGCCGGAGACGCGGTTCAGTTCGGCGGCCAGGGCGAATATCTTTGTCCGCAACGGGGCGTCTACGGTGAGCGGGGAAGCGCCAGACTCGTCGTCAAGCTGGCGAATCTCGCAGGTTGCCGCGTCGGAATCCTGGCGCACTTTGATCTCGACAAACTCCGGGTAACTGCCCTTGAAAACGTGCCGGTAGGTGAGCGTTGCACCCGGCGAAACGGAGGCAGTCCGGCTGCTTCCGGCAGGCGCCTGTGCCGCCGCGGCCGCTGCGCCGGTCATGGCAACGAGCAGCCCGGCGAAGGCAAGCATGCCGAGCACGTTCTTCCCCGTGATCAAGTGCGCTTCACCGAACCATCTTTGCATGAGTAGAGCCGCGCCGGGCCGCCAGCCGCGGCACAGCGCCGAGCCGCGCTCGCCCCCGCTCGGTCTGAATATGGCACAAGGCCACCGCCAGCGCATCCGCTGCGTCGGCCGGCTGAGGGGTCTCCCGCATCTCCAGCAGGGAGCGCACCATGGCCTGCATTTGTTCCTTGGACGCCTGCCCGTAACCCGCCACGCTGGCCTTCACCTCTCGCGGCGAGTAACTGCGCACCGGCACGCCGCCCTGCGCGGCCGCCAGGAGAACCACCCCGCGCACTTCGGCGAGGCGCAACGCCGTCTTCAGGTTCAGCGCCGCGAACACGGATTCCACCGCCACCACGTCCGGGCGAAACTCGCGCAGAAGCCTTTCCACCAAGGCGTGGACTTGGCGCAGGCCTGCTTCCGCCGATTCACCGTTTCTTCCGCAGGCGGCTCGTAGCGCGCCGTAGTGCAACATCCGACAGCGGCGTCCGTCGCTTTCGACAATGCCATAACCGGTGGGGCCCGCGGCCGCAGGATCGAGTCCCAAAACAATCAGCGTGCCTGCGCCTCCTTGGGCAGCTTCCATGCCCGGCCCCCGGCCCGCTCCGCGCTGCTCCTTGACGCCCACGGATCACAAGTGTAAGGCCAAGCGCGGGCGGCGGTAAACCTTCTTGCGGGAAAAAAGAACGGAGCAGTTCGCGCCCCCGAGAAATTTGGCCCGCGTCTCGGGGTTCGCGGTAGACTCACTGCGGAGTTTGTTGAGGTTTCACACGCGAGCACGGGAGTTCTAAAGTGGAATCCGAAGCAATGAAGGCTTTGCGGGTTTGGCATAGAAAGTTTGGGGTCCCTGTTCTGGAAGGTCCGCAGGCTCCGCCCGAAGAGCGGAGAAATCTTCGCGTTGAGCTGATTCGTGAGGAGTGGCAAGAGTTTGCCGAGGCAAGCAGGGCCTGCGACGTCCCGGGAGCGGCGGACGCCTTGGCCGATTTGCTCTACGTAGTGTACGGGGCAGCACTCGAGTGGGGGATTCCGCTGGATGATGTTTTCGCCGAAGTGCATCGGTCCAATATGTCCAAGGTCTGGCCAGATGGCACGGTTCACTATAGGGAGGATGGAAAGGTATTGAAGCCGCCGGCTTATTCGCCCGCCGACGTGGCCAAGGTGCTCAAGATTTCGGCGGCCGAAGATCTCAACGCGAGTTCCGCTGGCGAATGATTGGCAGGCGGACGTTGACAATCTTCCGCTTCCTACCGGCACAGAAATCTCGGTTTCAGGCGCGCCGCGGTCGGGAGGTTGATCCGGTTTGGCAGCCATTTGGCAACCGTGTGCGCGCCAAACCGCGGCATCCGGTGCGCAAAGTGCCGCCAAATGCTCAGTTAAGTGTTTTTGCAGGTTAGAATTAAAGACGGAGGAGTGGCCGAGCGGTTGAAGGCGGCGGTCTTGAAAACCGTTAGGCTCGAAAGGGCCTCGGGGGTTCGAATCCCCCCTCCTCCGCCAGCGCCTGAAAAAAGGAAGATCACGGCTTCTTG
>Ga0187771_10002354_pt1 | contig 12995 bp, 13 predicted proteins | sample 0116_SJ02_MP15_1_FD_133139 | JGI IMG/M metagenome (GOLD analysis project Ga0187771, IMG submission 133139) | Tropical peat soil microbial communities from peatlands in Department of Meta, Colombia - 0116_SJ02_MP15_10_MG | ecosystem: Environmental > Terrestrial > Soil > Wetlands > Peat | place... | reverse complement strand
GGGCCGAAGGAGGGGCTGTTCAACCTTGGGGAGGCGCAAGGTCAGGCCGACTTTGCGGCCTTTTGCACCAAGTTGCACTTTCCTCGCAAAGGCACATCCTACCCACTGCGCTCGCTGATGCCGGAGATCGAGGCTCTTCAGGAAAAGGTCACAGCTGCCTTTCAACCGCCACGTTCCATTGATCTCCATACCCTGTTCATGTCACTGAACACGGCGCTCAAGCAGGCGCGAGAGCTCGACGCGACGAAGTGTTACACCGGGGCGTTGCTTCAATATCTGTATGCGGTGGGATTCTATGAAATGCTCGACGCTGCTCCGGTGGATGCCTCGCAGCAAGCCGCGTTAAAGAGCGCCCTTGCCGTGGCGCGCCATAAGCTCGATGGCTCCGAGCGCGACGACTCCATCGCAGAATTCTTCCTCGAAAAAGCCGAGTCGCAGGTTGCACATGTTGACGGTTCCACGCCTAGCTCGGATGACTGGCGCATCGCCAAGGTCATCACCGATCAGGTCCTGCCGGCCTATTCTGCCCTCGAAAAACCGCTCGCCGCCGCCGAGCGAGCGCCCGGCAAGACCATTGAGATCACTCTCGTGCGCTGGCCTTACACTTGAAGTCTCTGCGACCCAGCAAGTTTGCTGGCCCAGGAAGTTTTAGCCAAGTACCCCGGAAAAGTAACTCTTGTTAGTGAGAATTTTGGCACCTCGAAGCTCGCTGACCGGTTTGGGGTGAAGGGATACCCAGCGGTGTTCGTGGATGATGTTCTGGTCGCTTGCCCCAGGGACTTCGGCTACTTCCGGGAAGTGGAAGGCATTGGCCGCTATGCCCCCTGGCAGAATGCCGACAACCAGGCCAAGTTCAAGGCCGATCTTTCCCACATGATCGATCTGATCCTGGCCGGCAGGAAAGATCTGGTGCGGCCTGAAAATGCGGCCACGAGCGCTGCTCTCAAGGTGATTGCCGCTCTCCCCAAGTTCAAGCTCAACGATCTTTCCGGGCGCACGCTCGAGGCCGAGCAGCTCTCCGGTCGCGTGGTGCTTGTGGAATTCTGGGCTACTTGGTGCCCGCCCTGCCGCTCCACGCTTGCCTGGCTTGGCGATTTGAAGCGCAAGTACGGCGAGAATGTTTCGGTCCTGGCTCTCGCGGTCGAATCGCCCGAGGACCAGATACGATCCGTGGCCAGCTCGCTCAGCCCCGATTTGCGAGTAGCGATCACTGATGCCCCCACAGCGGAGGCCTTCGGCAACATCACCTCCGTGCCCACCGTGTTTCTGTTTGACCGCTCGGGTAAGACCGCGCAGGTGGTTTACGGCGCTCCCCCAGACTTGCACGAGCGGGTGGGCAAGGTGTTGGATGCCCTCGCCGACTAGCGTCCCGTCTCCAGCATGTCCGAGAGCATGTAACCATGGAACCCGATGGTCGCGGTCGGGCCGAGGAGGCCGTAGGCGAGATAGCTCCTGGTCGCCGCAAATCCACAGCGGCTTCCCAGCCCGCGCGTGGCAGTGGGATAGTAACCATCGCTCGACGGCATGTACTTGGAAAACCGTGCCACCGCGTTCCCGTGGCGGACGATGATAACATGGCTCTTAAGCGACGCCCTTTTTTGATTCCCCGCTCAGAAAAACGCGCTAGCCTGAGAGCGTTTTCCTGAATGACCGAACAGAACATTGCGCCCGATAGCGCCGAAACGAATCCATGAGAGTAAAATTGCCGTAAACAGTTTCCGCCAAAGCCCATAGACAGCTTACAGTGGTTGGCAGGTATAGTCGCGTCGCTAGCTCATCCGGCACGATTGTCCCTGATTCGGAAAGCCCCAGTGCTTCTTTCGAGAGGTGTCCAAATCGCCCCTGACCATCCTGTTGATCCATAAGAAAGAGAGTCCCGAGCCTTCCGGCTCGGGACATACGCAAGCCACTGTACCGCATTGTGCGTAGAATGGTGGCGCCTAACTCCAAATCGTAGTCTCTCAAGGTCTGAAAAAGCAGAGGCGGCAGCAGTTCTTTCAGCACTAGGTGCACTCCAGGCTCGGCTTTCAGGGACTTTAAACCAAAATGGCTTGCGGCAGCAATACGACCACATACCAAGAGGAGGTCTGGCCTTTCCATCCTCAGAAGAGAGACTCCATTAACCGAGATGTCGCCGGCCTTCAATAGTGGAACATACGGAGATTTCACAAAACCGCGCTGAGACAGCAAGAGTGATTCACCGATAAGTCGTGGAGGTATTGTTGCCAGCCTGCCGATCTCCGATCCAATGAGCCTCGCAAAACGTTCAATGCCCGAGGAATCACGGTTATACACTGCCAACAGCTCAAACATGGCAAGCAGCAGCTTGGAATCATAGGCAAAGGGATCAAAAGTGCCAGCCGCCTCGGCCGAACGAAGGTTATTCTCAAGTTTCTCCGTTGCCAGATCCATTGGAATAGAATCGTCATTAGCCGCAATCCTACAGATCCACAAGCCAAGAACCGCGGTCATTAGACCTTGAAGAGGGAGTACGACCTTTGAAGACTCGGACACACAGAGGCTCAGAAGCCAGTCTCGGGATCTGGCATATAGCTCGGCTTTTTCAGAGGTACTTGAATTCAAAACCGCGACCCGATGACATTTCTTTAGGCAGAGTGACGACCCTGCTTCAAGCCATTCTAGAGTCCGTGGTCAGAGCTCAGTCACCTGTGGGAGAAGGGCAGAGAGCGCTCGCCAATCCAGAAACGAGAGTGGTGTGGTAACACTCTTGAAAGACGTAGTTCTGCCTCTCCTCATCCAGCAATCCTTGCTCCTTCTCGCGGTTGTAGCTTGGACCAGGAACGACACCACAGTCCCACTGAGACCTAACGAGTTCCTTCCACGAGCAGGCATATAGCAGGGAGTCTGTCTTCCTCACACAGTGGCTGCACAGCAATAGTTCGGCCACCAAATCCCAATTCCCCTTTACGGTATACATACCTAGCAGGGCCTCGATAGACTTGGAAATGCGCCTAAGCTGTTGCGGAGAAGCGCCAGCCACCTCGCGGGACCCAAAGTCACTGCAGTAGAACAGGGTGTGCGTGAGACTATACGCATCGAAATCCGTAACGTAGATAGGATTGAGAGGCTTTGCGGCTGCACTCGCCCTGAACATCGCCTTGTAGGATGGGAGCCTAAAATTGAACCCACCAGCCTCAAGAATGTGGCGCAGTTCGAGTTGCCTATGCGGGAGCCGCTCGGATGAAAGAACGTTGGTGCTGTCGATCATCTTTTGAAGAAGGCGCAGATCTTCTCCGGGCAGGAGCCCGGTCCTGTGAAGCGCAATCGCGATTAGCGCTTGGGAAACCACTGGGTCCGGAACCCGAAACAGTCTCTCAAAGAACACGGCGTTGCGGAATGTTTCGGAAATCCGACGGAGGCAGAGCCAGAGGCGATCGTCACCGGCGAAGGAAACGTTTCTTTCACGAAGAAGCCAACAAAACAGTGCGAGTTCGGAGAGCGGTTGGACGCGCTGGTTGTTTGGCTGACTGTTCGCCCCACAAGTCAAGAATCGATCGAGGTTTGAATGCACCCACTCGATCACCCTGTCTAAAAGTGTCTGCTGTCCATCGATGTTGACCTGCACACTTCCACCTTCGGCGGTAACACACTCGGCTGGGTCGCGCGCGCAATTCCTCGTGCCAGTGTGTGCTACTCGGGAGCCCACGCTAAACGCCGCCAGCTAGGAATACCAAGGATGCGCAACCTCTAGCCGACGGGGTGGCAGTACTCATACCTATGCCCGAGCACTCAAAGTCAAGGCCGGGACAATGGGGAAAAGACTGGCTCTCACTTCTCCTTCACAACGACAACATAGCCGCTCCAAGCAACGGCGTAGCTGCCGATGAGCGACGAGTCGGGCGCAATAGTTTTGAGGTGGTCGATATAAGCCCTGACGGGTTTGTCGAGATTCACGATTCCCGTGTCGTGAAGCCTGGTAGCAAGATCGGCGACTTCACGAGGGCCAACAGGAGTCACAGGCGCATTTCCATCAGCCATGACACTTTCCTCCTCGAGAGTGACGTTAAGCCGAACTGTTGCTGTTCATGCTTATTACTATTAGTATGAACCGCTAATGCACGGTGTGTCAAGGGATGCTCAACGATGCACTGCAGCAGCCGTCCGGCGGCTACGGTAGAGTGCTCCACACGCAAGAGGGCCCAGGATACCAATACCTTCGTCTCGTCCGCCCCTAAGGAAGGGGCGAAACTGGCCCGGCGTCTTCAAGCGTCCCTCGCCTGCAAAGGCTTCGACGCCTGACTCGACACCCAGCGCATCTCCGGTGGCGCGACCTGGACGCAGGAAATCGAACAGGCCCTGAATACGTGCCAAATTGCCCGCGCCTTGCTCACGCCTGGCTCCTATGCCTTCGAGATTTGCCACGCCGAGCAGCTTGGCGCCCTGCGCAAGGGCAAACACGGAATCCCCCTGCTCGCCCGCTCCGGCAGCGAAATTGCGCTGTATCTCGAAACCAAAGGGGGCTCGAACCCACGCAGTCGAGGTAGCAAGCCTGAGGATCGCGTGCGGCACTTCTATCTACAAAACCGACCACAGCGCTCTAGACAAGGAACCACAAAGCGGTTTAGAGTCATGGAAAAGATTGGTGGACCTGGGGAGGTTCGAACTCCCGACCCCATGGTTGCAAACCATGTGCTCTCCCAACTGAGCTACAGGCCCACGGCTGCACTTGATTTATAGTGGCCGTGAAATCATAATTCGTCAAGTTCAATAAGGTAGTTGGCCCTCCAGTTTGTCAATTGTCGCCGTGAATGCTAGAATTCGCGCTTAGGTGGCGATTACAGGCTCGCCGTATTTCAACCTGGCCACAACCGAGGATGCAAGGTCCAAAAGGACCTTTTATGAAACTGCGCATCCAACAATTGCGTAAATCGTGATTCTATGTCCTTGAATTCTAAGAGTCCCCTCTTAGGGATAGGGAGAAGAAACCTCGATGAAACTCAGGAGCTTACACAAGTGTGTTCGTATCTTAGCGCTGGGCTCGTTTCTCATCGCTCAGAGTCTGAATGCGCAAACTAGTGGAGTCACCACGCCGACAACCATGCAGTTTGGAAACACACAGTGGTTTCCGAATTTCTGGAGGCCGTACAGTGTGCCCTATGTTCCTGCGCCAAAGATGAGCAACTCGGGGCGGCTGCATTCGCTCATCAGCGACAACAAGTTGCGCCTTTCTCTCGAGGATGTGATTGCTCTGGCGCTCGAGAACAACCTCGACATCTCCGTGGCGCGCTACAACCTCGGTTTTGCCCAGGTCGATCTCTTGCGCTCCAAAAGCGGGGGTGCGACTCGTGGGGTTCCGGGCGCCTTCTCGTCCTCCGCGCTTTTCGCAGGAGCGATCGGCGGCGGCATTAGTGGAATCAGCAGCAGCAGCACAAGCAGCGCCAGCGGGGTCACGGGCACTGGGGGCGCTACCAACGTTGGAGTAATCGGCTGCTGCGATCCCGTCGCTGGCGCCCAGTTTGGCTGGGACCGCAGAACCTCCCCTCTCAATTATACTGTAGTCAGTGGCGTTCCGTTCGTCACCACGCAAACCACCAACGGTGTCGCATACTTCGGTCAGGGTTTTCTGACAGGGACCAGTTATGCGGTTGCGATGTATGGCTACCGCCAGTCTACGACGTCTCTGAACACGCTATTCAACCCCGTGGTGCCTACGGGACTTACGATCGGATTTGATCAACAACTCCTGAACGGTTTCGGCTATCGAGCGAACGCTAAGTTCATTCGCATCGCACAAAATGATATGAAGATATCGAACAGCGTTTTCCGCCAGCAGGTCATAACCACGGTCGCTCAAGTGCTGAATCTCTATTGGGATTATCTTTCTTTCAAAGAGAACGTAGGGGTGGCCGAACAGGCGCTCACCTACTCCCAGAAACTCCTGACCGACAATCGCCGTCAGGTAGAGATTGGCACCTTGGCGCCCATCGAAGTGGTGCGGGCGGAATCCGAGGTGGCTGCCGATCAGCAAAGCTTGATCGTGGCACAGACCAGTTTGCAGCAGCAGGCTGAGTTGATCAAAACGGCGCTTTCAAGAAATGTTGACGCGGAACTAAGAAGCACTCAAATTGAGGCGGTGGATAAACTCCCGGAGCCGAGCCCTGACGATATTCCGCCCCTGGACAAAGCCTTAGACCTGGCACTGCGCAACCGCCCCGAGGTCGAGCAGGCAGACCTCAACGTGCGCTACTCGGACATCGTGGTCAAGGCCAATCGCAATGCTTTGCTTCCCGCACTCACACTATTTGGCACTTACGCCCCAACCGGACTCTCTGGCCTCAGCTACGGATGCCCCACCGGGTACACGGAGAGTGGAGGCCAATGCTTGGCCAGCGGTGCGGGACCGATTCCAAGACCGTTGATAGCGTCCTACCAGGGCATCTCTCAATCCTTGTCCCAGTTGTTCCGGGGCGTTTACCCGGATTATTCCTTCGGATTCACGTTGCAGTTCCCCATTCGGAATCGCGCCGCGCAGGCTGACGTAGCGCGCGCCCTTCTCGAACAGCGCCAACTGAGGGAACAGCTCCTCAAGCAGAAGAACCAAGTCGAGCAGGATGTGCGTAGCGCTGAAATAGGAGTGATTCAGGCCAAAGCCCAAATCGCGGCCGCGGCGAAGGCCGTTCTGCTGGCGCAGAGGACTCTTGACGCGGAGCAGAAAAAATTCAAGCTGGGGGAGTCCACCGTCTTCTTAGTGATTCAGGCGCAACGCGACTTGGCAACGGCTGAGGGCAACGAAGTGAAGGCCCGCTCGACTTATGCCAAATCCCTCACCCAATTTCGGCAGGCGACTGGGACCATCCTGGCTGACTATCACATCGAATTGAATGATGCGCTTCAGGGCAAGGTAACCCGCTCGCCGAACATCCCGGGCAGTAGGGCCGAGCCTGCAGTTCAGACTGCGCCGCCAAGCCCACAAAGCTAGGGGGAGCGTCTCATTCAGCATGTATGCGCGCCCCGCGAGTCTCTAATTCTTCCGGGAGTTTGACTTTGCGTTTGGCGCTGAACTAACATGGCCTCAAGGTTGTAGTGGGGGACAGAAGGCGTGCCACATGAGTGACAGCCGAAAAATGGGGACAGAACACGAGACCGAACCATCCGCGCACCAACCCTCCGCCTCCGAAACCCGATGGGCAGAAACGGTACTCAAGCCCGCGCTCGGGAGTGCCCCGGAACGGAAAGAACAGTTCACAACCCTTTCGGGCGTCCCGGTTGAAAGGCTGTATACTCCCAGCGATCTTGCCGATCTGGAATATGCGCGGGACCTCGGTGATCCCGGCGAGTATCCTTTCACGCGCGGAATCCACCGCACCATGTACCGCGGCAGAGTCTGGACCATGCGCCAGTTCTCGGGATTCGGCAGCCCCGAGGACACCAACCAGCGCCTGCATTACCTTCTGAAGCAAGGCCAAACGGGACTCTCCATCGCCTTCGACTTGCCTACGCTTATGGGTTACGACAGCGACCACGCATTGGCCGAAGGGGAAGTCGGCAAATGCGGTGTAGCGGTTTCATCCCTTGCGGATATGGAGACCTTGCTCGGCGGGCTACCGCTCGAGCAGGTGACCACCTCCATGACCATCAATTCCCCCGCGGCCATCATCTGGGCCATGTACCTGGCGGTGGCAGAAAAGAGCGGGGCTGACCTTAAGAAGATCTCGGGAACAACGCAGAATGACATTCTAAAGGAGTACATCGCCCAGAAGGAGTACATCTTCCCGCCCAAGCCCTCCATGCGCTTGGTGGTAGACACGATTGTGTATGGGGCGAGAGAAGTGCCGCGCTGGAATCCTATCTCCATCAGCGGCTACCACATTCGCGAAGCAGGATCGACCGCAGTCCAGGAACTCGCTTTCACTTTACGCGACGGCCTCGAGTACGTCGAGTGGGTGGTGCGCGGTGGAATGGGCGTGGACGAGTTCGCGCCTCGTCTCAGTTTCTTTTTCAACGCCCACAACGACTTGTTCGAGGAAGTGGCCAAGTATCGCGCCGCCCGGAGGATTTGGGCGCGCGTGATGCGGGAACGCGTGGGTGCACAGAATCCCCGCTCCTGGCTTTGCCGTTTTCATACCCAGACGGCGGGTTGCTCTCTTACGGCCCAACAACCCTACAACAACGTCGTGCGGACCACCATACAAGCCCTCGCGGCGGTTTTGGGCGGGACGCAGTCTTTGCACACCAATTCCCTCGATGAAGCCTGGGCGCTTCCTACCGAAGAAGCAGTTACCATCGCGCTCCGAACTCAGCAAGTTATTGCGCACGAAAGCGGAATTACAAATACTGTGGACCCGCTCGCCGGATCTTATTTCGTGGAAAAACTGACGCAAGAAACTGAGCGGGCCTGTTGCCGGTATTTTGACAGGATCGACGCCCTGGGAGGCATGGTGGCGGCAATCGAAAAAGGCTTTCCGCAGAAAGAGATTCACGATGCTGCTTACGCCTATCAGCAGGCCGTCGAACGTAAGGAAGCGGTGATTGTCGGTGTCAACGATTTCGTGACCGAGGAAGAGCGCCCCATTACCATATTGGTCATCGATGAGAACGTCGCCCGTCATCAGCGGCAGAAGCTGGAGCAGTTGCGGAAGCAGCGGGATAATTCCCGTGTCCAGGCGACTCTCGAAGCTTTGGCCAGCGCTGCTACAACCGACGCCAACTTGATGCCGTACATTCTCGAGTCGGTGCGCGCCTATGCCACCCTCGGGGAAATGTGCGATGTGCTGCGCAGGGTATTTGGCACCTACGAAGAACCGGCGTTCCGATAGGATAGGTGGGTTGCTATGACTGACAGGCGAATCCGAGTTCTCGTCGCAAAACCCGGTTTGGATGGTCACGACCGGGGAGCGAAAATTGTGGCGCGTGCCCTGCGCGATGCCGGAATGGAAGTGATTTACACCGGCCTGCGGCAAACGCCGGAAATGATTGTGAGCGCCGCGCTTCAGGAAGATGTAGACGCCATAGGCATCTCCATTCTCTCCGGGGCCCACCGCACCATCGTGCCGCGCATTTGCGAGCTGCTTCGTGCGGAAGGCCTTGAGGATATTCTGCTGGTCGTCGGCGGCATCGTCCCCGATGAAGATATTCCAGAGCTCAAAAAAGCCGGGGTGGCTGAAGTCTTCCAGCCAGGAGCCTCCACCGGTCAGATCGTGGATTTCATCCAGCGGCACGTGCGATAGGATTCAGGATTCGGGATTCAGGGTTCAGGCCGTGCGACCCTGGTGCCAGCCCTCCAAGCACGCGGCACGTCCTCTCCTGAATCCAGACTCCTGGATCCTTGTTCATGGAATTAATCAGCCACAATTCTGTCGCCGTCCTGGCCTTTCCGCACAGCACAGGATACCCTCGGCTTACCTTGGCAGTCCTTGCAGAACTAGGGGATCTCCTGAATGAAGTCAGGCTATCCGGCCTTTTCCAGGGTGTCGTGATAGCGGCGAACCCCCGCTCTTTCGCAACGGGCGCCGGCATTGAGGAGGTCGCATCAGTGGAAGGGATAGCGGCGCGCCGTCTTGCGCAGGCGGGGCAAATGCTCTTCAACCACATTGAGGAATTTCCTCTTCCCGTCGTCGCTGCCATCCGGGGATATTGTTTGGGAGGGGGGCTGGATCTGGCTCTGGCGTGCCAGGCGCGCGTTGCGACCTACGATGCTTCGTTTGGCCACCCCGGAGCTTCCCTCGGCCTCATCACTGGTTGGGGAGGCACTCAGCTCCTCACCCGTTTGATTGGCAGGACCGCGGCAACGCAACTCTTGTTGACAGCGGAACGCGTCCCGGCCAGCCAGGCATTGACGTTGGGCCTGGTGGATGAACTGGCGCCCTCTCAAGATTTAGTAGAGATCGCAGCGCGCCGGGCCTTGAGGGCAGGTTTCAGATGTTCCTAGCCTCCGCAAGCCAAGCCAAAGTGCGCGTGGCCGTTTGCCAAATCCTAGTCATCGACACGGATCGGCGATCCGGGCGGCATCGGTGTAGTGGATACGGAATTCGGGCGCATCGGGATTATAATCTTCGCGGATACATTTCTTGACTAACGAAGCATGATTGAGCAGAGCCCCGAATCCTCCCTGCCGCCTTCCAAGCGCGCTGCACGTCGCATCTTGCAACGCGCCTATGTTCTTACAGGACGTGACAGGACATTGCGCCAGCATATCCGCGAGGCCCGCTTTACAACCCTGTGGATTTTGGAAGACTGGGACTTCGCTTGGACGGTGATTGTCGATCGAGGAAGAATTGAGTTCGAGCGTCGCCCTGCCAAGCATCCGGACCTGACTTTTAGTTGGCCGACCGCCGATGAATTCTTTTCCTCCGCTGCCTTGTCATTGCGATCCCGCAGTCACGGCGGAGGAATCTTGCCCGGGACTTTCCAGAGCAAGATTCCTCTCCAGCGACTGCGAGATCGGAATGAAAGTGATGCTCCAGACAGTGGTGCTCTGGCAGGAAGCCCTCTGAATCTGACTGAGGATCCCGAACTGCGAAGGGTTGCAAGCTACTTGCTGAACTGCTTTCTTGGGCACCTCGGTCGCGTGTTACGGAACCCTGTAGATGGAGCCGGAGAAAGCTTGCTCTGAGAGAGATTTAGAGTAGACTGTTTTTCCCTGGATTGTTCGTTGCATGGAATTATATGGCTGACCAACCGAATGTGACCGACTGGACGACTACCACGCTCCGTGTGCGCTATGCGGAGACCGACCAGATGGGCGTAGTCTATTATGCGAATTATCTGGTCTGGTTCGAGATCGGGCGAACGGACTTTTGCTTGCAGCACGGTTTCGCTTACCGTGACATGGAACAAGAGGGCGGACTTTATATTATGGTGGCTGAAGCGCGTTGCCGGTATAAGGCTCCCGCGCGTTACGACGACGAAATCGTGGTTCGCACCCGCTTGACAGGCATGCGAAGGCGGGTATTAATTTTTGGTTACGAGGTCTACAAAAAGCTTACAGATGAACTCATTGCCGAGGGCGAAACGGTGCACGTCATCACGGACAGCGATGGCCGCCCGCGCTCCTTACCCGACAGGTACCGGCAATTGCTCTTGGGAAAATCAGAAAGCAGAAATTAGAAACTAGAAAATCCGGACCAGACCAGAGAACGGAACCCTAAGGGGTAGCTCGCCCGAGCCCTCTTCTAATTTCCAATTTCTGATTTCTAGTTTCTGCCTTTGCGAGGAACGGATGGCGCGCGTTTTGCAACTCACCGGACATGATCTGACGCGGCGCGACTTTTACCAAGTAGCGCTGGAGAATCGGCGCGTTCGGCTTTCGCCCCGTGCGCGCCATGCGATGACGCTGTCCCGCAGACTCGTTGAAAAGATCATGCAGGGAAAGGAGGCCGTTTACGGGGTTACGACCGGCGTGGGAAGCCTCTCCACGGAGCGGATTGAGCCCGCGCAGGCAAGGGAACTGCAATTGAACGTGGTGCGCAGCCATGCCTGTGGAGTGGGAGAGCCGCTTGACCCTCGAGAGACGCGTGGCCTCCTCCTACTGCGGGCCAATACGCTAGCCAACGGTCTTTCGGGTGTGCGGCCGGTGGTGGCCGAACTGCTGTGTGGTTTCCTCAACCATGGGGTGCATCCCGTGGTGCCCGGGCGGGGCTCGGTCGGGGCGAGTGGCGACCTTGCTCCCTTGGCCCATGTGGCACTGGCCCTGGTGGGCGAGGGCGACGTGCTCTACCAGGGCCGTCGCCAGCCTGCGCTGTCCGCCCTGAAGGCCGCAGGGTTAAAGCCCCTGGCGCTCGAAGCCAAAGAAGGCCTTTCACTTGTGAATGGCACTCAGGCGATGCTCTCCGTCGGGCTTCTTGCGCTACGTTCTGCCGAACTTCTCGTGGACACGGCGGACGTGGCGGGAGCTCTCTCCCTGGATGCCCTGCGCGGCTCGCGAAAAGCCTTTGATGAGCGCCTGCATCGGGCGCGTCCACATCCCGGGCAGATGTCGACCGCCAAGAATATCTCGCGGCTTACACAAGGAAGTGAGATCAACAGGTCGCACCAGGGGTGCTCGCGCGTCCAGGACGCTTACAGTTTGCGTTGCATGCCGCAGGTTCACGGCGCTGTCCGCGACGCGCTCGCCTACGCGCGGCGGACCTTTGAAACAGAGATGAACAGCGCCACGGACAATCCCCTGGTCTTCGTCGGCAGTGGGGATGTTATCTCGGGGGGCAACTTCCACGGCCAACCCCTGGCCACCGCCCTTGACCTCGTGGCCTTGGCCCTTACGCAGCTTGGCGGTATCTCCGAAAGGCGAATCGACCGCATGGTGAATCCCCTCACGTCCGACCTGCCGCCCTTCCTAACAAAGTCAGCGGGGCTTGAATCGGGATTTATGCTCGCGCAAGTGACCGCCGCGGCTCTGGCTTCGGAGAACAAGGTCCTGGCCCATCCCGCCTCGGCAGACTCCATCCCCACTTCCGGAAACAAGGAAGACTACGTAAGCATGGGCATGGCAGCCGCCTTGAAGCTCCGCCCCCTCCTCTCCAACTTGACCACCATCCTCGCTATCGAGCTGCTGGCGGCCTGCCAAGCCATTGATCTGCTGGCTCCGCTCAGAACCGGGCGCTTGGCGGAAAAAGCCAAGGCGGTGCTGCGCGCCGTCTCCCCACCTGTAACCAAAGATAGACCATTGCACAAGGATATTGCCCGAGTCGCGCAGCTTGTTTTCGAGGGCGCGTTTGCCGCAGTCCTGAGACGTTCCCCTCCTTGATAAGGAGGGGCAGGGGTGGTTGATCCGTCGGCTGACGGACTCGACTCTGTATCTACCACCCCTACCCCCTCGTCCACCGAGGAGGGAAGTCATTCCAGGCCCGCTAGGAATGGCGACTCGGGCGATTGAATTTTCCATGCCCAGTATTTCGGCCACCATTGTCGCACGTAACGAGGCCAACAACCTCGAGCGAGCTTTGCGTTCGCTGGCCTGTGCCGATGAAATTGTGCTCGTCGACTCCGGTTCGACGGACGAGACTCCGGCCATCGCGGCGAGCCTGGGAGCGCGGGTC
>Ga0187771_10002353_pt1 | contig 12995 bp, 8 predicted proteins | sample 0116_SJ02_MP15_1_FD_133139 | JGI IMG/M metagenome (GOLD analysis project Ga0187771, IMG submission 133139) | Tropical peat soil microbial communities from peatlands in Department of Meta, Colombia - 0116_SJ02_MP15_10_MG | ecosystem: Environmental > Terrestrial > Soil > Wetlands > Peat | place... | reverse complement strand
TTTGCCCAGGGAATTGCGCTGGAAGAGGACCCCAGCACTCATGCCCAAGCTATGGCGGCATATCAGGCCGTGCTGGAGCTCGATCCTGGGCACGCCGCCGCTCACATCAATCTTGGGACGCTCTATTACAACCGGCAGGATTTCGCGTTGTCGGAGAAGCACTATCGCGCCGCGATCGCCGCCGATCCACGATATGCCCTGGCGCATTTCGACCTTGGAAATGTATTGGACGAAACGGGACGGATCGCGGAGGCCATCCAGTCTTACAACACCGCCCTTCAATTGGCGCCTACCTATGCCGATGCGCACTACAACGTGGCTCTGGCTTACGAGAAGAACCGCGAGGCACGCAAGGCGTTGAAGCACTGGGAGGCTTACGTTAAGCTGGATTCCATCGGTCCTTGGGCAACCCACGCCCGCGCCCAAATCAAGCGCATTCTGCAAGCCGACCGCCTGAAGTTAGTGCACAGTGGCGAGCGCGACTGATCTTATACCCGCATCGCTTTTCGCCCCGTCGGTCTAGCGGCTACAATCAAGCCAATGCCACAAGCGATCATTCCTCCTCACCGGCCGCGATGGTACTGGGTTCCCGTTCGGGTTGTGCTCATCACCTTTCTTCTGACTCTGCTTTCGTTTGCTATCTGTTTGCTGCTGGGTATTCTTGGCCTGGTAATTTCTGGCGCCATGCGTGGAGTGCATCCCAATCTCGCTACGGCGTACCGGCATTTTGCCTTTCCGGCCGCGCTGGCTATAGCTGCCGTGGTTTTGGTTTCAGCAACCATCATGGAAATTCGCCGCTACCGTCAGATGAAAGCTCTAGCCGGCATCGCCCGGGCCAGCAGTTGAGCATTGATTTGCGCTTCACTTAGCAGCGCGACGACTGAAATTCCAAAGCTAAGGGCGGTCTTCAAGCTACTGCATTCCGCTGCGGCGACGGCACCGGGAACGTGCGAAGCCACGAGGGAAGTCGTATGGGACCCGCTGTTTTCAAGAGCCACACTAACGTTGAAACGTCATTGAAGATATAAAATCGATCCATGCGGTCGCGCATTGCCATTCCTCTTCCTCACTCGCTCGATCTGGGATACGGCCAAAGAGCGTATCCGCAATACGCTGCAGCGGTAGAAAAAGCGGGCGCGGAAGCCTTGCAGATCCCTCTCAACCAGACTCCCGCCGAAGTCATGAAGCTGATTGAGCGTTGCGACGCGGTTCTGCTTCCCGGCAGTAAAGCCGATGTAGATCCCGCCAAGTACGGCGCTGCACGCCACTCGCGGACTGCCGCTGCCGATCCTGGCCGCGACACCGTCGATGAACTGCTGTTGCAGGATGCTTACAACATGCGCAAGCCCATCCTGGCGATCTGTTATGGTCTGCAGGCTTTGAATGTCTACCGCAGCGGGACCCTGGTGCAGCACATCGAGTCTGCGATCAACCACGCAGCCGGACGCCAGGTTGCCGTCGCGCACACAGTCCGAATCGAGGGCGATTCGAAGTTAGCGTCGATTGTTACAGCGCCAGATTCAGAAGCATCTGCAGTTCCTGTTAATTCCAGCCATCATCAGTCCGCCGAAGTGGTGGGTGATGGTCTAAGGGTGGTGGCGCGTTGTCCGGAGGACGGCATCATCGAAGCCCTCGAAGGAACTTCACCGGATCATTTTGTGCTGGCCGTGCAATGGCACCCGGAACGTTCGTTCAATGATGACGAACCCTCCCGCGCCTTGTTTCGTGCTCTGGTCGAAGCAGCTGGTGCGTGGCATCAGAATCTAACGGGAGAGTTCGAATCGGTGTGAAAAGAGATCGTCAATCTGAGTTGTCATGCCGAGCACAGCGAGGCATCCCTACCGTTGTCAACGAACTCGCAGAGCAGCTATTCCTTGCTTTGCCCAGTCGTGCTCCATCAGAGTACCGTTCACTTCTTCTCCAGCAAAACTACAGCATGCGCGATCACGGCGTTGTCGGTCCTTAGACCCTCGGGCGTTTTTGCTTTCAGGCCGACCGCCTCAGCCGGAATTCCCAATAACTTCGCCACGTTGCCACGGATGGCCGCCGCGTGAGGCCCGATCTTGGGCTGCGCCAGCACCAGAGTTGAGTCGACGTTGGCGATTCCATAGCCTGCCTCCCGGACTCGCTTCAGCGCCTCCTGCAGGAAGACCTTCGAGTCGGCGCCCTTCCACTTAGGATCGGAAGGCGGAAACAACGTTCCGATATCTGGGCCAGCCACTGCCCCAAGCAGAGCGTCGGTCAATGCGTGCAGCAGCACGTCGCCGTCAGAGTGGCCGCCCAGCCCGCGCGAGTGCGGCAGGGTCACGCCGCCGATCTTCAGTGGGACGCCGGCCTTGAACTCATGCGAATCCCATCCGTAGCCGATTCTCACGCCGGGGCCTCCGTGTAGCATTCACCAGGAATCGGTCCGATTCTCTTGCTACATTTATGAAGAGTCATTTCGAAGCTCATACGCGCGCGCAGATCCTCGCCTAATGCTTCAGATAAAACTCGGCGAGTTCCATGTCTGCCGGTGTCGTGATCTTGATGTTCCTTGCTGAACCCATCACCACAGCAACCGGGTGGCCGGAGCGCTCCACCAGCGCCGCTTCATCCGTGCCCAGGAAGCCGTCGGCGATTGCCTCATCGAAAGCCTTTCTGATTACGCCATAGCGAAACCCTTGCGGAGTTTGGGCCATGACCACCTTTTCACGCGGGACGGTCGCGCTGATCACCGCTCCTTCCGCCGTCCGATCCACCATCTTCACCGTATCAACGGCAGGAAATCCGGCGATGGCCGCACCGTACTTCTGAGCCGCCTGAATCACCTCGCGAATGATCTCCGGCGTCACGAACGGCCGCACTGCGTCGTGCACCAGAACCACGTCATCCTCAGCCGCCGAAATGGCCGCCAGCGCATTGGCCACGGAATGTTGTCGGTGTTCGCCACCCTCTACAAACTGAATGTCCTTGCGCAAAACATCCTTGGCTTCCTTCTCCAACTGCTCACGGAAGCCATCAATCTCATTGGCGCGCAATGCCACGCAGATTCCGGAAACCTCCGGGCACGCAGCAAACTTGCGCAAGGTGTGCAACAGGATCGGCATGCCGCCGAGCTTCGTGAACTGCTTGCTCGTCACTGCCTTTCCCGATTTGCCGCTAGGAACCGGAGCCATGCGCGTTCCCAGTCCTGCGGCGGGAATGATGACCGTCACTTTCATGGCGGGCTGTAAGTATACGAGGATGCGGGCCGGGTTTCAAATTCGCAGCGCCAAACAGCTAGGTTCGGAGCTGCACCCGAACGCCACTGAAGGGTCAGCGGCCGTATTCCGTCACTTGGCCATCCACGGCGACAGCCACGTACTTGCCGGTCCGCAGGTCGCGAAACTGGACCACCCGGTGTCCTTGGCGCGCCATTTCTCCCCACCGGCTCGGTTTAGCGGCGTTCTGCTCGATTGCCTGATACTCCTGTCCGTTCATGACAAACGGCACAAACTTGAGCCGGTTCGAGGTGGTCCGGCGAACGGGGACGACCTTGTCGCTGAGCTTTACTGAACTCTGCTCCATCATCTGTACGGCGACAGAGCTCATCAGTTCCACATCAAGCATAAATTCCCACTTGGGCCTTTGTTTGAATGTTTTCGAACCGCTATTGGAAGCGTAACCGGCCGGAAATAATGCCCCCACCGCACAGTTTATATCTGTGATTCGTGTTGAGAAAGGTTCAGGGCGCGGTCCCTTCTGCCGAGACGCGCACGCCCGGCAGCGAAGGCGACTACTGCCCATTACCCTCAGAACGTGACCCGCGCGCCGATCTGGGCGGCGAACGGAATTCCTACCGTAGTTCCTGGGCCGAAGAAATCGCCCAAGCCGCCGCCCGGCACACGCAACTGGTTCATGTTGCTCACTGTGACATTGTTGGTGGTCGCGTCGTACGGAACCGGCAGAGTGGCCACATTAGTCACGTAGTTCGCTCCGGGATTGTTGCGGTTGAACAAGTTGAAGAACTCAATAAACGGAATCACCGACCAGCGCTCGTGGAAGTTGACCGGCCGGCTCACGCGCAGGTCACATTGAATGTAGGGCGTCCCGCGGAACTGATCAAGCGTCTCGGGCACGCCATTGATGGAGATGCGTTCGATGGCTGGAGGGGGAGCCGTGATGGTGAAGGGCCGCGCGCTTTCCGCCTGGATCATGGTGGAGAGCTCAAAACCTCCGGGCACCTGAAAAACTCCGGCGAGCACAAAGCGGTCGGTAACGTCTTCGCCAGACGGCCCGTAGTCGCCAGGTCCGAAGGGATCGTTCACATTGCACACCCCGTTCACGTAGTCGAACAGTTCGCCCAGGACGCAGCCCCATGTCTTGGCCCGAGAAAGCGTGTAGTTTGCTATCAGGCTGACGCGCTTGTTCAGGTTGCCTTGCAGATGCAGCATTAGGGAGTTGTAGTCTGAACGATTATCCGATTTGTAGACATTGATTACGCCGAAGGGATTGGACGCCGGGTACGGGTATGCGCGATAACCATGATTGCCTTCCTCATGAGTGTAGTCGGCGCTGAGCATCCAGTGCTCGTTGAAGGCGTGCTGCACTCCGCCGGTGACGTGAATGGCATAAGGGGTTTTGTAGTTGGGGTCAATGTAGGCCGGAGGACTGTTATCGACACCGCCATTGACCGCCTGAAGCGCAGTCACCCACCCGTTTTGAGCGAGGTCGTTATAGAACATGCCAAAACCCGCACGGATCACGGTCTTTGCGTTGTTGCCAGGTGTATAAGCGATGCCCAGACGCGGTCCAATTTGTTTGCGATAGTCGTGTGGTACGCCTTCAGGAATTCCGATCGAAGGCAGCAGCGCGTATGTCGGGTTATACGCCTGACTGCGACCATGGGCGAGGAAAAGCCCAAACGTTGTCTGATAGCGCAGGCCGTAGTTGATGGTAAGGTGCGGCGTCACCCGCCAGGAGTCCTCAGCGTAGAAGGCCAGCCGCTGCACGCTCTGAGAGAAGCTGCCGTCGCCGGCGGGCGTGGATGACGCTCCAGCCGCGAGATCGATGGGGAACTGCGCGAGATTCGTAGCGTTCAGTGTATAAAACGTCGGGTTATTGGGAAACGAATAGAGCGTTTCTACCGTGGCGGCCAACGCGCCGCTGAGCACCGGCTCATGAATAAAGTTGACCCCGAATTTTTCTGAATGCCGGCCGGAGGAATGAGTGACATCGTAACGGAACTGATACTTCTCCTGCGTCCGCACCTGGGGAAATGCAGTGATGGGAGTGGCGAACTGGTTGTCGCCAAAAGTCTCGAATCCGGAGATCGTTTGTGAGGTTGAACTAAAAGGGAAGGCCAAGGCAAAGCCCAGGTTCGAGTTGCGTTCCTGGGTGAGGTGCAATGTGCTGACGTCGAAAACGAAGCTCCCCAGCCAAGCCGGACCGAAAGCGTATTGGTTGCTGATCACCCCATTCCAATAATTGTTGTGAGTTGTCAGTCCGGTGGAAGGCAGCGTAGCTTGCTGCACCAGCGCGTTATGAGTGAGGTAGTTGTCCGAAGAAACACGCATGAACCATTGCGACTGCGCCGACTGCGCCCAGTCCAATCGCAGGGAGCTGATGTGGTCGCGGAAAGGGATTGGGACATTGGGCGGTACGGCAATCGACGGGATGCCGGCAATCAACCCATCCGCGGCTAGCGCGGCCAGTGCATTGAACTGCATAGTGCTTGCAGGACTATAGGCGATGCTCGCGTTCTCGTGAACATACTCCGCAGACGCAAAGAACCACAGCTTATCGTTCACAATCGGGCCGCCAACTGTGCCGATGTAGTTCTGCCGTGAGAATGGCTGCTTGGGATTAGGAGCGGGATTCTCGATGGGATAGCGTGCATTCAGCGAGGCGGCGCGCTCGTAGAACGCGGCATCTCCGTGCCACTGATTGGAACCACGCCGCGTGGTGATCACGATTGACCCGGCAGTGGTTCCGCCAGTGTCGGCGTCCTCCTGAGACGTGCTAAATGCGAATTCCTGAATAGCGTCGGGCGAAAAATTCTGCAGGAAGCCCCCGATGTAGTCGTCTGAGTTGTCACCGCCATCGACCGTGAGCACATTGTTGAGGCCCGAGCTGCCTCCTGTGGAGATGGCGGTTATGCGAGCCTTCGTCGGATCGGACGGCTCGACCGGCTCTGACCCCGGGGCAAGATACGCGATATTGGCAAAACTACGCGCTGGGAGCGGAAGTTCCTGCAAATCGTGCTGATTGACGGCCGTCTGGTGAATGGCGCTGGCCAAGTCAAGAGGCTGAGTGGCGACGGCGGAAGGTTCGGCCTCGACGTTCACCGTTTCTTTGACCGTGCTCGGCCGCATTGCCACGGTCATATCGCGCACCGTGCTGACCACGACGCTCACTTCCGCCTGGGCATCGGCGAAACCGCGGGCCTTCACGTTGACGCGGTATTGGCCAGGCAGGAGGTCGTCGATGCGGAACTCGCCTTGATCGTTAGTTGAGGCTTGGCGCTTTATGGACGAGCCAAGGGACTCGAGGTCGATACTTGCGGAAGTGACACGCGCGCCATGCAGATCCTGCACAACACCGCGCAGTGATCCGTTCGCATTCTGGGCCTGCACAGGACCCGCTTGGCTGAAGGCCAGAGCAAAAATGGCAGCAACAAAGCAGCAGATAACCCTCTTGAATGATGGACGCATAGGAATGAACTCCACATTTCTTGTTCAGGTCGGACAGTCGAACCCTGTTGGGTGAGCAGCAGCCTTTCCGTCGTTGCGGAAGCTCGAACTTGGACTCTAGCGGCGAAGCGGAGTTACTACCATAGATCGTAGGAAAGCTCTGCCGTTGGGGCCTTTCTGAACCGTCGCCACGCCCAATCTTATAGGGGCGAAGATTTTGCGAATAGCCGAACTCCGGCTACAATATCTCTCGTGCCATCCGTGCCTCCCTCTCTGGCTTGGGCCCATCCCCTGGTGCGGGATTGGTTCGTCCAGCGCTTTGCCACGCCTACCGAACCGCAGGAACAAGGTTGGCCGCACATTCTTGCCGGGCGCACCACCTTGATTTCCGCGCCCACCGGCTCCGGCAAAACACTCGCGGCATTTCTAGCTTGCATTGACCGGCTTGTGGGCAAGGCGCTGAGTGGCGACCTTCGCGACCGTACCGAGGTGCTCTACGTTTCTCCGCTGAAGGCCCTGGGCAACGACATTCAGAAGAACCTGGAAGTGCCGCTCGGCGAAATTCTACAAATGGCCGGTCAGCGTGGCCTGCTCATGCCGGAGATTCGCACCGCAGTGCGAACCGGCGACACTTTGCCTGTTGAGCGCCGAGCCATGCTGAAGCGGCCTCCGCACATTCTGGTCACGACGCCCGAGTCACTCTACATTCTGCTAACCGCGGAGAAAAGCCGGGCCATTCTGCGCGATGTAGAAACTGTTATCGCCGATGAGATTCACGCGGTTGCCGATGACAAGCGGGGTGCGCATCTCACCCTCTCGCTGGAGCGACTCGAAGCTCTGGCTCATCGTCCTCCGGTTCGCATCGGCCTGTCGGCTACACAAAAACCGATTGAAGAGATTGCCCATTTCCTGACCGGCAGCGGCCGTCCCGACCCGGTGATCGTGAATGTCGGCCACCGTCGCCAGCTCGATCTCGGCGTCGAAGTGCCCGATTCCCCGCTCGGTCCGATCGCCACCAACGAAATGTGGGACGAGATCTACAACCGTCTGGTTGAGTTGGTCGAGCAGCACCGCTCTACGCTGGTGTTTGTGAATACCCGCCGCTTGTCAGAGCGCGTGGCTCATCACTTGGGAGAAAAGCTCGGGGAAGACAATGTCACAGCGCACCACGGCAGCTTGTCTCGTAAGTTGCGCTTGGCGGCAGAGAAGAAGCTGAAAGAAGGCAAAGTCAAAGTTCTGGTGGCGACGGCTTCGCTGGAGTTGGGAATCGACATCGGCACGGTTGATCTGGTCGTGCAGATCAGCTCTCCCCGTGCCATTGCCATTGCTCTGCAGCGGATCGGGCGATCGGGCCACTGGCGCGGGGCGATCCCCAAAGGACGAGTATTCGCGACCACGCGCGATGAACTGCTGGAGTGTGCTGCGCTGGTTCGCGCCATTCGGCAAGGGGATCTCGACCACATCATCATTCCTGATGCGCCGCTTGACATTCTGGCGCAGCAGATTGTGGCCGCCTGCGCGGCACAAGAATGGCACGAGGACGAATTGTTTGAACTGGTCCGCCGCGCTTATCCCTACCGCAATCTTTCCCGCGCGGCGTATGAGTCGGTTCTTCGTATGCTGGCCGAAGGGATTGCTGCGCGGCGCGGCCGCTATGGCGCATACCTGCATCGCGATCAGGTAAACCACAAACTGCGCGCGCGGCGGGGCGCCCGGCTGGCGGCCATCACCAGCGGGGGAGCGATTCCGGAAACTGCGTTGTTTACCGTGGTGGCCGAGCCGCAAGGGATCGTAGTCGGTACAGTGGACGAGGATTTCGCCACGGAAAGTATGGCCGGCGAAGTTATGCTGTTGGGCAACACTTCCTGGCGAATTCGGCGCATCGAGCAAAAGTCCGGCCGCCTGCTCGTGGAGGACGCGCACGGCGCACCTCCGGGCATTCCCTTCTGGCTGGGCGAAGCTAGGGCTCGAACCGAAGAACTGTCCCAGCACGTGGCGGGACTGCGACAGCGCATTAGTGATTTGCTAACCGACCTTTCACCGGTTGGAAACTGGCGAGACACACCTGAAGTTTGCCAGGCGATCGCGTGGCTGAAGGAAGAATGCAGGCTGGACGATTCGGGAGCTGAGCAGGCCGTCGAATATATTTTGCAAGGCCGCTCTGTCTTAGGCGGGGTGCCAACTCAGCAGACGATCATCGCCGAGCGTTTTTTCGACGAAGGCGGCGGCATGCAGCTCATTATTCATGCGCCGTTTGGCGGGCGCATCAACAAGGCTTGGGGACTCGCCCTCCGCAAACGCTTTTGCCGCGGCTTCAATTTCGAGTTGCAGGCTGCCGCCACCGACAACGGCCTCAACATTGCCCTCGCAGAGCAGCACAGTTTCCCGCTCGCCGATGTATTCCACTTTCTGGCAGCCGATACGGTGCAACCGATTCTCGAGCAAGCCGCGCTGGCTTCGCCAATCTTTGGCACGCGCTGGCGCTGGGATGCCAATCGCGCCTTGGCTCTGCTGCGCTTCCAGGGAGGCAAGAAAGTTCCACCGCAGATTCAACGCATCCGCTCAGACGATCTTCTAGCCTCAGTTTTTCCCGATGCTGCCGCTTGCTTTGAAAACATCGAGGGCGACCGTGAGATTCCTGACCATCCTCTTATCGGCGAGGTCATGAAGGATGTGCTCACCGAGGCGATGGATCTGGACGGGCTCAAGACTCTGCTGCGTGGAATCGAAGACGGCAGAATTCGCTGCATCGCGGTTGATACGCCCGTGCCCTCCCAGTTTTCGCATGAGATTCTTAACGCAAACCCGTACGCGTTTCTAGATGACGCCCCGCTAGAAGAACGGCGGGCGCGAGCCGTCGAGCTGCGGCGGGTGTTGCCCGAGTCTGTTCTGGAGGAAGTCGGCAAACTCGATCCCGCTGCTATTGAGCAGGTACGCCAGGAATCGTGGCCCGATGTGCGCGATGAGGATGAACTGCACGACGTGCTGCATACCATGGTCGCGTTGCCGGTAAGTTGCCTAAGCGACATGGGCGATGGTGACCGCGCCGGCGCTGCTTCAGCCTGGCATGGTCACTTTGAAAAATTGCTTCAACATGGGCGAGCCACGGTCGCTTCCTGCAATGGGTATCGATATTGGGTCGCGGCAGAGCGCATCAAGGCTTTCAACTTGTTGTTCCCGGATGCAGTGTTTGACCATCCGGTCACCGAGATCGACGAGCCAACGACTTCTCGCGATGAAGCCTTGTCAGCGCTGGTGATCGGCTGGATGATGCACTCCGGCCCAATCACCGCAAGCCGTTTAGCCAGCTTGCTAGGCTTGCCTTCCAGCGAGATCGAACAAACACTGCTGCGAATCGAAGCTACGGGCGCTATTCTCCGCGGTAATTTTTCTGGTGAGTCCCCGGGGCAAGTCGAGTGGTGCGAGCGGCGTTTATTGGCTCGTATCCATCGCCTAACCGTGGCCACTCTGCGCAAGCAGGTTGAGCCTGTGACTGCGGCCCAGTTCATGCGCTGGCTGTTGCGCTGGCAACATGTTGCGCCAGGGTCGCGTCTTCAGGGCGAGCGGGCCACGCTGGAGGTTCTCCGGCAACTGCAAGGATTCGAGATCCCCGCAAACGCCTGGGAAAAGTGCATTCTTTCGTCTCGCATTGCCGACTACGATCCCAAGTGGCTCGACCAGTTGTGCCTGACTGGAGCAGTGGGCTGGGGGCGCTTGTCCCCGCATCCGGCTACTCTGGACGATTCTTCCAACGGGAGGCGCCGCGTGATTCCCACCAGTGTCGCCCCGATTACGTTCTTTGTGCGCGAGGACGCGGACTGGATGATGTCCCGCAGATCGGATCATGCACCAGTCGAGTCAAGAGGTCTGAGTGAGGCCGCGCGCGCCGTCGCCGATTGCCTGCGCCAGCACGGAGCATCCTTTTTCGCCGACTTGGTTCGCGGGACGGGAAAGCTGAAAGCCGAAGTCGAAACCGGACTCTGGGAATTGGTCGCGGCTGGCATTGTGACTGCCGACGGCTTTGACAATTTGCGTTCGCTGATTGATCCCAAACGCCGATCCGGCCTGGGCAGCGGACGTCCGCGACACACGCCAGGACGGTGGGCATTGCTCTACAGCGAACACCCGGCCGACCGCACGCGCGCCATCGAGGCCACTTGCTGGATGCTACTACGGCGTTATGGAATTGTCTTTCGTGACCTACTCGCACGCGAAACCAATTTGCCAAAATGGCGCGAGCTGCAGATGGCGTTCCGCCGACTGGAAGATCGCGGCGAAATTCGCGGCGGACGGTTTGTTGATGGATTTCTCGGCGAGCAGTTTGCGCTGCCGGTTGCGGTCGAGTCGGTTCGCGCGTCCCGTAAGTTGCCACTGTCTGGCCAGACGATCACTCTTTCGGCAGCCGACCCGCTGAACCTGGTGGGCATCATCGTTCCAGGCGAGAGAATAGCAGCCATCTCGGGCCATAGCGTAACTTTTCAGGATGGAATCCCCACTCGCAGCGAGGAGACGCATATTGCTCTCGATCGAGCGTCGGGCTGACCTCGCAACCTTCACCGCAACAAAGAACTCATTGGCATCCGTTGCGACCGCCCGAAGCCCGGGGGAAACCTGCGATAATTCTGTATCATCTTACTTGTGCCGAACATGATTCCGGAGGGGATCGCTTGAAGTACCGTTATTTGTCCAAACTCATTTTGCCCTTGCTTCTAATCGCGCTGACGACAGCCTGCGGAAGCAACAACAACACCAACGCACAATTTCGCCTGATGGATGCCTCGCCGGGTGAGACCTCACTGACCGTGACTCTGGGCGGAACAGCCTTTACCAGCTCTGTGACCTACGGGACGGTGTCACCTTACACTTTTGTCCTTTCCGGAACACCTACGCTCGAAATCCAAGGGCCCAGCATCATTACCGGCAACACAACTACGTTATTCAACGGGGCCGTCACTTTGAATCAGAGCACCACTTACACGGCCGTGGCGGACAACTATCCCCTGAACTTTGGCGTCACGCTCTACGTTGACAACAATTCTCTTCCAGCGTCCGGCAATTTCAACCTGCGGATTATTAACTCTGCTCCGGGCCTCGGCACAGTTGACGTGTACGTGGTCGCGCCCGGCACAGATCTTAATAGCGTCAGCCCCAAGGTCGCAGGTCTTGCCTTTCAAGCAGCCTCCGCCTATTTGCCAATGTCGGCCGGCACTTACGAGGTGTATTTCACCCTCGCGGGGCAAAAACACCCCGTTTACATCGACAGCGGCCCGCTGAAGTTTAGTGCTTCACAGGTTCGCACGCTGGTCGGGCTCAATGGCGCCTCCCCTGGCGAATACACCGACGCCGTGCTTTCCGACCTGAATTGACCACTGTTCGTTGGCGACCCTTCCCGAATGAGGCGGAACTCGTTCGGTATAGATCACGAATTTTACTTGTGACTGACACTCCGCAGACACTTCTTCGACCCCATTGATTTACTCTTTAAGAGGCTGTTTACTGCCGAAGATATTTCCAGAAGGATTAACATCCAGCAATGCGGATTTGTGGGGTAGGAAGTGCGTTTCCAGAAAACTACTATAGCCAGGAAGTGATCCGCGAGGCGATCAAGCGGCGCTGGCAGGGCAAGTTAGAAAATCCCCAGGTGTTAGACCGTCTGCACGCCAGCGTTGCCGTCAAGGGCCGGCATCTTGCGCTTTCCCTTGCTGCTTACGACGACCTGACCACGTGGGGCCGCGCCAATGATGTCTGGATCGCAGCCGCCCAGAAACTCGGCGCCCAAGCGCTCAGCCGAGCGCTCGACCACGCAGGAATTCCTGCCAGCGATCTCGGCGCCATCTTCTTTGTGACAGTGACTGGAATCGCCAGCCCTTCGGTGGAAGGCCGCATGATCAACCGCATGGGCTTGCCCCTCAACATTAAGCGCATTCCGATTTTCGGCCTGGGTTGCGTGGCCGGCGCGGCAGGCATTGCCCGGGCCGCCGATTACGTGCGCGCATTTCCTGATGAGGCGGCCGCGCTGGTGTCGGTTGAACTTTGTTCGCTCACCTGGCGTGAGGACGATCTCTCCACCGCCAACTTGATCTCCAGCGGACTTTTTGGTGATGGCGCAGCAGCGGCGATCTTGGGTGGGAGCCACCGGACTCAGAACGGCCCGCGGGTCATTGCTACTCGCTCGGTTTTCTATCCCGATACTGAAGACGTAATGGGGTGGGACATTTCCGAGAAGGGCTTCCGCATCGTTCTCTCGCACAGTGTACCGGAAATGGTCCTGGAACACTTGGCTGCCGACGTTGACGCTTTTCTCCACGATTATCACCTCAATCGCCAGGCCATCGGAGCATG
>Ga0187771_10002352_pt1 | contig 12999 bp, 15 predicted proteins | sample 0116_SJ02_MP15_1_FD_133139 | JGI IMG/M metagenome (GOLD analysis project Ga0187771, IMG submission 133139) | Tropical peat soil microbial communities from peatlands in Department of Meta, Colombia - 0116_SJ02_MP15_10_MG | ecosystem: Environmental > Terrestrial > Soil > Wetlands > Peat | place... | reverse complement strand
TGGCTCAGCAATTATGAGAGTCCTTTCGAATTGCCCCATCCTTCGCTCATTTATTCTAAAGTACGCCTGCAGAATCATCGGCACCTTCACCCCTTCGGGGACGTAGACGAATGAACCCGCACTCCAGACGGCGGTCTGAAGCGCGGCGATGTAGTTGTCCTGATATGGTACCACCGTTCCGAAATACTTCTTCATGATGTCCGGATACTCCTTCAGGGCTGTGACCGTGTCAGTGAAGACGACACCCTGCTTCTGGAGTTCCCCCTGTATGCTGTGGTAAACTGCCTCCGATTCATACACGGCGCCGACACCGGCAAGGAACTTCTTTTCAGCCTCTGTGATGCCCAGCTTGTCGTAGGTCCGTTTGATGTATTCCGGAAGCTGGTCCCAGGAATCTGCGGCCTTTGCGGTGGGGCGCGCATAGTAGTAGAAGCTCTGGAAGTCAATGTCTGCAAGGTCAGGGGCCCACGCCGGGGGCTTCATGTTGAGGAAGTGCTTCAGGGCCTTCATCCTGGTCTGCTCCATCCAGGCGGGCTCGTCGTGGAGGCGCACTATCTCCTGAACCACTCGCTCGCTTAGGCCCTTGATCCCTTGGACGGCGTATGTTTCGACGGGGTCGCTGAAGCCGTACTTCTCCTTGTAGTCATCGGTTATGATGTCTGTTTTTGAGCTCAACTGCGTCTCACGCTCGAATATAACATAGGTTATTTTCCTCGTTAAAAGGGTTATTGTGCCGACGGGGCAGCCTGCTCTTCCTCCTTGTAGCCCCTGATCCAGGTGTAACCTTTCTCTTCGAGCAGCCTCGAAAGCTCCTCCCCACCAGACTCGATTATACGTCCCTGGTACATGACGTGGACGAACTGGGGTTTCACGTATTTCAGAATCCTCTGGTAGTGGGTGATGAGCAGAGACCCTGTCTGGGGCCCTGACACCTTGTTGATCCCTTCGGCGACGATTCTGAGCGCGTCAATATCCAGCCCAGAGTCTGTCTCGTCGAGGATTGCGAACTTGGGCTGCATGAGCGCCATCTGGAGGATCTCCGCCCTCTTCTTCTCGCCGCCTGAGAACCCCTCGTTCAGGTAGCGGTTCAAAAAAGACTCGTCCATGCTGAGCATCTTCAGCTTCTCCGCGACAGTCTCTTTGAACTCGAATATGGTGGGCGGCTCAGAGCCCACGGGCCTGGAGTTGTTGTATGCCGCGCGGAGGAAGGAGAACATGCTCACACCCTGGACGCTAACGGGGTACTGGAAAGCAAGGAAGAGCCCCTTCTTGACCCTCTTGTCTGGAGTGAGGCCAAGGATGCTATCCCCGTCTATGGTGACCTGGCCCGACGTGACTTGGTACTTCGGGTGGCCCATCAGTGTGTAGGCGAGGGTACTCTTGCCGGACCCGTTGGGACCCATGAGGGCGTGGGTCTCGCCCTGCCCCACGGTGAGGTTCACTCCCTTCAGGATTTCCTTCCCTTCAACTGAAGCGTGAAGGTCCTTTATCTCGAGCTTCATGAGACGTCTGCGTGAATGCGCCCAACTTGGATGCTATTAAACTATAACCTATGTTATAGATTGGTGATCATTGCAGAGCGGCAAAATGCGCTTCGTGTAGCCCCAACTAGCGTTAGTCACTCAACAACAGTCAGGTCCAGACGTTGCCGGCCTTCTTGGCGACGGCTTCAAGGAACTCCCTGTCAAGAGATGAGAACGCATCCAGCTGGTCGCCATCTATGTCTATTTCACCTATGACGACACCCTGGTCGGCAATCGGGACGACAATCTCCGACCTTGTCGACAGGAAGCACTGCAAGTACCTGGGATCCTTGCCTACATCGGAAACAATCTCGGTCCTGCCCGCCTTGGCCGCGAAACCACAGACCCCTTTGCCTATGGGTATCCGCGTGTGCTCAGTCGCAGCTGGCCCCGCCCAGGCGTCAAGGACCAAGTCCTTGCCTTCGACAGCATAGATCCCGACCCAGGAGTAGCTGGGGACCATTGTGTTCAGGAACTTCGCCATCGCCTCCCTGCAGGCCCTGCCCCTAGAGCCGGCGACGGCCGAGTCGAGCCTGACCAGTAGCTCCCTGGCCTGCTCCCTTGTAAGCCGATTCCCGGATGCTCTCAAAGACGCGCTTCGCCCACTACAGGAGATATTTATCCGCGTTCCTCACTCGCTGGGGCTCTCGACGAAGAGATGATATGCGAGGGCCGCGGCAACGGCGCCAACGACCGGCCCTGCGATGTAGATGTACCAGTAGCCTGGATAGAAGCCCCCTGCTATCATAGGTCCAAGAGCCCTGGCGGGGTTCATGGCCGCGCCCGTCAAGTTCCCTCCTACGAGCACGTCAGCGAGCACAGCCAGGCCGATGCCTATGCCTCCGACGTGGGGAGCGCGACGGTCAACGGCGGTCCCGTAGATGGCAAACATCAGGACGAATGTCAGAAGGGCTTCAATTCCTGCGCCTTCCAATGAGCTGACCGAAACGCCCAGTGTTGGCGAGCCCCACTTCACCTGGTCCCCAAGAGCCGCAGGGAACGCAGCCACTAGGGAGGCCGCGGCAACAGTGGCTGCGACGATCTCCGTGACCGTATAGAGGACGGCCTCTTTGGCCGTCAGCTTCCTCACCGTCAAAAGCCCGATGGCCACCGCAGGGTTCAGCACCCCCCCTGAAATCTTCAGCGTCGCGGTGACAGCTACCGCGAGCCCAATGCCGTTGCCCAGGGCAGCGACAAGTAGGGTCGTGCCAGAGTTCGGCGCCGTAAGACTAGCAGTTCCCAGAGCCGAACCGGCTCCAACTAGAACGAAGACAAAAGTGCCGAAAAACTCGGCACCGAGCTTCTTGGAGAGAGCAGGCGCAGAGGACAACGGGTGCTGGGTGCCTCGCTCCTACTGCCCACTTAAGAATTTCCAGCCCGTGAAGCGTGGGCTCACGCACGGGGAATTCATATATACCCCCATCGGTTGTATACCGTCCAGATTCGAATGTCAGCGGCAGGACAACCCGTAATAATTCTGAAGGAGGGTTCCGGCGAGTCCAGAGGCAGAGAGGCTCAAAGGAACAACATTTCCGCTGCGAAGCTCATCGCCGAAGTCGTAAGGACTTCGCTCGGGCCGCGCGGGATGGACAAGATGCTCGTCGACTCCATGGGAGACGTCACAATCACGAATGATGGAGCAACTATGCTGAAGGAGCTGGACGTACAGCACCCTGCAGCCAAGATGATGGTGGAGATCAGCAAGGCCACCGACAACGAGGTGGGGGACGGCACCACTTCGGCAGTGGTTGTCGCGGGAGCGCTTCTCGAGAAAGCAGAGGACCTGATAAACAAGGACGTCCACCCGGTGGTCGTCGTAGACGGCTACTCGAGAGCGGCCGAGGAAGCCCAGAAGATACTCGAAGAGATAGCGGAAAAGATCGACCCGGAGAATAGAGCGGAGATACTGAAGGTCGCCAACACGAGCATGTTGACGAAGCTCGTCAACGAGGACTCGCCACACCTCGCAGGGATAGTTGTGGACGCCATCCTGGAGGTTGCAGAGATCCGCGAAGGCGGCCACAAGGTCGACATAGACAACGTGAAGGTTGAGAAGAAGGCAGGAGGAGCTCTTACCGACACGAAGCTGATCCAAGGCATCGTTCTCGACAAGGAGGTGGTTCACTCGGGCATGCCGAAGAGAATCGACGAGGCGAAGATCGCTCTCGTGAACTCGGCGCTGGAGATAGAGAAGACGGAGTTCTCGGCAGAGATACGCATCAACGACCCCGACCAGATGCAGAAGTTCATGGACGAAGAGACCAGCATCCTGAAGGGGATGGTCGAGAAGGTCGAGGCGGCGGGGGCAAACGTTCTCATCTGCCAGAAGGGCATCGACGACCTCGCCCAGCACTTCCTCGCAAAGGCCGGAATCCTAGGGGTAAGGAGGGTCAAGGAGAGCGACATGACCAAGCTCGGGAAAGCGACGGGAGCACGCATGGTCACCAACCTCGACGACCTCACAGGCAAGGACCTAGGCTACGCCAAGCTCGTGGAGGAAAGGAAACTCGAGGAGGACAAGTGGGTGTTCGTTGAAGGGTGCAAGAACCCGAAGGCTGTGACGATCCTCGTCAGGGGAGGGACCCAGAGGATAGTCGACGAAGCTGAAAGGGCACTGCACGACGCCCTGATGGTGACCAAGGATGTGGTCGAGCTCCCAGCGGTGGTTGCGGGCGGGGGCGCACCGGAAGAGGAGGTCTCCTTCCAGCTCAGGAACTGGGCCCAGAAGCTTTCCGGGAGGGAACAACTGGCCGCGCTCAAGTTCGCAGACGCCATGGAGAGCATCCCACTGACGCTAGCTGAGAATGCGGGCATGGACCCCATCGATACACAGGTCGACCTCAGAGCGAGGCACGGCAAAGCGGGCAAGTGGTACGGGGTTGACGCCCTGAACGGCAAGGTGGCTGACATGTACGCGAAGTCCGTCTGGGAACCACTGGCTGTCAAGCTGCAGATACTCCGCGCAGCCACTGAGGCGGCGTCGATGATATTGAGGATCGACGACGTCATTGCCGCCAGCAAGATGAAGGCCCCACCCATGCCTCCTGGAGGAGGCGGAGGGATGGGCGGAATGGGCGGCATGCCGCCGATGTAGTGACCTAGACCAGTTCAACGCCGGGGTAGGACCTGGACGATTTCGTCGCCTTATCGTAGATCATGCTGGCGACCGCCACATCTTCGAGGGCCATTCCCCCAGACTTGAACAGGGTCCTCCCTTCGGGCTTCCTCTTGCCGGCTACGATGGTCCCCAGCTCGGCGGCAGACGCCCAGGTGAAGAGCCCGCCCTTCGCGGCTTGAATCAGGTCGCCGTACTCAATCTTCGCCTGAGAGATGTCGTCGACCACTATGGTGTTGAAGGAGGCCACCCCGGCCGCTGTGAGCTCGGCGTGGTCAGAGACGTTCCCCCCTGCTATGTTGAGGTGCGCGACGTTCTCCAGCATCTCTTCGTTGAGGAATGGTTGCCTCGAAGAGGTAATGGCAGTCGCCACGTCAGCACCCTGAAGGGCCCTAGCGGGTGCATCGAATGCAGCGGAATTGAACCCGTAGGTCTTCAGCTTCTGGGCGAAGGCCACCCTGTGCTCGGGGGTGGGACTCCATACCCTGACCTCCTCCAGGGACATGACCTCCCCTGCGGCGAGAACCTGAGTGAGGGCCTGTCTGCCGGAGCCCAGCACGGCAAGGGTCCCGGCACGCTTCCCGTACAGGTACTTGGTAGCAACCCCCGAGGCGGCACCGGTCCGGAACCTTCCGAGGATGTCTGCACCCATCACCGCAAGGAGCCTTGAGTCGTTCGCGTCGAAGAGCAGGAGCGCGAACTTCGTCCCTGCCCTGGAGGACAAGTAAGCTTTCAGCCCCGCTCTCCCCAGATAAGGTAGGTTGGCGTGCATCACATTGAGGACAGAGGCTGCCCCCCTCGACCTTGTGCGCATGAAGTTGGAAGCCTCGCCAATCCCATGACGCCGGAAGGCCTCCTCCACGGAGAGGACAACCTCCTTCATGGAGATGAGACTCTCGACGTCTCTTTCCGAAAGGACTAGCGTCAAGGCGCTTATGCTTCTTCTTCCTTCTTCTCTTGGGTCTCTTGTTTGCCCCAGCGGCCAACCTTAGGGAGGTCCTTGCTCCTGAAAAGGGCCATTCCCTGCTGATAGCGCTGGAGCTCCACCTCAAGGAATCGTATATCAGACATCAGCGCTGCGGTGTCCTTCTCCTTCCCCCTCTTTCCTGTGACTTCTGCCAGCTTTGCCTTCCTGTCGCTGACCATCTTAGAAAGGAGCTGCTCGTACTCTGTCGTCATTGAGAATTGTGACTCTGGCGCTTTCGAAACTATAAAGGCCTTACCTGGAAGCGGGGGGCATGCGCCCTCAGCTTCTATTTGGGGGTCTGTTGGTAGCAGCCATGGGGGCAGGGTTCTACTTCCTTGAGCTCCCCTTCGTATATTTCTGGAGCCTCCCCTTCGGCATTGCTGGCGTTATCATGGCGATAGGTGGCTTCTTCCTTCCAGAAAGCTCAGGGCCGGTACAGCCCCCGGAGGGGTACAGGTTCTGCCCTTTCTGTTCAACCGCTGTTCAAATCGGAGTCGAAAGGTGCCCGCACTGCAATGGTATTCAGAGAGAGGTGTAGTGTCCTCGGAAACTGAAAGGAAGGCCTTGTTCAGAAATGCGAAGGCAGTCGTCACTTTCAAGGGGCATCCGATGGTTAGGTCCGCCCATCCAACCACTTTGGAGGTAACCACCGAAGATCACCTCACATCCAGGGGGGACTGCATAGTGGGCGTAGGCGCCTCAATCGGATGCGCCCAGCTGGACGCGCAACTGAAGGAAGGGCTGAGGAGGAGGGGCGCTAGGGTGACGATCCGCATGTTCGTCGGCCCGTACGCCTTCGAGGTGAAGGCGGCAGGGGATCCGAGGCTGGAGCTCTCTCATCCCCACGACATCGTGATCAGGAAGAGCGACTACATCAGTGACAGGACCCTGGCAGTACACGCAGACGCGGCTGCAAGGGACATCCCGAGGGAGATGGTCCAGCAGCTCAGGGACCCGGGCAACGTGGGCAGGCTGGAGATAGAGGTGGCATAGAGTGAAGGAGTACAGAGCGGTCGCGTACACGATGCAGGCACTGGTCAAGTATCACGGCCTGAAGGACTGGAAACTCAGGCTCCCCTACCACGATAGCATCTCGGTAAACACAACAACCATGAAGACAGAGGCAACAATCACGGACGGCAAGAGGGGAGGGGTCTTCACGGAGGGGAAGCCAAACGAATCGGCCAATGAAAGGCTCCGGGCGATTGTGTCGAGGTTCGACCCATCAGAGGATGTGACCGACTTTAGAATCGACAGCCGCAACCTACCACAGTCGACGGCAAAGGGAATAGGGTACTCATCATCGGCCGGCGCTGCGCTCACTCTTCTCTGCCACAGGCTCCTTGTCGGTGGGGAACCTGAGCTGGGGAATCTGTCGAGGACGGCCCGGCTCTTTGCCGCTTCAGCGTCAAGGTCCATCGTGGGAGGCTTCTCCAGGCTGTACGCAGGGAAGGACGACGAGAGCACCTATTCGAAGAGATTCGCGGATGCGAGAGACTTCGACCTTCGGATGGTTATTGTCCCCCTCCCGTCTCCCGTCAGGACAGAGGACGCCCACAAGGAGGTGCTCAGTTCCCCCTTCTTCAAGGCGAGGATCCAGACGGCCCAGAAGAGGTGCGACCAGATGGAGAGAGCGATACTCGCAGGCGACCTAGATACGGTTGGCAGGCTTGCGGAGAAGGATACGCTCGAGCTTCACAGCCTCACCATGACAGGGGACAGCGGGCTGATAATAATGTCAGAGGACTCCCTCCGGATAATCCGTAGGGTCAGGGAGCTGCGCGAGGAGGGTCTCGAGGCGTACTACTCTATGCAGACAGGGCCGTCCGTGTTCGTCAACACTTCGGAGAAGGATGAGCATGCTGTGCAGGGTGCGATCGCGAAGTTGGGTTACAAGGCGTACCTATCTTCGGTCGGGGGGGAGGCAAGGATTCTCTGACCGCCAGGATGAAAGACGTTCGGACCTACATAGACGAGCTGGGGAGGACTAAAGAAAACAGACCTGAGCAGGTAAGGGAAGGACTCGAGATCTACATCGACCTCTGGGAAAAGGCAATAGAGCGCGGGGTTGTGGAAGAGACCGACGAAATCGACGCGGCTTTGGCAAAAATAGAGAAGGAAGGCGGATTGTATGCTGCCGCTGGCGAATCAAGCGGCACGAGCTAGCGAAGAGCTTCGCCCCCATCGACGACGACTACTTGACCAGTGATGAAGCTCGCCCGATCGCTCGCCAGAAATAGCGCGAGCTCGGCTGCCTCCCGAGGCCTCCCGAAGCGCCCCATGGGAATTGCACTTCTGTACGAGTCCTTCTGGTCATTCCCGAGCCAGTCTACCCAAGTCGTCTCGAAGGAACCGAACGCCATACAGTTGACCCGGATCCTTGGGGCCAACATCTTGGCCAGCATCCGAGTCATGGAAACGACCGCCCCCTTCGCACACGCATAGACGAGCCCTTCGGTATCGCCGACCAGGGCGGGAGTCGAAGCCACGTTCACGATCGAAGAACCGGACTTCATGAGCCCTACGGCGCCCTGAGTGCAGAGGAAGGTGCCATATGTGTCTACGGCGAAGACTCGCTTCCACATGTCAAGGGTGACCCTGTCCAGCTTCAGGTTCCAGAGAGTGCTGTCGGATAGGCCCGCAGTGTTGACCAGTACATCGAGCCCCCCCAGCCTCCGCTTGATCTCCCGGCACATCTCTGCGACGCTGGCAGGATCGGACACGTCGGCGTGAACAGCCATCGCCTTGCCTCCGGCCCTTCTGATGGAGTCGAGAACGGGTTCGGAGTGCTTCGCGCTCGCCCTGTGGTTGACGACCACAGTGGCCCCCTCCTTCGCGAAGAGCTTTGCGATCTCTGCCCCTATACCCTGGGATGAACCTGTGACAAGCGCCCTCTTGCCCTCCAGCCTCAAACCGGGCAACCGCGCCTGGTCCTCGTCTTAAGGGTTCGAGCTACGGTCTGGGGGCTCTTTCCCTTGCAGTGGATCCGGCTGAGTACTGCTTGAGAAACCTGATGTTGAAGAGAGATGCCTTGGCCGAGTTCCTTACCATTTCGTCCTTGTCTGCAAGAACCCTGGTAAGGATTTTCTCCGATTCTGCGCTCCCCACCGAACCGAGGGCAGCGGCCGACTCGTGTCTCACAATCGGGTCCTTGTCGTTTATGACTGCCTCGGCTAGAGCGATGTTCCCTTCGGCGAGTCCAATCTGGCCCAGAGAGAAAGCGGCCTCGTGCCTGACCAACGGGTCGGGGTCGTGGAGAAGTACGTCCGAAAGTGCAGGCACAGACTTTTCGCCCCCAACTTCAGCAAGTATGCAGACAGCGTGGACCCGAAGAACAAGGCTGGGCTCGCTTTCGAGGACCTTAACGAAGTAGGTCTCGTCTTTGTGCTGGAAGGCGGCCTCCATCCCCCTCATGACATTCATGGCATGCTTTTCGTCGTCGACGACGGTGCTGGTGTACATGACTGGCCGGGGCCGGAGAGTTCGGGCTATAAACAGGATGGAGCGCTAGAGACCGTGGGAGTGGTTCACTTCAGGGCGGAGGGTAGTTCTCTTCCTTGCCATCCAGCATCTCACGATAGTACGACCCCGAAGTCCTCCTTGTGAAGTAATAGTCGTACAGGGACATGTGATGGGTGTCCGACAACATAAGGTACTCGTGAGCGTGCTGGGCAGCTTCCCTCCCCGATCCCATGGCCTTCACGACGAGGCTTTCCCCTGTCACAACGTCCCCTGCGGCGAAGACTCCCGGAGCGGAGCTCATGGAGTGGTCGTCGATGGCAATGGCGCCCTTCCAACCTAGCTTCAGGCCTGCGAGCTTTTGCAGGTACGAGTTGGGGCCCCTGCCAATTGCGATGATGACCGAGTCGCACTCCATTTCAATGGTCTCGCCAGTGGGTACTGGGCTCCTCCTGCCGCTGGAGTCCATCTCTCCCAGCTTCATGACGGTCATGACGGTCTTAGTCACGTGGCCGTTAGTCCCCACGTACTCCTTGGGAGCCATCAGGAGATTCAGCTTTAGCCCCTCTTCCTTCCCTTCTTCGATGAGTATCTCGTCGACGGGCATCTCGACCTCCGTTCTGCGGTATACGATTGTGACGTCCCTTCGGGTCAGCCTCAGGGCAGTCCGGGCGCAGTCCAGCGCACTGTCTCCGCCACCTATGATGAGCACCTTCTTTCCCAGCTCATAAGTAGAGTGATTGAGATAGCTGTCTACGCCGTTGACAAAGACGTCCTCGAGGAACTTGTAGCCGTCGAAGACCCCCTTCAGGTCGGAGCCGGGCGTATCGAACTTGGACACATCCTTCGCTCCCGTAGCTATGACGACGGCGTCATTGTCAGACCTGAGCTCATCTAGTGTGATGTCCTTCCCGACCTTCACGCCCTTGTTGACCTTGACGCCCATGCCGACAATCCGAGAGGCCTCGTACTGCAACACGTCCTTGGGAAGGTGATAGTCAGGGATCCCATACCACGCAGTCCCACCAAGAACCTCCAGTTCCTCGTACATCGTCACCTCGTGGCCGTAGCGTAGCAGAAGCTCCGCCGCTGCGAGCCCTGCCGGACCACCACCGATTATGGCCACCCTCTTCCCTGTCGCCTTCATCAGGAGAGGGTCGGGCTGGCGGGAGACGGTCCTCTCCCAGTCGGCGACGAACCTCTGAATCATGCCGGACGCGACGGGTTGGCCCTGGGACCCGACGACACACGCCGCCTCGCAGAGGCTGTCCAGCTGGGGGCAACACCTTGCCGTGGTGCCGAGAAGAGCGTTTGTCTCTCTGATCCTGTGGTAGGCTCCTGCAAAGTCACCTCTAGCTACGGCTTCGCACATGCCCCTGATGTCGGTTTGAACAGGGCAGACGTCGATGCAGAGAGGATTGCCGCATGTTACGCACCTGCTGGCCTCTGCCATGGCCTCTTCCATGGTGTAGGGGAGTTGGACTTCTTCGAAGTTCCCCTGTCTCAGTGAAGGGTCCAGCTTCGGGAACGGGAACTTCGACGTCCTTTCAGTCTTTAGGGACATGTTTAGCGAATTTTGCGCTGTTTTTCAGCGCTATTAAGCAAATGAGACGATTCTCAGTTTTGGAAAGTGGGATTGGACTATTAGGCGGTCCGATGAGACTCGAACAAAGGCTCGGCACGTTCCGTTACATCTAGCCCTTGCGTCCGCGCCGGGCTTGGCCTACCGACCTGTCGACCTGTTCGGGTGATACTCGCGTATGTGCTCTCTCTTGGCGAATTCAAGATCAGAGTCGTTGTCCGAACGGATTTCCGTGTCGCAATCGGGACACCTCCAGTATGAACCAGATGGTTCTTTCGGGGTCGTGGCGCTGACAGTGGGGACTCCCCCGCGGGTGTTCGTTCCCATCGACTCTCTGGTGACACCGGTCCTTGCCTTTTCAGACCGCTCTGTGTACCATCCCCCTTCCACCCTGTCCTTGAGCGCGTACACTATTCCGCACTTCTCGCAGTAGGCAAATACGCTTTGGTCGTCCAAAGGCCTCACCTTGCCACCGCAGACCTCGCATCCTTTGTCGGACAATCGAGGAGACGCCCAAGAGGATTGATTTAAGCAAAGCCGCATTTTGGGACACCAGAGAGCTCGAGGTGGAATGAGCTGTTCCCATGCGCCAAGTCCGACCTCGATTTTCCATATGATAGATCCCACTCGATGATCACCGTCCAGTATCCGGGCTGCTTAGATGCGGGCCTGGTGGGATTCGAACCCACGGCATGCTGGTCTCTCCGAGAGTAACCTAAGAGCCAGCCGATCTAGGACCTTTCTCTCTAACCTGGCTTCTCGCAACTTGAGCTCTGAGCCACAGGCCCACGGAATGCCGCCCAGCCAATCGCAGTTTAAAGACTTGCTCGAGGGGCGAGTTTGAATCTTGGTTTGACGATGTCCAGAAACCTGCGAATCATACCTTGATTGGTGATTCTCAATGTGTAGACTCCATCCTTTGTACTCAATCTGTTGGTTGAGATGCCAAGTTTCCGGATTTCTTCAGATATCTGTCGCATCAGTGTTGGGAGCTTCATCCTTATCTGAATCACAAGAAGGTTGCTGTAGATTCGCTTCATCCGGTTGTACATCTTGGAGTAGCGCCTGTAGATGGAACCTTCAGCGTGATAGATGCCCCTGATGAAGGGGACAACTTGCTTGCTAACCAGCACGGCGGGGGGAATGCACGCGTCACGCTTCCTTCCTAGGGGGATGCCCATACTGACGAGAGCCAAGGCAAGTCTGCTTCCGGAAACATGAAATCTAGTTGTGTTGTCATTCCTAAGGAATACCCGCCCAGTTACCCCAAACGTTTGTTCAAGTGTCGGTCTGACGAATCCGTCATAGTACGAGAACTCAGAACTATTTCCTGTGAAAGCGACCTGATAGTGAGGGGTCGCACCTTGAAAAGATCGACTAACGCACCCGTCTCCCAGTAAGACCCCAAGAACTTCTGCGAACTCAGGAGTGACAAACAAACGTCATGCCAGAACCATGCCCATCGTATTAACCGAGGGCATATTCTTGGGAAGTCAAGGGGGACCGTTGTCCGAAACTGATGAATGCTTCTGGGGACGAAGCCCGCCTGCTGGCTCTTAGCTAGCTTGTGGGAGTCACCAGCATGCCGTGGGAGGCGTAATAGCGCCCGCGAATTCGAACCCCACCAGGCCCGCACCTCCTACTGGTTACTTTCAGTTGAAATAATAGAGCAAAAGCACCAGAACTGAATGGGGCGCCTCAGCTTCGTCGGGCTGGGCCTCGGTGCAAAAGGGATCACCCTTGAAGGCGTCGAGGAGATGATCGCAGCAGACGTCATCTATCTCGAGTACTACACCACCCCCCATGAGCCTCAGCTCCTCAGGCAGGTGCAGGTCGCGACCGGTAAGAACTTCACAATAGTCGACAGGCCGTTCGTCGAGGACGGAAGCAAGATTCTCTCCGATGCCGAGGGCGAGAAGGTGGTGCTGGCCGTGCTGGGAGACCCCATGATAGCCACCACGCACAACGAACTCAGGGTCAGGGCGATAAGACGCGGAATCGAGACGAAGGTTGTCCACTCCGCCACGATTGCCTCGGCCGCGGCGAGCGCGTCGGGGCTCCATTCCTACAAATTCTCGCGGACCGTGACCGTAACCCGCGAAGCCGTCGGGAAGCTGACGCAGGCGTACCACATCCTGCATCAGAACCTGCTGGAGGGTGCTCACACCCTCCTCCTTCTCGAGTACGATGTCCAGAGCGGACAGGGGGTGACCCCCGCAGACGCCATTGCCGGGCTCCTGCTCGCCGAAGCCAACTTCAAGCGTGGGGTGGTGAGCGAAGGCACTTTCGCAATTATGCTGTCGAGGCTGGGGAGGGAGGATTCTGCCCTCGCCGCCGGGAGTTTCTCCGAACT
>Ga0187771_10002351_pt1 | contig 13000 bp, 7 predicted proteins | sample 0116_SJ02_MP15_1_FD_133139 | JGI IMG/M metagenome (GOLD analysis project Ga0187771, IMG submission 133139) | Tropical peat soil microbial communities from peatlands in Department of Meta, Colombia - 0116_SJ02_MP15_10_MG | ecosystem: Environmental > Terrestrial > Soil > Wetlands > Peat | place... | reverse complement strand
GTCCGGCGTCAAAGACGATATTCCTGCCCACCGTGTAGGCCAGAGCACTCACGGAGCGCGCCGACTCGGCTGCCCGGGAATCCGCGTGCACCCTGACATGACCGAAATCCCACCCGAAGCGCGTCTCCATGAAATCAAGGGACGTGGCGTCGAGAGGCTGCCCAGACGAGCGCAGCACCTGATGAACAGCGGGCGGCACTGATGCGGGCGGCGCGAGTCCGGCGGGGAAGCGGTGCAGTGCCGATTCCTTCTTCTCCTTGCAGGCAGCACATTCGCCGCCTTCACCGCCACAGGAGCATTTGCGCTGCACGCCGTCAGTTGCATCGCTCAATGAAGATCTCGAAACGACCCCGGCGGCTGGCATACGCATCACGTGATCGGCCACGCGGTCGGCTTCCTGTTCGAAGACATCGCCCGGCGGATTGACCCTCAGCTTTGCCTGTAGTGCTGGCGGCTGGCGCGCGTACATCCGCAGCAACGCCTGGTTGCCGATGGCACGTTTGGCGCCGAGCGGATAGAGGCTGACTGCAATCTTCTCCGGAGGCTCGTTCCGTCGTCCCTCGGCAGATTTGGTCTCGCTGGTGACCGTCTGCGTCGTCATCCTAGGTCTCCGCGTTGAAGAAGTCCCAGGTATCCATGGGGGCTGGAGGAGCCGGGTTCAGATTGCGCGCGGGCAGGATCGCCCGACCGCGAAACACGTTGCCAGTGACCGCGACGGCCGAAACCGCGGACCCGTCAATCGAGCTCTTGACTGAGATCGGGAACAACCACAGGCTCGGTACCGTGGGTTGGCCGGCGCCTAAGATTGCTGCCGGAGCTGCTTCGTTCAGCACCATATTACCGGTAAACATGCAGCGCGACGTTCCCATAATGAGCGCCATGGGAAGCACCCCGTTGGCTCCGACGAAGGTGGTACCGGTGGCGCCGATGGCGTCCCGATCATCCTTGCCCAGGCTCCACAGGAGCAGGCCCAGCCCCGAGGCCGCTTCGTTCAGCAGCGTACTGACGTCGTTATCGCTGAAATGCAAGCCGAGGGGAATCCCACCGCGCGTAATCTCCTGCGCAAAAGCGAGCTTTTCGATGATGTCATAGCTTTGATTGAGCGAACTCACGTCGAATTGCGCCAAGGCGGGGACCTGCACAGGATGTTCGGTGAGCGTGCCGGCCAGGTTGGCAAGTTTCACGGTTTTTGCGGGCTGCGCGGGCGCAGGGCCGACGGGAGTAGCAGCTTCCATGGCCTTCGTGAACAGCGATTGCACCGCCGTGGCGTCCTTGGTCGTGGCCGCCACCTTTTGCACCACGACGTGGATGGGCTGCGCCATTTTGTAATCACTCGGCACAGGAAGGCCGCGCAAGGTGGCGCTGGCAAGTTTCACCGCCGGATGTCCCACGGCGGTGTAAATGGCGTTCTGGAGGTTGCTTGCCTGAGCGGCATAGGGGGCGGCCACGCTGATATCAGCCAGGTTATCCGCGTATGCAAGCGACGGCAGGGACAGAAACCAGAAGCCGTTCAAACAGTTCTGGACGGTGTTTGACTCAAAATCCACCAAGCCGCAATCGGCGTAAGCGAACACGCAGACGCTGAGGCCACTGAAGAGGTTGTCGCGGAACAAGGCATCGTTCAGCCATGCCGAGAGTACGTCCGCGGTCGCCCCAGCCTTGAGCGTTGCGGTGAGCGGCACGTCGTTTGACACTGTGGTGGGGAACAGGATAAAGCCGGCAGAAAAGCTCGAAACGCTAGCATCGTTCAGGCTGGAGGGCGGGGATGCGCCCTGCGTCGTGGTGAGAGCCGGCATCTGAAACTGGCTCCCCATGACGCGCAGGCCGAGACATTCCCCCGCCGCCAGAATTCCCGCCGCCACCACAGCGATGTTCGTGGTGGGTGTGAACGTGAACTGGCAACCCTCAATCGTCAGCCCCGTGCAATCGATGGGACGAAGTCCAAAAGAGAGCAGGACACTGGCCGCTTCGGCGAACCCGGAGGTTGCTAACGTGGTCGAGCCCAAAGGTACCAGCGGCAATTTGAACTGGATGCCACGGAAGGTCACGTTTTGGGCCGCCCGGAGAACCACCAGGCCTTGCAGGAACGACGCTTCGGCGCCCTGGGCGGCCGCCAAGGTCACACCGCCGGCACAGGCCACGATCGTGAAGTTCGAGTGGTCGGCCGTCAGGAGCAGCGGCGCCGGCAGGTCATATTCCCCCGGCTTCAGGCAGATGTTGACTCCGGCCGAGCCTCGGTACTTGTCGAGCACCGATTGCAAGGTATTGTTGGCCGTCAGGTCGGAGGGACCGAGGATGACCGTGCAGCATCCGCCCAGATTCCGGCCAGTCAGCTCCACCAGATTGTCGAATTTGTTGCGGCAGTCGAACAACACCTGGCCGCCGCTGGCGGTCCATTCGATGATGCCGAGCGGGCACAGCCATTCTCGCGGCCCTTCCGCGGGCTGGAACGCCTGTAGGTAACGCTCGGGGTAAACCTCCTGGGGCGTGCTGGGCCGCACCGCGAACATCCAGTAATCGCCAACATGGAATGGGACTTTGCCGACCGTTTCAAGCGTTACGGACACGCCGGTATTGCCCAAGGTCACTGCCGCGCCGGGCGTGAAGTTCAACTGCTGCTGCCAGACGCGGAGGTAAACCTGCGGCGGATGCGCGTGGGCGGGGTTTCCGTCCCCGTAGGCGCTCGGCAAAGCCGAGGGCAAGGTGAGCGTCCGCGTGTCGGGGTTGTAAGGGGAAGTGCCCAGCGTAAAGGGCGCGCCCACCGGGGCGGCCACGTATTGCCCGTTGGAAAGCTCCGCCGCGTCCATCAGCACCTCGACCGCCTGGCCGCCCGCGGGCTGGTGCTCGGCGTCCACCGGAGCGGATTGCAGGGTCAGGGTCTGCGGGTCGACAACGTTCACGGGGTACAGGAACGAGGCATCGTCGAAGCCCCACAGCAACGTTCCGGTGTTATTGCCAGGGCTGAAGCTCGAGACCAGCACGCGGATCATCTGGTTGTCCGCCCCCAGGTAGCCGCCTTGCGCCGTGGGGTCGCAAGGTGTGCTTGGCCCGCTGGAGACGAAGCTCACCTTCAGCCGGGCGCGCGAGCCGAGGCGCATGGTGTCTGGACTGAAGAACAATCCCTCTTGAGAAGCCCATTGCTTGCGAGCCGCCTCGAGCGCGCTGGCGCAGTCGGTCCCTTGGGTGGCCATGCGCTCGATGTGCTGGATCAGCCGCGTGCGCTGCGCCGTGTCCGGCCCGCCCAGGGCGACGTCCTTCAGGTCGGAGTCTTCGACCGCACTCACCTCCTGCTCCCGCACGACCAAGTAGATGTACTCGTTGCCGGGATTGGTGGTCGGAACCGGTACCCACTCAGGGTCGATGGCCGTGTCCAGCCAGTCGGATTGCTGGCCGTACTGAATGGACTTCAGTGCCCAGACCCGCACGCCGCCCACGTACATAATCCCGCCTGAAACTTCAAAATCGAAAGGGGGGAAGGTGGAAGGGAAAGTGATGGCGTAGCCGTTGTCTGGTGTGCCGGAGGGGCCGACGAAATCCAGCGCCTCGTTGCGCATCTCCTCGCTGTTGATGAACTGCGCTTCGTTCCAGTCGGCTTCGACTTGCACCCGCCCCTGCTGCATGACCACGGAGCGGTACAGTTGCTGTAAGTCGTAAGAGTTGCGAGCTCTGTCGCTACCCATTGGTTTTTCCTCCCCTTCTGGGCCTTAGGTCACGTGCACAAGCACCGGCACCAGGCCAAGCGGCATGTACTCCTGGTACTTGATCAGGATGCTGCGGTCTTTGATTGGGTTTTTGTCGCGGGCGAAGGCGCCCATTTCGGAGCCATCCGCGGCCCCGGCCAGTAGGGTCGCACCCGCGGGCGCCAGGATGGCAGCGTCGGCCGAAGCCAACAGTTGGCCATAGCCCGGTCGGCCGAATTGCCTGGAAGTGAAGATCGGGCTCTGGTCGGATATCTCGACGCTCTCGTACTGCCGCGGCAGCACGCTGCCTTCGGCCCAGGCGCTAAAGCGCACACAGCCGTGCTGGGTGTCATCGACCACGCTGAACTCATCCAGGATGCACTCGCTCGCCTCCAAGCGGTGAACGAACATGCGCCCCAGCACCGTGCAGTGGCTCAGATCCGCCTCACCCGCGCCCAACCCCAGGGCCGCCTGCGCCAAGGCCAACGGATAGGCCTCCTCCAGCAGCCTGCGGTTGAGTTGAAGCAGTTTTGCTCCGCTGGGATTCGTAGCTAACAGCGCCTGCGTGGCGGGGCTCAAATCAACGGTGGCAAACCAGGCCGCCTGGTAAATCGACGGCCCGGCCAGTGCGGTGTTGAGGCCCGTTACCAAATCCGTAATCAGACTTGCACTGAGCGGGCTGGCGCCATTCCAGGCATTCAGCGCCGCCAGCGTGGCGGCGTCCAACGAGCCGCGCAGGAAAGCGGCGAGTGCGCCTGGGGCGCGCAGCGTCAAGGCCAAGTCTACAGGGTCTTGCACGTCATCGGCGGTAAGCAGGCCATAAGCGCCGGTGCGGATGCCTTGCAGGATGCTGTCGTTGGCGCTCAGAGTATCGACGTTGCCGCCGTTGCGAGTGTGGACCGGGCCGGTGATGCAGCGGTCGAAGGTCAACTGCTCGATTTCGGCTTCGATCCAAAGCCGGGAGGGTCGCAGGTCACGTTGGTCCACGCTCTGGGCGAAGAGGCTGTTCTGGCCGCTATTTCCAGGGTCGAGCGTGCAGCACGTAAACGTGACGCTCGAGAACTTGCCGCTCAGGACGATGTCGCCGCCGCTGATCAGCAGACCGGCGATCTCGAGCGTGCTGTCGGCATTACCGGTCAACGCCCAGGAGTTTACGCCCGAGGCGGCGGCCGGTAGCCGGAACACCGGCCGCTTCTTGGCGGCGGCCTGGATCATCACGTCCTGAATGCCGGTAACGTCGCCCACGCTGGTATAGGTAAGCGAATCGGCGATGGTGGTGGTGCCGGTGGGCGTCAGCACCGTGACCGGGTTGCCGCCTTGCACCGTCGTGACGGGTGTGGGCGGCGCCGGTTGGGCCACGCCTGGAAGCCGCTTGTCGTATGGCCCCGCGCCGATAGTCGAGGAGAAGCCGTAGTGATAAGTCACGAAGAGTGGCGCGCCGACGGGCGCGTTGACCACATGAAAACGGCCGAGTTCGGGATAGATGGTGCCACGGCCGGTGGTGGGATCGAGGAAGTGGGAACTGTCGATGAGCGAGTAACCCGAGACGCTATACGTGAAGACGCCCATCGAGTTGGTCAGCACGGTGACGCCATCCGGCGCCAGCGCCGCGTACAACGGGATGGTTTGGGGCTCGGTCAGCGCCGCCTGTAGCAGAGCGCTAGCGATGGGCCCGGGCAGTTGCCATTCCTGGGGCGACACCCAGTTCTCGCCATAGCTGGCGGACTCGGTGCGCTCCGCGGCAGCGAAAAGCGGGATTTCCCGGCCGGTGGGATCGAAGCTGTACTGGCCCGGGCACGCGCTCATGGGTACCGGAGTGGTCTGGTCCACGCCAAAACTGATCAGCCGCCACAGAAAGACTCCCAGGCGCGGAATGTTGTGCCACCCCACCTGATCTACGCCGAGGCGGAAGTCGGCGGTGCGGAAATACTCGTCGTAAGCAGTCTGTGCCCGGGTGGCGCCATAGCGGTTCCGCAAATCCGCCCAGCCTCCTGCGCCCGTGTGCGTCCATTGGCCGAGGAGACCCTCCTCCCGTTCCAGCGCCAGGGTACCGGCGGGATCGGTGGTGTCTGCCGCCAGAGTCAGGGGCGGATCGAAATTGTGGCGAGTGCGGCCCAGGCGGCGGAAAAACTCCACCACGTGCGCGTCCCAGCCGGTGATGTCCGCGGCAATCTCCTCCAGAACGGCCAGCGTTCCTTTGCGGCGGCGATAGTAGATGGTCTTGGCAACATCCAGGCGCTGGCCGCGGGCGTCAAGGCTCGCCACCAGGTTGGTTGCCAGGAGGTCGGCAATGTAGGCGATCACCCAGTCGTCGCAGGTTTCGATCGACTGGTCTTCCCACAGCCTGTCGATGCTGCGGCGCAAGACGGCGGCTTGGGTGCCGATGCGGTTGACCATTTCGCGCAAGGGTCCCGGAGTGGTAAACGAATCGGTGTCGAGCGTGCGATAGATCGCCGGCAGCAGCTTCCACAACTTGTCCTGGTAGTACGCCTGGTAATGGTCGCTATCCGGCATTCTCAATAACCTCCGGCGTAATAGTCAGGTTGCTATTTCCCAGCGAAAACCAAGCGCCCGTGCCTGGATCAAACCGGTAGCCGTGTAGCGGCGTGAATCCGCCAGTAGTGGCAACGGAGAAATGCAGGTCATGGACCGCCAGCGCCCCAGGGACAGACAAACAGGCGGCGAAAATGCGGCTCTTGTAGATCACTTCGCCTATCCCAATGCGGTTCACGCCGAAGAGGCCGGCGTCGGGATCGAGCAGCGCCTGCTGCGCCGCGGCCACCACCGTATTGGGGTCGTGGAGGGCATCGACTTCCAGCGTGAGTTGGAGCTGCACATCGACCTCTTGCGCGAGCAGCACGGTCACCGGCCGATTGGGGTCGGAGTCGCCCGCAAGGGCCACCTGGGCGGCATTGACCGCGCTTTGATCGTCGCCGACATACACGGTCACCATGCTGCGCTGTTGAACCGGATCGAAACCCCAAATTGCAGAGGCCCGGCTGACCCCGGGGGTCAGTGCCGCGATGGTCTCATAATCGTCCCCGGAGACGGCGCGTCCGAAGGCCAGCACAGAAAGTGGAGCGTATTGGCGAATCTGGCTGGAGGGTTGTGGGTCCGCGCCCCCGCCTGCCGCTACAGGGTTGTGAATCGCGGTCAGTCCGGGTTGCGCCGTGGCAATCACGGTCAGGGTGCCTGCGGCGGGGGCGGTCCCACCGCTTCCAAAGCGGTAGTTGGCAATAACGTTGTTGGCGCCCGTGGGTAGCCGCGCGCCATTGACGCCGTCGCCGAACAGTACATGCGTCTGTTGATTCTCGTCTTCGCTCGTGACGAATACGGTGGCGTCCGGCGTCTGCCCGTAAAAGCTGGGTACCTCTGTCCAGTACACACCGTTCACCTGGATTTGCAGCGTGCTGGCGTAGTTCTGGCCGGAAGTGGAGGTCGGACTGAGTAGATAGGTCAGCGGCGATTTCGCCAATACGAATTCCTGGGAGGCCACGCTCGCGTCGCCGCTACCGAGCACTTCGCTGGGCACTGTCTTGCCTTGGGTCACCTGAAGCAGGTTGAACAGCACATTGATCGGCGCTGCCAGCGCCGGCGGACTCGCCGGCAAGTTCGACAATTGCATCGTCGTCGTGTCCGTACCCACCAAGCCGGTGGCGCTTTGGCCCACGCCATTTGCATCCTCGAGCAGAACGGTCGCGCTGCCGGCGGGGAAGCTCGGCGGCGACACGGCCACTAGCTCCGCCGGCGTCCCCGTAAAGGTGGCGGAAGGCACAGGAATCAACGTGCCCACATCCTGCCATGCGTAGCGAATGACCAACTGCGTGCCGGTGGCCGAGCCCGCATAGGCGGGCGTGAAGGTGATCTGCGAATGCAGAATGGAAATTCCAGGTATGTTCTTCGAGGCGGCGGGCGGGGTGGTGGGTGGATCGTCGGGAGAGTTGGCGTACCAGATCGCCTCAGTGTAGGCGGTCACGCTGGCCAGTTGCGAGCCCAATCCTGCTGCGGAGGCGTCGAACAGGATCATGTCGCCCGGCTGGATCTGGCGCGCCACGGAATTGAGGTGCATGGTGCCGGTTCCGTCGCCGTTGTCGACCAGCGCGCTGTCGCTGCCATTGTATTGCCATAGCTGTGTCGAGAGCGGGCTGCGCATCAGGCGGTAGCCCGAGGGGCTCGCGCCGGAGGGCAGGCCCAGAGTGGCCCCGAAATTCACTTGGGTGTTGGCGGTTCCACGCGGACTCGTTTGCGATTGGACACTCATTACCTTCGCCACCGCGTAATTCGTATCGCTCCCATTCCAACCCTGCTCGACCACGAGCAGCTCATCGCCCGTCTTGATCGAGCTGACTGTCCCCTTCAACAGCACCGCGCCATCTGCGCCCAGCGTAGCCTGCGATGGCTCCGGGTCGGCCGACACGTGGTCCAGCGGCTGTAGTACCGTGTCCGCGCTCAGTTCGAAAATCTGCGGCGGACTGCCGGGTCCCGCCTTGCTTTGCGCGGCGAAGCCCTGAAGCAGCGTAAACGGCAGCTTGGCGCTGACCAGCGCAGCCAGTGTAGCCGTAGCGCCAATGCCTGGCCGGGGCCGGTAGCCGAGCAAATTCACCAGCCGATGCACGCTCTGGTCGAGCACCGCTGTCCTCAGGTAGTCCTCGTTGGCAATCCGCTCGTTGTAGAAGGTGAGGATGTCGGCAAGGTAGGCCCACCATTCGATCAACTGGAGCGCCAGGTCGCTGCTAGCCGTGGGCTTCCAGTTGGCCAGCTCCACCTCGCCCGGCAGCGCTTGCAGCAGGGCTTCGCGGAAGCTCGCGTAGTCGCCCACGCGATACTGGATGGCAGGGAGCCCGGGAGGATTGTTGATCGCCTCGGGGAACGCGAAGACGTCGCACGGGCAGTTGGAGCCATTGCTCATTTTCCACCGTCCACGGTGATCTTCAGCGACCCGTTCTCCGGCCGGCTGGGGTCGTTATCCACGCGAATGATCTGGGCCGGACCCACGTCGATCTCGGCGGGCATGCGGATGTAGTTCACGATCACGCCACGCTGGCGATAGCGAATGGTCTCGACGCCGGCAACCCCGTTGGCATCCTGGATGGCGGCCTCTAGGGCGCTGCGCTCCAGGGGCTGGCCAAAGGTGAAGTGGTCGGGATAAAAGAAGCCGGTGCTGCCGTCCGGGTTTTGCACCGCGCTGAGCGCCGCCAAAACCGCCGCCTCCACATCGCCGCGAAATGCAGTGGGTTGTGCGCACACCTTGATCTCGAGGTCCAGAGACACATATTGGGGCGACAGCACGTACGACTCGTACCCGGCCAAGCGGCGGCGGTCGAGTAACTGCACCAACTGGAACTCCTCGTCCGTTGAGATGGGGGCGCCGCCTTTCGGATCGGCGGTGGTGAAGACGGTCAGCCAGCTTCCCGTCCAGCGGTAGACAGTGCCGGCGCGTTCGACCCAGGAAAGGGTTTCAGCGGCCGCTTCGTAATCAGCGGGCCGCACGGCGTTGTACTCGACGGCGCGGAAGGCCTGGGGCGCCAACCGCTGTACGCTGGCATCCGATTCCTCGTCAGCGCCTCCGGTGGCAGCGAAGGGATTGGTCACGCTCACGATGAACGGCGTGGCCCCGGCATTGAAATTCGTAATGGTATCGGCGGCGAGGTTGCCGGCGGCGCCGTTGCCGACGCGATAGGTCACCTGGAACACGGTCCCGGAGGGAGGAATGGCGCCGAACACGTCGTCGCCGAAGCGGAGGGTGTCGCCGTTGTCGCCGTCGTACTCGTACGAGGTCGTTCCATCGGAGTTGGTGGCGATGGGAACGAAACTGGCGCGGTCCAGTGTGAAGGCGTTCTCGAAGGTCTCGGCGTCCAGCAAGCTGCGGAGCCACGGCCAGGGCGACGGGACATCGGCCGGGGGCGTTCCGATCAGGGAGATCTCCGGCAGCGGCTCGGTGTTGGCATCGGGCGCGAGCCACACCAGCGGCGAGCTGGTCAAGGTGTACAGGTACATCGGGATTAGCGAAGCGGGAGTGCTGTTCGGCCCGGTGCGCACCACGGCGAGCGGCAGGGTCGGATTACTCGCCGGCGGCGCATCGATACCAAAGGACTCCGTGAGGCGCTGGCCTTGGGTGGCGGGAACGATGTTGCCGGCCACGGCGGTTCGGGTCAGATCGTGATCGTATTGGAGCGCCTCGCTCGCTCCCCACACAACGTGCGTTACGGGTGTGGGATTGGAACTGGCGTCGAGAAACAACGGGTCAACCTCTTCGTCGGCGGAGGTCAGGTGAATGATTTCGCGGATCGGTGGGTCGGCGGAGTTCACCGCCTGGGTGTCGATCAGCAACGCCTGCCCGGCGGTGAAACCGAAGCCATGGCCGAGCACCCACATTTCCATGGCGCCGGTCTGGAGGCAGGCTTGGCTTTGGTCCCAGTAGTAGGGTTCGATAGGACGGTTCCAGTTGGGGCTGGCAGCGTACTGGCTGGTGTCGGCCAAGCCGGTTCCGACTTCGAACACGATGGTTTGCCCATCAGGGCCGAGTCCGCTCACCTGAACACCAGCGGGAATCGGCCCGGCGGTCACGTTGAATTGCAGCAGGACGGTGGCGGAGGTGGCCGTGCGTGGCTCGTAATCCACCAGGCGGGCGTGGCGAACGATCGAGCGCCGCTGGGTGGCGGTAGGGAGCGAAGCCTCGGTGGCCACGCGGTCCTGCGTATAGCTCAGATCGTCGGCAAGCCCGGACAGCGCTTCCAGGAACATCATGCCGAAGTCAGCTTCCGAGCGTTCCTGCCACTGCGGATAACGCAACGCGGAAAAATCCAGCAGCGCCTGGCGGAAGCTCAGAAAGTCTTTGGCTAGGTATTCGATGGGCGGCGGGTTTCCGGACAGGGGAGGGCAGGGGGGCGAAACCGGCGCGCAGTCGAGCGTGGAAGGGCAATTCGCTTTAAAGGAAAACACCGATTGGCTGTAGAAGGAATCGAGCACCGTGCTCGTGAGGCTCAAGGTGTAGAACGAGAAATCGCCCGCCACCACTGTGGTGAGCGTCAGGATCGGCCGCCCCTCCGCGTCGGCCGACCAATCGGTGGCGTTGTTGATGGGGTTCACGGCCACGGTCGGGATGGATTCGCCACCAGTGATCTGCGGATTGCTCACCTTGCCCGTCAGGGCCACAGCGTTCAGGAAGTGGACGCGCAGGGTGCGCTGGTCGACGCTCGCTACTTCGACGAAATCGATACCGTTCAGCGTGGTGGAAGCCAACAATGCTTCCAGGCGGTCTTTGGTTGGGGTCGCCATATCAAGTCACCAGCACGTCTAACTGGTTATTGGACTGCGTCGCCAGCAGCGTGTATTGGATCTGAATCTGCAACTGCGCCGGGTTGTCGAGCGCGGCCAAAGGGACCACGGTCACGCTTTGCACCCGGATCACTCCCGCCAGCCACCGGTTGAGCGCCTGTAGCACGATCAGATTGGTGGCGGCATCGAGCGCGCTGGAGTGGGGCGCGAAGATGAGCTGACGCAAGCCGCAGCCGAACTCGGGCAAATCGATACGCTCCCCGGGTGAGGTGAGCAGCACCTGGCGGATCATCTGGTCGACGTGCGCGGTGTAGCTGGTCTGCGCCGCCTGGCCCGAGGCGGGATCGATGCGAAAAGAAAACAGGTAGTCACTTCGGTTCATGCGCTTTTTTCTCCGGTCCGCTTCCCGCTACTGACCGCTCACCAACTCCTGGGTGCTCATCACCAGCACCGTTCCCTGCGGCGCCTGGTCGGCCGCCAGGCACAGTCCCATACTGGACTCGCTCAGCGTGGAATCTCTCAGCACCTGGCTGCGCAGGTCCTGGGTCAGCCACTGCACCGTTACACAGGGACTGGGAACCGTCCCCAGCACAAAAGGACAGCCGGCAATCACGAACGTGTCGGTAGAGCGCAGCACGGGGGCGCCACCGGCAGTCACTCGCGAGTTGGAGCTAATCGCCGTCACGGCGCCGCCGTGCGGGCACATCATTACGCTCTCCGTAGTCAGCAGTCCGCTCATCGCTTGCCTTTCTTAAATGCTCCCACCGGCTGGAAGGGAATGGACAGCCCACTCCCCAAGGGAGAGGGCTGCCTTACCGACTGGTACCCCCGGTGTCCAACCGAAGATATGGGTAACGATCGGCTACATAACCTCCAAGGCGCCGTTGTTGACGTTCACCTCGCTGTCGGTCACCTGCACGGTCTGCGAGCCGTGGGTAAGGGTGATGCCGCTCGAGTCGAGGGTCACGCTATTGCCGTTTGAGTCCTGGATGGTGATGCTGTCCTGATCGTCATCGAACAGCAGTTTGAGCTGCTTGGTGACGATCACCTTCACGGCCGCAGCCGCATCGCTGGGGACCTGGCTGCTCAGCCAGAATCCGCCGGTCCAAATTGGAAAAGAGACGTTCCCGCCTTCGAACTCGATCCAAACGGCGGAGTCTACCTCCGGCAAAAATGCAAACCCCACGGAATTGCCGGCGTATGGAACGCAGGGCAGCGCCCACCCGGATTCGGTGCTGCCCAGCACCGCAGGCACCTTGGCCTTGATGCGCATTGTGCCGGCGTCCACTTGGGTTACGGTGCCGCGATACTTTCCGTAGAACCGCCCACGCTGGGTTTCGACCACGTCCTGGAGAATTTGCTCGTTCATGAATTCACGATCCCAGGAGGCTGTTCAGGCCGCCGCCGGAAGAGCTCTGTGCCCCCACGGCGTTGCGTACCAGCACAAAGTGCATCTTGTGTGAATTGCCGGTGAGAGTGTGGCGAACGCTCCACACCAGGTAATTGCCAGAGTACAGCGTTCCGATGCCTTCCATTGCCACCACACTTCCGGCGCGCAGCACCATCTGTAGGCGCGCCATGTCGGATTCACCCTCGCAGCGCGTGAACCAGTTGGCATCCTCGAGGAGTCCTTGGGCGCGCAGCGTCAGCTCGTCGGCGCTGTCGGCAGGCGCCGCCAGCAGCACTGAAGTAGTCTGGCCGCTGAAGGCAGCGAGGTCACGGGCGTCGAGCGGCTGCAAACCGGAATCGGAAACATCCACGCTAGCGTCGGGATCGCTCAAAAACACCTGGCCGGCGGTCACGCTGGTGGGGCGTGTGGCGTCCCAGTTAAGGTCCAGCGGGCCCACGTTCCATTTCTCGGCGTCGTTGAGATCGAGCGTCACCACGGGGTCGCCCCCCAGATCGGGACGGGCGAAGTATCCTGTGCGGACTCCGGGTTGATCGGCGCAGGTCACGCGGCAGAGCTTGCCGGTGGCCCGCGCCAAGGAACGCAAAAACGCGATGTCCGTAGCGCGCTGCATCAGCGAGTGCCCATCCTCGGT
>Ga0187771_10002350_pt1 | contig 13006 bp, 11 predicted proteins | sample 0116_SJ02_MP15_1_FD_133139 | JGI IMG/M metagenome (GOLD analysis project Ga0187771, IMG submission 133139) | Tropical peat soil microbial communities from peatlands in Department of Meta, Colombia - 0116_SJ02_MP15_10_MG | ecosystem: Environmental > Terrestrial > Soil > Wetlands > Peat | place... | reverse complement strand
TCCTGAGCCTTCTGGAACCGCGCGATGCGCTCCTGCAGCCCGGCGGATTCCGTGAAATTTTGTGTAAAGGTCGACATTCGCGTTATTATTCTTTCCCGTTCAATTCGAGCAACAGCTTCTGTGCCGGCTTAAATCCCGGCGCCACTTCGAGCGCGGAAATCACTTCGTCGCGCGCGTCGTTGATTTTGTTTTCGGCCATGTAGGCCCGGGCGAGCCCGAAATGCGCGCCGGCCATATCGACGGGCTTGCCGGCGAGCACCGCCTGATATTCGCGCACGGCGCCCGCGGCCTTGCCAAGGTCCATGTCCAGATTGCCGAGCTTCTGGTGCGCGGCCTCGTCTTCGAGATAAATCAGATTCAGGCGTTCGAGCGTCGCGGCGGCGTCCTTCTTGCGTCCCTCGCCCGCCTGTAAATCGGCGAGGGTCTTCAACAGATCCGGATCGCGGCCGCCGATTTTCGAGTATTGCTCCAGGATCGCGACTTCCTTGGCCTTGTCGCCCTTATTCTTCCAGGCAACGGAGAGAAACTCGTAGGGATTGCCGAGCTCGACGTAATCCGGATACCAGGCGCGCGCCTGCTCGGCCTTGGGAATCACCTCATCCCACTTCTTGGCCTTGTAATCTTCGAACGCCTCGCGGATCAGCTTGGCCCATTCGTCCACGTGATCCACCGTGACCTTGAACTGCGGCTCGAGCCACGCCATGAACTGACGGTCGAACTCCTCCGGCTTCACGCCGAGTTCCTTTTCGATGACCTCCGGCGTGGTGAGATTCTCGCCGAAATCATGGATCATCGCCAGAATCTTGTCCCAGCCCCACTTCTGCACGATGAACGTGCAGATCTTGCCGCCCTGGAAGTACGAAACGATCACCTGCGAGGGATAGGTGGGATGCACGAAGCCGCGCTCCAGCTCGGCGATGGGAAGCAGGCGCTTTTCCTTCATCGCCATGATGGAATCGTGATCCAGGCGATCGCCCCAATCGGGCGACGCCGCGGTTTCCTCATACACGGCGAGCCCTTCGGTAAACCAGCGCGGCACGCGATGGTGGGTCATTTCGAGTACGTAGACGTGACTGAGCTCGTGCCACATGGTGCTGGCCCAATGCCACTGGCCGGGCTTACGCCCGCTGGGCGAATCCATCGCCACGGTGTATGTAAACGTCACGCCCAGGAATCCGCCGAGGCCGGGCATGCTAAAGGTGCGCACGGCGAAATCGTCGTGGCTCGGATACACTTCGATCTGCACGGGGCGCGCCAGCTTGAATTTGTATTTTTTCTCGTAAGTAGCCAGCGCTCGGTCGAACTGCTCCTGAAAATACGGATGCAGAAGGTTCGCTTCCTTCTTGTGCAGGCGCAGGATGGTGGTGGGCGTTTTGAAGGTGACGTAATCCTTGTAGCTATCGAGCAGGCGCAGCGAGTTGACCGTTTCCGGGCTTTGATACCCGGCGTTGTAGCACTCTTCCAGTTCCTTGCGGGCTTCGTCTTCGCGGCTAAGGCGCAGGAGATTCAGGCCGAGATCGCTGCGCGCGGCCAGCAGCGTGGGATCCAGATCGAGCGCCTTGCGGTACAGCCCGATCGCTTCGTCATAACGCCGGGCGTTGATGAAAAAGTGCGCGGCGACGGCGTAGGCGTTGCCGTATTTCGGATTGATGGCGAACACGCGCTGCATCCACGGCGTGTCGTTCTTGTCGGCCAGCAGGTCGATGGTCCCGAGCAAGGCCATGGCGTCGAGCGATTCCTTGTCGATTTCGAGCGCCTTGCGCGCGGCCTCGGCGGCTTTTTCGGGATTGCTGTCTTCGAGCGCGAATCGCGCGATCAGCTCCTGCGCTTCGGTCAGTTTCGGATCGGCCTTCAAAGCCTGCTCGGCAAGCTTGGCTGCCGCGCCTTCATAGTTTTCGCCGGCCACCAGCGCAAGGCCCAACAGCGCGGGCGCGCACTCCTTGGGAACCTTTGCATCGACGGGAGGCAAGGCGTGTTCGCCGCCCGGCCCGGGTTCGATCTTCACTTGCACGGCCGGGGCGCAATCCTTATTCAGATCCAGAGCTTCCTTGAATAGATCGCCGGCGTCGGCGGCCTGGTAGTGATCGAAATACATGCGTCCCCAGCGGACGCGCGCCGTGCCGTCTTTCGGGCGCAGTTTCACGGCCGCACGAAATGCGTCGTTGGCGGCTTTGAAATCGCCGAGCACCCAGTATCCTTCGGCCTGCACGGCAGGATCGGCCGAGCGCGTCAGACGCTGGTAGCAGGCGCGGGTGTTCGGGTCGCCGCGATGCTTCAACGCCGCGCACGCTTGAACGTCGGCTGAACCAGCGGCGGCCGACTGCGCGCACAAAGGCGCACCGGCGGCGAAGGCCAGCGCGATGACGGCAGCGGCGAAATGCTTCACTTGTCGAGCGCCTCCTGGGTCTTGGCCAATTCGACCAGGAGTTGCGAGAGTTGCTTGCGGTAGTCCTCGATCGACATCGATGCCTTGCGGTATTTCAGGTCGTCGATCTTGAGCTCGATGTCTTCCTTCGCCTTTAAAAGCTTTTGCTTTTCGGGATCGCGCGCGAGAGCCACGGCCGAGCCGGTATGCAGCACGGCGAAACGGCCGGCGGTGAGGCCTTCGCCGTTTTCGACCGAAGGATTGCGCTCGCCCTCGCTTTTACCCGCGTCTTCCAACAGCGGATGCTCGGTGGCGAGGCGCTTGGCTTCTTCATAATATTTCGCGGTCTTGGCTTCGGCGTAGCGGAAGGCTTCGAGCGCGGTAATGACTTCGTTCTTGTCCGTGTCGGCCGCGGGATCGCGCAGGGCTTCGATCCAGAAGCGGGCGAAAACGGGAGCGTTGCGTTCGGTGCCGGACTTGGTCGCGGTGATGACCACGCGCTTGGCCTTGGCGAGCGTGGCGATCGACCCTCCGCTGCAGCTCGTCATGAGCACGACCAATTGGTGGGCGGGAATCTTGTCGAGCCAGGAGGCGAGATCGGCCGCGGAAACATCCGGACCGGGCACGTTGAATTTGTAGTCGGCTTCATCGAAGCCGCCGTGGCCGATGAAAAACAGCACGACGTTGTCGTCGGCCTTGGCTTGGCGGGCGAAATCGGCGAGCCTGGCCTGAATGTTCGCGCGCGTGGCCTGTGGGCCCATCAGCGTTTCCATTTTGGCGTTGGGCTCGCCTTTGAGAATCATTTCGAGCTCTTTGGCCCAGCCCGTGAAACGCTGCTCGTATTCCTGTTCGCCGCCGAGACCGGCGACAGTGAGATAGAACGTCTCGGCGTGGGCCGCCGCGGCAAACGCCGCCGCCATCGCCGCGAGCAGCACCGCCTTCCCGAACTTTCGATTAACGCGAGGCTTCAAATCACACCCCACTTTCTTCGCAACAGCCACTCCGCCGAACGCAACATCAACAGCAGGAGGAAAACAACCGGCATGTCCCACAGGTCGCGCGTTTCCCGAACCGTAATCCCCGCTTCAGAGTAACTGATCTCTTTCCCGAGTTTTTGCGCGTCCTCGGGTTTATAGTAGCGGCCCCCGGTCTCGGACGCCAGCTTCTCCAGTAACTCGCGGTTTTGCGCGGTATGGAAATTTTCCGCCACGCCATCTTCGCGGCGCACCGTGATGGCGTCGCGGCCGAGCTCTTCGGAGCCGCGCGTGGCCACGACTTCCATCAAATACGATCCCGCTTTGGGCGTAGCGTATTCAGCGGTGAAGATCCCCTGCTCGATCGGGTCGGGCCGCATCGGCACGGTTTCGGCGAGCCCGTCTGGGCCGAGCACGTGCACTTCGGCCGTCGCGTCCGACGCCGGAAGATAGGTGCGGTCGCGCACGTCGGCGCGCAGCGTGACCTTGGATTCGTCGGCGATCGACTGTTTGGGCGTCGAGGCAATCACGCGCCGCGGCGTATCGGAAACCAGCCAGCGCAGCAATTGCTGATAGAACATTTCGTGGCTCTTGTCGGCCACCGGCTGGAGCATCTGCCAGCGCCAGCTTCCGCCGGTGGCGAACAGCGCCGTGCGGCCGCGGCCGTAGTTTTGCGTGATCAAGAGAGGAACGCGCCCGCCGGACATGGGAAGACCGTCAACCAGAACGGTCGCGCCGGGTTTGGGCTGGCCGGGGTCCTGGAAGTTCATCACGTAGGGCAGCTTCTTCCAACGTTCGACGTTCTTGGCGGGATCTTCTTCCATGCGGGTGATCAGGCTGTCCTTGCCCGCCGCCGTCAGTTCGACGTTGGCGCCTACGCGCACGAAAGTGTTCTTGCGATCGGGAAGGATGGTCGGAATCAGATCCACGTCCGCGGATTGTTTCCATCCGCCGTCGGCGAGCGAATCCTTGCCGCCGAGGAACAGCAGCCCTCCACCGCGGCGGTCGACGAAATCCTTCATCAACGTTTGCTGGTTGGGAGTGAGATACGGAGCATCCACGCTGCCGATGATGACACCATCGAAGGCGAACAACTCTTCCACTTTGTTCGGGAAGCCGTCCTTGAGCTCGTCGGGATTGGCGATGCCCTGACGGTAAATCTTGTTCTGCGTGGTGCGCAGGATGGTCACCAGATCGATGGTGGCGTCGTCTTCCACGGCACGGCGCAGGAATTTGAACTCCCAGCGCGGTTCGCCTTCCAGGTACAGGATGCGCGGCTTGCGGTTGTCGACGTTGACCAATCGCGTGAGTACGTTGTTCTTGACGTTGGTCTCGCCCGGCAGCGGCTCGACGGCCGCTTCGATCACATGCACAGCGGCTGATCCGGCGTTGAAGGGCACGGCTTCAGTCTGCTCGACGCCGTCGTCTTTGAGCGTGACGTCCTTCTGCGCCAGAATCTTCTTGCCTTCCCGCAACGTGATCTTGGCTCGCTCACCCTTGAAACCTTCCTGATGGAAGCTGACCTGGGCGGCCAGACGCGAATCCGGCAGCGCGCGCGAAGGGATCTGGGCGTCGCTCAGCTCGACGTCCTTTTGGGCTTTCTCGCGTCCGAAGCCGATGGTGTGAATCGGGATGCGCTGGCGGCGGAATTCCGACATGGTTTCGAGATCGACGCCGCCGGAATTATCGGCGCCATCGCTGGCCAGAATCACCGCGCCGATGGGCAGGCTGGCCGCGTCCTCGACGACCTGCTTCAGACCCTCGCCGATGTGCGTGGCCGGCGCGGAAGCGGTGAGCTGCTCCAGTTTGTCGAAACGCTCCAAATGATCGCCGAGCTTGTATAGCCGGACTTGAAATTTATCCTTTAACGAGTTGAGCAAGCCGGAGTTGAGCGCCTGCGTGGCGGCCGCCTCGCGGGTCGCGCCGTTGGCTTCGTCAGCCTGCGCCATGCTGGCCGAATCATCCACCACGACGGCCACGATGTTCTGTTGCCGGCGAAGCGTGGCGACGCTCAGCGCCGGATGCCACAGCATCAGCAGCAGCAGCGAAGCCATCAATGTTTGCAACAGCCAGACGGCCGTGGAGCGGAGCGATCCCAGGCGGCTGGGGCCTGAGGCATTGCGATGAACCCAGAACCACAAACCGGCAGCCGCCAGCAAGATCGCCAGATAGAGCGTCCACGCCGGCAGAGCGCCGAGCAGCACCAGCGTGCCGCGCGCGAACATCGCCGAAGGATACTTGAATAAAAACTCGAACATGCCTTCTTTTTACTTCCTGCGCCCGGCCCGCCAAGCCGGCGCTAAACCCTCGTCAATGCGTCAAATCATACACCACGTAGTTCACCGCGATCCGGTAGGCCAACGCCGCAAACGGTTCCGGATAAACGGGGTTATCGGAATGCTCCCAGGCATCACCGAGATCCATATTATGACAAATCACCGCCATGAGCCTGCCTTTGTCGTCATAGATGCCGCGCCACTTCGCCTGGAAGCCGTCGTATTCGAAGTGCGAATGCGTGTAAACGTACTGTAACCCGGGAACCTGATAACGATCATCCAAATCATATATGACGTGAAAGATGGGGTCCTTGTTATCAAGATCCACAATCTGGCGGTCGGGAAAGACGCGCTTCATGCTGGCGACGAAGTTGGCCCACTCGATGGAACCGTGGAAATCGTCGCACATGAAGAATCCGCCGCGCAGAAGAAAATCGCGTAACTGGGCGGCCTGCTGATCGGTGAGATTCCAGTAGCCGACTTCCACTGCGTACATAAATGGCCAGTTATAGACGTCGTCTTCATTGTCGAGGTCGACCACCTGCTCCACCGAACGCGTGTCGATGCGCGTCAGACGGCGGATGCCCTCCAAAAGGTGCCTGTCTGAGCGGGGATAATCGATGGTCCAGCGATCATAGCCGTCGCGGGCGCCGGGATGGACCACGAGAAACGACGGATAACGCAAGCGCGCGCGGGTGAATTCGGCGGTCTTTTGCCAATCGGGAGGAAGCGGGAAATTCTCGTATTCCTGGCCTGGATACTCTTTGAAGGGCCGCTGGGCGCGCACCACGCCCCATCCGGCGACCACCAGGAAAGCTAAGAGAAGAACCGAGCGAACGCGCATCCCGCTATCCAACAAACCTGCGGCGCTTGGCCAGGGCTGCAAGTCGGCTTCAGGATAGCACAGGGCGCCTAATGCGTTAAGTCGTAAATGAAGTAATTCATGGCGATACGGTACGCCAAGCCGGCCCACTTCTCGTTGTAGCGCGGGTCGTCCGACCACTCCCAGGCGTCGCCGAGATCCATGTTGTGGCAGATGGCGACGAGGATGCGGCCCTTGTCGTCGCGGATGGCGCGCCAGTGCGGCTCCTTGCCGCTGTCGCCGTCTTCGTAGGTCTTTCCGCTCTCGAAATACTGCGCGCCGGGGACTTGGACGCGATCGTCGAGATCGTAAATCGTGTGGAAGATGGGATCTTTGTCGGGAAGGTCCTCGATATCGCGCCCGGGCAGGACGCGCTTGATGCTGTCGACGAAAGTGTCCCATTCGCGCACGCCGCGATAGGGCTCCGATCCGTGAAAATCGTCGACCATGAGGAATCCGCCGCGCAAAAGAAACTGGCGCAGTTGATCCGCCTGATCGTCAGGCAGCAGCCAGTGGCCGACCTCGACCGCATAGAGCGCGGGCCAATTGAAGATTTCATCGGTGCCGTCGAGGCTCACGACCTGCTCCACCGACCGGGCGTCAATGCGCGTCAGGCGGCGGACGCCGGCCAGCAGATGGCGGTCCGAGCGCGGATAGTCCATGGTCCAGTAGCCGGGGAAATTGCGATAAAAGCTGTGGTTGGGATAGCCGGTGATGTCTGGGTAGCGCAGGCGGGCGCGCGTCCACTCGGTCTGTGTGCTCCAATCGGAGGGCAGCGGGAAATCTTCGTACTCGATGGCCGGATATTCCTTGAAGGGCTTCTGCGCGCGCAGGATGCCCCAGCCGCCGAGGCTCACGAGGACAATCGCAAGAATGGTCCGTTTGCGCATGAGCTTATCCGCTTCGTGGGCGCCCGCCCGGTCCGGTTTCAGAATAACATGAGGGAGCGGCGCGTAACCGTTGCAACGTTATTTCTTCAGCCTCTCCTGCCAGTTCCTCGCTACGGTCATCGGAGGCAGGAGGCTCGCTCGGTTTGCACGCGGATCAGGAATCGCCCGTACGACGGGTGTCACGAGTGTGGGTTCGCCTGACACCCGGTTGCGTCGACGCAGCACGTCCGGGAAGTGCGCCCAAGCGGACGCACGGGGCCCTGAATTTCCGGGCTACTGATTGCCGATCGCGGCGGTCTGGGTGTTCCAGCTCTTCTCGTTGCGCAGGGTTTTCCAATATTCGTCGCCCCACCACTCTTCCTGCTGTTGGCGGCGAGCTTTCATCCCGGTGCGTATGTCCAGCGTGTTATGGATTTCGAGGGCAGCGGCCTCCGTCAACTCCAGGGTCATGCTCTGGCCGTTTCCGCTGCCGTTTTTGAAATTCACGGTTATGTTCTGGTAGATGGTCTTGCTGCCGAGATGCGCCCAGAACTTGTACTTGGGGTTGTCGCTCGAATGCGTCAGCTTGGGGCCGAGCTCGGCACCGGTGATCTTGGCGAATGGGGTCTCGATCGTGACCTTGCCGGCGCGGAACGTGAGGTGGTCGCTGTCAACGCGCACGTAGCCGGTGGCGCCGGCGCTGACGCCATCGAGATTGCCAACAACGTAGGTGGCCTCCCGGTTCGTCGCGGCCAGCGCTATCGAGCCCGCGGCCAAAGTCAGAAACATGAGTGAAACGGTGCGCATCGACGGATTCCTCCCGTAGAACAGTTGATCGGCAGTACGTACCAGAAGCAGGAGTGAGGAACTTACCCTAAAACGCACTTAAGAAACACGACATCTTAGTCCGTGAGCTTGCCGTGATAGATATCGTGCACGCGGATCAAGCCGAGGCAGAGGCTGGACTGAGGATCGACCACGGGCAGCACGGAAATCTGGGAAGGGCGATCCTCCATCAGGGTGAGGGCGTCGTGGACCAAGGCATCGGGGCCGATGGTGGAGGGATGCCGGGTCATGACGTCGCCGGCACACAGGGTACGGATATCGTCGTGATTGCGCAACGCGCGGCGGACGTCGCCGTCGGTGACAAGGCCGAGCAGGCAATGCTCCTCGGAAACCACGCAAGCCGCGCCCAGCGGACGCGCCGACATTTCGATGACCACGTGCTTGAGCGAATCGTCCGATTTCACCCAGGCAACTTCGGAAGGCAAATGCATCACGTCGCGGACCTTCAACCGCAGATTCAAGCCGAGCTGGCCCGCGGGATGGAATTTTTGGAAATGCTCGGCCGTGAAGCCGCGCGCTTCCATCAGGGCGATCGCCAGGGCGTGGCCCAGGGCGAGGGCAACGACGGTGCTGCTGGTGGGCGTGAATCCGGCTGGGTCGGCCTCGCGCGGGACGGATCCATCGAGCACGACGTCCATTTCGGCGGCGAGCGGCGATTTCACGTTGCCCAAAATGCCGATAAAACGCGCGTCGAAGCCGCGCAGCGGCGGGATGAGATCGAGCAGTTCGACCGTGGAGCCGCTTTTGGAGATCATCAGCACGGGATCGCCGGGCTGGCAGACGCCGAGATCGCCGTGGCCCGCTTCGACGGGATGCAGAAAGACGGCGGGAGTGCCGGTGCTTTGCAGGGTCGCGGCGATTTTGCGGCCGATGTGGCCGGATTTGCCCATGCCAGTGACGATCACTTTGCCGGGATGCGTGAGAATCAGCTGGACCGCGGCGGCAAGGTTCTCGGAAAGGCGCTCGGAGGCAGCCAGGACGGCTTCGGCCTCGCATTGCATGGCGCGCCGTGCGGCGGCGACCCACGCGTTCTGATCGGTCATTTCATTCATCTTAAGCGGAAACGAAGGAGCGGGTTCAGACGGCGACGAGGAAGCGCGCGCCGGTCGGTAGCAACAGCCGCGAACAACCGTTCCGGCCTCGGACGGGCCGCATCGGGAGACGGGGAAGCGGGCGGTGGACGCCCGCTGGAACCGGGCTAATACCGGCGGGAGCCGCGCTCGCGCTCGCGTCCGCCGCCGCCTTCGCGGCTCATGGGGCGCGCCTCATTCACGACGATGGCGCGGCCCATCAACTCCTGCCCGTGGCAAGTTTCGACGGCCTTCTGCGCTAAGGCGTCGTCGTTGATTTCCGCGAACGCGAATCCGCGCGCCTGACCGGTAAACCGGTCACGCATGACCGTTACCGAGTCAATGTTGATGCCGTGGCCGGCAAAAAAACTCTGTACATCCGTCTCGTTAGCCGAGTATGGTAGGTTTCCTACAAATAGCTTCTTCACCCAACTCTCCTATCTATATCTGGAGACAAGACTAGAGGGATCACACGGCAGGACTGCTTGACGCGGGCGGGCGAACCTACACTCAACCTTGGCGCTCCAAGTACAGCGGTAGTATGCCACCAAACCAAATTCCTGTAAAGGGGCGCATCCCAATGCAGGCCGGAATTACGCATCCCGTCGTGGCGGTATTTTCGCAGCGCAGGAGGTGGTATTCGAGCTTCCCCAGGGTCGGGACGACTCAGGGTGGGTGACTGATGTCACCCCCTCCCGTCGGAAAATGTGGAAGAATATAGAGCGGTCTCCAGCCGGTGTCGCCACGGCGGAGATGCCGGATCCGGGATGAGCGGCGACGTGGTGCGTCGGCATCGGAAAGGCTGCAAGATGAAAAAGGGATTTCTTCTTCACTCCCGGCGTGGGAGTTGGGGCGCCCTGATCGCCGGAGCGGTATTCGCGCTGGCGGGAACGGCGCAGGCGCAAAACGCGCCGAATGCGGGCAAACAGGAGGAAGCTCCGGCGAAGCAGAGTGCGCCCGCACCGAAACATGATCTGTCGGGCGTGTGGATGCTACGCAGCCCGGCTTCCATGCGCGGCTTCACCGGTGCGACGTTTACCAAGGAAGAGCCGGAGCTGACCGAGCTTGGCAAGCAAAAATATGCCGAAGCGAAAAACTCCAACGGCGGCAAGTACACGCTCGAGACGACCAACGACCCGGTGCTGACCAGATGCGCGCCTCCGGGAACGCCGCGCGTGTACTTCCATCCGTACCCGTTCGAATTCGTGCACACGCCGAAGGTCACACTGCAAATCTTCGAATACGACCACACCATCCGCCGAATTTATACCGACGGACGGCCGCTGCCTACGGACCCGGATCTAACCTGGATGGGCACGTCGGTGGGCCATTGGGAAGGCGACACGACGTTCGTAGTGGAAACCGTGGGGCTAAACAACCGGACGTGGCTCGACCGGCTGGGTCATCAGCACAGCACGGATCTGAAAGTCACCGAGCGTTTCCGCCGCGTAGACATGGATCATGTGCAAATCGATTTCAAGATGGAAGATCCGAAGTTCCTGGCCAAGCCATGGACTTCCACCTTTTATTACGAGCTGCGTCCGAAATGGGAACTGGGCGAAATCTCCTGCTCGGGAGATTACCTGGATTTCAGCAAATTCGAGAAATAACGCCGTCCATAGCTTTTTGCGGTAGCAACGCTGTTCCCATCATTTTGTAATATCGCTGCGGCTGCCACTCGGCTACACTGTCTGTATGGCGTTCGCGATCACCGAGCGGGAGCGCGAGGGCATTGTGATCCTCGGCATCAAGGGGCGGCTAACGGCCGGTGAAACCAATCCAGTCCGCGAAAAAATCACGGAGCTGATCGAGGCGGGCAAGACCAAGATCATCTTCGATCTGGCCCACGTGGAGTACATCGATTCTACGGGCTTGGGAGGCCTGGTGATCTGCTATACGCAGCTCAAAAGGGCCGGCGGAGCGTTGAAGCTGATGCGGCTGAACCGGCGCAACGTGGAGTTGCTGGCGCTGACGCGCCTGCACACCGTGTTTGAGGTTTTCGCCGAGGAACAGGACGCGATCAACAGCTTCTTCCCCGACCGCGAAATCAAACGCTTCGACATTCTGGCGTTCGTGCAGGAGCATCAGCACGAATCCGGCAAGCCCGGCGCTTAGGGATTCCCGCACCGCCGGTAAACAATCGTAGCGGCGCTGCGTCCCACCTCGCAGTATTGCGAGAGCCATTGCCGGAGATCCGGATAGCGATGAATATCGAGCCGCGGGTTGTAGAGGCTCAGGCCATCGGCGAGGAAATCGGGGCGGGAGCGGGCGAATTCGGCGCGATTTTCGGCGGCCCAATCCATGGCCACCGGGTGATCGTCGAAGAGATGCCGGCTGGCGGGCACCCCGGTCAGCGGTTGCGAGTCCCAGTAGCGCGATCCCGCCGCAAGCCGCGTGTACACGTAGATATTGGGGCGATAGCCCCAGACGACGAGCGTCGCGCCGGGGGAGGCAAGCCGCGAAACGATGGCGGCAGCGGCGCGGCTGTCCCGATCCATGGCCGTATCGATCCAGTTATGCGGCATGCCGCGTAGACTCTCTGCGGCAAGCATCGCGTAGCGGGGCCCGAATCGAATCGCCGGAATCAGCAGCGCGGCCACAAGCAGCGCTTGCAGAATGCGGCGCTTTTCCGAAAACGCGAGCGCGAATCCGCGGGAAGCGGCAAGGGTGAGCGGAGGGAGAAGCTGATTCATGTAGCGCGGAGGGAACCGCCAGCCGATCATGACTCCTCCGAAACAAATCAGCGTCCAACCGATCCAGCGCAGCCGCGTTTCCGGTTCCTTCCAGCAGCACCAGAACGCACCCACGATCAGCGCGGCATGGAAGCCCGACCAGTTCGCCAGCGGCATCAGCCGCGTCAGCAACAGGAGCGGATGCGTGAATAGCATCGCGGGTGCCGTTTCCGATGAAGCCGGCATATTCACGTACAGCCATCCCCAACCCCACACCTGATCGAGATAGCCGGCGGCTGCGCCCAGCCCGGCGAGCAACAACGCTCCAGCAGCATTTGGGATCAGAAATCCGAGTAGCAGCATGCCGAGCGGAGTCCATTCCAGCGGAGCGCAGGCCGCCAGAACGAACAGCGCCTTGACGTTGAGCAGCATGGCCAATCCGGCAATGGTTCCCGCCAAGAAATATCGTTTTCGCCACGCGAAATAAACCGCCCAAAAATGCGGAAGGATCAGAAGAGTATCGGGCTCCAGCGTAATGGTCGCGGGGGGGAAATAGAAGATCAGGCCAAAAGCCGCGAGCGCGGCAGCGATGCGGCCTTCTCGTTCAGACCAAACGTTCTTGGCAAAGCAGTAGGCGCTCCAGCAAACCAGTAGCGCGTAGATCGCCGACGCGGTGCGCAGAACCCCTCCGCCGGCGGCGCCGAACAACAGATACGCAGCGGCGTTGAGCGGAGGCTTGTCATACCATAGATCCCGGTATAAGACTTTTCCGTGGAGCAATTGAATGGCGGCCGCCTGGTGATAGTCCTCGTCGGCCCACAGAATGTCGGTGTGGCAGAGCCGCGCCATCAGGAGGATCGCGAACAAGGCCGCAAAGAGGCCCACGGTGGCGCGACGGGATCGGGGATCGGCGAAGGCGAAGTCCGGTGTGATCGGCGTGCTGCTCAACTGTCCATTGCAACACAGCTCGCGAGCGGAATGGCCGGCTGGCCGCGAGTGCAAACTCCAGCGGCCAACCTGCTAAGCTGAAGTGTAATCATGGCCAACAAGATTTCGGACGTCTTCAGCGGAG
>Ga0187771_10002349_pt1 | contig 13006 bp, 7 predicted proteins | sample 0116_SJ02_MP15_1_FD_133139 | JGI IMG/M metagenome (GOLD analysis project Ga0187771, IMG submission 133139) | Tropical peat soil microbial communities from peatlands in Department of Meta, Colombia - 0116_SJ02_MP15_10_MG | ecosystem: Environmental > Terrestrial > Soil > Wetlands > Peat | place... | reverse complement strand
TTTTGCGTTGCACAAAAAAAATGAGCTGTAGCATGAATACTAATTTTTCCATTACGAACAAAATAAGCCGGAAGGAAGTTACCATCCTTATTCTTTGCCTTCTGATCGGGTTTGTTTTGAGATTTTATGCCTTTGATCAGAAATCTCTATGGATGGACGAAATCTACACGTTTAATGATTCGAGGGATGGTCTTAATGCTCAACTCAAGTTTTACGAAGAGAACCCGACCTACCTTCACCCCCCCCTCTTTTTCATCCTCACGCATCTCTTCTATCCATTTCCCAAACCGGAAAGGGACCTCCGGATTATACCCTTGATCTTTGGAACTATTTCGATTCCGATGCTTTATTTTTTGTCAAGATCAATCTCCCCCAGCATCGCTATTCCATGCACCCTTTCTTTAACTTTCATGGCCTACCATATCAGTCTCTCGCAGGAGGGGCGTTCATATTCATTGCTTATGTTCCTTGGAATGATGAGCGTTTATTTCCTTATGAGAAGCCTGAAAACATTAAAAAAGAGATACTTGGTTTTTGTTGCACTCCTTTTTGCTATTCTATTCCATACAAGCTATAGTTCTATTCCGTTTATCGGTTTTTCTCAGATTCTCTGGTTTTATCAAGCAGATGAAAACAAAAGGTATCCTTCTATTCGTTCCTTCCTACTCTTGAATGGCCTTTTAGTTCTATTCTGCATCCCTTGGATCACTTTTTTGGCAATTCATTACAAAGGGCAATCCGTTTCCGGTCTGAGAAACATTCAAAACCCTGTGTCATTTTGGGCGATGATGTATGGAATATTCCATGATTGGGTACCTTATGCACCTCTGATGATTACTTCGTTCGTCCTGTTAATTCTCTATCCTTTCTTTTCAAGAAATAAGAAAAACGCACTCGTTCTTCTCTCTTCTTTCGTTTTTCCCGTAGGGGGACTTTATCTATACTGCAGGTCATTCAATATTACTCATTTTATTGCATCAAGATACTTTATTAGCTTCCTCCCGCTTTTCTTTATTACTATTTTTTTGTCCCTTCTTACGATTGAATCTAAATTTGAAGCATTAAAGAAATCCATGAGATTAAAGTTTCTCTTCGTCATACTCTTGATTGCATCCAATCTTGTGATTCTCCCTCTCTATTACCGATCCGAGAAGCAAGATTATCGGGGTTTAGTAACTTATTTAAAAGGCCAGCTTCGAAATGGCGATAAAATTATTGTCGGGAATCCATCATACATTTCAGTAATGCTTCACTATTTCGGCGTCTATCCAGAGGGACGACATTACATAATCCCAGCTTGGAAGGTTTCAGACAAAGAGTTTGAACACAGAGTGACTTTAATTTATCAAGGGATTCAATTTACCATCACTTATTCTAAATCCCACTGGGTCGAATATTTTACCGATGGAAGTCGGCTATGGATTGCCGCCGACAAAAAAAATGCAAAAATAATTTTGGAGAAGATTCCCTGCATTGTGAAGGGATATTTTGATGGAAGTTTCCTTAATTTCAGCAGATTTCCAACAGATGCTTCTATATATCTATTGCTCTGGGATCCCAAATCTGCCGGCGAAAAAGGCATTGACATTCCGATTGACTAAATCTAAGGCCTGGAGCTCGAGAAAATGCTTTTAAACCCGACGCTCAAAAGAAAGTATGTCAAATTTTTCTTGGAGTTGATATTTATTCTCTTTATTATCGGTGGAGGGCTAAAGCAACTGGAAAATAGAAAATTATTACCCGTGTATGACCCTGATGAGCTTGCTTGGGTATTTAGTGGGTATTATTTCAATCTATATTTTCTGCAATTTGATCTTTTTCACTCGGACTGGACTGATTATGAGGCATTTGACCAACCCCCGGTAGCAAAATACATAGTGGGCGGCGTCCTTTCCTTGATGGGATATACCATTGATTCCCTTGAAGCGAAAAGGCTACTAAATAGTATTCCCTTAGATAAGTTCCGAGTATATTTTGGCTTGGTGACGCCCAAATTCCCAAACCCACGGGTTGTGATACCTGCATTACGGTCTGTCATCTTTGGTTTTGCTCTTTCGTCCCTGCTTCTGATTTATATTTTTTTGAGAACTTCGCACGGTATTTTACCCGCCTTTATTGCTACGTCTTTGATCGTCTCCAGTCCCATCTTCAGTCTCGTTTCAACACGCATCCTTGCGGACCCGATCCTATTGTTCCTTCTGTCCCTATTCATTCTATTATGCGCATTGTATTCAGAATCACAAAGGACTCTTTACATTGTTTTCGGTTTCATAGTATCTTCATTAGCATTCTTAACGAAACTAAACGGAATTTTAGCAGTTTTTATGCTGATTATCTTTTTCCTTGTAAAAAACAAATTCTTGATGTCTAAACATCACTGGAAGTCTCTGGTTACAGGACTCTTTGCCTTCCTGATTATTTCTGTGCTATTGAATCCTGTCTTTCTAAACATAGGCATTAAAGCGATATGGAAAATGATCGAAGTGAGATGGTTAGCTTTTCGGGCGTATCAGGAGACCTTCAAAGGTGCTGCCCTACTCTCGGTAAACGAGAGGTTTGTTACTGCAACCCAAATGATATTTTTTAAACACTCCATACTTTACCAACTGATTAAGGTACCTGTTGAATTGATCTTCTTTGGCGCAGGAATTTACTATGTCTTCAGAGAGAGAGATCTGCTTTTAATCCTCATGTTCGTTTTTCTGGTCGTAATTCCTATTTCAATACTTCCTTTTAACATCCCAAGGTACTATTATTGGATCTTCCCTTTTATTTACATCATTGCGGGTCTTTCTTCAAACCTCTTTAATGAGATCTTAGTTAAAATAAACTCTCGTTTTCTCAAAGGAGGGAGTGACTCGTTTGGTAAATGAGGCGCTTTTAGTGATAAGATGGAGCAAACGGAGATAAGTTTACTAACCTTTAAAATTGCAAGACCAAGGAATATTCTTCTTGTCTTCTCCTGCCTTTTAGTTGCTTTCGCTTTGAGATTCTGCACCTTCGACCAAAAATCCCTGTGGGGAGACGAAATCTATACGTTCAATGATTCAAGGGATGGTCTTAATGCTTGACTCAAGTTTTACGAAGAGAACTCGACCTACCAATACATTGCTGATGGAGCCCGTCTCTGGATTCTCACATCGAAAGTGGAGGTCAAAAGCATTAAAGGTCATTCTCCTTACGTCTCGAAGGGATATTTCGATGGGAGTTTTCTCAATTACACAAGGTTTCCAGAGGATACTCCCATTTATCTTTTCCTTTGAGATGCTCTATCCCCGGATGAGAAAGGGATTGATGTTCAGATCGATTGAACATGGGATGCATCAAAAGTGAGAGAATCGAATGGTCGTTGATTTTCCAATTCCGAGTAAGATAAAACAAAAGGAAATTATTATCCTTATTCTCTGCCTCGTTGTAGGTTTTGCATTGAGATTTTATACCTTGGACCAAAAGTCTCTGTGGTGGGACGAAATCTATACGTTCAATGATTCAAGGGATGGTCTCAAGGGACAACTTCAATTTTACAAAGAGAACCCCACCTACCTCCACCCTCCGCTCTTTTTCGTACTCACCCATCTTTTTTATCCATTTCAATACCCCGAAAGAGATCTCCGCATTATCCCCCTGATTTTCGGTACTCTCTCCATCCCCATGATCTATTTTCTGGCAAGGTCCTTCTCTCCTCCCACTGCGCTCCCTTGCGTCCTCTCGTTAACCTTTATGACCTACCATATCAGTCTTTCTCAAGATGGCCGCTCCTATTCGCTGATGATGTTCCTTGGAATGGCCGCCCTCTATTTTTTTATCAAGCACTTAAGAACCTCCAAAAGGCGATATCTATTGGGAGCTGCGATCTTCTTTGGCATTTTGTTTTATACCAGTTACAATTCCATCCCCTTCATCGTTCTCTCTCAGATTCTCTGGCTCTATAAAACGGATCAAGCGAAAAAGAGACCTTGTCTTTCCTCTTTTTTCATTCTGAATGGTTCCGTTCTTCTCCTTTGCATCCCATGGATTTTTTTTGTCACTCTCCACTACAAAGGCCAACCTATAATGGACCCCCGTCATACTGAAGATCCGGGTTCCCTCTGGAGTATTATCTATTGGATATTGCATGACTGGGTCCCTCATGCCCCCTTGATGATCAGCTCGTTCATCCTTTTAATTCTTTTTCCCGTCTGGCCGCAGCTCAGGAGGAATGCTCTTGTTCTTTTGACTTTTATATTTCTCCCGGTAGCCGGCGTCTATCTATTTTCTCATCTGCTCAATATCAGACATTTCATCAGTTCCAGATATTTCATCAATCTGATGCCTCTTTTCTTCATTGCGATTTACTTTTCAATCCACAACGTTGAACTTAAATTTGAAAGGTTAAAAAGAGTCATGCGATTGAGCTCCCTCTTCGTTGTCCTTTTCATTACATCGAATTTTGCGATCCTCCCTTTCTACTACCACTCCCAGAAGCAGGATCTAAAAGGCCTCGTCCTTTACCTGAAGGCTCACCTCCGACCCGGAGACAAGCTTTTTGACGGAGACAGGATCTATACTCCTGGAATACTTCATTATTTCGGGATCTATCCGGAGGGTCGCCACTACGTCGTCTCTTTTACAAAAGACGCAGAAAAAGGGATTGAATACAAAAAGTCTTTTACATACCGAAACCAAATATTTACCATCTATTATTCAAATAGCTGCTGCGCCCAATACGTTGAAGATGGAAGCCGCTTATGGATTATTTCTGGAAAAGAAGGCGCAAAAAAGTTGAAGGAAGATCGCCTCTTTGTGTTGAAAGGCTACTTCGATGGAAGTTTCCTCAACTTCAACAGATTTCCAGCGGACGCTTCCACCTATCTTTTTCTATTGGACCCTTTGTCTCCGGATCAGAAAGGCATTGATGTCCATATTGAGTGAGCATGGGATCCATGAAAAGTGAAGAAATCGAATGGCTACTTCTCTTTCAATTCTATGTAGGATGAAACAAAAGGAAATTGTTATGCTTACTCTTTGCTTCCTCATAGGTTTTGCATTGAGATTTCACACTCTTGACCAAAAATCCCTTTGGGTAGACGAAATTCATACGCTTAACGATTCAAGGGATGGGCTTAATGCTCAACTCAAGTTTTACAAAGAGAACCCTACCTATCTTCACCCTCCCCTTTTTTTCATCCTCACTCATCTTTTCTATCCATTTCAACACTCGGAAAGAGATCTCCGCATTATCCCTCTGATCTTTGGAACCCTCTCCATCCCCATGATCTATTTTCTGGCAAGGTCCTTCTCTCCTCCCAGTGCGCTCCCTTGCGCCATCTCGTTAACCTTCATGACTTACCATATCAGCCTTTCCCAAGACGGCCGCTCCTATTCGTTGATGATGTTCCTTGGAATGGCTGCCCTCTATTTTTTTATGGAGCACTTAAAGACGTTAAGGAACCGGTACCTATTGGGAGGCGGGATCTCTTTTGCCATTTTGTTCTATACCAATTACGGCTCCATTCCATTCATAGTTTTATCTCAGGCCCTTTGGTTTTATAAAGCCAGGGAGGATGATGAAAAACCGAGGCTTTCTTCTGTCTTGATTCTTAATGGCCTCCTCCTACTCCTCTGCTCTCCTTGGATTCTTCTGGCATTCTTTCATTATAAAGGCCAGCCTCTGATGGATCCCTTTCAGCAGAGGGTTCCAATCTTTTTGGGTGGGATCTTATATGGGGTCCTTCATGATTGGTCCCCTCATTTGCCTCTCATGCTGGCTTCCGTGACCCTCCTGATTATATTCCCGATCTTTTCGAAGTCAAAGCGAAACGCCCTCCTCCTCTTAACTGTTCTCTTTGTTCCAATAGGGGGGATCTATCTCTTCTGCAAATCATTTAATGTCGGCCATTTTGTGACCTCGAGGTATTTCATCAATTTTCTGCCCCTCTTTTTTATCTCTATTTACCTTGCCCTGAATGCGCTGGAAGTCAGATTTGAGAAGTGGAAGAGCTCAATACGATTGAAAGTACTCTTTCTTATCCTCTTGATCGCATCGAACCTCACTATTCTCCCTCTCTATTATCGTTCGGAGAAACAAGACTTCAGAGGATTGGTCACCTATCTAAAGGGTTATCTCAGGGAGGGGGACAGAATTTTTGTTTCGGCAATGGATCTTATGCCCGGGATCCTTTATTATTTTGGGACGGTCCCAGAAAGACGTCATTACCTTATCCCGTATGAGAAGGTTTCGGAAAACGAGATTGTCTATGCAAAACCCTTTGTCTACCAAAACAAGATTTTCGTCCTCCACAATTCAAGATGGTGTTGCGAACAATATATTGCGGATGGAAATCGTCTATGGGTCGTAGCTGGAAAACTTTTTGCCGCAAAGCTGAAGCAAAATCCAAATTATATCCCAAAGGGGTATTTTGATGGAAGCTTTCTTAACTTCGACAGATTTCCCGCTGATGCCTCATTATATCTTTTTCTCCTTGATCCACGGTCACCGAACGAGGAGGCAATTGATATGATGATTAAATAGAAGGTCACTGTGTGAATGGATCCGGCCTCCAAGACAACATACAGCTGGGTTCTGAATCAGGCACAGAATACTTTTCCCCCTAGGCCCCAGGATTCTGCCCTAAGCTCCCCTTTGCTTAAAGGAAAAAGCTAAAGAAAGGGGCGATAATGATTTACCCAAAGCTCCCATACGAGCAAGGTCCAGAGTTGCTTTCGGTTATCCTTCCTGTTGACAAGGTGGTCCTTAAGAAGAGATTCCACATACTGGGGGTTCAGGAATCCTTCTCGCCTCAGCCGGTCGGGTGAAAGTAATTCCTCGAACAGTTTTTTCAAAGGTCCTTTTACCCATTTGGCGATCGGGACCCCAAATCCTTTCTTCGGCCTTTGAATCACCTCATCGGGAAGGAAACCTTTCATCGCCTTTTTTAAAAGGTATTTTGAAGTAAATCTCTTTAACTTCAACTCCGAGGGAAGTCCCATTACAAATTCGACAAATTCATAATCAAGGAAAGGCGCTCTTACCTCCAGGGAACACGCCATGCTGGCTCGGTCCACCTTTACCAGAATGGATTCCTGAAGATAGAGTTTCAGATCCAGATACTGAAGCAGGGTGGTCAAATCTCTCTTTGGAAAGGCCTCCTCATATGAGGAGACGTCCTCTGTCAATCGGCTGCGATCGAAGTGGTTCAAGATGTCCGAGGATACCACCTTCTCTATGTATGGGAAGGAAAAAGAGCCAAGCCAAACTGAATTGCGGATGCCATCAGGGTATCCAAAGCCAGAGAGAAATTTCTTCACTTTGAAGTCGAAACTGATATTGTTATCGGAGACGGGCAGTAAATTTCCCAAAAAAAGAATCACCGGATGTAAATTCCCTAAAAACCGGTTATATTGCCGAGCAAACCTATGAGCCAGATAGGTGGGATACCCTGCAAAGAGTTCATCTCCCCCATCTCCGCCCAGAGCAACGGTAACATGTTTGCGGGTAAACTGTGAAAGAAGATAAGTTGGCAGAATCGAGGCATCCGCCATGGGCTCGTCTAAAATATCGGGGAGGTTGGGAACGATACGGAGTAAATCAGAAGGGGTCATCTGCTGCTCATAGTGTTCCGTGCCGAGAAACTGTGACACCTGGGAGGCATATTTTGACTCGTCAAAAGAGGGGTCCTCGAAACCGATTGAAAAGGTCTTTAACTTTCCTGAGGCCACTTTTTGAGCGATAACAGTGATCGCACTTGAATCGATGCCTCCGCTTAAAAAAACACCCAACGGAACATCGCTGATAAGCCGACTTCTTACAGAGCGCTCTAAAAGCTCCATCATCCTCGACTCTGCCTCTGACTCCGAAAGATTTTCTCCTGTCCCTTCCGGATGAAAAAGAGACCAGTATTCTTTTATTTCCATCCTTCCCTCTTGCCAGATCAGATATGAACCGGACGGAAGTTTCCTCGCTCCATCAAAAATGGTATGGGGAGACGGGACGAATTCATAAAAAAGGTATTTCATCAAAGAGAGAGGGGCTATCTTTCTTGAGAAATTCGGGTAGGTCAGAATCGCCTTTAACTCTGAAGCAAAAATAAGAGTCTCATTCGTGAAGGAATAATAAAGGGGCTTCTTCCCCAAGCGGTCCCTTGCTAGAATCAACCGTTTTCTCGGTTCCTCCCAGATGGCGATCGCAAACATCCCATTAAAATGCCGAAAACACCCTTCTCCATATTCCTCGTAGGCATGGGCGATGACTTCGGTGTCAGAATGGGTTTGGAATGCATGGCCCCGTGCTTCTAATTCTTGTTTCAGTTGTCTGAAGTTGTAAATTTCTCCATTAAAAACCACCCACACCGTGCCATCTTCATTGGACAGAGGTTGACGCCCTCCTGACAGATCGATGATGCTCAGCCGGCGGTGTCCCAAAAAGACGAACGGACCTTGATGATTCAAAGGCCGAATGTATTCTCCCAAATCATCTGGTCCCCGGTGGACAAGAATCTCCCTCATTCTTCTCAGGATTTGATAGTCCGGAATATCAGAAGGCTTTGAGGTAAGAAACCCTACAATACCGCACATAACCCATCAAAAAAGCATTTCTTTGATCTGATACGTGGGTTTTCTTTGAGATTCATAATAAGTCCGGATGAGAACCTCGGCAAGGAAACCCATCAGAATTGAAAGAAAACCCAACACCACAAGGAAGACGGAGAGAATGGGCATGGGGGTCAGAATGAACGACACCCCTCTAAAGATCTTTAAGTATATGGCATACCCTCCCGAAAGAATAGCGCCAAAAATCATCAAAAAACCCATCCCACCAAAAACATAAATGGGTTTTTGAGAATAGGATAGAAGGAACTTGACCACCATAAGATCCAAAATAACTTTGAAAACCCTGTTGACGCCGTATTTCGACGACCCAAACTTCCTCGGTAAATGGTGTACGGGAACCTCTGACACACGGGCCCCAACCCACTTGGCATAAATCGGAATAAATCGGTGCATCTCTCCATAAAGCCGGATGTTTTTCAGAATATCCCTCCGGTAGGCTTTGAGTGTACATCCGTAATCATGGAGGTGAACGCCTCCCATGAATGAGATAATTCGATTAGCAATGAGGGAGGGCAATCGGCGTTTCAGGAACGGATCCTTACGATCCTTCCGCCATCCGCTTACGACATCATATCCTTCTTCGATCTTCTGAAAAAGGCGGGGGATATCTTCTGGATCATTCTGAAGATCACCATCCATAGGGATGATGATTTTCCCTTTTGAAAGATCAATGCCAGCAGTCAAGGCTGAAGTCTGTCCGAAATTTCTGGAAAAGGAGACGAATTTTATACGGGGGTCTTTTTTACAAATAGGTCTTAACAAGCTTAGAGTTTCATCACTACTTCCATCGTCAATGAATATCACTTCATAATCTTTACCCATGCGGTTCAGCACGGAGGTCAACTTTTCGCAAAGGGGTGAAATATTCTCTTCCTCATTGAAGACTGGAATGAGAACAGAAATGATCTCTTTAGCTTGCTTTGCCATCGATAATACAACCCTTAAAGAAATAGGAAAGTTTTGAGTCGCCCATCCTTTATTGAAAAATTTCTACTATTATTATATCCTAACAGATGAGAAGTCAAGAATTTAATGTTCCCGTTTGCTCTAACCCATGATGAGAGCAATGCAATCAAGTCTCCCAGAAAGAATTGTCAAGATTTCAATTGCCAGCATAATGATCTCGGTAACCGCTCTGATTGTATTCGGACTGGCATTTTACCTTTATTTCGCCCATGATCTTCCCAGTGTCGAGGCTTTAAAGAACTACAAACCTTCTACGGTGACCAGACTCTTTTCGGAGGACGGAGAAGTCATCGGTGAGTTTTTTACAGAGAAAAGGTATGTCGTTTCCCTCGAGAGAGTCCCCTATCACTTGGTTCACGCCTTTATCTCGAGCGAGGACGCAAGATTTTTTCAACATAAGGGGTTGGATTACATAGCCATCCTTAGAGCCCTCGCCAGGAACATTTTCTCCGGAGAAATCCTTCAAGGGGGAAGTACCATCACCCAACAGGTGGTAAAGTCGCTCCTTCTTACACCCGAAAAAAGTTTTTCGAGAAAGATCCGGGAGGCCATACTGGCCTACAAAATCGAAAAATATCTCTCAAAGGAAGATATTCTTTTCTTATACTTGAACCAAATCTACTTGGGGCACGGGGCCTATGGGATTGCTGCAGCGGCGGAGAATTACTTTGGCAAACCGGTTGAAGACCTGAATCTGTCAGAGTCTGCCTTGCTCGCTGGTTTGCCCCAAGCCCCGAGCAAGTATTCCCCATACAACCATCCTGACCAGGCAAGGAGAAGGCAGGCTTATGTTCTGAATCGAATGGTTGAGCAGGGTTTTGTTGACGCGGGTCAATTGCAGAAAGCCTTGCAGGCCCCTTTAAGGATAAAGAAGGACAGTCCATCTATTGAAAAGGCACCTTATTTCGTCGAACATGTTAGAAAATACATCGAGGAGAAGTACGGGAGAGAGGCTTTGTATAAGGACGGCCTCCAGGTCTATACGACTGTCGATCTTGAATTTCAGAGAGCCGCCGAAGAGGCAGTGGAATCCGGATTGAAAGAAATTGAAAGACGAGAAAAATATCCATCTTCGGACGTTTCTTCGACCCCGGAGGGTTCGCTGATCTGTTTCGATTTAGAGACAGGACATGTCAAGGCGATGGTTGGAGGTAGAGATTTTAAAAAGAGTCAGTTCAATCGAGCCATTCAAGCCCGGAGGCAAACTGGGTCAGCCTTTAAACCTATTGTCTATGCCTCAGCCTTGGATAAGGGTTATACCCCAGCATCGGTCGTTATCGATTCTCCGATCATTTTCGATTGGGGCGGGAAAAGTTGGAAACCTAAAAATTTCGAGGGAAAATTCTCCGGACCGACCACCTTAAGAAATGCGCTGACTCGGTCTGTCAATGTCGTCACTGTGAAGATCGCACAAGATATTGGTGTCGATTACATCAAAGACTATGCGCAGAAATTGGGAATATCCTCCCCTCTCCAAAATGACCTCTCTATGGCTCTTGGCTCTTCCAGTCTCTCACTCTTTGAATTGACAAAAGCCTATGCTGTTTTTGCCAATGAAGGAAAGGCTTTCCAGCCCATTTTTATTAAGAAAATTCTGGATAGAGATGGGAACCTCTTGGAAGAAAACCTCCCGTTATCTTACCCGGTGGAAGCGTGGGAGCCGCATCGCATTATCAGCCCCCAAACTGCTTACCTCATCACATACCTCATGGAGGGCGTCGTCCAGCATGGGACTGGCTGGAAAGCCAAAGCTCTTCGAAGACCCGTTGCAGCCAAGACCGGAACGACAGACCAGTTTATGGACGCCTGGTTCATCGGCTATACCCCCGAATTGATCGCTGGAGTTTGGGTGGGATTTGATGAAGAAAGATCTCTGGGTGAAAATGAGACAGGCTCACAAGCCGCCTCGCCGATCTGGGTTGCTTTTATGGCAGAGATACTCAAAGAGAAGGCTCCTAAGGAATTCGTTATCCCTGAGGGAACCGAGTTTATGAAAGTTGATCCCAAGACAGGTCAGCCCAGTTTAGAAAAGGAAGCGCTTCTTGAATGCTTTAAGGAGGGAACAGGACCTGCCCAAAAAGTCTTCTCTCGTTCAAAGTCCGTTACAGACTTTTTTAAATTCGATCTCAATCTTTCTCCAAAAACCAACTAACCTCCTTTCTCCCCATCCTCCCCCTGCCCTGCCTACCAGAGTGAACGAACAGGCACGACGCCATTTGGAATGAGGATTGATAAAAAAATGATTTCGTTTTACAAATTTTTGAGACCATTACCGACAGGGAGAGGGGAGGACGAAAGCGGAAATGAATGAAGGATTGCAATAAAACTGCTGTTTCCAGAAACGTCATGAGTTTTAATAGCTGCTACGCTATTTGCTACTTTACTTAACCTCAGCATGGGTGTATACATTTCTTGATCGGGGTTATGAAATGAAGGACGAGGATAAGACGAAGGAAGAGCTGACCAGTGAATTGGTGGACCTACGTCAGCACCTTGCTGAACTGGAAAGAAGAGCAAAAGATTCCGTACGGGCGGAGCAGGTGCTCCGTGAGAGCATGGATAGATTGAAATTGGCCTTGGCAACTGCCCACATGGACATCTGGGAATGGGACATCATGACGAACCGTATGATATGGCCCGAGAATGTGGAGGAGATATTCGGCCCCATGTCGGGCTCATTCGAGGGAACCTTTGAAACCTTTCTCAGCCTTATCCACCCTGACGATCGCTCTGTCGTGATCCGAGCTGTGAAAAACACGCTTGAAAACGTTGAGAAAGGGAATCGATATGAAGTTGAATTCCGTATCATCAAACCCAATGGAGAAATCCGTTGGAATCGCGGGAAGGGGTTACTCTTTCGCGATCAGGCAGGGCGACCGCTACGGATGGTGGGACTAGGTTTGGATATCACCGAATACAAACAGGCAGAGGAAGCATTGCGGGCTGCATCACTGGTTGATGAACTCACAGGCTTGTACAACCGCCGGAGATTCCTTGCCCTCGGAGAGCACCAGTTGAAAATAGCGAGCCGGATGAAAAGAAGATTGTCCCTGCTCTTCATCGATCTCGACGGCCTAAAGTGGATTAATGACAGCCATGGGCATACCGAAGGAGACATGGCACTGGTCGAAACCGCAAGTATCCTTAGAGAGACTTTTCGTGAATCGGATGTTATTGCTCGGATTGGAGGAGATGAGTTTGCGGTCTTGGTGACAGAAACCACTTGCGCAGGTACCGAGATATTGACCACCCGTCTGCAAGAAAACGTAACTGCTCACAATGACAGAGGAACCCGCCGCTACAAGCTATCGTTCAGTGTTGGAGTGGCTCAATTTGATCCTGAATACCCCGTATCAATACATGAAATGCTGGCTCAGGCTGACGCTTTGATGTACGAGCAGAAACGAGATAAACAAAAATACATCCAGGAGTCATTTGTATTTGATCGACT
>Ga0187771_10002348_pt1 | contig 13006 bp, 9 predicted proteins | sample 0116_SJ02_MP15_1_FD_133139 | JGI IMG/M metagenome (GOLD analysis project Ga0187771, IMG submission 133139) | Tropical peat soil microbial communities from peatlands in Department of Meta, Colombia - 0116_SJ02_MP15_10_MG | ecosystem: Environmental > Terrestrial > Soil > Wetlands > Peat | place... | reverse complement strand
GCCCCAGAGCTCATCCAGCGCGGCGAAGTAGGCGTCCATGGCGGGGGCATGGAAGACCAGCAGGCGTGCCTCACGGTCTGAGCCGTTGCCGAAGGTGTGCAGGGTCCCTCGCGGTACGAGCAGGAACTGCTCCGTCCCCAGGGTGCATTCCTGGTCCCCGATGCGGACCGAGACCGAGCCCTCCAGCCCGAAGTAACCCTCGGAGCAGTTGGTGTGCCGGTGGACCGGAGGCCGTCTCCCGCCCGGCGGCAGGGTCCGCTCCATCAGTGAGAGGTCCCCCGCGTCCTGGCCCGCCAGGGCTTTGAACAGCATCACGCTCCCGCGCGCCACGTAGCGGCGGACGGCCTCGCCCCGTCCCAGCACCTCGGCCATCGACGCATCCACCTCCAGCCGCGCACCGACTGCCGACGTCATATCACGACGGCGGCGCTACCGCCGTCTCCGGCACGCCAGCCCCGCCCGTGGGGCTGCGCAGCGTGGAGACGGGGCGCCGGTTGCCCGGCGCCCCGTCGAAGGTCCTATCGCGGCTGGATCAGAACTTGGCGATGGTGTTGACGAAGCTCGAGCTGACTGAGCCCAGCCCCGTTATGGCATCGAAGCCTGGAGCCGTGGTGAGGGTGACGTTGCGGGTGGCACAGTTGCCGGTGCCGTCGCAGTACGTCTCCGGTCCCTCGTAGGTGATCACCCGGAGGCTGACGACGTAGCCGTTCCCGGCATTGATGGTGTTGGCGTAGTCCACCCGGATCACCGCCGTGGCGTTGGGGTTGACCGGCGGCACGATGTCCCGGAACGCCCCCGGATGCTCGGTGTACGCCTGGTACAGGGTGGGGTTCAGGAAGCCCTCGGAAACCCCGGCGACCTCATCGGTGTCGGCGATGACGCCGGCGAGGAGCGGCGAAGCGAGGCTCGTGCCGCCTTCCTTGAACTGGCTGTAGTGGACGCCGGTCGGGAAGGTCTGGGTGAGGCCGATCAGCATCCCGGTCTGGGCGTCGGCGTCCATCGAGATGTCCGGCTCGACGCGGAGCGGGACCGGCCCGAAGAGCGCCTGGTTGCGGAGCGCCAGGGCGGGCGGCACCACCCCGGCCTGGTAGTAGGGCTGGGTGTAGTAGTAGCTGGTGCCCCCGCCGCCGCCCACCTGGTAGGCGAGCGCGCCGGCCGGGCTCGTCGCCGACCCGCAGTTGGTCGTGGTCGAAGCGCAGAGGACCTGACGCCCAGTCGACCAGCCGTACTCGGCCGAACGGGTATCGCTCTTGCTGACCTCGAGCGAGGTCCCCCCCACCGCCGTGATGAACGGGCTGGATGCCGGGTAGTCGGGTGCGGCGATCCCCGAGACGGCGAAGTTGTCACCGAAGTCGCCGCTCGAGAACAGGACGCTCACCCCGGTGGCATCGGCGACCAGGAAGGTGTCGTCGAAGGCGGTCTTGGTGGCGGCGTCGGTCAGCAGGTCCCCGAGGGTGTCACCCCAGGAGTCGCTGACCACCGAAGCGCCGCTCATGATCGCGGTCTGGAGCGCCGCCAGCAGGTTGTTGTCGAAGCAATCCTGTGCCCCCACGAAGATGATGTGAGCTCCCGGCGCCATGGAGTGAGAGGACTCGACGTCGAGGGCCTGCTCGGCGAACCAGCCGCTGCCTCCGCAGACCGCCTCCTGGTCGACGCTGGCGGGCGGCATGTCGGTGAACTGGCTGGACTTCAGCGGGTTCGCCGGATCGTTGCTGAAGAAGTACTTCTGGGCGTCGGAGAGGATGGTCGGCGAGTCGTAGGCGTCGACGATCGCGATCGCCACGCCGCTGCCGTTGTCGCTGTTCGAGACCGCGCTCAGCCCGTACGCGCCGCGCAGCTGGGCGGGCGTGTAGCCGCAGATGTCATACGGAAGGGGGCTGGTGTATGGCGCGTAGAGCGATCCGCTGTCGGTGGTGTCCTTCAGCTGCCCCCAGTAGGCGGAGCAGGGCTGGGGATTGCGGAAGCCGGCCGGCGGAGCGGGCTCCTGCCCAGGGGTCGCCGACGCCTGCCCACCGGGGTTGTCGGCGAGGTCCGGGGTCGCGAAGTACTGGTTGATCCCCACGGTCCCGCTCACCACCCCCGAGAGGCTCGAGGGGATGGACAGCGCCCCGGCCGCCATCTGCACCGTCTCGCCGTTCAGCAGGTAGTAGCCCAGAGTGGTCGAGAAGGCAGCCTCCACCTGCTGCGCCGTGCCGGTGGCGGGAACGAAGAGGCGGGTGCTGGGCACCGTCCCGAGGGTGAACCCCTGACTGGTCAACCAGGCCTCGGCGGCGTTGACCTCGGCCTGGGTCGGCGCGTATTGGACCACCCATTGCGCGTCCGTGAGGTAGTGGTGGTACAGCGCGGACCCCGGGGTCGAGACCTCCTGGGCGATGGTGGCGGCACCGCTGGGGTTGGTGAGTGCCAGGACGAGATCGAAGCTCACCGTGCTGCTCGCGGCGACCGCGCCCTCGGGGTGGGTCAGCGCGGCGGGCGGCGGTGCCGTCCCGGCCAGCTGTGTCTGGGATGGCGAGGCCGCCGTGGCACCGACGGCTGTCCCGGCGATCGCGGATGCGGCGAGCACCGTCGAGCCCAGGGCGGCCAGCGATCGAACGAACTTCATGACGTCACCCTCCACGGCGCCGGCCCGGCGCCGCAACCCGTCCGACAAGAGATCGGTCGATGACGGTCGGCGACGCTCGGTCGTCCGGCATGCGGCTGCCGTCGCAGGTTGCACCCGGCCCCCAAAGGCGGTCGCCGACGAGGCGCGGAACGCAGATGACGGTGCTCTCTCTGATCCTCCTCCTGACGGTGGACCGCAAGCGGCAGCCGGGTGCGGGCTCAGCGGGAGTATGCCATCGCCGGGAACCCTGATCAAGCGCCCCACAGGTCTGGCGACGTTCCCGTCGATTCCCGCCTTGTCTGACCGGAGCGATCCCTGGGGCCACCGGGCCCGGAGGCAGATCCCTCCACGCCGTCATCCTCCGATGGCGGCGGCGATGGCCCGCTCCCAGCCGGCCAGCATGGCCGGGTATCCCGCTGCGAACGCCGCCAGCCCGGGCCGGTCCTCGGGGACCAGCGAGGTCATGTCCCAGGTCACCGTCACCGTGGTCGCCACCCCAGCGGCGGCGGCGGCGCAGTCGATGGCCAGGGTGCCGGCGCGCTCACCCTGCCGGATCGATGCGTAGCTGATCCCCTTGCCCAACTCGCTGCGCATGACCACCCAGACGGTGATCTGGCCGCCGTGAGCGCTGGTGAACACCGAGCCCGGCTCGCCGTCCTCCTCGGACCCGGCGGGGAAGCCCGGATCCCAGCCCTCGACCCAGCGGCGCTCCCCGGTCGCGGTGAAGAGCTGCAGCGTCTCCGCGGGCGGCAGCCCGACGCTCAGGGTCCCAGTCAGTCGCACGCGCGCAGGCTCGATCACGTCCATCTCCTCGCTGGTGGAGCCCTCTGGGCCACCGGCTCTATGGCCGATCCGCCTCGCCGGGCTCGCCGAATATTTCGTAACCGTACTACTTGGCCGCGGTCCACGTCAAGCGGATCCGTTGATTACGTTTCCGTAGTAACCTGAGCCGTGCCCGATGCCCCGGACCTCCGCTTCGACGCCGCGGCGTTCCGCTCCCCGCCGCCGGCCCGACCGGCCCGAGGGGAACGGAGGCAGCCTGGTGCTGGCCCTGCAGCGGGCCACCCACGGGGTCGGCCTGCGCCTGGAGGCCCAGCTGGTGCCGCTCCGCCTCTCCCAGGCGGAGGCCCATGTCCTGGCCCTGCTCGGGGATGGCCAGGGTCACGCGGTCGGCGAGCTGCAGCAGGGGCTGCTCCACCATCCCTCAACTCTGAGCGGCATCCTCGATCGCCTCGAGGAGCGGCGCCTGGTGACCCGCCGGCTCAACCAGGCTGACCGGCGCTCCCTGCTGGTTTCGCTTACTCGCGCCGGCCGGGCCGCAGCGGCCATCGTGCTGGAGGCCATGTCCGGGTTGGAAGCTGGCGCGCTGCGGACGGCGACTGCGGACCAGACCGCCGGCTTCCGGGCCGTCGTGGAGCTGCTCCTGGCTGAGCCGGAGGGCTCAACCGCACCGGCCCGGAAGCGGCTTCCCGGTTGACCAGCCTCGGCGGCGCCCCTCAGGCCGCTGGGTCGAGGGCCTCCAGCTCATCGTCCGGGTCCGCTCCGCAGCCTGGCGGACAAGCTCCGGCTGGGGTCGCAGGACGCTTGACGGGCCGGCGCATCCACCGCCCGAGGAGGTGGGCGAATGCCGCCAGCTCGCCGAGGGCGGCGTCGGCCTCGCGAATCTCGGCGGCGCCCCGGAGACGTTCCGCCTGGAAGAGTTGATACGACGCGTACGGGCTCACCTGATGGCCTCCTTCCCTTTTCCGTGCCCGGCGGATGTTGCCGGGCGGCTGCTGGACCCGAGATCCCCCGGAGATGTCCTGGCCGGTGCGGTTCGCCCGAGCCGGAGCCGCGTGCGGCGAGCCGGAGTGGACCGCGCGGCCGCGCCGGCCGCCTCGCCCCGGTCCCCCAGCGAGCGCCAGCCCAGGCAAGCCGCCACCAGGAGCGCGGCCCCGGCCAGACCGAAGCCGGCCCGGGGAGCGACCTGGGCCGTGTAGCCCACCGCGGGGCTGGTCACCGGCTGGCTGCCGGGCAGCGCCATCACCCAGATGCCCATGACCCGGCCCCGCATTCCGGGCGCGGCGCGCAGCTGGGCCAGGGTGTTGGCGCGGGCGATGAACCAGATGGAGAGGCAGCCGGTCACCGCAAGACCGGCGAAGGCCATGGCCACGGCCGGCGCCGTGGCGGTGGCCAGGATGGCGACGGCGGTGAGCAGGGCCAGCAGGCGAACCGTGCGGCCCGCCGGCATCGACCTCCCGGCGCCGGCGGCCAGGGCGCCGGCGACCCCGCCAGCGCCGAAGGTCGCCATCATCAGCCCGTACCCGGCTCCGTCCAGGTGGAATGTCCGGGTGGCCAGCAGGGGCAGCGCGACCCCGAGGTTGAAGAGCATCCCCGAGACCGCCGCCATCAGCAGGCAGTAGCGGAGAGCGGGTGTCCTCCACGCGTAGGCGAGCCCGGCTCGGATGCTGCCCCGCGCCCGGCGCCGGGCGTCGGGCTCCGCGGGGGAGGGTCTCGACGCCAGCCGCCGGTGGTGGTGGATCAGGACGACGAGGGTCGGAACATACGAGACGGCGTTGGCGACGAAGCAGGCGGGGATGCCAGCGGCCCCGAGCAGGATCCCGCCCACGCCCGGGCCGGCGACCCGGGATAGGTTGATCACCACCTCGTTGAGGCTGACCGCGCTGGCCAGCCGCTCACGGCCCACCAGGTCGAGCACGTAGACCTGCCGGGCGGCGCCGTCGGGGGCGGAGACGCACCCGGTCGCGAAGGCCAGGACAAACAGCATCCAGACCCTCACCGCCCCGGTGAACGTCAGCGCGGCCAGGATGCCGGCCAGGAGGATGAAGAGGGACTGGGTCGCGATCAGGAGCCTGCGCCGGTCGACCCGGTCGACCAGCGCCCCGGCGGCCGGGCCCCCGAGAAGAAGCGGGAGCATTGCGGACGAGCCGAGCAGCCCCAGCTCCAGCCCGCTCCCGGTCAGCTTCAGCACCAGCCAGGACTGGGCGACCACCTGGGTCATGCTCCCCGAGACCGACAGGACCTGGCTCACGAACCAGGAGCGGAAGGCCGGTGTACGCAGCGATCCCAGAGCGGATCCGAGGTTCGGGCGGGAAACCATGAATATCATCTGATCCGAACAAATCGAGCTGGCCTTGTCAGACCATGCGAAGTGTAACACACGATCCGGCAGGTAGTAATTTGACTGATCGGATAAAAACTGCTACAGTGCGAGCCGTGGGCGACCTCCTTCCCGCCGAGCTGTCCCGAAGCAACGTGCGGCGGGTCCTGACCCTGCTCGAGTACGCCGGCCCCATCACTCGCGGGGAGCTGGCCAGGCAGTCTCTGCTCCCCGCCACCACCGTCGCGGGGGTCGTCTCGGAGCTGCTCCGGAGCGGCCTGGTGGTGGAACGGATCTCCAGCCCGGTGTCGCGAGGCGCCGGGCGGCCTCCCCACACCGTCGAGGTGGCCGGCCCCACCCGGGTGGTCGGGCTCGTCGCGGGGCGGGGCAGCGAGGTTCGCGTCGCGGTCTCCACCCTCCCGGGAGGCCTGGTCGGCGAGCGCAGCCAGCCGTTTCCCGGCGGCGGCTCGGTGGACAAGGACCACTCCCACGACCCGGTGCCGTCCTTCGCGACGGCGGCTCCGCTTCTCCTCGCCACCCTGCGCGACAGCGGGATCTCCCCGGACAGGCTCGCGGGCGTGGTGGTCTCGGTGGCCCGGCCCTTCGCCGGCGGGGTCGATCTGGGTTCGCTGCGGGAGAGCCTGACCGCAGCGGTGATGGCGGAGAACGACGCCAACCTCGGGGCCCTCGGCGAGGCCGCCTTCGGTGCCGGCCGTGACCTGGACAGCTTCGTCTACGTCCTGCTCGGGCACGGGGTCGGCGCCGGCCTGGTCTTCGGAGGCCGGCTGCACCGCGGGGCGGCGGGTTTCGCCGGCGAGCTGGCCCATGTCCAGGTGATGGAGCAGGAGGCAGGCCCCCTCTGCATCTGCGGCGGGCGCGGCTGTCTCGGCCTCCTCATGGGGCCCTCGCTCCACGACTTCGTCCGGCGCGCCTACGCGCAGCGGCTGACCGTGCCCGAGGTGCTCTCGCTGGCGGCGGATCGCGAGCCCGGCGTCCGCCGGGTCTTCGCCGACCTGGGACGCAGCGTGGGCCGGCCGCTCGCCGATCTCTGCACCATGCTCGACCCGGCAGCGGTGGTGGTGGACGGAAGCCTCGGGGCCGCGGGCGAGCCGGTGATGGCGGGGATCCGCGAGGCCATCGACCGCCACACCGCCCCGGCCGTGGCCGACTCGGTGAGGGTCATCCCCGGAGAGCTGGGCGACCGCGCCGAGCTGTTGGGCGCCGTGGCCCTGGTCCGGCAGCGAAGCCTCGACACGCTGCTGACCCGGGAGAGCTGAAGGCTCTCCACCCCGGCGGGGGACCGGCCGGCGGCGTTGTATAACGCCGAGCAGATGACCTCCGCGGCAGGGACTCCCGGTCCGGCTGGCGCGGCCGCGACCACCGGCCCTGCGCTCGATCCCGTCCGCGTCGCCGTCATCGGCGGCTCCGGCCTGTACGCGCTGGGCGTGGCGGAGGAGGAGGTCCGGGTCGAGACCCCCTACGGCCCACCGAGTGATGCGATCCAATTGATCCGTGCGGCGGACCGGAGGCTCGCCTTTCTCCCCCGGCACGGACGGAGTCACACCCTCCCGCCTCATCGGATCAATTACCGGGCCAACCTCTTTGCGCTTCATTCCCTGGGTGTCGAGCGGGTGATCGGCCCCTGCGCCGTGGGCAGCCTGAGGGCCGACCTCCGGCCGGGATGGGTGGTGGTGTGCGACCAGCTCGTCGACCGCACCTGGGGACGCGCTGACACCTTCTTCGATGGGCCGGCGGTCGCCCACCTGCCTGGGGCCGAGCCGTACTGCTCCGAGCTCCGCCCGCTCGCCGCCGCGGCGGCGCGGGACGCCGGTTTCCCGGTTGCCGGTGCCGGGACCGTGGTGGTGACCCAGGGCCCGCGCTTCTCCACCCGCGCCGAGTCCCTCTGGTACCAGCGCATGGGTGGGGACGTGATCGGCATGACCCAGCATCCCGAGGCGGTGCTGGCCCGGGAGCTGGGCATGTGCTACGTCACCCTGGCGGTGGTCACCGACTTCGACGCTGGGCTGGCCGCCGCTCCGGGTGTGCCCCCGGTCACCCAGGAAGAGGTGATCGCCAGCTTCGCCCGAAGCCGGGAAGGGCTGTCCCGCGCTCTCGCGCTGCTGGTGGCGGCGCTGCCCTCCGAGCGGAGCTGCGGCTGCGGAGCGATCCCCAGGCCGCTTGGCCGCTGAATCGCGTTCGGGAGTCCGCGGCTGCCCTGAAGGTCCGCCGCAAAGGGAAAAGACCCGGGGCCGAAGCCCCGGGTCTTTCAGGAAGGGAATGAATTTCGCGTGGGGATGCTGCACCCCGGCGCCGCCGACCGGACTCTAGGGGCTCCGGCTGGGTCGCCGCAGTAAAGATGCACAGAATTCCTGTGAAGAAGCGTTAAGCCGAGGCAGAGGTCCGGCCACCGCCTCGGCCGCGGTCGGTGGTTGCCCGGCCTCGGTATGCTCCACGCCATTCATGCCCGAGCGCCATCCCAACCTCTATGACCGTGACCGCTGGCGCCGCTACGGCTATGCGCTGGCGTTCGCCGGCATCGTGCTGATGGGCGGCGGATTGGCGATCGATGGATTCCAGCGGACCACCGACCAGCCGGGCATCCTATGGGTTGTCCTGGGCACGGCGTCGGTCGGCCTGGCGACCTCGTTCTGGCTGCGCCAGCGATACAGCTACGTCCAACTGCTGGACCAGCAGCTGGAGTTCCGCGTCCTGCTGGTGAGCCAGCGGATCGACCTGGCAGAGATCCGCCGGGCCCGGGTGGGGCGGCTCGGCTCGGCGCTGGAGAAGCTGGGGGGTGGGCGCCAGGCCATCCGCACGCCCTCGCGATGGCAGGACATCGAGGCTCTGATCCTCAGGCTGCGGCAGCCTGACGACGGCCGGCTCCGCCGGCTGCTGAGCCGCCGCTGCGTCTTCGAGGACGAGGTGGTGGTGCCGGTGGCCGACGCTGCCGGGTTGCAGAGGGGTATCGAGGCCGCCCTGGCCAGGACCGCATCCCACGAGCCGGCGGTCCGGTCCACCTCCCGACGCCGGGGGCGGCGCCGGTGAGGGGCGGGGGCGGCCCGCCCCCGGATCCGGTCCCCGAGGAGGCTGGGCCCGCCGGCGAACCGCCATCCCTGCCGTCGGACGCCCGGCCGCCTTGGCCGCCTCGGGTCGAGACCCCGCCGGACGTCGAGCCGCCCGCGCCGAGCCCGCCCGAGGCCGAGGCCCCCGCTGCCGTTCCCGGAGGGCCGGCGCCTCCGGACGTCCCGCCAGGACCGCACCCCTCTCCGGTTTCGCTGGGGCCGCCGTGGTTCCCGCCGGGACCGCCCCCGGCTCCGCCGCCCCCCATCCCGCCCCCGGTCCGCCAGCGCCCCCTGGTGAGGGCCGGACTGCGCGGATTCATCGATCTCGACCGGGTGGACGTCGGCGTGGTGGTGCTGCTCACCCTGCTTGCCTTCGTGCTCCGCTTCTGGAGCCCGATCCTGCCCAACTTCCTGGGCGGCAACGCCGGCTCGGTGCCCCCGATCCAGGCGCTGGGCGTGGGCAGCGCCAAGAACAGCGCCACCAGCGCCTGCGAGGACGTCCCCTACGGGAAGGGCGTGGTGCACGCCTGCGGGCAGATCTTCGACGAGGTGTACTTCCCCGAGGACGCCGCCGACGACCTCCACTCGCCGGCGATCAGCTACTTCGACCCGGAGCCGCCTCTCGTCAAGCTGCTGATGACGCCCTCGATCGCCTGGCTGGGCTATGACACCTGGGGGTGGCGGATGACCCAGGTGGTGACCGGCAGCCTGCTGGTCGGGCTGATGTACCTCATCGCTCTCCGGCTGCGGCGCGACCGGTTCTTCGCCATCGTCGCCTCCCTGCTGGTGTGCCTGGACGGGCTGGCCTTCGTCGAGTCCCGGATCGGCGTCATCGACATTCCCGCCATCTTCTTCACCGCCCTGGCCTGGTATCTCTTCCTCCTCCACTGGCAGGCGCGCACCCGACGGCAGTGGCGCATCTCGCTCTACGTGCTGGCCGCCGGGCTCGGGCTGGCCTTCGCCGCCAAGCTCACCGCGGTCGCCCCGCTGGCGGTGATCGCGGCCCTGGTGCTGTTCCGGGGCCTGGCCCCGTACCTCGCCGCCGCGATCCCGGTGCTGCGCCGCCTCGCCGGCCCGCGCCGCCACGAGACCGTGCTCTGGCGGGAGGCCGCGGGACGCACCGCGGTGCTCCACTACACGGCCGGCCTTCTCATCGTGGGAGCGATCTTCTGCGCCGGCTACTCGCGTTACCTGACCATCCCCCACGAGACCGACGTCTACCGCTTCGTCTCCTGCAATCCCAACGTCGTCGGGCTCACCACCCTGCCCTCGCCCAACAACGTCTACCACCTGCCGCTGGCGCTGACCACCGTGGCCGGGCACGAGGTTCCCAACGTCGTCCAGGCGGTGCAGAACATCGTCGACAAGGTCTCCGCCGACCTGCAGTACCAGGCGACCGAATGCCACGGTCACCCCTCCGCCTCGCGCTGGTACACCTGGCCGATCTCGGAGCAGCCGGTGCTCATGTACTACCAGAGCGCGCCGCTTCTGGACAACCACAGCTACCCGGGCACCGGTGTGATCACCAACATGGGCAACCCGGCGGTGTGGTGGCTCGGCCTGCTGGCGCTGCTCTTCTGCGTCTGGCGGATGATGACCGGGCCCAACTGGTTCCGGGTTGCCGTGGGGGCGCTCATGGTGGCATCGCTGACCACCCTGATCATCACCTTCCATGCCGCCGAGCCCCCCAGCGCGCCCTACGAGATGAGCGGCCCGCTGGGCCACCTCAGCCCGCTGTACTACGTCGCCTTCCTGGGCATGTTCCTGTTCGCCGCGTGCGCCGTCGTGTTCGCGGTGGTCTCGCGCCGCTTCGTGCCCGCCTTCATCGTCCTCGGCTATCTGGCCGCCTGGCTGATGTGGGTGCCGGGCAACGCCAAGCGCGTGCTGTTCTTCTATCACGCCCTGGGGATCCTGATCTTCACCGCCCTGGCGCTGGCCTATGCGTTCGCCGCCCTGCGCACCGTCCGGTTCTTCGCCCGCGGACGCTGGTGGTCCCTGGCTCCAGTGGCCTACGCGGGCATCGGTCTGGTGGTGGTCGCGTTCATCTTCTTCTACCCGGTGTGGACCGCGGTGCCGCTGACCAGCGCCGATCTCCAGATGCGCCTCTGGGTCGACGCCTGGTAGCCGCCGGAACTGCGGCGGGCATCGCATGACGTCGGGTTGGCCACTCTTTTCGGCAATCGGTACGGCCGCCCAGGTCCTGCTCCTCGTGGTCCTGGCCACCCTGTCTGGTTTCGCCGTGATGGGCCCCGTCGCCGCTCCCCTCCGGCTCGAGGAGCGGCTGGCCATGGGCGTCGTCTGCGCCTTCACCCTCGATGCCGTCACCTGCTTCCTGCTCAGCCTGTGGCTCGGCCTGGGCCCGGCGTCCATCCTGCTGGCCCCGGTGCTGGTGACCCTCATCGCGCTCGCGCTGTCGCGCTGGCTGCATGTCGGCGTGGTGGGCGGCTGGGTCTCGTCCTGGCGCAGCGCCCGGGCATCGGTGCCCACCGCCGTGGCGATGGCCGCGGTGACGGCGGTCGCGGCGGCGTGCTTCATCCTCCTCTTCTCCCGGGCGATGTACGACGACGCCGCCGGGAACCTGGTGACCGGGTACTGGATGCCGGATTGGGCGCAGCACCTGATCACCGCCTCCAGCTTCAGCGTCTCCCAGAATCTGCCGCCCCAGGACCCGATCCTGAGCGGGACCCCCCTGTACTACCCGTTCCTGCCCGACTTCACCTCGGCGATGCTGATGCGCCTTGGGCTGGCTGCCGGGCCGGCCCTCTGGGCACCGCAGGCGCTGCTCGGGGTCGTGCTGGCGGTGCTGGTCGTGAGCCTCGCCGCCCGGCTCGGCGCCCGCCGATCGGTGGGCGTTCTGGCCGTGGTCATCTGCTTCCTGGGGGGCGGCCTGGGATTCGTCGGCGCCCTCCACGATGCCTGCCTCGATGCTCGCAACCAGCCGCAGCAGTGCAGCGCCGGCTACGTGATCAGCAATCCCGTCCAGGGACTGGAGATCACCGGCGGCACCCTGCGGGCCATCCCCGGGCTGCTCACCGACCAGCCGACCAGCTATGACGGGATGGCCACCGCCCCCGGCTTCACCACCCCGGTCTTCGCCAACCAGCAGTGGTACACGCCGCTCTTCGCCTGGTGGCTCCCCCAGCGGACCCTGCTGGAGGGCTTCGACGTGGTGCTGGCCGTGCTGGTGCTGCTCGCCGCCGCCCTGGGCGGGTTCGGCCGGCAGCGAGCGTCCCCCGGCCGGCCGGGGATCGCATGGTGGGACGTCGCCGTCGCCGGCCTGCTCGCCGGCCTGCTCCCGGTCATCCACGTCCAGAGCCTCTTCGCCCTTGCCATCGTCTGCGCGGGCCTGGCGGCGCTGAGCTGGCGCCGGATCTGGCTGGTCTTTGGCCTGGTGGCGTTCGTGGTCGCTGCGCCTCGGACGGCCCAGCTGCTGGGTGCCCCCCACGGCTCCGTGGTGCTGGGAAACCGCTACCCCTGGTTCGAGCCGGGTTGGATGTCGAAGGCCCTCGGGGGCACCGCCCTGCCGGCGACCCTCACTCCCGGGAACGTCCTGGTCGGGCTCGCCGACGTGCTCCGAGTCCCCTTCACCGGGACCTTCTGGCAGTTCTGGTGGGAGAACCTCGGTGTCGCCGTGCCCGTCAGCCTCCTGGTGGTGCTGCTGCTGCCGATCCGCGGCCTGGGGTCGTGGATGGAGCACGCCGCGGCGGACACGGCGGCGCCCGCGGGGGCGGCGGCGATGCGCGCCGGCCGCGCCATCAACCGGCTCACCCGGAGCGCGGCGGCCGCCGTGCCGCCGCCACTGCTCCGCTTCTTCCTCGCCTGCCTCCCCGTGTTCGCGCTCAGCAACATCGTGGTCTTCCAGAGCTGGGACTGGGACAACACCAAGCTGCTCCTGTACTGGTACCTGGGCTTTGCCCTGCTGATCTCAGCGGTCGCGGTCTGGCTGTGGGTCGGGGTGTGGCGGCGGGTGCTGGCCGTCCTGCTGGTGGGCAGCGTGATCGCCACCGGGTGCCTGGCGGTCCTCCGCATGCTCCCGAGCACGGCGCCTCCGGGCGCCTCTCCCCAGCTCTACGTGACCGGCCCCTACGTCCTCGCCTCCGCCGCCGATCGGACCCTGGCCGCCGATCTCAAGGCGGGCACCGCCAGCAACGCCGTCTTCCTCACCCCCGGGAGCAGCTCGTCGTGGCAGGATCCCATCGCGATGCTGACCGGCCGGCGGGTGGTGATGGGGTGGACCGGCTG
>Ga0187771_10002347_pt1 | contig 13008 bp, 12 predicted proteins | sample 0116_SJ02_MP15_1_FD_133139 | JGI IMG/M metagenome (GOLD analysis project Ga0187771, IMG submission 133139) | Tropical peat soil microbial communities from peatlands in Department of Meta, Colombia - 0116_SJ02_MP15_10_MG | ecosystem: Environmental > Terrestrial > Soil > Wetlands > Peat | place... | reverse complement strand
TCCCTCATACTGAAGTTCATCTCCGCCAAGTTGGAACAGTAGGTTGGTCGCTAGTGGGTGGCAAGGGCGTGCGGAAAGAGATCTGCATTCTATCGCAGTACTGGTCTCCTGACACAGTCGGAGATGTCAGCCGACTCGGTCAAATTATCAGAGTCTTGAAGAGGGAGGGGTGGACGATCACGTTGATTACCTCGAAGCCACACTACCCTGAGGGAGATCCACGGGGCTTCAAGTTCAGACTTGCCCAAGTCGAAGTCGAGGGTGGTGTAAGGCTATTTCGAGTCGCCATGCCGCGGGTCCCGCACCGGGGGTTTTTCAACCGCTTGTTACTCTACACATGGTTTGCTTCCTTTGCCTCGATTCTGTCCGTGGCGCTTGCGAGGGGAAATGTTGTGTGGGCGTCCAGCCAGAGGATATTCTCAACCTACGCCAGTCTGCCCGCCAAGCTGATCTGGGGAACCCGCCTAGTCTCTGACGTAACGGATGTTTGGCCGGAGGCATTAGTAAACACAGGCTATGCGAGCGAACGATCCACGGTCTTCAAGTTAGGTCGGGTGTTGGCAAATGTCGCATACCGAGTCAGCGATAGGATTACCACCATGACTCCAGGCATGGCATCCCTGTTACATGAGCGGTACTCGGTTCCTAGAGAGAAGATCTTCGTGGTGCCATATGTCGGGAAGCGCTTCAGCGGCACGAGACAGGGCAATGGGAAATTCACGGTTCTTTACTTCGGTAACCTGGGTCGGGGTTACGACTTCGACATAGTCTTCGACGTCGCAAAGAGGCTAGAACATCAAGGTATCATCTTCACGATACGGGGCGATGGTGAGTTGCTAAGTGGGATGAGGGCCAAACTAAGGGAAAGAGGATTGACGAACATGAGGCTCCTGGGGGAGACCATGAACGAAACGCAGCTCTCAAATCTGGTCGAGTCGACTGACGCGTTTTTCTTGCCCCTGTCGAAGTGGCAGTTCCAGGACGCTTCTTTCCCTGGCAAGCTGATAGAGTATCTTCATGCAGGCAAACCGATAATTTGCATCGGAGAAGGCGCTGCCCCTGGCTTCGTAAGGAAATACGATGTTGGCCTCGCAATGTCGGACCCAAACCCCGACGCAATTGCTGATTATCTGATTCGCCTGAAAGACGACCCCGCGTTGGTCGACAGACTGGGTGAGAACGCCAGCAGACTTGCCAAAGCCGAGTTTTCTGAGCAAAGGCTAGACGACTCCCTCGCGCGAGCCCTGTTTGGTTACTCTTGATACTCCCCGAGTGCGCGAAGCCATAGACAATGGTAAAAGCCTGGAGAATCGCAATAATGACGTCCTGAATCCAAGTTGGTCACGCGGCAATCCAAGCTGACAGCCGTATGGAGGTATTTCCCGCTGGTTTAGAACACCGGCTACACTGGCTGAATGGGGTCTGCCATCAACTGGCTTCACTTGCCGGATGCAGCTCCGTATACTCTCTGATAACTTGAGCCGTATCCCCTGTAGCTATCGCTTCGCCTCTAGAGAGTAGAATGGTTTCGTGACAGAATTCCTCGATGAGCCCGAGAGAATGCGAGACGAGGACCAGGGATTTCTTCTCCTGCAGGAACTCTCTGAACTTATCGAGGCATTTCCTTTGGAACTCCAGGTCTCCCACGGCAAGTCCCTCGTCCACGAGGTACACGTCCGGGTCCGCCTCCATGGCCACGCTGAATCCCAGCCTCATCTGCATGCCGGAAGAGAGGTGTTTCAGTTTGGCGTCCCTGAACCTCTCCAATCCTGCAAATTCAAGAATGGAGTCCGTCCGTTTTCTAGCATCCCTGTTGGTCAATCCAAGAATTGACGCGTACATCGTGATGTTGTCCCTGACGGTCATCTCCGGTTGGAAGCCGACGCCCAGCTCGAGTAAAGGTGCGACCTTCCCGTTCACTTCAACCGTTCCTTTGGTGGGCGTGATGATCCTGGCGAGTATTTTCAGGAGGGTGCTCTTCCCGCTTCCGTTCTCCCCTATAATTCCAATCGACTCGCCCTGTTGGATGTTGAAACTGACACCTTTCAGGGCCCACAGTTCTTCATAAGTGAATCTCTCCCCTTCAAGCATTTGGAAAGCGCCCGCGACTTGATCAAGAATCGTATTCCTCTTTTCATGAGGGATTTCATAACGTTTCCACAAGTCATGAACGGCGATGAGACTCAAACTGGAGTGAGCTCCCCCTGCGCCGTTCCTACGACGAACACATAGTCGGACACTCCCCATCCTTCACTCAAGTCATGCCGCGTCCAGTCGACGAATGTCTGGGGAACGCCAATCATTCTTCCTACAACCACACGCCCGGATTCCAAATCCCTACACCAGCTCTCCGAATTTCGGCTCGAGCCGCCTGAAGAGAAGCGAGCCGAATAGGAGAAAGAGTAGCCCGGCTCCGAGGACTATGAGGACGTCAAAGGAGGTGGGCAACTCCCCAAGGTAGAGGATCTTCCTTGTGGATTCGATCAGGCGAGCAATTGGGTTAAGGGAGTAAATCAGCTGAAGGTTGCTCGGGAGTATTGACTCGCTGTAGAATATTGGGCAGAGAAAGAAACCCGCTTGGAGAAATATGTCCCAGACCTGACCAAAGTCCCGATAGTAGACGTTCAGGGAGGATAGGAAAAGCGATACGCCCAGGATAAGCAGGAATTCTAGAAGAAGCACGACTGGAATTAAGACGATTAGCACAGAAAGCTGCGCTCCCAGCACGACCATCAGAGGGAATAGTGCGAGAAACTCAAGCGACGAACCGAGCAGGTTCGCAAAGTTGCTGGAGAGCACTAGGAGCCACCTCGGAAGGTATACCTTCGTGACCAACGAGGAGTTCCCCGCTATCGAGTCCAGAGACATCGAAGTGCTCACTGCAAAGAACCGCCACACCAACAGCGGAGGCAGGACAAATAGGGGAAAATTCGCTATGCCGGCTTTGAAAACGAACGAGTAGAACGCGGTGAGGACGACCATCATCGCGAGGGGATTGAGGAGGGACCACAGGAAACCTAGGACCGAATTCCTGTACCGCAAACGAAAATCTCGGAGGGTAATGTTCGTCACAAGGTCCCTGTACTGATAAATCGCGTTGAATGACCCTCTGCCAGTAGCGGGCTCCTTTAGGTCTCTCGTGTGGCAGTCGCTTCTCCCTATTGTTGGGCCAAGGGGACTCGCCACTCCAGCCGCGGCTGAGGCTCTATCTCACGGAGTGATTGGTTTCCCAGACCCCAGTTCTCGGTGTTCAACAATGCCCCACGGTTGTTTTTCCCCAGCTCGTCCGTCAACGAATAGAAGTCTTCGATGGACAAGATTGGGACGCCCTTCCCTCGTAAGTCTTCATAGGGAGAAGCCGAATCCATGACGGCAGCCCACCCCCGAGAATGCTCAATGTGATAGATAGGCTGTTTGAGGCATATTTCTTCGATTCCGCTGTAGTGTGCGGCATAGAGCAGTAGGGAGTCTATGTGCAGCGAGAAAATCGGCAGCTCAGGGTACCCCCTCAGCCTCGCCCAGTCCCGCTTGGACAAGAGTGTGAAATCGCCGCAAGCGTAGGTGAATAGTCTGGGTCGCGAGGGCGGCGACATAGCCATCAGATCATTGAAATTTTGGAGAGCGCGACTCCTAATGCGGGCTTCCACGGACATAATGCGGGCTACCACGGTCATTAGAAAGTTCGAGACTAGAACTCCGAGGTCTTCCAGCCGCAGCATGGTATAGTCTGCCCAACGAAGGGCAGTAACCCGAGGAAACTTGGTCCCCAGATTCAGCTTGGTCGTGCGGAGGTACTGCCATGTCTCCACGAGGTGCCTTCTCGAGGAGACTCTTGACCGTGGGTGGCGTGCCCTCTGGCGAAACCTGCGAATAGTGGGTTGGTAACGAATGCGAAGGAAATTGAAAATGGCGAGGAAACCGAGGGCCCACAGTAAGGCATGGATTTCTCCAAGACCCTCCGAACGAGGGTAAGTCGGTTGGACTCTGCCCGTGGTGTAGTCAATACTGACATACCTCTTCCAGGCTCGAATCACGTGAGCTTGGCAGTATTCAAGCCGTTCCTGAACGGAACCTTGTTCTGTGACGTACTGCGAGACGTCGTGTCTCTCTGCCCGGTAATACCTCCTATCTTTTAGTTCCTGCTTTGCAAGGTAGCGAATTAGCTCGTTGGAGAACAAGATGTCGGGGTTCGTCGCTAGGACAAACTGGCCCCTCGCCGCCCTGATGCCAACGTTCTTAGCGATCATTTGAAAGATTGGCAAAGCCTCTGAGTGCCTGAGTAGTCTGTGAAGCGAGTCCGGGACCTCGATGATTCGCACTCGTAGGTTTGAGTCTCGTCCTGGCCATCTAAATACCTCGTCAAGCCTCGGGCGGTCAACAGGCGGGTTCCACTCCACTATCACTAGCTCAATCTTTAGAGCAAATCTTCTCGACTGCTCTGAAAGTCCGTCTATGAAGGCCTGTGTCCGCTCAATCAAGCGACCGCCATGGTCATCATTGCGGGTAGCGACTACCACGCTGAGGTATGGCGATGTCTCCGTTTCGACTTCCTTGTTCAAACGGCGTTCCTTTCTATTATGTGGATTCGCTTGAGCTTAAAACGGTTCACTTCCACCATTATTCACCTTACCAGGCGACCCATGCCGAAAGGCGATTCTAACCCTTTCAGAAAGGGTCTGTAATAGTGCGAAGAATTGAGCTTAGACCAATGTTTCTATCATTTCAAGAAATGGGATGGTTGCAATCCAGAAGGTTACTCGATCAACTTTCTGGGAGCAAAACAGAAGAACGAATATGTCACCATGGAGTATCCACCGTTCAACGAAGAGTACTTCGAGTGGGTCGACCTGTTGGAGTCGGTGCTCCAAGCCCGCGAAGAATTTGTCATGTTCGAACTTGGGGCAGGCTTCGGACGTTGGGCTGTAAATGGTGCTTTGGCTGCGAGAGTGCTCGGGAAGGACTACCGGATACTCGCAGTTGAGCCTGAGCCGCAGCACTTTGCATGGCTCAAAGCAAACACGACAGAGAACGGCCTGGACCCCGATAAGTGTGAACTTGTCGAGGCGGCGGTCTCTGCTAGAGAAGGGGAAGCTGATTTCTACGTGGGCAACCCTGCCAAATGGTACGGGCAGGCTCTGAGGCGCTCTCAACAGCCTTTGAGCGAAGAAGAGAAGAAAGACGGGGTGGCATTTCAGCATGTGAAGACAGTAACGCTAAGCAAACTATTGGGAAGGTACGACCAAGTCGACCTTATCGATATGGACATCCAGGGTTCAGAGCTGGAGGTACTGTCAGAGTCCCAAGAAATCTTCAATCACTCTGTCAAGAGAATCCACATAGGAACTCATTCTAAAGAGACAGAGCAAGGCATCAGGTTGCTCTTGGGCGGCCTAAAATGGAAACAGAAGTGGGACTTCGAATGCCTCGCTGACAGACAAACCCCCTACGGAACCATCAGTTTCAATGACGGGGTCCAGGGTTAGGTCAATTCAGACCTCGATCCAATGGAGATATCCCTACGAAACCCTCTTCAGATCATGTGGGCTGCTAGAGAGCGCTCCACTAATGGTCCACTTTCCGGACCTGTTTGGGGGCGAGTCCGTCGGGCCCGCTACGTCCCTACATCAGTTCGTAGGTTGAAGCGCCTGCTCGGACAGCCAGGGCGACGCCGCGCTACGGCAAGCGTTGTGAAGCGGTCCGAGAGGGCGGAGAATGTTCCCCGCGACTGACATGGATGCCATTTGTGGGCCAGTATCCCGTCACCAAGGTGTCATAGGCTATCCCCGGCGGGATCCGCTAGAGCGTGGGCCAATCTTGTGCCCTAGACCAACGCCCCGGGATCATACCAGTGAGATGAGGGTAGTGTTGGGAATTTCTACCCGTGAGGCGACCAGGGTCCACCTAAGCAGGCACCCGTCGCGCCTAACCGCCATGTCATTCTTCCATTCGAACCTGAAATCAGGATGATCTGGAGGTGTTTTCCCCGTGTAGATGAACTCAAAACCAAGGCGGCTAAGCGCCATTACAAGAAAGCTCGGACTCGGCCTTGTTCCCAGCCCCCTCAGAGCCTGAGAGTACGAAAGAGTTTCATCTTCGAGGAGAACTACGGGATATTCCGAATCACAAACCATGCTTTCTATCATGAGCAGGGACCCGCAGGCTGAGGCGAGATTTCTCAGTCCTGCGAGGGGATTCTCTAAATGGTAGACTAAACCATACGCCAACACGACATCGAACTTCCCTAGATTGTCTAGAGAGTCCTTTTCGATGTTAACCTGGAGGACCTCGGCTTCTGGTACTCGCACTCTTGCCTCCGCAACCAGTTCGGGGCGAGCATCAACTGAAGTCACCACACAGCCACGACTTATCAGGAATCGGGAGAAGTATCCCACACCGCAGCCGGCGTCGAGAGCGCGTTTTCCATGCAGCTGCAGTCCGAGTGAATCAATGTAGTTCATCCTAGCCTCATTTAATACGATCGCCTCTTGCTTGTCGAAATCTTCGATTTTGGCGGGAACTTGCTCTCTGGAGATGTCGCGTTTGCTGAAAGATAGCTTCGGTAACGTCAACTAGTGTCAAAAGTCTGCACGTTACTTAAAAACTATCTAGGCTCGTGCAATAAGATGTTATCAAAAGGGGAAAAGGCTCGGGAGTTCCTCTCACAAGCTAAACCCTGGCGCGAAAGGATCCTTGAAACCATGAGACGCCCCGCGCTGGTAGATGTAGCCCTGCAAGAGGTAAGGGTACGCAAAACTAATCGCGGCCAATAGCGCCATAGCTGGATTGATTCCGAGTGCGGCGAGGTAGCGCCCCCAGGAGAACTGCTCCCGGGGCAGATCCTCAACGTTCCTGGTCAGGCCAATAGCGTAGACTTTGTTGAAGGCGACGCACTTGTATCTCCGACGCATACAGATGAAAAGATACGTGTCCTCCCCAACTATTCCTGGACCTGCTGCGGAGTACGACGCGACGATCGGGGACCTTAGATTCTTGATCCCTTGGTCTTCGGTTTCACGCCAGTACGGTCGCCACATGGCATATAGTCCTGAAAAGCGCGGGGGAATTAGCTTCTGTTTCAGCAGGTACGAACATGCACGAAGAGCCTGGATCATGCTAGATGGTGCGGGAACTCTTAGAGACGAGGCGAGGCCAACTCCGTTTTTGCCGACGACTTTGGCCATCTTGGCGGCTCCTGCCATCACAATTAGGTCGATGTCACCGGTTAGGATGGCTTCGTGGTTAGCCTGTTGAAAGCCGGCTCGTCTGACGTGTGCTTGATGGAATGCCCAGTCAGCAGTGCGTTCAGTTTCAACGGTTCTGACACACTCCGCTCTCGAAGAAGCGGTGACAACCCGCCGGATTTCGCGCTTCAGGCTCGGAGACGCCGGCTTGTCCAACGAGAGCACTACATCGTCAGAGCCGAGCGCGAGCCATGATGGTAGTGACCTTCGTATCAGCAGGATGTCAGTTTCTGAGATTGGGAGAACGACAGAGAAGCTCATTTCTTAACACCCGAGACGTGGACAAGAGGCCGTCCCAATGGAACCAGCGGAGCCTCGGTCGGGAATGCATGGCGCGTCCGATCGATTGTTGTCCACCTCACGCTGGATGCGATTTTGGGGTCGGATTTGGTCTGTATTATGAATGCGGGAAACAATAATTGGGGCGCTGTTTCTGGCCAGCTGCCCGTTGGTGTGCTCCATCGCCGCGTGGCTTGTCATACCACCACGCTTATTACGAAAGCTGAACGAGATATCATAGCACCTTGAAAGACAGGTTTGAAAGCCATTTGCGAGTCGCGGATAGCTGGCGTTAATCTAGATGGAAGCATCTCTGGAGTACTGGGAGAATGCGATACCCTGGGCGTTCAAAGGAGAAACAACAACCTATGAGTCGAAGCGCGGGAAAAGATACGAACTGCAGGACTACATGGCTCATGACATCGGTTTCGAATCCTACCGTGGCAGGAAGGTGTTAGAAGTTGGGAGCGGTGGTGGCATCGACTCTGCAGAATTCGCCCGGAACGGAGCGGAAGTGATAAGCCTGGATTTCACTCACCTAGGTGCATCGACAACCAGGGATCTGCTCAGAGAAGCGGGTTTCGTTCCAAATCCAGTCCGTTCCGACGCCAGTTCTCTGCCGTTCAGGGACGCAGAATTCGATTGCCTCTATTCATTCGGGGTCCTCCACCACATCCCCGATGTGGTGCCTGTGGTCCAGGAAATCGCAAGGGTGCTGAAGCCCGGTGGAGAGCTTACCTGCATGCTCTACAACAAAGCTAGTCTACTATATTGCTATTCCATCCTCTTCGTCCATCGGAACGAGGGTCTCACCGAGGAACAACTTGTTTCCAGGTACAGCGAGCGGATACTGAATTGCCCTTACACGAGGGCCTACACTAAAGGCGAAGTGCACGGTCTTTTGAGCCCTTACTTTGAGCCAATCAATACCAGCGTCCGTTACAATGTCATCGATCTCCCTGACAATCGGAAATTCAAGCTTGATATTCCCGACAGGTACGAGCTTGGCTGGCACCTTATTGTAAAAGCGAAACGTCGTTAGAACTAATGATCCCTCGCAACGGTTATTGCCCCCCGTCAGAGGGACGTTTTGGCGGCTAGAACAATTTGCCCAGCACCAAAATCAGGAGCGTGTCGGTTGTAGGCCTGGGCAAGCTCGGTCTGTGCCTCGCGGCCGTGCTCGCTAGTAAGGGTTACCGAGTCAAAGGTGTCGAATTGGACAAGCCGAAAGTCGACGCCATCAACAGGATGAAGTCGCCTATCTACGAGCCCGGCCTTGAACAACTCATCCAAGAGGACGCAGGACGGCTCGTGGCATCAACCACCTACGAAGGAGCCGTTGTTGGGACCGACGCAACCTTCGTCGTGGTGCCCACCCCCAGCGATGATTCCGGTGCCTTCTCCCTAAAGTTCGTGGTCCCGGCGATGGAGAGCATCGGGAGGGAGCTGGGGGCGAAGAATCGCTACCATTTGGTCGTGTTGACGAGCACTGTGATGCCAGGTTCGATGGATGGAACCGTCAGACCTCTCCTTGAAAAAGCGTCTGGCAAAGTTTGCGGTAAAGACTTCGGACTCTGCTACAACCCTGAGTTCATCGCTCTGGGAAATGTAATCGGTGGCCTTCTCCGGCCCGATTTCATCCTTATCGGGGAGTCGGACCCGGAGGCGGGTTCACTTCTCATGGCAATACAGCACTGCATCTGCGACAATTCGCCTCCGATAGAGCGCATGGAATTCGTCAACGCGGAACTCGCAAAGATTGCTGTAAACTCTTTCGTGACCATGAAAATGAGTTTCGCCAACACATTAGCGGAGATTAGCGAGAAGACGCCCGGCGGTAATGTCGACAAGATAACCTCCGCCATCGGAAGGGACAAGAGGATAGGTACTGCATACCTGAAGGGTGCCCTCGGCTATGGGGGACCGTGTTTTCCCCGAGACAACGTCGCCTTCGCCCGCTATGCGAAATCCGTTGGTGCACAAGCGCGAATTGCAGAAGCGACCAACTTGGTAAACATCGGCCAGACAAAACGCATCGTGTCACAAATGCAAGAAAAGGGTCTGCGCAAAGGCATGAAAGTCGGCGTCCTAGGTCTCTCCTACAAGCCTGACACCAATGTCGTAGACCAATCCCAATCTCTGGTCTTAGCGCAACTTCTGAACGAACTAGGATACGAAGTGAGTGTTTTCGACCCTGCCGCGATGGAGAACGCGAAGACGGTGCTTGGCGACACGGTGCGATACTCCCGTTCGGCAGAGGACTGCGTGAAGGCGAGCGACTACGTAATCTTGGCCACACCTTGGCGAGATTTCCTGAATATCACAGCGCGGCTATTCAGAAGGAAGGTTGTCTTCGACTGCTGGCGGTTCTTCAAAGACGATACCATCCGAGCATCGACCTACTTCTGTATCGGCCAGGGACAGAATCGCTGGGGCGAAGCATCTAATTCATAAGCTCGTTGGCGAGCCCTAGGACTCCGAATGCGGATAACTGAGGTTGCATTGAACCTTGACTACGCTCAAGTCGAAATGGAGATCATCGAATTCATTCGCAAAGTTGTTTCCGAAGCCAAGGCCAACGGTGCGGTCATAGGCCTGAGTGGCGGAGTCGACAGCTCTGTCGTAGGCGCTCTCTGTGTGCGTGCGTTAGGAAAGGACAAGGTGGTTGGTATCTTGATGCCTGCTTCACACACGCCGAAGGAAGACATCAAGGATGCAAGAACTCTTGCTAGGGACTGGAGGATCAAGACTCATGAGGTCGCCATCGACGCAATCTTCTCCACGTTTCTTGAATCGATTTCCCCGAAAAGTAGAAACAGACTCGCAGATGCAAACGTAAAGGCTAGGACCAGGATGGTCATCAACTACTACTTCGCAAATTCTCTTGGAATGACTGTCGCCGGGACGGGCGACAGGTCTGAGGATTTGATCGGGTATTTCACGAAGTACGGCGATGGTGGAGTCGATTTTCTTCCCATTGCCCACCTCTACAAGACTCAAGTGCGCCAGCTTGGGGCTCATCTTGGCCTGCCAGTGCACATTGTCCGGAAGCCTGCATCTCCACAGCTTTGGCCTGGACACAAGGCGACTGACGAGATCCCCCTTGGCTACGAGAAGCTAGACCTGGTGCTGTACGGACTCTTTGACCAGAAGCTCACGCCCATGGAAGTCTCCGAGCGCTGCGGAATTGATCTGGAGACCATTGAATTGGTACTCAGGAAGCATAAGGAGTCAGTCCACAAACGCTCCTGCCCGCCCATGTTGGGCCACTGGTAAGAGGTTCTAGGTTCCCGTCTTTGCGGCCAATCGTTCTAGCCGCATCGCCTTGTGCCACGCAATCGTACGCTCCAGGCCCTCCTGAAGGTCAACCTTTGGCTCCCATCCGAGGAGTTGTTTGGCCAACGATATGTCCAGCGCCCTGCTGTAGGGCCCCTCAGGCTTCGACTTATCGAAAACGATTTCTGGTCTGTGCCTTGTAATCTCTAGAATCATTTTTGCGACGTCCCGGATGCTGTACCTCTTGTCCCATCCCAGATTTACGCCAGTCCCATCTGTGACCTTCTCGCAGGCAAGAATGGAGCCTTTGACGATGTCTGTCACATAGGTGAATCCCCGTTCCTGGTTCCCGCTCCCCCACACGACGTAGGGGTTCATCTCGTCCAAGGCCTTCTCAACGAGCGCAGAGATGGCATGCGACGTGTCAAGTTCTCCCGGACCGTAGACTGTGAGATACCTGCAGGCAGATGTGTTCAGGCCCTTTTCCTCGTGGAAGACCTTGCACTGCAATTCGCCCATCAGCTTCGCGAATCCGTAGAGATTGTCGCTGCTCTTCCACCGTTCGCCGGTGCTAAGTATGTCGTCTTCCTTCAGTAAATAGTCGGGACGCGACTGCAGTGAATCCGGGTAGACGCAGGCGCTTGATGAGTAATGGAAGCATTCGACACCTGCCTGGAAGGACGCCTCTATCGCATTGTGGTCCATTGCGAGCATCCTAGAGCATTCGGCTTGCTTGGTGTCGACGAACTCTCTCCCTCCGAATACGGCACTCATGTGGAATACGACCTCAGCCCTGCGGGCCAAGTTCTGAAACCTCTCTTTGTCAGTCTCCAGATCGCAGATTTCAAGTGGGATGTGATTGATGCCATGCTTCCTGAATATGCTCTCAAGCCTGGTCAGTTTTCTGTTCCAGGTGAGTGAACCTGTTGTTAGTTGGAGTTTATCGACAACTGTCACTTCTGCTCCTAGTTCTAGCAACTGATCTACCATATTCGAACCGATGAAACCGGCGCCCCCTGTGATGACAACCCTTTTCCTCGTCCAATTCATGGCTCAATGTGTTCGATTCTGTTAATTTAAACAGTTTCGTGACGCATCGACCGGCTTGCGCTCTTGATCACGACGTTCACCCAGCCTCAGTTCGCATGGCTCTACGGCTGGAAGCCCGGCGGCCTGGCGCTAGGTGCACCAGTCAATCCATTCCCAGACTACATAGGCGCATTTGTTCCGAAAGACGAGCAGCACTTCGAGCGGGTCAACGTGTTGACAGGACTCACGTTCGACCAGCTGCAGAACCTGATTCACAGCCGCGGTTTTTCAATCGACAAAGAGAAGCACCAGCTGCTTTTCGAAGCGAGTGACGACATCCATATTGTGTTCCAATCACGCGAAGTTGTGCGGCTGGCCGGAGCGCTGCTGCTCAAGAAGAAATACAAGCCGAACGACGTGAACAAGTTCATCGAGCAGATGAAGCAATTCTCAATCTATGACCGCAAGAGCATCTGGCCGGAGGGAATGACGAAGGAACGGATGATCCACGAGAAGTTCGTAGGTGGACCTATCGACGACGCGTGGCTCGACGGCTTTGAAGAGGCGGCTGCTGCTTTCATCGGAATTGAAGTCGCCTTCCCGTCGAGGATGTCACCTACGTTCCGCCTGCCGTTCCATTCGTAGCCGAGCGTCCGCACCTTCTCACCGAACTATCGCCAGTACGCCTTTGCAGCGTGCGGCTCGTCCATGTCAGCAGGCATGCCAATGCTCCTGTTCTTCTCAGCGACAATCTGCTGAGCGATGGCTTGAGACGCATTCAGGTCGAGTGTTGCTCGATACTGCGCCAGCCTCACGTTGCCGAGCGGTGCAGCGCCATGCAGGATGCAACTCTGCAGTCTGCCGCGATAGTCGAGAATGAGCACAGCGACTTTGTGCTTGCTCAGCCACCATATCGCGTCGGGCGTTAGCATACCCCGGAGCGTCAGCAGCACCAAAGTCGTGCGGGAACTGGCGGGGTCTCGATGTTCGAGTTTCCTCACCGGGCGCACTCGCACATACCTGCATGTGACTCACGCTCAAGCGCGCCCCCAAGTCATCAATTACCAACGGGTTCACGTTCTGCTCGGTGCCGCACGCCGGCTAATACTTTCGCAGCTCCGAACGAACAACACGGGTCTAATCACACCTAACGTTTTTAGCGTAACTTACCCGGCCGTGGTTC
>Ga0187771_10002346_pt1 | contig 13013 bp, 9 predicted proteins | sample 0116_SJ02_MP15_1_FD_133139 | JGI IMG/M metagenome (GOLD analysis project Ga0187771, IMG submission 133139) | Tropical peat soil microbial communities from peatlands in Department of Meta, Colombia - 0116_SJ02_MP15_10_MG | ecosystem: Environmental > Terrestrial > Soil > Wetlands > Peat | place... | reverse complement strand
TTGCGGGCATGACGTAGGGACCGCCATGACAACGGGGGCCCTCCATGCGCTGTTCAGACAGAACTGCTCTGCTCTCTACACTCCGAGGGAGGCTTTGAGGATTATCAATGGCGTGGCATGCTCGCTTCTCCTCGAAGGGCAATTCATCACCGTGGTGTACGTTCGCCTCAACCGAAAGACCAACCATCTTACTGTGGTAAGCGCCGGTCACCCTCCGGCCGTGGTCCTGAGAACCGACGGAACGGCATCGGCACTGTGGCTTAAGGGGGATGTGATCGGCGCGTTCGAGACCCCTGAATTCGGCGTATTGGGGTTGACCGTTCGGCCCGGCGATCGCGTGTTCCTGTTCAGCGATGCCCTAATCGAAAACGGGGATGGAGCCGGCTGGAAGGATGGGGTCCAACGGTTCATGCGGCTGTGCGAACGGTTTAGTGAAATGGATTTGAAGACCGAGGTCTCCGAACTTGCCGGCTTGGCGACCATGCACGGGGCACCTACCGACGACATCACGCTCATGGGAATCGAGGTATGAAACACTCAGTGGCAATACGTTTCAAGATTCCGGCATCTTTGCCCGCTGTCGACGAATTGTGCGTCCGCGCCAGGTGTTGGCTGCAGAAGAACGGTCTTGAGACGGACTGGTTCGCTACGGCCATGTTGTTGCGGGAAAGCCTGAATAACGCGGTGATACACGGCAGCCGAAACGATCCCACATTGTACGTCCGTTGCGAACTGAGGCGTGGACGCAGGTGGCTGAGCATCTCGGTCGAAGACAGGGGCGCCGGCTTCAACTGGGCGTGCCAGCGAAAAGTTCGAGCCCATAGGGAGGATACGGATGGGCGAGGTCTCGAAATCTACCAGCTTTATGCGGATGAGGTTGTCTTCAATCGCTTGGGCAACCGTGTGCTTTTGCGTCGCCGTCTAAGGGAAGGAGGGCAATGTGCCGTCAGTTCATATTGAAAAAGATGGGAACCACGCGCTTATAGAACTTCGGCAATCGCTGACAGCGGGTTTTGCCGGTGAGCTAAAACCACAGATTCAGCAACTGCTTGCCGAAGGGATATCCCACATGGCTATCGATCTTTCCGGGGTCGATTTAGTGGACTCCAGCGGGATTGGGTTGCTCATCGCAACGCATAACTCGCTAAGAAGGGCAGGAGGGGGCTTGCGAGTCATCGGCACATCCTCCGACATTCAGCATCTGTTCAAGGCAATGCGCCTGGACCGGCACTTTGCGGTAGAAGGCAAATCAAGTGACGGGAGCAGGTCATGAGCGCTTATGAAGATGACGATCTTCTGCGGGGGTTTCTGGCGGAGGCGGGTGAGCATCTGGCCAACATTGAAGCCGACCTGCTGGCAATAGAGGACGCCGGCGCCGACCTGGATGAAGAACTTGTCAACAAGGTTTTTCGAGCAGCGCATTCCATCAAAGGCGGCAGCAGCTTCCTGGGCCTGAACAAGATCAAGGAACTCGCCCACAAGGCGGAAACCGTCCTCGATATGGTGAGGTCGAGGCGGATGACCCCCAACCCGGAGATTACCAACGTCCTTCTTGCCGCTTTCGACAAACTGCGGGATATGCTCAACAATGCCGCCGAAAGTGAGAACGCTGACATATGGGAGCATGTGGCGAGTCTGAACCAATTGGCAGCCTCATATTTACCCGAGGAACAGAAAGACTCGCTAAGTCGCATGACCTTGCTCAAGCCGGGAAAAGAATCTTCGCCAATCGGCGTCTCGGAGGTCGATCTCGAAAGGGCAAGAAGAACAGGTCAGTTTGTCTATGCGGTTGAATATGACTTGATCCACGACATTGAGCGTAAAGGGAAGAATGTCTTGGAGGTTTTTGCGGGACTTTACGAATCAGGCGAAATTCTTGACTGCGCCACGGACTTCGAAGCCGTGGGGAGCCTTGATGACCCTATATGCAGCAAGGTCCCTCTGCGTCTCGTTTTTGCCACCATTCTCGATCCTGACCTTATCGGGACTCTGTTCGAAGTCGATGATAATAGGATTAAATTGCTTATCGACCCGAACGTTCCGGAACAACGCCAAGTCGAAACAGTCCCGTTACAAACCGGGCAAGCCCCGGTCATAGAGAGTCCATCGGACCAGGAGGCAATATTGGAAACGCAGGTTGAGACTTTAGAGCCGCAGCAAGTTGAAGCCTACACAGGACCAGCCCAGCCCGCTCTTGCCAGTCCTCGCAACGGCCGGGAGCAAATCGCAGCCAAAAACAAAGCGGCTGCATCCCGTGGTGAGAGTACTCTTCGAGTAGATGTCGAACTGCTGGAGTCACTCATGAACCTGGCAGGAGAGCTCGTTCTGAGCCGCAACCAGCTGCGGGAGGCTGTAGCACAAAAAGATCACCGGGCTCTGGCAGACAGTTCGCAACGAATCAATCTCGTCACATCCGAGTTGCAGGACGCAATCATGCAAACTCGAATGCAACCCATAGGGAATGTTTTCGGCAAGTTTCCAAGGGTGGTGCGAGACATTGCGCATGCAATGAACAAAGAAATCAACCTCGATATCCGAGGAAAAGATGTCGAACTTGATAAGAGCCTTATCGAAGGACTTTCTGATCCATTGACTCACATGGTCCGCAATGCAGCCGACCACGGCATTGAACCACAGGAAACACGTGTTCGCGCCGGGAAAAAACAGGCGGGCACAATAAGGCTCGAAGCCAGGCACGAGGCGGGACTCGTGGTGGTTGAAATCGCTGACGACGGCAAGGGTTTGGATCCGCAGAAAATTGCCGCCAGCGCATTGAAAAGAGGCCTCATTACGCAGGATAAGCTTCAGGGGATGTCGGACAAAGACAAGATTTCACTGGTCTTCCTGCCCGGTCTGTCCACTGTGGAGGAGGTGACCGAGCTTTCCGGACGCGGCGTCGGTATGGATGTAGTCAAAACCAACCTGGACCGACTGGGCGGAAAAATCGAAATCGAATCCGAGCCTGGAGCCGGTACGGTTTTTCGAATCAAGCTGCCGTTAACCCTAGCCATAATTCCTTCGCTGGTTTTGACAGCCCAGGAAGAACGGTTCGCGATTCCGCAGATAAACGTAGTTGAGTTGCTTCGCATTCGAGCCGAACAAGTCAAAAAACGGATTGAAGTGGTCGGTGATGCGGAGGTTCTGAGGTTAAGAGACGAAATAGTGCCGCTGGTGAGATTCGCTGACTTTCTGGGGGTCGTCTCGACTTACAGAGACCCCGGTGCAGGCAAAAGGGAAATTTGCCGAAGAAGAAACCTTGCGGACAGACGTTCACCGCGACACCCCATAACGGACGATGCCATCCATCATGTCGCCGGGCAGGGAGATGCAAACACCCGGCAAGACCGCCGTTGCAAGGATGGCAGGAGGGTTAGCTCGGACAGCGACATTGAAATTGTAGTGCTGACTACCGGCATTATGAAATATGGCCTGGTTGTTGACTCTTTTCAGAATACCGAGGAAATCGTGGTGAAACCCCTCGGACGCCACCTCAAGGGCCTTCAGGAATACGCCGGGGCTACCATCATGGGCGACGGTAAGGTCGCCCTGATTCTGGATGTAAGCGGATTGGCCACAAGGGCGGATCTAAGACCTCTCTCGGGTTCTGCTCGCGCAATGGAACTGATGGAAGAAGCCGAAAAAGAAAGGCTTCAGGATACCCTTTCTCTGCTTCTTTTCCACAATGCGCCGGAAGAGGTATTCGCCATGCCCCTGGATTCTGTGCTTCGCATCGAAAAGATCTCCGCACCCCAGATTGAAACGGTGGGCGGCCGGCGAACAATGCAGTATCGCGGCGCTTCACTCCCTCTTGTCACTCTCTCCGACGCCGCCAAGGTAAAGCAGATCGAAGATGGAAGCGACCTGGCCGTCATTGTGTCCAATGTTCAAGGCCGTGAGGTGGGACTGCTTGGCGTTATGCCCGTAGATGTAGTTGAATCGCGATCTGCTGTCGACCAGAGAACACACCGCCAAAAAGGGATCGCGGGTTCGACGATCATCCGCGACAAGACAGTCTTGCTTACGGATATATATGAGCTTGTCGAGACGGTTTATCCGGATTGGGGCGTGGTGCAGGCAACACGGGCCGCCTCTGAAAAAGACGCCCGCGTGACCCTGCTGCTGGCCGAAGACTCCGATTTTTTCCGCGCCCAGGTAAAGCGGTTCCTCGAAGAAGACGGGTACACCGTTTTGGCTGCTCCGGACGGTGAAGCGGCTTGGGAGCTTCTGGTCAAAGACGTCGATGAAATACAAGCTGTTATAACGGATATCGAAATGCCGCGCCTTTCCGGCCTTGGGCTGACCCAGCGCATCCGCTCCGATCCGCGAACGGCGACAATGCCGGTACTGGGGCTGACCTCTCTTGCCGGAGATGAGGACATCGCAAAGGGTAAGGCAGCGGGCATAACCGACTACCAGATAAAACTCGACAGGGATAGACTCCTCGATGGACTGCGAAACCTTTTGAATAATTGAGCTTCGGATATGGGAGAGTATTTACGGGAACATATTAGACAAGGGGTTATTTATCAACTCCAGAAAGAGGGAAACCGGTCATGAACGCATTCAGGAATATGAAAATAGGAAAAAAACTAGGCATCGGCTTTGGCATAGTTGTCTTTTTACTGCTGGCAATGATTGCCTCGGCGATCTGGGGCATGGCCTCCCTGAGTCGCTACGTGAGTCAGACCATCGAGCAAACGCATAAGGCCTTGCTTATTGCCGGAATCGGCGACGACGTGCGCGATATCGGCAATCGGGTAGGGGCTATACTGCTCCACAAGGAGAAAGCGAAAAAGGATGAGATACTGCGAGGTGTGGGGACGGATAGAGATCGGTACAAGAAGCGCATTGAAGAACTTAAACCCTCGCTCGTCACGGAGACGGGCAGAGAGAGGCTTGCGAGTATCGAAAAAGCTATCGCGGACGCGAGGGAATGGAACAATAAAGCTGTGACACTCTCCATGGCCGGCAATGACGATGAGGCTTTCAAAGTATATTCCGAGCAATGCTTCGTCTATATGGACAAAGTTTACCTTGCCGTGGAAGAGATGATGGCGTGGCGGGTAAGCCAGCTCGATCTGTCTGAGCGTGAAGCGGCGTCGGTGTGCTCAAGCATGCGCCTGATGTTCATTATCGGTGGAGTTGTTGCCGTGGCGCTTGCGATAGTCTTGTCCTTTTTCATCACTCGCAGCCTGGTCGGACCTGTCAGGCAGGGTCTTAATTTTGCCGGGACCATGGCCAAAGGGGATATGACACAGACCCTTGATGTGTCACAGAAGGATGAAATCGGAGATCTTGCGGCAGCGCTTAACCAAATGCGCGAAAACATACACCGGATTGTGGGCGATATACATGGCGGAGTGCAAATGCTTGCCTCATCTTCGGCGGAGCTGTCAGCGATCTCGGGTCAGATGGCTTCCGGGACAAAAGAAATGTCCGACAGGGCCAGGACAGTTGCGGCGGCTGCCGAGGAATCGAGCATCAACACGAATTCCGTTGCAGTAAGCATGGAGCAGGCGACTAACAACCTGGCATCGGTTGCCGGCGCCACGGAACAGTTGAGCGCCACCATAGGCGACATAGCCTCCAATTCGGAGAAAGCCAGGGCGATAAGCACCGAGGCTACCAACCAAGCCCTTGCCGTATCGAACATGATGAAAGACCTTGGCAGGGCAGCCCAGGGCATAGGTCAGGTCACCGATACCATCACCAGCATATCGGCCCAGACCAAACTGCTGGCTTTGAACGCTACTATCGAGGCGGCTCGAGCCGGGGCGGCCGGCAAGGGTTTTGCCGTTGTCGCCAACGAAATAAAGGAATTGGCCCAGCAGACCGCTTCGGCCACCGAGGACATAAACGGGAAGATCGCCTCCATTCAAGCGTCCACGGGGGGGGCGATTAGTGATATCGAGAATATCTCGGACGTTATAAAGCAGGTCAGCGAAATCGTATCGTCAATCGCGGCGGCCATCGAGGAGCAGTCCGTGGTAACCAGGGACGTAGCGGCCAACATATCCGAAGCCTCACTGGGCGTAAGGGATTCCAACGAACGCATAGCCCAGACGGCCACCGTTTCACAGTCGATTGCAGCCGATATCGCCCATGTCAACGAGACTATCGGCCAGATCCGCTCCAGCGGCGAACATGTCCAGTCCAGTGCGGCCGGACTCTCCAACCTTGCCGGACAGCTCACGTCATTGGTGGGCAGATTTAAAGTGTAGCGCTGAAGGGGGCTAACGTGGAACATAGTGCCGCAATTGACGAGCAACAGATGCTTCTTGCGACGTTTTTCCTGGGCGATGCCGCCTTTGGTCTGGATGCCGAACAGGTGCAGGAAGTTGTGCGAATCGCAGACATCACGCCTGTACACCATGCTCCGTCTTTCGTCGTAGGAGTGATGAACCTTCGCGGTCGGATCGCAACCGTGATCGATTTGGCAACAAGGTTGCAACTCGGCGCGACAGATGTCGGCTCGAGCAGCAGGATTCTTATTATCGAGTGGCGGGAAGAACAGATTGGGCTGCTGGTGGACCGGGTCGCAGATGCTGCTCTGATGGACAGGGCATCTATAAAACCTGCGCCGGAAAATGTGAGCAGCATGCAGGGCAGGCAATTTAAGGGTGTCTGTCATGTTGATGGAACCCTGGTAGCCGTGCTCGATACGGAAGCCGTTCTGGAGATGGAAAAAGGATCGGAATCCATGCCCTAAAGAGGAGAGTAAATGCCGCTAAGGGTCCTGGTAGCAGATGATTCGGCGCTCTTTCGCCGCGTAATAACCGAGGCGCTGGCATCCATTCGCGACGTTGAGATTGTTGGGAGTGCGGCCAACGGAAGACTGGCTGTACAGATGGTTAGGGAGTTGCAACCCGACCTTTTGACTCTCGATATCGAAATGCCCGGAATGGATGGTCTGGCCGTGCTGGACGCTTTGCGCCAAGCGGGGGAAGACACCATGGTAATCGTCGTCAGCGCTCTAACCTCGCGCGGGGGACGTCTTACAATGCAGGCCCTGGAGAAAGGCGCTCTTGACTTCATCACGAAACCTGATTCGAGTGGGGCCGCACAAAGCCGGGCTGCCATTGTGAAGGAATTGGCGCAGCGATTGCCGGCCCTGGCCAACAGGCTCGCCATTCGAAAAATTCTGAAAAACGCTCAGCAGCCGCCTCCGTCGCCAGTAGATCGCGGGGCGCGAAAAGCGGCCGATCTGGGGCAGGCAGCCGAGGCCATGAACCGCATGGCAACTACAAAGAGACCTGAAATGGTTCTGATCGGCGTTTCCACCGGGGGACCCAACGCCCTGGCGCAGCTCCTGCCGGCCATTCCCAAAAACATCGGCGTTCCATTCCTCGTGGTGCAGCATATGCCGCCTATTTTTACCCAGTCCCTCGCAGAGAGTCTTTCCGCAAAGTGCGCGCTACAGGTCCGCGAGGCGTCCCATAGTGAGCCGGTGGTTCCAAACACCGTCTATATAGCTCCCGGCGGAAAGCAGATGCGCGTTGCTTCGAGGGCTGGTGACTCCATGTCGATCGAGATCACTGACGATCCCCCTGAAAACAACTGCAAGCCATCCGTTGACTACCTTTTTCGCTCCGTGGCGCTCCGCTTTCCAGGGCCCGCCATGGCAGTCATTTTAACCGGCATGGGAAGCGACGGGACTCTCGGGCTTCGGCTTCTGAAACGCAATGGGTGTCATATTCTTGCACAGGACGAGGCTTCATGTGTCGTATTCGGCATGCCGAAAGCAGCAATTGACGCTGGTGTTGTAGACGCGGTGCTGCCGATCGAGGCGATGGCTGCCAAGATCGTATCCTCCGTGCGTGGAGGCTGACCATGGGCAGCGTTTCAGCCGATGAACTCAACCTCTGGTCGCGTTACATCTCCACTATTTGCGGCATTCAACTGGACAGCTCCAAGGGCTATTTGATTGAAACCCGCCTGGCCCCATTGCTGCCTGATACAGGCAGCTCCAGTTTTGCCGACCTTTACAACAAAGCCAAGGCTGACCCCACCAACAGGATCAGAAGAAAGATCATAGACGCTATTACTACCCAGGAAACATCTTTTTTCAGAGACACTTCCCCATTTGAACTGATCAGGCACAAAATCTTGCCGGACCTTATCGACAAACGTTCAAAAACTTCGGCAAATGGGCGGGTGATACCTGTTCGCATCTGGAGTGCCGCTTGCTCGACAGGGCAGGAGGTCTATAGCATCAGCATTGCAGTCAAGGAAGTTCTGGTCGATCTCAGCCGCTACGATGTCCGTATACTGGGTACGGACATTTCGGACAAGGCCGTCGCCCATGCAAGCTACGGCCACTACAGCAAATTGGAAATGGAACGTGGTATGGCTCTGGATAAAGCGGCTAAACATTTCGTACCAGAGGGTCAGACGTGGAAAATTCGCGATGAAATTCGTGCTATGGCAACTTTCAGAACAATGAACCTCTTGGAACCTTTCGCCTTGCCGGGCAAATTTGACATCATTCTATGCCGTAATGTGGCCATCTACTTTTCCGAACAGGACAAAATCCGGCTGTTCAAGTCAATCGCCAGGGTTATGGCCTCGGACGGCTACCTTATAATTGGGTCGACCGAGTCCATTACGGGCCTTTGCCAGGAATTCGAAGCCAAGCGCTATTTGCGCGCGGTTTTCTACCAGTTGCGGAACGAGGGATGACAGGTCATCAGCGGTGTATGTGATTGCATCCTTTTGTTGTTAGCTTGCCCAATCCCATAATGAAGCGAGAGACTATGAACATACCGGGTGATCGGAAAATGGGCGTAAAACTGGCCTTCGGCTTTGGGGTAATGGTGCTTATACCCGCCGCGAACAGGGGGCTTCAGACCAACCGTGCGCGCAAATGGGAGCGGGAGCTGGAGAATTTGCATCGGAATGAGAAAAACCATGTCCTAAAACAAGGCGGGATGGACTTCACCACCATGCCTCCCGGGAGATGACGCGACGTGCTTCGCCAGTGGTTTTTCGATCAGATTGATTACATCTTCTTCTGGTGCGGCCTTGCGTACCTCCTGGTAGCCGTCGCATGCCTGAGAGTGACAAAAGAGGGGAAAAAAGTCGAACTGCCCTGGATTTGGTTTGGGACGTTCGGGCTTCTCCGCGGCCTGCATGAGTGGCTTCATATGCTGGCTTTAAGCCTGCCTGACCCGGTTGTCTTCAAGCTGGTCAGGATCGCGGTGTCGACGTCCTCATTACTCGCGCTCTTCGAGTTCGGGCGGCGCGGCTGGAAAGCTCAAGGAGGCCGGGCGCCAGGTGCGTGGATTGTCATTGCGCTGCTTGGCCTTGGTTTGGTGAATTGGCTTGCCGGGCTTCAAGATTGTAAGGCCGCCTGCCTTCACCTGTTTGGAGCAACCGGCGCGCTGCTCTCCGCTACTGTTCTCTGGCGCGCAGCGGTATCACGGGATGCAATGGGAAGGGTCGGATTGCGAACGATTTCTATAGCAATGTTCGCTTTCGCTTTGACCATCTGCACCATGGAGCCGAATGCAGTTATTTGGCCGGCTGCATCCTTGAACCAGGCCCCCCTCATTATTTTCAACGGATTGACGGACCGGCTCATTCTCGCCTTGTGCGCTTTTGCGTGCGTTGCCGGCCTCTGGCTTAACGAGCGTGATACGTGCCTCTCATCGCCATCCAGGGATCATTACCGCTTTCTCGGCCCCTGGGTACTTGCGTCGGCATTGGCGCTGCTGATTATCTTCGGGTGGGTCGTAACCGAGCGGCGCGGGCGCACAGTTGACGCCGACATGCGTGAGGATGTTCTCCACCGCGTCCGGGATATTGCGCAGGCGGTCAACTCAGATTGGGTCAAAGCGCTCACGTTCTCTGCGGATGACAAATCTGCCCCTGCTTATCTGCAGATATGCGCTCAACTGACGGCCTTAGGGCATTTCGAAAGGCTGCGCTCTATTTATAGCATGGCGGAGCGCAACGGCGAGATCGTTTACGGGCCTGGTAACCTGGACGAAAATGACTCATTGGCTTTTCCGCCCGGAACGGTGTGCAAGAATCCCAAAGCAGAGCTATGGAGGATCTTCCGGAACGTCCAATCGGTCGTGGTCGGGCCATATACAGGTGAAAACGGCACTTTAGTCTCCGCATTCAGCCCAGTCATCGACCCGCGTTCCGGCGAGGTGCTGTTGGTAATCGGCGTCGATTTTATGGCCGAGCAGTGGAAAAAAGCAACAGCCGAAGTGCGGCTCGAAGCGATCCTCCTGACACCGGTCCTGAGCGTAATTCTTTTATGCGGCCTGAACTTGTTGGAATGGCGCTTCCGCTCTTCACCACGCAGTCAACGATGGTGGTTTCGTGACGCCGAGGCATTGTTCGTTGCTGCGTTTGGAGTGGGGATAACGGCAATTGTTGCACTGGGCGTTCATGACATGGAAAGCCGCAGGACGCAGCAGGTATTCCAGCGATTCGCCGACGGACAGGCGAAGATCATTAGCTCGACATTTCACGAAATTCGAAAAGATTTGGCCTGCCTTGCCAAGTTCATCGAAGCTGAGAAGTTGGTTCATATGCAAGGGTTCGAGTCGTTCGACAGCTCTTTGGCGGTTTCGTCGGCCGTAGAGGCATGGGAGTGGGTGCCGGTAATTCCATCGGCCGAAAAACAGAACTTCGAGGCTCAGATTCGTTCTCAGGGGTCCTCGGACTTCAATTTATTCGAGGAAAACCTGTCGGGTGAACGGGTCCCGGCATCGGGACGCGAGGAATACTATCCCGTTGCCTGTGTGACGCCGCTCAGAGGCAACGAGCCGGCGGTTGGGTTTGACCTTGGAAGTGAGCCGGTCAGACGGCTGGCTCTTGAAAAGGCCGCGTCAACCGGACTGCCTGCAGCTACGGCCGCTATCACACTTGTGCAGGAAACCGGGCAGCAACAGGGTATGCTGGCGTATCATCCCGTATTCAAGGAAGCTCAGAGACGTCCTTTAGGATTTTCTCTTTGCCTATTGCGGCTGCAATCCGCTTTGGACGAAGCACTGGCAACTGGCGGCGGCACAAATCCCAACATACGGGTGCGCCTGCTTGACATCACCTGTGGGGGAGAACCGAAGCTCCTGGCTCAGTGCAATGGCTGGGATGCCGATTCTGCATCATACAAACCGTTCAACCGGCACGAATATAAAAACGTCTATCCTCTCTTCATGCTTGGGCGATCCTGGGTCATCGAAGCGTACCCCGGCCCAGCCTTTATCTCTGCGCACCGGAACTACGCCGGCCTCGCATCGGCTCTGTGCGGGCTTGTGGTGACGTTGTTGGTAAGCGTGTCTGTGGGTTTTCTAAGCAGTCGGCAGACCGAGCTCGAGCAACAGGTCTTCGAAAGGACGCGCGAACTGAACGAGAGCAAGCAGCAGGTGGATATTATCTTCGCCGGACATGCTGCAGCCGAACCGGCCTTGCGAAAGGCTCGCATTTTGCTGGCCGAGGATAACGCCTCAAACCAGAAAGTGGCCCTGGCTATACTCAAAAAACTAGGCTACCGGGCGGATGTGGCGGCAAACGGGGTGGCAACCCTCGAAGCGCTTTCGCGAATACCTTACGATCTGGTCCTGATGGACTGCCAGATGCCGGATATGGACGGCTTGGAGGCGACACGGCGCATCCGCGACACTTCTTCAGGCGTGCTCGACCCCGGCGTGCCGATCATCGCGATGACGGCCAACGCCATGCAGGGCGACCGGGAGCGCTGCATCAGCGCGGGGATGGACGACTATCTGCCTAAACCTGTGCGACCGCGAGAACTGGCGGAGGTGCTTGATCGGTGGCTTCGCTCGGGTCACAAGCAGGGGGACGGACGAAAAGGCCCCCTGAAAGATCCTGTAATTTATGCCCCACCGAGGTGGCCTGAAACAACCGGAAACGGTGACGTCCCTTTAAGAGTCGAGACGGCGCCGCACTCCCCGGGCACTACACGCGAAGAACCTTTCGCAACTCTACCTGCAAACGCCTCGGATGATGCTGTGTTCCACGAATCCGACCTGCTGGAGCGCCTTATGGACGATCGGGAACTGGCGCATGCGGTAGTGGCGGAGTTCCTTAAGGATATTCCGGTCCAGATTCGTAAGCTCAAAGATTTTGTGAGCGGCGGCGATGCAGAAGGCGCTCGACGGCAGGCGCACACCATCAAAGGGGCTGCGGCCAACATTGGAGCACCGGCGATGCGCGAGGCGGCCCTTGAACTGGAACAAATCGCAAAAGCCGGCAGCCTGGCGAAGGGCCTGGATGTGCTGCCCCGACTGGAAACCGAATTCGAACGGTTGAGGCAGACCCTGGAACAAAAAGGATGGAGTTGAAACGCGGCGATACTGCGGCGCCCAAGTGTGGGACCGCCGCTGGACGATAACAATCCCGGCAGGCGTCCCTCTTGGAAGGCCTTCCGCCTCCGCGCCGCTGTCCTGTTGGTCAAATGTCCCAAACGGCCGTGGCAACCATCTTGAAGCCGTCGATTCCAACCGCTCCCATCGATGGTCTGGACGTCTGCAAGAACCTTCGTCGAAAAGATTAGGCGCGGTGCTGAAAAAACTCGTATCTGCCACAGTGATGAGATAATATTGGTTACAGTCAGCTCAGGCGTGCAATGCTAAAGCCTGTAACTATAACGAAACTCGAGGAAGTCAGGGCCAGGGTAAGCAATTACGTCGTCAACCCGTTTAACGCGGCAGTGCTTGCAAAAGAAACTTGCCAACATCTTTGCGCACACTTACTGATGGAGATTGCCCAATGGATGTGAAACTCATAAACCCATTTCTTGCAGCCTCAATGCATGTACTGAAAACGATGGCCGGCGTCGATGCCAGACCGGGGAAGCCTTTTCTTAAAAAAACCGATGAAGCCGTCGGAGATGTCTCCGCAATAATCGGAATCACGGGGGCGGCCAAAGGCTCCATGGCGCTGGTCTTCACCGAGAAATGCATAAAGGAAATTGCTTCGAGTCTTTTGGGTGAGGTCCTTACCGAGCTCAATCCTGAGGTGAGGGACGCTGTTGGAGA
>Ga0187771_10002345_pt1 | contig 13014 bp, 11 predicted proteins | sample 0116_SJ02_MP15_1_FD_133139 | JGI IMG/M metagenome (GOLD analysis project Ga0187771, IMG submission 133139) | Tropical peat soil microbial communities from peatlands in Department of Meta, Colombia - 0116_SJ02_MP15_10_MG | ecosystem: Environmental > Terrestrial > Soil > Wetlands > Peat | place... | reverse complement strand
TTGATGTGAGGCGTCAGAAACATCGTAATGACCGTGGCCTTGGAGAAATCGCTCTCAAACAGGTCTGCCTGGATGAACTGGGCTTTATCGGTGATACCTTCCTTGGCAGCATTGCGTTTAGACAGCGCGACCAGGTCGGGGTTATATTCGATGCCCAGTGCATGGGCGCCACGCTTTGCGGCAGTGATGACGGTGCGGCCGTCTCCGGAACCGAGGTCTATCACGTAGTCATCTGGGGTGACTTTCGCCATATCAAGCATTTTATCCACCAGCACCTGGCAGGTTGGCACCCATTCTACGTCCTTTCCCGACTGGCCAACTTGTGGTTTGTACTCCGTGCTTACCGCTACCTGTACAAACGGGCCAGTGGCGATTAGTAACAGAAAGAACACCAGCAAGGACTGACGCACGAAACGAAATCGATTCACACTTCCTCTCCTGTTATTAAATTTTGGATAAGAATTCGTTTGAGTAGTAATCGTAACATAAGAATGGGGGGTATGTACAAGGCTCCGTAATTACAGAATACTATGGTTTACGCACAGATACGGCCGCCCCTAATGTCCCGACCTCTTAAAACATCACCCCCCCCACAACCTGCGGAACGAGGCCTCGGTATGACTTCACTTAGATGCGGAGCAAAGTTAGAATAGGTTTCATACCGAAGAATTTGATCAAAAAACTGTCTTATCCGGCCTCCCGATTAGTAGGCTCTGCTGATTATGGGGTAAAATCTTCGGAGGGCATCTTCTGGGGAGAGGGCCTAACATAGAGGGAGTGGAGATAACCCCTATCACTTTCCAAAAGAAATCTTCACTCATTGGGTTTTTCCTTACCAATCTGCGGTGGCTCTGTCTGCCTACTTTTCAGACAACCAAGGGGTCACTGATGCAACATTGCTTCCTGTAATCGCTGGCAGAGGATTTTTGCCGAATACTGCAGATTTCAACCAGATATCTTCAGCTTTGACAAAGTGCAGGAAGTGGCAAGATATGTGCAGATTAGAGTGTTAAGATAGTGGAAGATCATGGATTTGAAAAGGACAGGGAAGCATACGCGGAACCTTCAGCGGAATTCGTCCCGCTGTTTTATCTCTCCTGAAATACTTATGGAAATTGAAGTCCGTACAATTGTAGTAAGGTACAGTGATCTGCATTTAGCAGAAGTTCCACAATCACTGTAACAATCTGACGGCGACCAATGCGAATACCCTGGCTGCCTGGAGGAGGCTCGAGACTTCCACATGTTCATCGGGCTGATGGGCCAGCCTTGGGTCGCCTGGACCACAGATGATCATGGGGATCTTCAGCACCGGCACAAGGGCTGCTCCATCCGTGTAATAACTTACCCCTCCTGGGACAGGTCTTTCCCCGATCACTTCTGCAACAACATCAACAATGCTCTGAACAACAGGTTCTTCAGGGGATGTCTCCACCGGGGCACGATTATTTGTAACTTTAACCGAAGCCTTGAAATCGGGGTTCCGCTCGCTCAGGTCTGAGATCAACTCTTCAATACGCCTTAGAATAGCAAGATGATCTTGGCCGGGTACTGTCCGCATGTCGACTGTCACCACACAGTTGTCGGGAACCACATTCGTCTTCATCCCTCCAGCAATTGTGTTGACGCTTCGGGTGAAGCCACCCAGCATCGGGTGTTCCTCATGAGGGATTTTGAACTTTTCTAATTCGCCAATGAGCTTCCACATCATCATCACTGCATTCCGCCCTAACTCTGGCGTAGCACCGTGGGCTGTCTTTCCGTAGGTTATGAGTTCCAACCAGAGGGCTCCTTTCTCGGCGACGTAGATGCCGTTGTTACTTGGCTCGGCAATCATCAAAGCCTGAAGGGGCCTCAGGTCAGACCGACTTGCGATCGCCGTGGCACCTTGCGAGTCCGTCTCTTCCCCTGCTGTGGCTGCTAGAATGAAATCCCCCTTCAGAGTCATCCGAGCCTCTGCTAGGGCTTTCGCGGTAACCATCAAGGCAGCCAGCCCGCCCTTCATATCCACGGTGCCACGCCCCCAGATTTTGCCTCCTGCCATTTCTGCCGCGAAGGGATCATGGATCCACTCCTGGGCGCCTACGGGGACCGTGTCCAGATGGCCGTTGTAGAGAAGGCCGGGTTTTTCGCCAAGGCCTCTCAGGCGCGCTAAGACGCTGGCTCTCGTCGGGCCGTGTCTGACCAATTCCACTTCTAATCCAAACTTCCTCAGGGTGGAGGAGATGTATTCCGCTAAGGGGAGTTCATCTCCGGGAGGATTAACGCTTTTGAAACGTACCAACTCCTGGCAGAATTTGATGACCTCCGTTTCTTTGATGGATGCAAGCAGGCGTTCTTTTTCCATAAGTTTTCTCCGAAACTTAATGCAAAAGCTTATCCAACAATGCGACGACCTCTTGATCTCCGCCTGCGGGTGGCTCCCAATCTACATGGGTCGCTTTAATGTTCTGTTTTTTTAGATCGTCATAAAAAGGGCTGATCCCGATATTCACCACGACGAGTTCTTTGCCGAAGAAAGGCTTCATAGTATGGAAAGAGTCATTTTCATTCTTCATGGGGTCCTTTTCCTTAAGTCTTAGGTCCGGAATTTCGATTGTAATTTCACGGCAATCATCGCAGCAAAGCGGGCTGCCTGAGCATTGCTCGGCATCACTACCACGCCTACTTTTCTCAGCTGTTCGACCTGCGAAGAGAAATCTTGAGGGTCTCTCGTCGTTCCGCAAACAGAAGCGACGACAGACAAATACTGACCCCTGCTCTCTGCCTTGCTTTTCGCGACCTTGATGCTTTCGGCCAATGCCCCCGCCATGTTCATGTGAGCGCCATAACCCAAAACAACATCCAGTAATAATACGGCGACCTCGCGATCCTTCGCTTCGTTCAGGAGATAACGGTTTCGAATCTCAGGGGAGATCATCGGATGGGGCCTGCCCCTTGTAAAATGATCGTCCCCGAGGTCTATGCAGCAATGTCGGTATCCCTTTGAAAGATCCTGAAGCCCGAGGTTGGGTTGAATCGGAACGTTTGAATAAACCTCCCCCACGATGCTGCTGAGGATGAGGATTGCTTCGTCACAGAGTGTTCCTCCCGAATAAAGACCCCTGATGAATTTTTGATCCCGGGTCATTCTTTCAGTTTCATTCTCAACCATTCTTTTCATTTCAACTTCGGGCATCCCGAAGTTTTTGTATCGGTACGGCTCCCCCTTCAGGGTTGCGACTGCCAGGTAAGCCGTTTCTTCAAGAGTCCCAGCAGCAATGGCTCCGGAGTTCGAGATGCGTCCGGTGTCGTACCCGAGAAAGTTTACGATGACTTTTTTTGGAGATTTTGAAACTCGTTTTAATATTTTCTCCGTGGTCGATGGACCCGGGGGCTTGGAAATCAGGACAATCACCTCTGTCTCCTCATCCTCATCCAGAATGTCAAGACCCCTTAACATCGAGATTCCTCCAACCTCATCAGAGAGGTCTCTTCCACCCGTGCCGATCGCCTGGGAGATTCCGTAACCCGCGCGATCGATTAAACAGATGACCTCTTGCAGTCCGGTCCCCGAGGCGGCGACCAGCCCGATCGGGCCCGCGGTGACAGCGTTTGCAAAGGCCAAGGCCACATGATTGATAATCGCAGTCCCGCAGTCCGGGCCCATGACAATCCGATTCATCTTCGACGCAAGTTTTTTCAGCTCGACCTCTTCCTCGACGGGGACATTGTCACTGAACACGAGAACGTTCAACCCGTAGTTTAAAGCCTTTTTTGTCTCCCTAGCGGCGAATGGAACGGGGACCGAGATGATGGCAAAGTTTGTCTCGGGTCGTTCCCGAATTACAGCATCCAGAGTCTTGTGCACGTCCGCAAGCTCCCCGGAGCGAGGTCTCCTCGTGAGCATCTCCTCTACCTGAGTAAGGGCGTTTTCAACGGCCTCTTGACTTTCTCCACGGATGCAGAAAACCATGTCGTTCACCCTAGCGGAATCAAGATCGGAGCCGGAAAATCCAACTCCCTTCATGAGGGATTTGTTATTATCCGTTCCCATCATCACCGCTATCTCGACGATCCCCGGAAGAGAACGAGCCTGCTCGCTGATCACCATGAGGAAAACGGAGTCCCGATACTGGTTTTTCTTAATCGAGATCTTTGTCACCATATTCTTTTTCCTGCGGCGATTGAAGGCATTAGGAGGATGCGGTCAGACCATATTTTTCAGCGAAGGCACGAAACGCCTTCTTGAAACAGTCCATTGGCGCCCGAACGAGTCCTGCCCCTGCCTGCCCCCTGCCGGGTTCTTTCGGAGAGATGCTCGTATTGATGATGGGCTGTATCCCGGTGTCGAGAACTTTCAGAATATTGATCCCCGTCGGGCATCCCCTGAAGTCGAGGTATGCGATCTGGTAGGCCGGGTTTTCTGCCTCGGTAATTTCATACATCTCTTTGGTGTAATTGATCGCATCGGATACGGAGCCGCCCACCCCCGTGGCTGTGCCGAAATGGACAATGGCTGGCGAAGCAGCCATGGCGAACCCTCCGATGCCTGCCGTTTCAGTAATACAGCTATCCCCTAGGTCCGGGTTTGCATCCTTCTCTGAAAAACCCGGGAAATAGAGGCCCTTCACCATGGGAGCAGGGGCATTGAACCAACGATCCCCGAGGCCGCTTACTTTGATGCCAAATTCCGTCCCGTTTCTGGCCATCACCGTGGCGATGGTGCTGTACTCGACGTCCTTGCCAGCGTCCAGGATCGCCTTGCAGGAGGCCATGACAGGATAAAGAAAAAAGTTCTCATCCTGTTTCAGAAGTTTAGCTACCCCGAAAATCTGTTCCTTGGAGAGGTCTGACTCGAAAAGAAAGGGCATGAACATTTGTTCAAAAAGGCAGGTTTCTGCCTGGTTGCGGTTATGCCCTTCATCACCCATAAAGAGTGACTTGGCAATGATTTCTCGACAGTTTATGCCCCCGGCTTTCCGCAATCCCTTTGAAAGAACGGGAGCAATCCAATCAGCCAACCACCTCAGTTTTTTAATGGTATGATCTCCGTAACTCCCGTACCTGAGGGCGATAAATGTGTCTTCCTTCATGTGGGTGTAATAGACTTTTCCATTGGTCCTGTTTTCTAAGACGATAGCCGCTTGACTGAAAGAAATCATCTGCGCCGCCCCGGCCACGGAGTCATGATCGTGAACTGGTGCAATCGATATCTTCCCAGAGGTCAGTAGCCGATCCGCTTCCTGGGCGTCCCTCGCCAGACCTTCGAATATCAGAGCGCCCCAGGCAGCACCTCTCTGGGGACCACACATGTTGTCATACTTCTGCGGGGGGCCTGCATGCAGAAGCATATTTCTTGTCATACCGGGAATCACATCACCCGCCTTTGCAACATCAACCCATACGGGTTGTGCAGCCAGCATCCTTTCTACGGCCTCGCGGTTAGCCTGTTTAATCTTTTCTCCAGGGGTCTCTTTTCTTTCCATTTTCCTCTCCAAAATGTCGACTGAGGATTCAGCATAATGTAAGAAAAAGATTCAAATCAAAAGACGCCACTGCCAATCCGGGACGAATGATCAGGAGAAAGAATACGGAACATATGGATGCTGGCAGGGAGGGCCCTGGGCAGCATACAGGACACCTGATTCTAAATCCATCAGGACCGATGCGAGGGAGACGATCTCGTCCAGCTCCCCGATTTTGGGGTCGGGGTGGCGGCAGATGGAGTGGGGATGGTTCAGGTGATCGCGTAATACCGCTTCCATGCCATGAAGAGTTAAATCGTGTTTCTTCGCCTCCAGCATCTTTAAGGCCCTGTAGTCCCGGATCAGGCTGTCTGGGTACCTCAGCCTTCCCTTGTCCTCACGATGGATCCTTTTTCCTACAAAATGGTTGGCGTGGGTCAGGATTCCTCCCGCTGGGTAGAGAGCCTCCACATCATGAAAGCCCACTTCCATCCCGATGGCTTCTCCCTGTTTACACCCGATCAGAAAATGGGAGCATCCCCCGGATGGATTTCTTAGTACGGTTCCCAAGGCATCTCCAAGGGTCTCGGAATTCAGTATCCCCCGCAGGATCACGTGGATCGGAACCCCCATCTTCGGATTCCCTGCCAGTAAAATATTGAGGCAGACACCAACCCCCGCGCGATTCATCCCGATCTTTCCTACAATCCCGGCCTCGGTCAGCATCAGAACGGTCGGCCTGTTCGGCTGCTCAATTTCGAGGATGACTAAGGAGCCCTTGAGCATCTGGATCCAGTCCCAGTTTTGACCCATGGAAATCTTTTTGTCGGAAGTAATTTCCGGCAGAAGAGCGATCGAAGTACACTCCCTGGGTGGGTTCATAAACATCAATTCCGTTCTTGCATTGATGGCAACAAGCTCCTCGAGGGGGCGTCCCAATGCCTCTGCCATCCCCGAAATTTCTTCCATAATCTCAGGATCGTATTTAGCGATCACATCGATGAAAGGTGCGGCCAGCCTCTTCACCTGCTCGCCACGAATGTTTGCGTATCTCTCGAAGACGAGTCGATACGCCTCCAGGGTGTTTTCTATTTCTTGTCGGCACAGGCTCCCCAATTGGATTCCCCTTTCAAATGGAGGTCCTGAAATCTTCACCCGACGGATTCCTATCTCTTTATCCATTTCCCTCTTCTCCATTTTGACACAAGACAGAGAAAATCCTTAATCCATCATAGATACCCAGAAGGTTCCCCATTCCTGAGGTCGATCCGAAATCGAAGGCATTCCAGATGGTTCTCCTAAGTTTCTCCTCTTCTAATTTCCGATGTGACATGAGGTAGAGAAGATCGTTCATCTTTTCGGAAAAACAACTCCGGGTAGCGTATCGCAAAAACTCGCAGCTGATTGCACTGGTTTCATTCAAATGTCCGGTAACGGCTTCCCTGAAATTTCTAAAGAAGTCTCCAACCTTCTTGGAATGAGTTCGAAACCGGGCTAACGTTCCCATGATCCCAATGATAAAATCGTCGCCCAGAGGGGTCAACCCTGGCCCGAGGCCGATCAGTCTTCTGGTAAATTCCCTCAGGCGCTCAAACGAAAGGTCCCGTCTTGCCAGAGAGGCAAGCAGCTCTTCCGTCTGGCTCATGACGATGGCTTCAGTCTCCGCGAAAAAATTGACAGAGGGAATCCTTTTTCTGAAACCCTCCATCTCTTCTATTAGCAATCTTAACATCTGTCCAAGCTTCGATTCTGAAATCCCTCGGGCAGGGCGAACGCAAGGATCGTAGAATTCTTCGGGAGCGTAGGCGACCCATTCACTCAGGCCAATCCTTAACCGTCCGTTTAATTTAAACACTTCGTCCCCCTCCCTCACACTCTCCTTAAGTCCGACCGGAGAGGCTTCATTGAGTGCAAGGCTGAACGGGGACTTCAGCTCCCTTTCCCGCTGTACGTGGATGATTCTTCCCCCGGTCACCACGTTCAGTCCTCGACGAAATACCGAGTGGACCCTACCGATGGTCCCCTCAGATCTTAGAAGGAGATGAGCCGGAATGGTAATTCTATTTACTCTCGTTACTTCCATCCATCCATTCCAATGAGGAGAACGAGGCCCTGACTCGCAGGAATAAGCAGGCTAACCGGGCAACCGTCGAGCGACGAGGGCTAAATTCCCAGATAGGCTTTTTTCAAGTGTTCGTCCTGGAGAAGTTCACTCCCCTTGCCATTCAATGTCACATGTCCGTTCTCTAAAACGAAGCCCTGGTGGGCAAGCTCTAAAGCAAATTGTACATTCTGTTCAACGAGGAGAATGGTCGTCCCTGCTTGATTAATACTCCGAATGGTCTCGAACATCTCTTGGACGATGATCGGGGCAAGTCCTAAGGAGGGTTCGTCCAGCATTAGAAGTTTTGGCATGGACATTAATCCACGTCCGATGGCACACATTTGCTGCTCTCCTCCACTCAAGGAGCCTGCCTTCTGCCTTCGCCTCTCCTTCAACACGGGTAAGATTCCAAAGACCTTCTCCATGTTCTGTTCCCTCAGGGCCCTGGCCGTAGAAGGATAGGCCCCCAATTCCAGATTCTCCTCCACCGTCATCCAAGGAAATAAGAGCCTCCCCTCGGGTATCTGAATGATCCCGAGGTCAACCCTCTGGTGAGGAGGGAGAGACTCGACCTTCTGCCCGTTGAATGTGATCGCACCGGACCTTTGTGGAATAAGCCCTGATATTGTGTTGATGAGCGTTGATTTTCCGGCGGCGTTCGCCCCGACGATAGTCGTCAATTCCCTTTCATTGACATCGACCCGGACGTTGAAAAGAGCCTGGAGATCCCCATAATAGACGTTAAGGTTTTCTATTCTGAGCAACGACATACTCCCTTCCCAGGTAGGCCTTGATCACTTGGGGATCGGATCCCACTTCCTTAGGCATCCCCTCGGCAATCTTCACTCCATGATTGAGCACGATAATCCGGTCACAGATACTCATGATGGCTGCCATGATATGCTCGATGATAAAAAGGGTATTCCCCGCTCCCCTGACCTTCTCGATGAGATGGAGCATCTCCCGGACCTCAATGGGGTTGAGTCCTCCCATGGCCTCGTCCAGGAGTATCAGTTTAGGGCGGGTGCATAAGGCCCTGGCAATCTCAAGACGCTTTCTCTGACTGATCGTTAAGGCGCTCGCTAACACATTCCGTTTGTCATACAGGCCCACGAATTGAAGCTCCTCCAAGGCCGCCTCCCTTGCCTTGCGAGTGTTATTGGTTCGACAAAGGGCTCCCACGGTGGCATTTTGGAGAACGGTCATCTTACCGAAGGGCTTCACCAACTGGAACGTTCTGGCAATTCCCATCCGGCAGACATCAGAAGGTTTCACGCCCCTGACCTCATGACCCTGGAATTGAATCGATCCCTCCTCCGGGACGAGGAAACCTGTCATGGTGTTAAAAAGGGTGGTCTTGCCGGCGCCGTTGGGGCCGATGAGGCCCAGGATCTCGTTGGATCTTATCTCAAAAGAGACTCGATCGAGGGCGAGAAGTCCTCCAAACCTCTTCGTAATATGCTTCGCCTCGACGATCACCTATCCGATCTCCTTCCCGGTGATATCCTTCTTCAAGTGTGCCTTCATGGTATTCACAATCCCTTCCGGAAGGAAAAGGACAACGATAATCAGGAGCATCCCATAGATCACAATATGGAGCCCGGAAAGACCGCCTCCGAGATAGGCCCGCAACAGCATACTCAACGGAGTCAAAAGGAATGAGCCGACGATGGGACCCAATGCGGTTCCCATCCCGCCAATAATCGTGACCAGGGCTACCTGAACCGAGAAAGCAAACGAAAGAACGGTATCCGGCTCTATGAACAGAATATACTGGGCATAGAACGTCCCACCGATGGCTGCAAAGAATCCGCTGATGCCAATCGCAACCATCTTAATCCTTGAAGTGTCCACTCCGAGCGATTTGGCCGCATCCTCATCTTCTCTCAAAGCCACGAGGTAGTATCCCAGCTTTGAACGCTCGACGATCAAACTGAGAAAGTAAATTCCTGCCATAAACGCCAATCCAATATAGGCATAGGTGATCTTATCTTGGAACATGAAATTCGCCCAGCCGGGACGAAAAGGGATGGTGAGCCCCTCCGAGCCGCGCGTAAGTTCTTTTAACTGAACCCCTGAGATGTTCGCTAATTCCACGAAAGCAATTGTCGCAAGAGCGAAATAGTGACCTTTTAACCTTCCACAGATATATCCGAGGAGTGTCGCGACGATTCCAGCGGCTACCGCTCCGATGATCATTCCCAACCAAGGGGAGAGCTTGAAATGGATAAACAGCATGGAGGACATGTAGGCCCCTATTCCAATGAACGCCCCATGTCCGAGAGAGAACATGCCCGCATAGCCCCCTGCAATATTCCATGAGGAGGCGAGCATTCCCCACAAAAGGATCATAATGAGGATGTCGAGATGGAAGGGGTTTCGGACAAAGCCGATGGCGACCGCCAAGACTAATATTCCGAGCAGGGAAAATGAAAATTCCGTATCCCTCCTGATGAGGTCGATCCATTTAATCTTTCCGGAATCCTTCATAATCCTTCCGATCATTTCTGAGCGAAGAGGCCTTGGGGTCTAAAAATCAGGACCAGGATAAAGACGGCGTAGTAGATGGCCTGCCGCCACCCTGGAGAGATAAAAAAGCCGCTGAAAGTTTCAGTAATCCCGATGATGAGAGATCCCAGAATTGCCCCCGGGACACTCCCCAATCCACCCAACACGACGGCGACGTAAGCCACCAGGACGAATTGACTTCCTACGGAAGGGAAGATGGAATAGATGGGAGCGAGGAGGGCAGAGGCAATTCCAACCAAACCGATGCCGATTCCGAAGGTGAAGACATAGACTCTTTGTATGTCAATTCCCATTAGCATCGCGGCCCGACGCTCCTGGGCAGTGGCTCGAATGGCCTTTCCCAGGTAGGTATATTTGAGGAAAGGGAAGAGCATGGCTGAAAAGAGGATCGCTCCGAGAAAAGACATCAACTGAGGATATCCGATATAGATGGGACCTAAGGCGATGGTCCCCGATCCGTAGGAGGTCGGGACGGATCGAAAGTCGGCCTTCCACAGAACCAATGCGCCGTTCATCATGATAAGGCTCACCCCGACCGTTGCAAAGATCTGAACGGCAGAGGTTGCCCCGATCGTTGGCCGGATAACCGTCCTTCCCACAAACAGTCCGACCAGAAAGAGGAGCGGACCGACGATGAGCAGCGATAGGTAGGGATCGAGATGGAAGAGGCTGAAAAGCCAAAAGGCGACATACATCCCGAGCATCAGGAACTCACCATGAGCGAAGTTGACCACATCCAGAACCCCGAAGATCAAAGTGAGTCCGATGGAGATCAGGGCGTATACTCCTCCGAGTAAAAGTCCGGAGACGATCAACTGAACTACCATTCCAGCCATACCCTTTTCCCTTTAAATTCCTGCTGGGTGCTAAATATCGAGTCCGTACGTTAAGCCGAAAGCACGCTTGCACGGCCCGGATTCATCCCACATGGAGATCGTCCTGCAGGGATGACGGCGATTCACATTCGCGCTCAGTGTTCGGAAATCGACTGTTTCTCCTGGCACCGACGCGACAAGATGAATTTATTGGCAGCTTCCTACTTCCAGGGTGGGAGAGGAATATCAATCCAATTTTTCGTTGCCAAATTCTTTGGCCACACCTGGTAGATCTTCCCACCCTGCCACTGTTGCACTCCTGCGAGTCTTCTTGCGTTGAGGCCAGCATTGGGATCCTCCGGTGGCAGATACTTTACGCCCAAACCATTCGGGAGACTTCCAAAAGGAAGGTCCACCTGAAGAAAGGCCTGCCGTATCTTCTCCGGATCAATCGATCCGGCCTTGGGCAGCACCTCGGTGAGCAAAACCCAGGTTCCCGTGAAAGCACGGTAGGCGTGGCCTGCCGGGAGGCGACCTTTCTTTGCCATCCAGCGGTCTTTGAAGTCTTTGTCCAGCGCTCTTGCCTTCTCGTTGAGACCGTTGGGATTGACCAAGGCAGGCGCCTCTGAGGCGAAGACCCCTTCGCTATCCGGTCCAAGGATTCGTGCGAAGTCTGGAAGGCCATGGCCGGCACTCGTACCAATGAGAGCCTTCGGTCTTAGCCCTAATTGTTTGCACGTCTTCCACAGAAGCACGGCGTCATTGATATAAGAGGTAGCGATAATTACATCCGGATTGAGGGCCTTGAGCCGAAGCACCAATGAAGAGAGATCGACCGATGTGGCTTTGTAATTATCAAAGGCCAACACGTTCAAACCCAGCTTGTCCGCCGACCGTTTTACCCCGTTCCCCACGGATGTTCCGAATGCTGAATCCTCATGGACGATAGCCACCTTGAGCTTTTTGGGATCGATCTTTGATTGGGGGCCCACCACCTCCGCGGCAAACGTCGCAGCCGCTGTCCCCAGATCTGACGCATTCTCGTTCGTTCGAAAGGTGTAGCGATAACCTCGTTGGTTGATCTCATCGGATGCCGCAATTACCTCCAGATAGATCACTTTGTTCCTTTCGGCCACTGCGCTCGCTGCCAACGAAATACTGCTGGCATAGGTTCCGATGAGGATCTTCAAGTTCTCCTGAGTAATTAAACGATTTGCCTCATTCGTCCCTGAAGTTGGATCCGGCGCATCCGCCTTTACGAATACCACCTTCTTTCCCCAAACGCCGCCAAACCTTTCATTCACCATCTCCCGGGCTAAGTCTGAAGCCTCGAAGGACTCATTCCCCAACAGGGCTAGCGGGCCTGTAAGAGGGAAAATGGTCCCAATCTTTACCTCGGTCTGGGCTTTCGCCTCATTCCAGAGACCCATGGCCACCAAGGCAAGGACCAACAAAGAGCAAACCAAAAGCTTCCGTGTCATAAACGTTTCCTCCTTCTCCTTAAGATTCTTTGAGCGGGTTTAATTTATTGTATCTCTTTTCCCAAGTCAAGCTTTTTATGCAGGTTTTCGTGGGGGTTGTAAGCCAATCCATGGTGCCTTTTTAGAAGCTCGAAAATTTGCCGTTTGATAATCAAACCCACAATTAATTCTTTGGAAAATTTAAGGCTCTGTCGCGGCAAGCTATCTGGCCATGGGAGGCGGGAACTTCTCAACCCTATCGAGTGTGTTACTTTCTAGTGATTTTTTGAAATTCTCCTTTTATACAACACTTCTAGTAGTAATCAATAATCCCTGTTGACGTTTGCATTCAAAATTAGTAGGCTTTTATCCAAATTGCTTCACCTAACTAATGGAATCCGAAATGAATAACTGTGATATTGTGTTTATGGGTCATGTGACGGTTGACCAAATCGAGGCCCCAGAGGGATCTGCCCGTGCCGTACCAGGAGGGGCTCCGTTTTTCGGAGCATTTGCTGCCTGCTGGGCAAAAAAGAGGATTGCCGTGGTTACAAGAATGGCTGAAGAGGATAAGTATATTCTTGAGCCTCTGAAAGCGGTCGGCATCGACGTTTACCTACAGCCTGCTCACTCGACCACGCATATGCGCGTCGAGCACC
>Ga0187771_10002344_pt1 | contig 13014 bp, 9 predicted proteins | sample 0116_SJ02_MP15_1_FD_133139 | JGI IMG/M metagenome (GOLD analysis project Ga0187771, IMG submission 133139) | Tropical peat soil microbial communities from peatlands in Department of Meta, Colombia - 0116_SJ02_MP15_10_MG | ecosystem: Environmental > Terrestrial > Soil > Wetlands > Peat | place... | reverse complement strand
AGAGACCCGTCTCGCGAGCGTTCTGCTCTCACGGGCTCACGGCTCGAGGCTCGTCGACGTGGAAGGAAAGGAGTACATCGACCTCACGAGCCAGTGGGGCACGAACAACGTCGGAAACGTGAACCCGACCGTGCTACGGGCGACCCAGGAAGCGCTCGCACGCTACGGGTTCTTGATCTACTTCATCGCGCCCCATCTCCCGATGCTGGAGCTCGCCGACAAGCTCCTCGAGGTCCGTCCCTCGCCGAACCTGACCCGGGTCTTCCTCGAGCTCTCGGGGACCGGTGCCGCCGAAGGCGCGGTGAAGTACGCGGTCGAGGTCAGCGAGCGCCCCGTCATGTTGAGCTTCATGGGCCAGTACCATGGCCTCAGCATCGGGATGGGGATGGTCGGTGCGCTGAGCTCCCACGAGCGGCGTCACTGGGAGGCGTACGGCGGCGGTGCCGTTCATGCACCCTACCCGGTTCCGATCCGGCGACCAAAGGGGATGACGCCCGAGGAGTACGGGGGCTGGGTCCTGGACTACATCCAGGATGAGCTTCTGACGCACGTCGTTTCTCCCGAGCGAGTCGCCGGTGCCATCTTCGAGCCAGTGGCCCTCGAGGCCGGGGTCTGGATCCCGCCGAAGTCGTTCGTCCGGGGCCTCCGCTCGTTGTGCGACGAGCACGGCTGGGCGTACATCGACGACGAGGTCGAGGCCGGGGTCGGCCGAACGGGGAAGATGTGGGCCATCGAGCATTTCGGTATCGCCCCCGACCTGGTCGCGATCGGGAAGGGCCTCTCGGGAGGTCTCCTCCCGATCTCTGCGGTCCTCGGCACCGAGAAGATGATGGGCGAGAAGGACGTCGCGGCCGGCACGACGTTCGGCGGACATCCGGCTGCGTGCGTCGCCGCTTCGACGACGATCGACCTTCTTCGGAAGGAGCGGATCATCCCCCGCTCCGCGGCGTTGGGTCGGAAGGCGCTCGCCCGCGCGAAGGAGTGGGAGCGGTTCGACTTGGTCGCGGAGGTCCGCGGACTCGGGCTGTGTCTCGGGGTCGAGCTTCACGACCGGCGCGGCAACCCCGACCCGAAGGCCGCCCGACGCGTCTTCTTCGAGTGCGTGCAGCGCGGGGCGATCCCTCTCTGGAACTACGGGGACTACGTCGTCCGAGTGCAACCGCCGCTCACGATCGGCCCGGACGAGCTCGAGCGCGCGCTCGACATCCTCGAGGCGGCGCTGCGCCACGCCGGTCGCTCGTCTACTTCGTAGGGCTGGACCCGTCCGACGACCCTACCGTTCGCTCCGAGGTGAGCCGCTCGGTCACAGGAATCCCGAGCTCCCTCAACTTGAGGAAGAACGGGTCGGGGGAAAGAGACTCTGGCGCGAGGAACCCTCGCTCCCGGATCGTCCCCTCGAGCAAGAGGATCACGGCGACCGCAGTCGGAGTGCCGGTGAGGTAGGCGGTCGCGGTGGAACGATAGCGGTCGAATGCCGCGCGGTGACCGAGGGCCGTGAAGAGAGTGTGCTGGGTCCGAACGCCCTTCGATTCTCCAACGGTCTCGACCACCAGCGCCGCGTAGCCGTCGACCTTTCCTGCGAGCTCGGCCGGTTTCGGGAGCGCCTTCAGGACGGCCCGTCGGGGGCCGGGCGCGTCGGGCGTCCCGGTCTCGAGAAGCTTGAGGTCTCTCAGGAGCTCGAGCGTGCGACGGGTCGCGTCGTCCAGGGCGAGCTTGAAGTCGACGTACTGGACCCCCTTCCCGATGAACCGCGGCAGGCTGTCGACCTCCTCGTGGTCGACCGAGTAGACCTTCTGGGGTCCGACCGGAGCCGGGAACTCGTAGGTCTCGCCCTCTCCGAACGGAGGAACGTTTCGGTACTTTCCTCCCTCCCAGATCCGAGAGGGGTTCAACGTCTCCCCGATGAACGTCTCTGGGCTGAACAACGGGAGGAACGCGAGGTCGGGGCTCGTCGCCGTGTCCCCGTCCCGTACCCGGATCGACTCGACGCGGTCAAGACGGTCGGCAGCGTAGCGGGCCATTAGGTTGCTGAGGCCGGGGTCCTCACCCATTCCCACGATTCCGACGAGACCATGCCGTTCCCATTCGGCGGACACGGTGTAGGGGTCGGCCGAATCGGCAGCCATGTCGATGTAGTTCGTCCCGGCCGTGAGCGCGGCGGATTGGACTACTGCATTGAAGCGGGGAAGGGAGGCCTGGACCACCACCTTCGTTCCCGACAGAGCACGTTCGAGCGCACGCGGGTCCCCGGCGTCCAGGGTCATCCCGTGCACCTTCGGTCCGCCGCCGACCCGCGCCACGAGGTTTCGGACGGCCGAATCGTCCACGTCGGCGACCACGAGCTCGTGGACGGCCGGACTCTTCGCAAGATGGCCCGCGATCACCTGACCGATCGCGCCACAGCCGATCAGGAGGACCCGTCCGTCGTTCTTGGAGATGGTTCCCAGCTCCGGCCGTGCGGATGCGCCTGGGGTCTTAAACCCGACGGCGCCGCCGAGGGGGGCCTCGAGGGCCCCCCTATGTGGCCGAGATCGTGTTCCAGCTCATCGTCGAGAGCGGCGTACTCCCCATCGGCGTCGGATAGAGTCCGGTGAGCGCCGGGTTGTAGACAGAGAAGAGGTACGGGCATGCAAACCAGGCGTTCGTGTAGTTCTGGTACATGATCTTCTCCATCTGGGCGTAGAGTTGGCTCGCGAGGGTCGGGTTGGTCGTCCCTGCCGCCTCGTACACGAGGTTGTCGAGCGAGTTGTTGTAGTCCGGGCTCGCGTAGCTGTTGAACCCCGACTGGCAGATGTTGGCGCTCCCGAAGCTGAGGAAGTCCTCCTGCGTCCAATCGTCCGGAGAGATGTAATCGGACGAGTAGAAGTCCTCGCCGATGAAGAACGGCCCCGCCCCTTCGTAGACCTCAGCGCTCGTGCATTTCCCCGTGTTCGGGTCGAGGGTCTGCTCCGTGTAGAACTGGGCGAGTGTGATCCCGACGGGAGTGACGGTGATCCCGATTTGTGCAAGGTTGGACTGAACGATCGTGGCGACGTCCGCCCAGTCGATGCTCGTGCTGAGGTACTCGAACTCGAAGTTGAGGCCAGCACAGGCGTTGTTCGCGCACGGCGAGTTCGAGATCTCTTGCTTCGCGAGCGTAAGATTGTAGGGATACGCGGAGAGGTTCGCGGTATTGTAATCGGGGTGCCCCGGCGGAACCGGCCCAACCCAATCGAACGCGTATCCTCCGAACGCGTCCTGGAGGATCTCGGAGTAGTCGATCGCGTGCGTGATCGCCGCCCGAACGCTCCAGTTGTTGAACGGGTACACGCTCTGGTTCATGAACACCCACCAGGCGCCGTTCGCCCCGCTGAACGGCGCGTCGGCGGGCGACTTGTCGAGCTGATCGACCTTGAGACAGCCGATCCCCTGGAGCTGCTGGATCGAAGACGGGCCGAGGTAGAGGAACGAAGCCGTGGCGACCGACCCACTCTTCAGATCCTGGATCGTCACGGACGATTGCGACTGGTAGTCCACATCGATCGTTGCCTTCGCCGGTTGGATGTTGTTGTTCCAGGGTTCCTGGGTCGCGAGTTGCGTTCCCCAATAGTTCGAGTCGGGGGTCAGGGAATAGCCCGTAGTGGTGCTGTAGGTGCTCAGGAGGTACGGCCCCGTACCGATGGCATGGCTCTGCATCCACGTGTTCGGACTTCCCTTCACGACGCCTCCGTTCGCCTGGATGACGGCGGGGTCGACCGCGGCAGCGCCGGGCGTAGAGATCTCCGCGAGAAGGTAGGCGTACGGAACCCCGGTCGAAACGCCCGAGGTGGCGTTGTACGATTGAAGGTAGCCGGTTCCGAGGTTGAGCTCGATCTGGTAGGGGCCGAGGACCTGGAACGACTGGTTCGAGGCGCTCATGACCGCGACCTCGGACGAGGTCGGGGAGAAGAAATTGAACGTGTTGAGGTCGTTCGTGGTGTTCGCCGCAGAACTTTCGACCTGGGCCGGGGCCGAGTAGTAGTTGACGTTCGGGAACCAGAAGTTCTCCGAGAGTAGGTACTGGTCGATCCCGAAGAGGGCGAGTTCCCGGTAGAGACTGAACCACATCACATAGGCGTTGAACGGGTCACCGTTCGAGAAGTGGACCCCCTGGTTGAGGGTGAAGTTCCAGTGGTAGCCGTCGGATGAGACGCTCCAGTTCTTCGCAAGGACGCCAGAGAAGGTCGTGAGGCTCGAGCCGTTGTACATCACGAGCGTCTGGTAAATCTGTTGGACAAGGCCCCACGAAGGGGTCGACGGAGCGGTCTGTGGGTCGGCGGTCTCGGCGACTTCAGCCTGGTCGACCACGATCGGGTTCGTCGACTTCAATCCGCAGCTTTGGCTCGATAGGTTGTTACGGACAACGAAGTAGAGACCAACTCCCGCGAGGACCAGTACGACGACAACGCCGATTGCGATCGCCGGACGCCATTTTGGGTCCATTCGAATCCCTGGTCGGGGTCGTAAGCGGACCTCGTTGATATACCCTGTCAAAGTATGACATGGACCTGGCTCGTTGAAGTTCGCTGTCGTTTTTCGACAGACCTATAACCCGGCGTGGCTCCTGGAACGCCGATGGTACCGCCCGCCGATGCCGGGACCTCGTTCCGACCCGTGGGCGCCGTCACCACCGGGGCCTCTCCGAACCGCACTCCGGACGGCCACATCTACTGGGACGCGGACCTGCTCGAGTCGGAGCTCGACCAGTTCTTCTACCGGAATTGGCTGTGCGTGGGCCGAGCGGAAGAGCTCGCGAAGACAGGCGACTACCAGACCCGAAAGGTGGGACGAGAAAGCGTCCTCCTCGTCCGCGATAGCTCGGGCGGGGTCCGTGGGTTCTACAACCTCTGCCGCCATCGCGGCACCCGCGTCGTTCTCGAGGATTCTGGCCAGGGCGCGAAGTCGTTCATCTGCCCCTACCACGCTTGGTCGTACGACCTCGAGGGGAGATTGATCGGTGCCCCTCACATGCGAGGGCAGACCGACTTTGCGCGCAAGGACTACGGATTGCACCCGATCCGCGTCGACACTTGGGGCGGGTTCCTCTGGGTCAACCTCGAGCCCCGCGGCCCTTCGCTCCAGGAGGAGCTCGGCCCGTTCTTCCAGAGGTTCGACCGCTTCCCGCTCTCGACGCTGCGCCTCGGTGGTCGGCAGGTCTACGAAGTGGATGCAAACTGGAAGATTATCGTCGAGAACTTCTCGGAGTGCTACCACTGCGCGCCGGTCCACCCGAGCCTCAACCGGCTGACCCCGTACCTGTCGGGGGACAACGACGCTTCGTTCCAACAGAAGACCGGACGCTCCCTGTTCTCGGGCGGCTTCATGGAGTTCGCTCAGGATTTCCAGTCGATGACCCGTTCGGGGTACACGACGAGACCCCGAATCACCGGGATGACGGCCGAGGACAAGAAGCGCGTCTACTACTACGTGCTCTTCCCCAACACGTTCTTCAGTTTGCACCCGGACTATCTCATGATCCATCACGGCTGGCCGACGTCACCGAGCCACACCCGCGTCGAGAACGAGTTCTACTTCACGCCGGAGGCGATTGCGAGGCCGGACTTCGACCCGAGCGATGCGATCGGTCTTTGGGACGAGATCAATCGTCAGGACTGGACCGTCTGCGAACTCGCCCAGGAGGGAATGCGCTCCCGTGCGTGGAACGGCGGACGGTACAGCGACCAGGAAGAACTGGTCCGAGACTTCGACGAGTTCGTCGTCGGAGAGTACGGCCGTCGAGGGCCGTCCTCCCCTCACTCGCAATAGCGCCCGTCAGCGGCCCCGCCGCAGGAGCCCCATCCGCTTGAGGTAGTAGCGGTCGACCAAGTGGACGACCTCTTCCTCGCTCGAGTAGCGGCCCTGGAAGTATCCGGCGGTCTTCGACCCGAGGTGGGCCATCTCACAGACGTGCCAATCCTGCCGGTTGGTCATCTCCCAGAATTCCATCGCGTCGGACGCCGGGTCCTTCTCGTCCCGGTGGACATACACCTCGAAGACAAGGCGGGTCTGCTCGGGCCCCATCGGGATGAACCAGTCGAAGGTGACGTACTCCGGGAAGAGGCTCAGGAAATTCGAGGGGTAGAGGACGTAGTAGTAGACCCGCCGCAGGTCCTCCGGGGAGAGCCCGGGGAAGGGCGACCGAGCCGTCGTCCCGCTGAGCGTCGCCGACCGAACGCCGTCCACGAAATCCATCCAGCCGCCGAAGACCGGGCCCTTCCGAAGGTCCTCCTCGCCGGAGCGATACGGGGTAATCTTGACGAGCTGGGGATGAACACCGGGGCAATGGTAGCACTCGTTGGCATTCTGAACGACCAGCTTCCAGTTGGCGGCGATGTCATAGACCACGCGGTGGGCCCGGCGGAGGTCCTCGAGGGGATAGTTCGCACACCGGGCGACAAGTCCCCCGAGCGTCTTCTCGAGAGGTTCCGGGCGCGCGGAGAGGTTCACGAAGACGAACCCTCGCCACGTAGCGAGCGCGACGGGGTGAAGACCGAAATCGGACCGGTCAAATTCCTTCGCATCCTGCATGTGCGGTGCGCCGAGGAGCCGCCCGTCGAGGTCGTACGTCCACGCGTGGTACGGGCAGAGCAGTTTCTTCAGGCCCTGCCCCTCGGCCTCCTCCACGAGGCGCGTGCCGCGATGACGACAGACGTTGTGGTACGCCTTGAGCTCCCCGTGAGAGTTCCGAAGGACGAGGACTCCCGAGCCGGCGACTTCGACGGTTCGGAACGAGCCCGGAGCAGAAACCTCGTCCTCCCGGCCGATGCACTGCCAGGAGGTCCGAAAGAGGCGACGAACCTCCTCCTGGAAGACCGTAGGGTCCGAGAACAACGGGCCCGGCAAGGTGGACGCTCGGTCGAGGGGTCGGTCTACGGCCCGAAGGGCCCTCGCGAGTCCCCGAGAACCCCCCTCCCGGTCCCGCGTAGGAACGGCGCCTGCCATCGGTCCCCTCCGATGGCGGTGGCGTAGGCGGAACCATCCTTAACCCTTCGCTCGGAAAAAACCGGACGAGAAGTTTATCCGAGCCTTCCCCTCCCGCTGGCGCGATGGCCGACCACGATGCGATCGTCATCGGCGCCGGTCACAACGGACTCATCGCCGCCGGATACCTTGCGAAGGCCGGAGCGCGCGTCCTCGTGCTCGAACGCCGGTCGATCGTCGGCGGTGCGTGTGTCACCGAGGAGCCGTGGCCGGGGTTCCGGATCAACACGTTCGCCTACGCGAGCGGTCTCCTGCGACCTCAGATCGTGAACGACCTCGAGCTCTCGAAGTTCGGGTACGACCCGATCCTGTGCGACCCTCAAGGGTTCGCGCCCCAGCCCGACGGGCGACATCTGACCTTCTGGCTGGACGAAGCTCGAGAGCAGAAGGAGATCGCGAAGTTCTCCGAGAAGGACGCGCGAGCGTACCCGAAGTACGTCGCGTTCTGGGACCATGCCCTCGACCTGATCGAGCCGGCGATGATGGCTCCCCCGACGCCGCTCAACGAGTTCATCGGCACGCTCCCGGCCCGTGAGGCGGAAACGATGCTGCGCGAGCTGTTCCTGCGAAGCGCGCGCGATTTCTTGGACGACTGGTTCGAAGGCGAGGCGCTCAAGGGGACCCTCGCGGCGGGCGCGGTCATCGGAGCGTTCGCAGGACCGTACACGCCGGGTACCGCCTACATCCTCGGCCACCACAATATCGGGCGACTCGGAGAACACCGTCGGGTCTGGGGCCACACGCGCGGGGGGATGGGGCGCATCACCGAGGCGATGGCCCGGTCTGCAACCCATCTCGGGGCGACGATCCGGACCAGCTGCGGCGTGCGCGAGATCCTCGTCGAAAACGGACGAGCGGTCGGAGTGCGCACCGAGACGGGCGAGTCGTATCGTGCACGAGCCGTCGTCTCCTCCGTCGACACCCATCACACCTTCCTTCGGTTCCTTCCTCCCGGGACGCTCGAGCGACCGGTCGAAGACCGCATGCGTCGCGTGCGTTCGAACGGGGCATGTCTGAAGTTCAACGCGGCGCTCAACGGAATCCCAAAGTTCACCGCCGCTCCGGACCCATCGTACCTGGTGGGCGCGGTCGACATCTCCCCTTCGATGGAGTACATCGAGCGCGCGTTCGATGATGCGAAGCACGGTCGATTCTCCGGCGAGCCGACCATCGACGTCTACTTCCAGAGCCTCGTAGACCCGTCGGTCGCGCCCCCGGGGAAGCACACGATGACCTGCTTCGTCCAGTACGCGCCGAGCGAGCTCCGTTCCGGGTCCTGGGACGACCAACGCGAACAGGTCGCAGAAACGGTCCTCGCCACCCTCGAGGCATATGCCCCCGGCATCCGGGGCCTCATCCTTCATTCCCAGGTAGTCACGCCCCTCGACATCGAGCGGACGATTGGGATGACCGGCGGGTGCATCGACCAGTGCGATATCACGCCGGATCAGATCTTCTCCTTCCGTCCGGTTCCCGGGTGGTCGAACTACCGGACTCCCGTGGAGGGGCTCTATCTCTGCGGGTCGACCGCGCATCCCGGCGGCGGCGTGATCGGCGCCCCGGGATTCAACGCCGCCGGCGTCGTGCTTCAGGACCTCCAGAACGGCCCCGGAAGACCCGGTGGACGCCAGCCCAGTGAGGTCTCAGGGTAATTGCCATGCCCGAAGCGAGCCTCAAGTTCCACGCGCCGACGGACCCTGCGACGCTGCGCCTCCTCCTCTCCGACCCCGCGTTCGTCGCGGGGAGCATTCCCCAGGTGGTCGCGGTGGAGAAGACCTCGGACACCACGGCGCGCTGGACGGTCCAAATCAAGGTCGGGCCCATGACCCGAAAGAGCGTGTACGACGGCGAACTGGTCGAGGCTACCGATTCCCTAGTTCGCTTTCGTGCCACTGGGCCCGAGGCGACGATCGAGGGAACGGTCTCCTTCGTCCCGGGCAGCGCCGGAGGGACGGACGCGGAGCTCACGCTATCGATGAAGGGGAGCGGTCCCCTGCGCTCCGTGCTCGACGCCTATCTGGGAAAGCGAGTACGAGAGGACGCCGAGAAATTCGCGAAGAGCATCGAGGCGCGTGTTGGTCCGTCCCCGCCGGCAACCCCCTGAATCGGAATCTGTGGTATTTATCAATCGGACGGTATTCCCGACATCCCAGTGCACGACCAGGCGACTTCGGTCGAACCTGAGCGCCTCCCGGCGTCGGAGTGAAGGCACGTGGGACGAAGCCTGACGGACCTCGCGTTCTTCATCGGGTGGCGGCTGCTCCAGCTGGTCCCGGTCGTCCTCGGCGTCGTCATCCTGATGTTCCTCTTCACGCACCTCGCGGTCTCGGACCCGTGCGCCTCGTGGTACCCTCACGCTCGAAAGGCGGTCCTGGACGAGTGCGCCCAGTACTACGGGTTCAACCAGCCCCTTCTCACCCAGTTTGGTCGGTACATCGTCGGCGTTGCCGCGGGGAACTGGGGGACGGATTCGAACGGACAGGCAGTCTTCCCCGCGATCGTTCAGAGCCTGCCGGACACGGTCGAACTGGTCCTCGCCTCGCTCCTCGTGATGATCGTGTTCGGGATCGCGCTCGGGGTGATCGCGGCCCAGTTCTCGGGGCGCTGGCCGGACCATCTTGTGCGAGTCTTCTACCTGAGCGGATGGGCGGCTCCCACCTACCTGGTCGGCATCCTCCTAGCAATCTTCGTCGCCCCCGCGCTGGGCCTCCCCACGGGAGGCGCATTCAGCGAGCAAACGCCGCCGTTCCCCCAGCCAACTCACATCTCGGTGGTCGACGCCATTCTCGCGGGCAGCCCATCCGGGGTGCTCGACGCCGTTTCCCACCTCATCCTTCCGGCGATTTCGCTTGCCTTCCTCAACCTCGGCATCATCACGCGGATGACCCGGAGCTCGATGCTCGAGGTCCTCCCGCTCGACTTCATCAAAAGCGCTCGAATGAAAGGGATCGGCGAGACCGCGGTCCTCTACCGCCATGCTCTACGGAACTCCCTGATCACGACCACGACGATCCTCGGGTTCACGGCGAGCGGTCTGCTCGCGAGCACCGTGGTGGTCGAGGAGATCTTCCGCTGGCCGGGAATCGGAGACTACTCGTTCAACGCGATTCTCGACAACAACTTCTCCGGGCTCATCGGCGTGACGATCGTCTTCGCGATCGCGGTCGTCATCGCGAACCTCGTCGCGGACATCCTCTACGGTGTGATCGACCCGCGAGTGGAGTGGCGCTAGATGGCCGGACCGGCCGCTCCTCTCCCGGTCGAGCCCGCCGGCGGCAGGGCCGCCGGTCCGCCCCGCCCGTTCGTTGTTCCTCGTTCGCATGCATCGGATGTGCTCTTCGAATCCCTGCGCACCCTCTCGGCGAACCTCCTCACCTTGGCGGGTTTCGTCATCACCGTGATCTTGGTGGCCACGGCGGTCCTGGTGGAAGTGCTTCCGCCGATCACCCACACCCTCCTTGGGCATTCGTGGTCAATCCTGCCGTACTCCCCGAGCACGATTGGCCCCGGGCTCAACGAGGCGCCGAGCGCTCAGCATTGGTTCGGGACGGATGAGCTCGGAAGGGACGTCCTCTCTCGGGTCGTCGCGGCCCTTCCTCTGGACCTCACGATCGGCATCGTGATCACGGGATTGTCGATTCTGATCGGCGCGGGTCTCGGGCTGATCGCGGGGTTCTGGGAGGAAGGTCGCGTCGGCCGTTCCGCCTCGGCGGTGATTCTCCGGGTCACAGACATCTTCCTCGCCTTCCCCACGCTCGTGCTCGCGATCGCTCTCACCGCGATCTTCGGTCATAGCGTCGACCCGCTCACCGCGATCGTGATCGCCCTCACGGTGACGTGGTGGCCGTACTACGTTCGGATCGTTCGGGGCGAGGTCCTCGTCATCAAGCACCAAGGGTACATCCACGCCGGGCGGATCGCCGGTCTGTCCGAAGGACGGATCTTAGTCCGCCATGTCCTTCGGAACCTCCTCGAGCCGCTCACGGTGTATGCCACCCTGGACGTGGGGACCGTGATCGTCACCTTCTCGACCGTCGCGTTCGTGATCCCGCTCCCCTCCACCATCCTCGAGTGGGGGACGATGGTGTCGAACTACCAGTCCCTGCTTCCGGGGGAATGGTGGCTGGTCATGGGCCCCGGCCTCGCGATCTTCGTGACTGTGCTCGGGTTGAGCCTGCTCGGCGACGGACTCCGTGACGTTCTCGACCCGCGCACCCGCCGAGCGTTCGCGAAGGAGACGGAGAGCTCGTTCGCCCCGCGACCGTCGGCCTCGTCGGGGGAGGCCAGCGAATGACGGCCGGGGAACGGACGACCACGAACGCGCCAGAGTCGAGCCGGTCGGCAGCCGCGGAGAATCCCGACGTCCTCGTGATCGGGGCCGGGTTCGCAGGGCTCTCCGCGGCCCGGCGGTTGGTCGCCTCAGGACTCCGAGTGACTGTGCTCGAAGCAAGCAATCGCGTGGGGGGGCGTGCGCTCTCCGACTACTCGCTCGTCCCCGGGGTCGCCCTCGAGCTGGGCGCCCTCATGGTCCACGGACGCCACGTGGTCACGCACGAATGGCTCCGGGAGGCGGGGCTTCACACCGTCCCGTATCCGGTGCACCAGCGCAGCCGAATCGTCCTCGACCGGCGGGTGGGGAGCTACCCGTGGCTCGCCCTTCCGTTCCATCCGGTGGTCGGTGCCCGGTCCACGTGGCAGGGATACCTTGGCGTCCCGCGCGCGCTCGGCCGCTACGACGGACCCGACCGGTCGCTTCGGACATTCCTGGACGAGCGGAAGGTCTCTCCCGCGACACGCTCGCTCGTTGACGTATTGCACGCCCACACCTACGCGACCGACCCGGACTCGATCGGCGTCCGTGGACCGGCCGAGGAGGAGGCGGAGGCCGGGGAACCGTTCGGCTTCCGCAACTTCCGAGTGGTCGAAGGGTACTCTGCCCTCGCGAACTGGGCAGCCGATTCGCTCGGCGACCGGGTTCGCCGGAACACCCCGGTCACGGACGTAACGCTGGAGCGAGGTGCGGTCCGGGTCCGCACCCTCGGCCCGACGGGGGGTTCCGGTTGCGAGTATCGTGCTCCCTACGCCATCGTAACGGTCTCTCTTGGTGTGCTCAAGGCCGGCCGGATCCGGTTCGACCCGCCTCTTCCGGCGGGCAAGCAAACGGCGATCGCTCGCATCGGCTTCGGCGATGCCTTCGCGCTCCAGCTCCGTCTCCGAGAAGGAACGATGCGTCGGCAGCTCGGGGATTTCGGCATTCTCTGGGGAGATACGGCGACCTCGTTCCTTCGTCCCCGAGTCCGTCTCGAGGAGCCGACCGAGGTCCTCACAGCCTTCACGGTGGGCCGCGAGGCACGCCGCCGAAGCGCGCTTCCGGACGCTGAGCTCGTCGCGGCGACCGTGGAGGAATGGAATCAGATCGCTCCGCCCGAGGCGACCCTGGGCACGGTCGACGCTTCCGCGATCCATCGGTGGCCGGACGACCCTTGGGTCTTGGGCGGATACTTGTTCTTCCCGCCAGGGAGCGGGCCCGCCGACCGTCGTGAGCTCGCCGCACCGGTTGCTGGGCGGCTCTTCTTCGCGGGCGAAGCGACGGAGACGACGGGAGAATCGGCGACGGTCTCTGGAGCGATCCTTACAGGAGAACGTGCGGCGCAAGAGGTCCTGGATGCGAGACGCGGTGCTCCGGAGGCCGGGTAGCTCGATGCCGAAGCGATCGAGTTCGGCACCAACGCACCGCCCGATGCCGAGGACGGAGGGATCCCCTCGGTCGATCGAGGCCCTCGCCCGCCGGTCTCGACGGACCCGAGGCGGGTATTCGGAGTTTCTACGGGTGCCGACGATGAGCGCGGGGGTCTACGTTCTCCCGCGCGGAGCCACCGACCTCCAGACTCCTCACGGAGAGGACGAGGTTTACTACGTCGTCCACGGACGGGGCCGGTTCCGCCACGGCGACTCGGACGAGACGGTAGAGCCCGGAGACATCCTCTTCGTACTGGCCCGCGAAGAGCACCGGTT
>Ga0187771_10002343_pt1 | contig 13015 bp, 11 predicted proteins | sample 0116_SJ02_MP15_1_FD_133139 | JGI IMG/M metagenome (GOLD analysis project Ga0187771, IMG submission 133139) | Tropical peat soil microbial communities from peatlands in Department of Meta, Colombia - 0116_SJ02_MP15_10_MG | ecosystem: Environmental > Terrestrial > Soil > Wetlands > Peat | place... | reverse complement strand
CCCGTCGCGGTAGAAGCCTTTGGCGGACGAGCAAGATTCCTGGGAAAAGACATGGCGCCACCTGGCTACACTGAACAAGTACTGACCAAAGTTAGAGCATGGGCAGAAGAGCTTGGAAAAAAACTAATGGAATAAGCGCGCTATAGTTAAGGAAACTGCTACTATTAGCTCGAGCGCGCGCTGGCTGCAGCCACCTTGGCTCCTGCACGATGCTACTTTGTCCGAAGTGAACAGGCTCATTTCATCGTTCCCTCGCGTCAGATGCGTAGAGACAGAGACGGCCTAGGGGGTCCCCCTTCTTCTACCTAGATTTTTTTCGATCAGAAACCGTACTGGGGGACACTTGGAACTGGATAGAGCATGCATTATGAGAGTGCGCGCCCCAGTCTATTTGACGTTTTTCTTGTTTCTGTGGCCTTCGCCGTACTGGTACTCTCTGCCTTTGTTCTTCTGTAGTTTTTTCTTGAACATTTCATCCATGTTAACCGAAGGGCAAGCTAATCTGCTAGTGTCTAGTACATAGAAGATGACGTCAACGAGTTCTTCAGCGATCTTTTCTTCGCTCTCTCCCTTCTTCCAAGCATCACTAGCCTCACCTAATTCTATGAAGGCAAAAAGCAACTTCTTCGGAATATCCTCAGGCCTATTATAGAAGCCCTTCTCCAAAACCAACGATTCTATTTCCAGCTTCATCTCCTCCAAATGCATAACAGCCACTTCCTTTACCGATTGAAGTTTCTCGATTTACCACCTTATAAGCACGCGTAAAGGAAAAAAGTCGATCAAAGCAATCAAGTTTAGGAAATTTACAACCCATGCGCGCGCAACCAGCCAAGAGAAAGCGACTGGTTGAGACCATCAAATCCCCGCAAAACTTTGATATTGTTTCGAGAATACTGCGGTGAGCATGCAAAACCTTGGGTCATCGCGTCTTCTCTGAGGTGGCTCTAGCCAGTGTGTTTCTTGTTGTCATTGCAAACCATTATGTCGCGCACTCAAAGTATTTTTCTAGTTCCTACATTGTTTTGTGCTTGCTTCGCCAAGTTCTTTTTATAGAGATAATTATTAAAGAATACGAGGAGAGGATTTAATGCGGTTGCGGCTTACAAAGATTGATGAATACCAGTTCTTGACGTGCTTGAAGCACTCGTTGTGGGGCAGTACAGTGTCACGCTTCAAAGATTGGCGTGAAGGAGACTACCTTGCCTTTATCGTCAACAAGGGACTAACCGGCCTTGGCGTGGTAGCAGGAAAACCTTTCTACGATGCAAAAATCATATGGGACAACGGACTTTTTCCCCACAGAATCCCCATCAAATTCCAATACGTTTTGGCCAGAGACCAAAGACCTCCGATCCTAGGGGACGTCAGAGACATACTGACTTCGGCATGGGGAACGAAATATGGTTGGGGAATACTTACCCAACAAATGCTCGAAAATGATCAGGCGCAAACGATAGTCAGAGCAATCACTTCACGTCAAAATAATCTTGTGCAGACTGAAGCGGATCTAAATAGTCTGCTTGCAGAAGCAAAACAAGAAAGAGAACTCTCAGCAAAGCGGACGCATCCTAGAAAACGAGTCGAAAAGATGACCAAACAAGAGACGCTATCGATTGAAGAATTCGAGTCCAAGGAAGAAGAATCACTACACACTCAGGGAGAGTATGCCCTTATAAGAATTGGTAAGATTACAGGCTGTTCAGTTTTTATTGCATCAAATGACAGAAACCGAGTTTTCCATAGAAAACCACTCGGAAAGGACTGTCTAAGGAGCTTACCAAATCTAGGTCTGAATGAAGAGGCAGTTCGTCGAATAAGTTTGATTGATATCATTTGGTTGGCTAAGAACACGCCGGTAAGTGCGTTTGAAGTAGAAGCCACAACTTCAATCTATTCAGGTCTACTCAGGATGTCTGACCTTCTTGCAGTTGTCCCATCATTGAAAATCAGTTTATACATTGTTGCCCCGAAGGACAGACAAGATAGAGTCAGAGCAGAACTGACGAGACCGACATTTCATAAGATAGGCCTAAGTGAATACTGCAAATTCATTCCTATTGAGGACCTGCAACAATTACTGTCCAGAGTCGAAGGTTTCGAAGGGCACGTTCAACCATCAATAATTGACACAATTGCAGTCGGATTTGAAGAAGAAACTGAAGATACGCAGTAGTTCGTGCGGTGCCCGCATAGTTCACTTTTTGCGAAAAACCACCCTTGCGCATAGGTATTTAAATTGTAAGTGACAACAGTCATAATGCGCTTTGACATGATCCTTAGAGAAGTTGCAAAAATAAAACCCTTGTTGAAAGAGTACGTCGAGAAAAGCTCTGGAATCACAGAGCTTCATTGGGATCAGACTGGTTCGGTGAAGCTGCTTTTCGACCCATACGCAATAGCTGAAAGAGAGAAGACTGCACATTATTTTCTCTTGATATCAGCGTTGGATAAGGTTGAACTGGTTAGCAGAAGTGAAAACGCCAAAGCGCTCATGATCTCGGCTCACGGCGCACTGGGTGATGACTTATTCAAGCCTGGGCAATCGGACAGTTTAGAGAGGATTGTTCAAGAATTCAGCTCATACTATCAACTAGGCCCAGAGAAAGAGAATATTCCCGAAGTTCTAGACTCAGTTAATCTCTTTGTCCAAAACGTTGCCAAAGGAAGCCTGGTCAAATTTGCCCAGCGGTTTTCTGAACCCAAAAACCTGATAAAAAAAATCGGTCGTGGCATCCCGTTCATGGGTGGACAGCACGTTGATCATGCGTGGATGTACCTAAGGTGGATGGTGCGACCTTATCCGGACCTCGAGGTTTTCAGGAACTTTAGTTGTAAGCAGCTTCAGATTCCGTTGACTTCTAACGTGAGAAACGTCGCCTACTGCCTCGGCTTGTGCAGGAGTCCAGTGACCGACTGGAATGATCCGGCAGGAGTCGGCTTGGAAAGAAGACGACTGACAAACTTTGCTACTGACTTGTTTCCCGAAGACCCCGCAAGAGTAGACTATCCCTTCTACGTCTTGGGACGCTGGATGAGAGAAGAAAAACTAAGCCTAAACCTCCTGAGAAGCCATCTGCAATTTTGGAAGAGAATCTACGACAAGCTAAAAAAACCACCCATCACATTCGACGCCGTCTCAAGAAACGAATCCACCTTCGAAAAAACCGTCAGACAAGAACTCGAAAAACTCCAGTTCATGTTCCTCTTCGAACCATACCCCTTCTCACTCCCAGGAGAAAGCGGCGCACCACAGTACAGACCAGACTTCGTGCTGCCAAGATGCAGAAAAAAAGGAAAAATAGTCATACTAGAACCCCACGGAATCTGGACACCACTCCAAAAAAGAACAGTAACGCTAGACAAAGTGAGTTTTCCCATATGGGCTACACCATCCGAAATAGACATTGACGAAGCCATGTTCGTCAACAAACTGCGAGCCTTCAGAGAAGTCTACAAAGACATGTACTACCTCATCCTCATAGTCCCACCGGCGTTCAGACAACGCGTCGAAAACAGCTACTCAGACATCTACGACGAACTATACGACGGCGGAGACATCCCCAAACTACTCTACGAACTGAAGAAAAACATGGAATAGCGCCAAAAGGGTCCGCTAGTAGGATTTGTTATTTTCGTTATAATTGTTACAAATTGTTCTAGCGCGCAAAAGACGGCGCAGAATGAATTGGAGTTTTTTGATAGAGTTCATTGTGTACGGTCGGGTATCTTCCTGCTTTGTTTATTATTCTTCCTTCTGCAGAATACGACAATGAGCAGTGTTGACACTATGAATAAAGGCGAAACTGTCATGGATGAGAACTCGGGAGTCGTGCTCGTCAGCGTTTCACGTCTTGTCAAGTAGATGTACTGATTCCCATACTCTATACTTGGTTCTATTTCTGTGCCTTCATGCCACTCGTTAAACGAAGTAATCGCATATCCGTCAGGGGAGCATGCTTTAGCGATTGACCAGTATAGGGAATAGTAGGTTCCGTCACGTCTATCTATCACTGTGCCGTTCACCTGCACGGCTGTGTTGTTAAATCCTGGTACGACTGTTGCCAGAAAAGTCATGTTTCTTGCATGAGCAGACTCGGAGGCGATATTGTATACATCCAAGACTTCCGAGACATTTTGTGAATAGCTTGTGGGATTGTACATGTGTATCCCATCAATGCTATCCTTGAAATACGTCAAAAAGTCGTTGATCTTGCCTTCGTATCCCTGGAGATCCATTATGATGTAGGGGTTAAACCCATTTTCTCTTATCTGAAATATACTCGCGTTCCAGCCGTTATCGAAGAAGGGGTCAGGACTGACGATACCATGCGCCGAGCTATTGATATACAGGTAGTCGACAGCCGCCCATGCGCTGCTCCATGTCGGTGTTCCACGATCTTGGGATTCAACTCTCATGAAAACGTCCTGTCCAGCAAACTCTGTCACGTTGAAGCTTAAATCGAGCCAACCATCAGCGAAATGAACTATCCCATAATACAATTCCTTCATAAGTGTCCCGTTTTGGTTCCTTAGCGTAACATTGAAGACAACGTTGGAGGCCGGTCCACTATCGTTTCTTATGTCTGAGATGCCGACTTTCAAAGAATACTTCTCATTGGGCGGCAAGTAGATTGGATTGGCATTTTCTATGTATCCTATTCCGTTTGGATAGGGATGTATCGGGAAAATCCCGTATCTTGGAGGTTTTCTAATGTCTTCAGACAACATCCAATAATCTTGGACAGGGTTGCTTGGGTTTATGTAGTAACCATAGAGCTTCCACGCGCTTGGGTTTAGGCTATTCCGTACTCTTGCGTAAACAAAGACTACTGGGCGTCCATTTATCTTGTACCAGGCACTGCTGTTAGCATAATTGCTGAGAAGGTAAGTAAGGTTGCCAACTGTTTGGTCTATAGTTGAAGTGTTCTCAAGGTAGACAGTGAATTTGAAATCGTTCTCTTCACACACTTTTCTAATGTGAGACAACGCTTTGTCTTCGAAAGTTCCATTTCCCCACCATGAAACTATAAAACAGTCAATGCCAGCTTCTTTAGCCCATTCAATTTGCTGTTTGATCACACTTTCATTGTTGGAATCGTACGGTCCTAGTAATGGGTAGTCTTCTGCAGCGATGTCTCTCCTTCCATCTGGAAGGATTACGTTAGGATAATGAGGAATCTGACCAGATGCATTACCTTCGTTCCAGTGATGCCATCCTTCCGTAGAGTTGAGGTCGGCTGGTGTCCCATACCATGCGTAATAGAAGGCAAATGTACCCAGTCCTGCTCCTGGGGATGTAAGAGCTGCAATTATCGAGATTGAGGTTGTTTCTGTGTTTGGATCGCCCCTTGCTGTGCCGTTTGCATAGTAGTTCGTTATTATTCCTCCGTTAGACTCGTCTTGAAGGCTCCATATTCTGTTGACAAGTTCGGACTCGAAAGGCAGCCTTTCTCCGAGGACTTTTGACGTGTAAAGGAGTAGCGCAAGTTTGTACGTTGTATAGAACCTGTCAGCTTTAGTTGCCGTGTCATTTATGCCTGTTCCATCCCATGCGGCTGTGGCATTTCTAAAATACAGGTTTGCTTCTGTCACGTTTCCCTGCCAAAAACACGAAAGAGCCATGTAAAGCAGTCTATCGGTATAGTTCTTCCAATCAGGCAAGATAGTTCCGTTACAAACCTCAGTTTTGAGGTTGTAACCATCGCTGTACAACGTTAGAATAGAAGCGTTGCGGTTCGGGGTAGGTATAACGTCGCCTATAACAGCTTCATGCATAAAGCTTACGGGAAATCCATTAGTCTCTCGCGGCAGGTTGTAAAGTGTTGCATACTTCTTCAGGCTGGCCATAATAATATCTGCAACTAGTCCAACATCTCCGCCGCCGAAGTAGTATGTTTCATTGGCCACTTCCAACGCTTTCCAGACCCAGAGATTATCCGAGACAAGCCAATAGGTGCTAGGTTTGTTTGGCGTCCCGCTGCAAAGACCTAAACTGCCATTAAATTGGTAGTCTGTGAGAAAGCTTACAGCCTTTTCAACCTGCAAATCTGCTGGTGTTAAATCAGACCAAGACAGCGTGATTGTCGAAAAAGCAGATACTGCAAGTAAGAAGAGGAGCAGACTAACGCGCAAAGGCACAATCATACGCACACAAATCACCTTCATTTCTTGGTTTCTGTCTCAGCCTTTGTGACTTCTGGAAAAATCCGATGCTCACGCTGTGTCTTGCAGCTGCGGATTAAGTCTAGAATTTCTTCAACGTCCGCCATTCATTCACACCTTAGCTCCATTAACTGATAGTGACAGTTAATTCCTGTCTCGTTGACAATTAAGTCAATAATCATTGACCCGTAGCTTGTTTTAGCCTGCCGTTGGTCTCGCACAACGAACTACCCTCGAGTTCTCCGAACGCTGAAAGGAGCAACTGCTGCTTCTACAATTGGTAGCGCGCTCGGCAAAGGACGACCATAGTTCATTAAGAGAATGATGGGATGATCTCCTCGGCAAATTGCTTGAGCATTGTCTCTTCCCTTTTCGGTGGCATGTTGAGTATCAGATACTCAAGCCCGGCATCAGCGAGTTCCCTTATTCCGGCCTTCACTTGAGCCGGGGAACCAAAGATGGTGCGACTCTTAAGTCTCTCGGGGCTGATACCCTCCTCTTCTGCTATTGACATTGCTTCCCGGTGGTCCTTTGCGATGATAACATGACCCAGCCTGGTTTTCAGTATGTCATCGTAGTCTCGCCCCACAGCCTTGCAGTGCTTCTTAAGCACGCTGAGTTTGTGCCTGATGACAGCAGCGTTTCCCCCAAAGAGGTTGCAGGCGTCGCCGTACTTCGCAACAAGCCGTAGAAGCGTCTTCTCCCCGTCGCCGCCTATCATTATCGGCGGATGCGGCTTCTGGACGGGTTTAGGCATGCAGATGGCTTTGTTAACATTGTAGAACTTACCCTCGAACGAGAAGCTATTCTCGGACCACATCCCTCTTATAATCTGAAGCGCCTCTCCCAACCTCTTGAGCCTTCCTGGCACGTCGTAGTGGGGGATGCCGTAGGCCTCTGCTTCCTCCTCGAACCAGCCAGCGCCGATTCCCATGAAGAGCCTACCCCTGCTCAGCACATCAACCGTTGCCCCCATCTTAGCCAGCAAGGCTGGATTCCGGTAGATGTTCCCGGTGACGAGGGTTCCAAGCCGAATCTTTCTCGTAACACCAATCAGGGACGACAAAGTGGTCCAGCTCTCAGGCATTGGGTCTTCGGGCTTTCCTACCCCCGGAATCATAAGGAGATGGTCCATCAGCCATAGGCTGTCGAAGCCTCCCTCTTCGGCGCTGCGGGCTCTCGCCGTCAAAGTCTTGAAGATCTGCCCACCCTTTCCATCGAAGGTGAAAATCGGATGCTGTAACCCAAATCTCATAAGCTTGAGTAAGGGGTTCTTCCTATAAAGAATGCGGCCGTGGCTTCACAAGTTCCGGCTGCCGCTAGCCCGCACTTCTTAGAAACTAAACAAGAGAAACATCCCTGCTTGTGCGCGGCAGGAAAAGAGACTTTCTACTTCAGTCTTCTGCCCATGCTGATGCGATCCTCTTCTTCGAAGCCGAGATGCCTATAAAACTCTATCACTGAAACATTGCTTCTTCTGACTTGCAGATTGACTTTGACGCAGCCCAACTTCTGAAGTTCCATAATACCTTTTTCGACTAGTCTCCGTCCGTACCCATGATGCTGATGCTCTGGCAAAACGGCAAGATAATTTATCCATCCTCGATGTCCCTCATAGCCCACCATTATCGAACCAATAACCGTGCCGTTGAGCAACGCTACGAAGAACAGGTCTGGCTGAAAACTAGTTTTGTTTTGAATATCCTGAACTGGCTCATTCTGCGGAACAACCAGACCACACTTTTTCCACAGATCAACCACCCCCGACTGAAACTCGGAACTGTATTTGACGATTTTGAAGGTCAATTAAATCTGACCACGCTGTGCTTTTTTGACCGTACATACTTGAGCACTTGCCTACAAAAATAATTTTCCAGCTAAAGAAGAAACTCTGTAACAATCCTGGTGACTGCATCCATTTCTGCCGCAAGCTTGCGCCTCGAGATTTCTTTATTGGGCCAGTTTTTGATTCTGCGGAAAAGTTGAAGTCAAACCAAAAAACTGATTTTGGACATTTTCGTTATAGCATACCAGAGGCGAAAACAGCTTGTATTCTGAGTGGGTTCCAGCTGGAAGATTCGTTAAGGCTATTGTTGGGTCTGTTTGTCTGCTTTTTCTGGTGATTCTGGCGATTTCCATTTGGGTTGGCTTTGCTGTTCAGAATCCCTTGTTTGTAGTCATCATTGCGGTTCCTCTTGCTTTTGTGTTGACAGTATACTGGAACTATCGAGGCATTCAGATAAGAATAGCTTCAAGGGAACTTGTAATTGGTTACGGCTTTCTGAACCGTAAGCACATTTCCATGTCGAACATAGTCTCATGTGAGCCTACTACAGCAAATTTCGGGAAGTATTGGGGGGTTGGCATTAGATACGGAATTGACCATTCTTTGGCTTACACGACATCGTTTGGCAATGCGGTGAAGATGGTGTTGAAAAAGGGAAGACCCTTCGTCTTTTCTTCACATAATCCTCAAGAAATCTGCAACATCATCAATCAAGCAAAGACAAAATCTGGCTCAAACAACACTCCTTCATGAGAAGCGTGGTTCTTTTTGAGCCAGTTTGACCACGTTACTTTTGGAGATATCTATGTTAAGCGGGAATATGGGTGCGTGCGCTACATGAAAAAAAACCAACGTGCGCTACTTTGAAATCATGTATATAGATACAGCTGAGGCGCGCTACGATAGCATGGTTCTAACTGTAATCGACTTGGGCCGCACTAGGGTTGGACCCATGCGTCAGGGTTCTGGAACTTTACTATTGGTGTGTTGTCGAATTTGCTTACTTCGCTTTTTTCGAGAAGGTCTTTTATTGTTGATAGAAGTTCTCTATGATGGTCCTCGTCTCTGATTATGCTGTTTATGATTTTTCTGATGCTTTCCAGATTCACGTTGTAGAGCTGGTTTATCTCCTTAGATAGATATTCTAGATTTTTCATTTGAACGAAAACGTGATATTCCTCGCCCAGACTGCTTTCCAAAAAGGTCAACTTATCGATGATTTGTGGTGTCTCTAATTTGCTTCCATCTTGTTTTCTCGCCACGTCGTTCCTCAAGGTATCCACAAGACGCCAGATTTCGCCCAGTTTTTTTCTGCAATCTTTGACGCCTTTCTTGGATGTCGTTAGACTATCGACGATTCCTCTCAAAATTGTTGAATGCTTTGTGCTGTCTAATGAAATATTAAGTAAGAGCGTCTTAGCTAGGGGAATTTCTGTTTGGTCGGACAAAGCACGGTACAGTTGAGCTGTGTTGCTTTCTAAAATGCTCAGACAGAGAAGGTAATTGGCAAAAGCCTCTTGGCCATTAATGTCAGTCAAGGCGCATCATTCCCCAAGTTTGTAGGTCTTTGATAAATGATTTATGAATCGGGAATTCACTCGACTTCCTGAATTCAAAATGACTCACGCATGATGAAGCCTACTGCCCGCGCTTTATTTTCAACGACTTTTCGAGCATCCGCTTTCAAAAGAGGGATGGAGACGTCAGTGGAGTGCAACAAAAGAGTTCAACGCTTACGAGAGATTGCAACAGATCAAGGCATCGAGCGCGCGCTGCTATTTTGATACGTTACCGATGTGTCCGCCGATCGTTCCGCAAACTGCGTGCGCACGGAAACTCTTGATGCAAGACAGAAGGAAGCTGCATGCGTGAGTTAACTTGTCCAGTATGCTTTTCCGTTTTGAGGTTTGTTTTTCTTAAGGAGGCCCTTTTTGACCCTTAGTGCGAGGGCTTTGGTTATGTTTTTTTCCTTGTTTTTGGTGGGTAGACCTCGGGTTTGGAATGCTTTTATCACTTCGTCTAATGTTTTTTTCTGAGGTTCTTTGAAGAATCCATCGCGGGTTAATTCTTTCAACAAGCGGTGTGCCTGTCCGCCCCAAGTTTGGGGACCGCTCTGGCTGGGTTGTTTTTTCTTGTTTTTTTGTAGGGCTGCGATTTTCTCTTGAATTTTCTCAAGTGGAGTTCCTAAGACCTTGATGTTCTCTATGTTAGCTTCTCCGAGGTCTCGTTTTGCGAATTCTCGTATGACGGGCATTTCTTGCGGGTTGAGGCCAGTGAGAATGGCTCCGACTGTTTCTACGGCTACCGCGTCTTTTCCCACTAGTATGGTGTTTGTTTGGATAGGGTCGCTGCCTGCTCCATGCCATAGGTAGGTTCCGTCAATTACAGCTAGGTCTATGCCGCCTATGGCTTCGTAGACGTCGGCGAGTAGCGTTGGCAGAATCTTGTGGTATTTCACTCTCTTTGTGTCCATGATGCATCCGAACAGGTTTTTGAGTATGCTTCCGTCTTTGAACGAGCGTAGTATGTGCGTGTCGACAAAGACGTTAGGTTTGAAGAGAATGTGTGAGAGGTTCATTTCTTGACTGGCTATGCTTGCTTTTCTGAGTTCTAAGTCATTTGAGAGGTTGAAGTCTACGACGCGCTTGGAGTAGAGTTCTTTCCAGATTTGAAGCCTCTCAGAACCTGTGCCTTTGTAATTGTCTGATTCGGTCACGAAAATCTTCGGTGCCTTGTCGAAGCTGCCTACAATCGAATTAAGAACGCCCACTGAAGTGTGATTTTCTGCCTCTGGATGGAAAACGCCGACTTTAATCACCACATGTCGTGATTTAGTGTTCAGATTCTTTATTCCGCCCACTAAATCGAGTGCTTGCTTCATGGGAATCGAATTGGAGTTATCGAACTCAATCACTGCAACTTTGGAAGACAAAGGACAGGTTCCTCTACATGCAGAGTTTAAGAGCAAAGCACAGTGTGAACAGAAAAGGTTTTCTTAACTCGCACCTTAGGCAGTCGCTTGATACATTGATTAATGAAGAGGTTTACTAGCGCGCACTTGAAGAAGCTGGTAGTTAGCAACGAAGGCAAGGAATGTGAGGAATGGAAACTCAAACCCTGCACGCGCGCGCAGAGACATGTGCCGCGTATAAACCCCCCACACTTTATGTGTTGAATGCTCACTATACTTTGTTGGTGCAAGTCAGAAAAATCGTCTTGGAGAACTTAATCAATGAAGTTTGCTGGAAGAACAACCGTAGCGATAGTGGAATTCGCGGACAAAAGAATTTTACTGGTAAAGAGGCGCACGGTTCCGTTCAAAGGTTATTGGGCTCTTCCTGGAGGAAGAGTTGAAGCTGGAGAGAGTGTCCAGGAGGCAATTGTCAGAGAGGTTAAGGAGGAAACGGGACTTGACATTGAAATCGTCAGGAAAATCGGCGAATACCGCGAGAAGGGCTTCAAGGACGGAGTGGAATATGACTATACGCCTGCCTGTTTTCTCGCAAAACCAGTCGGCAGAGAAATTCGAAGGCAGGAGAGCGAAATCGAAGAGATCAAACTAGTTAAGCTGGAAGAAATACCAAGGAAGCTTGCGTTCGTACATTCAAAAATGATTCGCGACTATGCGAACACGGTCAACTAGCGAACTTGCCAAGACCCACCCCTTGAGGTATCTAGCGCCCATAGCTGTTCCTAAATTCGTCTGCCCCATGGCGCTTACACCGCCGGTTCTGCTGCCCAGGCATATTTGGATCATAATTGGAGCATATTTGCAAAAGCGCGCGCGCTGGAGTCTTTCGATTATTAACACGCTTTTCCATCGCCTACGAAGTTACCAGAACCAAAAGTAGTTCTAAACGTCTGGTCTTATGGTTCTCGAATAGCATACGATTTAATCGTTGCTTTTAGGGGTTGTATGGATTCCATAGAAAACAAAAACAAAAAAATGAATAAAAAAAGGAAATGGCATGATGTTCTTCCTATTCTCTGGTCTTTGCAGAAGACTTTCTAAACATTGAACCAACGTACAGCCCTATGAAAACGACCACGAATGCAAGGATGACAATAATGCTTATTAAGAGTGCTGCATGGGCGGCATATGCATAGGGTGTCCACCCACTCGACGGCGGTTTGAACACGTTGTTAAAGTCTTCCATGAACCATTGCATTCCGTAGTAGTTACATATCCAGACTGTCTCGAATACTAGGAGCGTGAAGGCGGAGAGAACGTCAATAACTCCCGTTGCTTTGATTCTTGAGTCCTCCTGAATCTTCAGGGCAAACACGTAACCGACAACAAGTGAAGATATTAGTGTAGCAATGATCGTAGAAAGCATGGCAGCCAGCTGATCATTATTCATTGAAATGAATCCAAACATCAGGAAAGCATTAAGGATTAAAGCCAACAGAACCAAAGAAACCGTAGCAATAATCACGTCGCCAAACTTCAACCCATCACCTCCTTTGAAGCCAAATCAATTAAGCTATAACTTTTCCGCAAAAACCAAAAGCTGGCTCGAAAAAGCTTATACCAGAACCGAAAAAGGTTCGAGTGCAGAGAGAGCAGAACTGAGGGGAGAACAAGGTCTCTCTCGCGCGCGCATTCACTCTGTGCCGCGCCAGCGCCAGCATGCCTTTGACGCTTTGTTTTTTTGCGAGGTGGATGCATCTTGTGCAAAAATATTAAAAGCTCGCAACGAGGAAAGCACATTGGGTTTTGCTTTGAATATTGAGCAGCTGTACTTTGAAATCGTGGAAGAACTGAAGAAGAGGGCTGATCCAGGTCTAATCAAGAATGAGATGTATTACCACAAGAAAGTCGGAGCAAATTTCAAGGCCTATGGGATCAGTGCTGCACAATTTTATGAGATGCTCAAGAAGTATCAACCTGTTTTTAGACAGCTGAGTTTTGAGGACAGAATGACCGTTGCAAAAAAATTCTTCAGTTCTGGATATGGAGCTCAAATGAGCTTCGGAATTGCCCTGTTAAAATTGAACGTGAAGGACATGAAACCAAGTGATTTTGACGTTTTAGAGGTGGTCGGTGACTGTCTGAACAACTGG